>Ga0247758_1001908_pt1 | contig 13291 bp, 10 predicted proteins | sample UWRJL156409C4_FD_180950 | JGI IMG/M metagenome (GOLD analysis project Ga0247758, IMG submission 180950) | Plant litter microbial communities from Arlington Agricultural Research Station in Wisconsin, United States - UWRJ-L156-409C-4 | ecosystem: Environmental > Terrestrial > Plant litter >...
TGCCGCCCATACTTTTGATATTCTTCGTCCGGGGCCCGAAGCACCCCTTCACGCTGCTGACCGCCATTGCTCGCCTTTCGGTTCACTGTAAGTTACAAGACACGGCCCGAGGTGGCTTGTGATACACGCACCGACACACATTGGGATGGCGGAGCCGCGAGACGGGGCGTTGGACCATCGAGGCTGCTTCCGTTGGAGAATTCATGCTAACCTCCCACGGCCGTGTCCAGTTTCCGGTCAACAATAGATTAACCGCACATTCCCTTGTATACAGTTGTATGGCAATGGACTCGAGTCAGGCCCAGTTGTACGCCTTCCCCAGTCCCTAGCTGCCTCGAACCAGGAACACAGGAGACTTACATACGTATTATAGACGGCAGCAAATTCAGATACCCTCCTTCGCTTTCAACAGCCCCAATAACAAGTTCAGGAGAGACGTTCCGCCACCACGCCCGACGCCTATCGTCACCATGAACGGGAGCACCATGCCAGCAAAAACCGAGTCGATGTCGGCGCCCCAGGGAGTGTGGACTACGCCAGCCACTCAAGGCATGAGGCCGCGGCCCGCTACTATCCACGAAGGTTTCTCGTACTGCATGGGAGAAGGGTTTGAGGGTGTGCCAGCCTGGGACTCGTCTTCGATACAAATGCAGCAGACACCAAGCGAAACCATGTCGTCGAGGCCAATCTCTGTTCACCAAGAGTACTATCCAGCGACAACGATGGAGAGCAGTGAGTGCTTCAGTCAATGCGGCACCGGCGGCGGACTAACGATCCTGTCAGACACGTGGGCGCAGAAGCCTTGCGATGACAGTCTCGAAATCCCAGGTTTGGATAATGAGATGAACATCGGGCAGGCTTACACCACTGACGAGGCGATTCCCATACTCGATCTTCGGTACCCCGGTCCCCCACTGGATGGAGACTCGATGCCCTTCGACAACGGCCTCCACCCGCGCAGGATGTCAGGGTCCTCCTTCACTGTATCGACATCTGGCGGCCTCTCGGACATGCCGTCATATGAAGACTTCTCCGCTGCTCTCTCTGATGCGCCGTCATTCAGCTCCGAGTACCCGCCACCGTCGAATCGGAACTCTATGATGTCGTCTACGCAACTGTCTCCGGTAGCATCTCCGCGAATGACGCCTCAGAGCCGGTCTGAGCTCGTACGGACTCAGAGCCGAGGCCGAGCTTCGCCATCGCCGCGGCCGCCAATGCGCGCTGCACCATATAGCGTTGAAGGGGCGAGAAATAAGAGATGGTCAACGGGGTCTTACGGTACGGCGCCCAATCGGCGGCCGTCACCATTCGTTTACCACCACCCTCACGATCCCTTTAACCCTCACGCCCGGATGTCGTCGCGCCACTCCTCTCCGACCATCGCCCATGGGCAGCTTCCCTTGAACTTTGGCAACTTGCAGGCAGCGCAACAACACCCTTACCTTATGAGCAACGCACCGGCCTTCCATCGCAACAGCATGCTTCTCCCTTCCCAACTCCCATCACACGCATTCCATCCGGAAGCGCATCAGTACGACAACCCCCCTCCGTTGCTCTCCCATGGCCTCTTCCGGATGCTACAGAGCAATGCCGACCCTCACTCCCTTCACGGTCATTACACCGATTTGTCGGACCCCCCAGACTTGTATGCTTCGCTGCACGAGGAGCAGGTACCGCCCCCGCCAGAAGATATGAATCCTTCCGATCAGGACCTTATTCCTCATGAGCAAGAGCTGAGATTCGACGGAGACCTGTACACTCCCAGGTGGGTGCGCGGGCATGGCAATAAGCGCGAAGGCTGGTGTGGTATTTGCAAGCCTGGTCGTTGGCTTGTACTGAAGAACTCGGCTTTCTGGTATGACAAGAGTTTCACGCATGGGATCAGCGCGGCAACAGGGAACCCATTCCAGGAACCTCAAGAGACGAGGCGAATGGATGGCAATCCGGATGTATGGGAGGGGCTTTGCGGTAGTTGCAACGAATGGATAGCCCTGGTGAGCAGTAAGAAGAAGGGGACGACTTGGTTCAGGCACGCGTACAAGGTAAGTTTTGGCTGTTACCCGGACATTCCTACAATGCATACTAATGCCTCCCGTAGTGCCATACCCACCCAAAGATCAAAGACGCCCCTAAGCGTCGGAGAGAAAGTAGTCACACACGAAACCTCGCAGCGTCGACCATGGCGAAGCCAAAAACGGAACCGTTGACTCCCCAGCTGACTCCAGCTACGTCTGTGGTCAACACGCCTACTCCCGGACAGGCTCAACTTCAAGCCCAAAACCAGGCGCAGGCTCCATCCCAACCACAGAATACACAGCAAAGACAAAGCCCACCGCTACAGCTGCAGCAACCTCAACAGCATCAATCATCGCCGCCGCTACAACCACCACAACAACAGCAACTGCAGCACGAACAGCACGAGCAGCTGCAACACCAGCAGGAGCACGAGCAGCAACAGCAACAGCAGCACATGCATCAGCAGCAGCTGCAACACGAGCAAAATCAGCAGCAACAACACCAGCAACATCAGCAGCAGCAACAGCAACACCACCACCACCAGCAGCACCAGCACCAGCAGCACCAGCAGCATATGCAACACCAGCAACAGTTGCAGGCTCCACCAATGCCTCAGCACCAACACCAACAACCACATCCGCTTCATCCGCAGTTCCATGTCCAAGTAACTTCGGCACCACACCAACCTCACTTTCCGAACATGATCTGAACATCCGAACGCGAAGATCTCACACGAACGAATTCATTTGTCAAGTTGCTTGTCTTTCCCGCTATGATCCATGGGAACGCCACCTGGACTGAAACGCATTATGACCCTGCCAACGTAATGAGATCAGAATCCGGACATCTTGGAGTTGGTTAATACAATGGGCTGTATTGGAATGATTGCGAAGGCTGGCATTGATCTTTATTGGGGAAAATTGCAAAGGAATGCCTGATGAAGTGGGTGAAATGCACTGCTCTGGGTTTTCATGGCGAACGTCTGTTTCACTCCTCCCGGCTTTTGTATTCCGGGGCGGCGCGAACCTGCGGCTTCCAAAAGAAATAGGGGGGAGGTGAAGGCAGTAATCTAATCATGAAAAGCACTCTTTTGTTTCTCGATACCAGACACATCACCCTCGTTCTAACTCCCTTCTCGCCATCTTGGCTTCTCCCTCGGCATGCTTTCTTCCAGATTTCCAATCCTTTCCTTCGTTCATATTTCTCTCACCAATCTTTTTCGGCACATACATTCGTTGTCAACATCGACACAGAAAACCCATTTCAAAAAGCCTCCTTTCTCTCCTTATTTTCTTATCATGATGCTCCTTCGTTGCGATAATCTCGACAGCCTTCGTTTAGTTGATACCCCTGGATGAAATTGGGGGAAATGGGAGTTCTCAAGAGGAGGGAACTAGCGGGAAGCGAGAAGAAATCTTCCCCAGGGTTGTTAAGATGACAATGGAAAATGGGACGCTACACTGTGGAACGGAATAAACAAATGATTTTATCTAGATATCTACCCGTTGAAGACTCTGGTGACCTGTGTCTGCATGCTACGAATATGGCGAAACATATTACCAGAATATCCACCCCAGTCAACTCAACTTGACAGCAGAATCACAGCTCGATAATTGTCTAGAATGTGGCAACGGGCAGGCCCAGATGATGAGGTAGTCGTTCTGAGGGTTAGTACCGACTTAGCTGAAAACTAAAGCAAAAAGTCACAGCGGAGCACGGCCCCGTCAGAGATCATTTTGATATTTTTTTGGTTTCCAGTGGGGATAGGATAGTAGTGCCGGCCAGCGGAGAGAGACAAAAATATCCCACGATGCGACTGGGTGGTACTACCTGGTTAAGTCGTGACACAGAGCGCCGAAACACACAAACCCCCTTGTAGGACTCACACCTCAGGCGTTTGACGATCCACGTCGGACCTGCTGCAAGAAGCGCCCACCCAGAAGGAAACCACGGACAAAGATGCGACCCGGGAATTTCGGGGAAGTTTTGCATCAGGAAACACCTGTCAAGGTCGCAGGGCCCGTGAGACTGGGCGCAGATAGACTGAACAAGAAACGAGATTGAGTGCGATCCGCTGCCGATCCACCACCAGGAGTTTGCTGGTCGGGCGCCTACCTCTCTCCAAGATAACGCCAATGTATCGCTTCCATCCCGTTCAAGTGAAATGACAACGACCGCTTCCAGAAAAGCTGGACGTCAGTTGAATGCACGTGTTTGAAGTGTGCGAATGAAAGGAGGGGAAGCTCTCCAATTTCACCACATTCATGCGATGGTGCCCCTGGGCCTTTGCTCATGACGTGCTCTGTGGCTGTTGGAACCCTTGGTAGCGCGCTAGGAAAAGCACTTCTCTCGATTCTCGATCGCCTTACGGTGGGTGCTACTTGGCATTGAGTGTTAAAGTGCTTGCAGGTTCAGCTGGGGCTTCGACTCTGTGGGGGGCCAGCCCCAAGCCCGCCACTATTTCAAGCCCCCCTTTGCGAACCTGAGTCGGATGTCGGAGAGGGCAATGAGGGGTTTAATGCTGCCTTTACCGCTTCGTTGAAGCCTGTGGGCATCCCGCTAAACACCCAGAGGAGGTGAAAGAGGCAGTTTCTGGCACGATTAGTTTGCTTTGCTCACCTGCCGCCGAAGCAAAGTTTTGTTGGACATCTAGGGGTCAACACCCCCTTCGCGCTCGCGTGCGCTGCCGACCCGCCTCTCACCAAAGATAGCTCAACCGCTTAAACATTGTCGTCCACTTGTTCCATAGACTCAGGCGAGACCTCGAACAGGAGAATTTCGGGGTGTTGTATAACTACGTTCTGCGAGGTAACTTCTGAGTTTGACATCACCCTCACGTCCTTCGACCTGAGCCGTGCGATGCGGCCTGTCAGCATACCCGCCGGCGCAACGACCACCGCGCATGCAGAACCGAAAGTTGTTGGGTTCTGGAATCTGGAAATTAAAAATGCCCGAACATTTCTCTAGACAGAGAGCTGCCAATCGGCCAACTCCGCCTTTACGCCCGAACCGAACGCACGTCTCCTAGACACTCCTATTTGTAGTTATATGCTTTGCGATTGTAGGTGGTTGTTGCTAGGGTTTGGGCTCGGTTGCTCGTTGAGACCCAACCCAGAGGAAGATGGTCGCCCCGGACAATCCTTCGTCGAAATGCTTGCGATACTCTGTTCCCGGAAGTCAGCGGCCTTCAGGGGCTGTCAAGATGCGGTCAATGGCTATTCTGAGGCGAGCACTCTCCACGCCATGCAGAAGCAGCGGCAATGTTGCATTGCCTTGACGCAGGAACGGAAGACTGCTCCACGACAGCCCATAAGAACCGCTTTTGTCCCCAGGTCGGAGGGATGATGGAGCAAACTTAGGTCATCCCAAGGGTAAGCGGACATTGTGGGTATGTCTCCCGCCAGTGAACATCCATGGGTAGCCAGGAAGACTGCCTCCCAATTTCGGTCTGCTTCTCTGGACGCAGTATTCGACTGAGCGCGAGGCGTCCGTCGGGTCTAGTGCCCCACCAGTTACCATTCCGTTTGCTGGCCAGCTCAAGAACATGGGCTGGAAATGGAGCGATTTGCTGAGCGCTGAACTGTGATGCAGGCCCCTATTGTGCCTTCAAGCTCGCCGCGTGCAGCGGACCGATCATGTTGGTAAGCCTGCATTACTTTAGCGAATGCCTGCAATTCAGTGGAACTGCCAGTGGAGCGAGGTTCAACTGTAGAACAAGTAAGTCGCCGGGTGTCAACGACGCCAGCTCGGATATGAGATCCTTCAGATCGCCATGCTCAGCTCCGGATGACTGAGTGTCCCCAACTGGGTACCGTTCTCTTTGTCCAAGGCAAGGTTGCATATCCCGAAGAAGAATGCTCGCTCGATCGAAGTAGGTTCGCTGCAACCTCGGGCTGTAGCGAAGCACCTCAACCTGGGGGCCCCACAAACCACAAACCAACACACTCTCTCGCTCGGCCTCACTACGACCAAGCGTATGAGAAAAGATTCCAATAGACAAATTGCAACTCGTAGGAATTCAAGCCAGAATTATGTCGGCGAATATGGCGGGGACCGACTGTGTCTCCGGAGTACCGGGAACATGGTCAGGTCGCAGCTTCAGCACGAAACCTCAGGCAACAAATACTCCACCCGCAGGGTCACAGCTGCCAAGCACTGGTCACCACACACCTCGTGGGGCCTTGAGCCTCTCATCGCTCTCCATCTCCAACTTCGGCCAGGGGGGCCTTTGACTCATCAGCCGTGCATATGGCCGTCTCAGGCACTTGTCCGCTCGCGAGCCAATGATCCGAGTGGTTGGCCTCTACGGTAAGGCACCGCTCCCGCCAACGCCTGCGAGTGCTTTCGCTCATGCAGACGAAAGGGTCATGAACCAGCGCAGGAGTGCAGGGGGAGAGGGATAATCGGAGAGGTCCGAAGGGGGAAGCACAAGCCGTGCGAACTGACATCACCGCCTTTTGCAGGCTCAATCTCCACGACGCCGACTCCAGTGTCTTGGGCTTGCGTTGCAACGGACGTGAGCCATGACCCCCTACCCGGGGAAGAGAGGCAGCCTTGCGAGGACGACTGGTTGGCGGACACACTGACTGCCTAGTAAGTGGGATAGCTCTGCATTCAGAACCGAAGGAGGCCGAAAAGCTCCCGGTACCAGAAACCGGCTGCTGGTAGCCTGGCCTCAGGATGAACTCACAGCATCCCTAGCCCCAACGTGTCCGGCAGTAGGTCCAGATCTAGATTTTCTGGGCTGGGGCGGAGAAACACCCTACCTTATCGTTCTCGTTTCTCTTCAACTCTTCGGTTGACGGTACAATCAGATCTGGAGATCGCACCTAGGAGCATGACACAAGCTCCTCTAGCTTCCAGGCACAAAGAACCCCGTTCCTACCTGGTCTGTACTAGTCACTGCCTACACGCCGCTCACTACCCAGTTGAGGTAGCAGTCCTGGCAGCTCGCCAGTTATTGGATGCTACCTCCACTCCGCTTGGTTTCTTAGCCGCCCCCGGTCACACCTTGCACCGCACCAGATATAACTCGGTCTGGCCTTGCCAGCAGTCGCTCGGCTCACGATACGATACTTCATGGAAAGGCCAACTCGGTTCTCAGGGCACTGCATATATTTCCTAGCTCAAGCGGCCCTGAATGTCTAAGACGGCTAGCCACGTTCATCCAGAGCCTGACATTCACGCCTCACCGTTGTTTACCGTCTGCGCCCCCGCCATATTCGGGTAACCAAGGAGGAACCGTGCCACCGCCCAGCGCTTCCACAACCAGGGCAGCTAGCACAGACCCGTGTTGAACACTAACTACAGACACCCTTTTTCCTCAACCGTCATTTCAGCCACTGCAACGGGAAAGATATATTCGCTCTCCCTCCCCCCGCCTTCCAGCAGCCCTACTTGGATTTATTGCTGTTCTCTTCTCACGATTCTGACGACCTGTTTTGCTTCAGCGCCTGCCCCTCCTCGGGTAATCCTTTTCACCGGTAGATGGCCCTTCCCCCTTTTCCCGCGAACTCATCCCTGGCTCCCTGGCCCTGGATGTGGAGGAATGCCACCTGCTGACAATGTGCCTCCCTTGGCCTCTCCAGCTTAATGAATATTGCTCCCACGAACCGACTGTCGACGAGCCCTTTAGTAATGAACAAGTAATCGAGCCTACAACAGATCATCACTATAGTTTGAAACATTGGCGAGCCCGCATCGTTGCCGTGCCCACCCGTCAGTGACCCCGAACCCGTCCTCGATATTGCCGTGCTCGCACGGTTCGACCGCTCTGGACGCCCCGGGATAATACCAATACCAGCTGTTCTCCATCGCTGTCACAGCGTCATGGTCTGGCTTGGGATATATGAGCGATAGAGAATTGAATCTGCTATGAGCGGGGATCAGCCGGCTTCCAGGTTCGCTCGCATCCTTTTTTTCCCACTCCTCCACCAGCCAACACAACGGATCCCGGGCCTTGTTTTTTTTCTCCCGTCTGCCACTGCCTTGCTGACCGTTGGACTCCCCACAGCTTTGGTGATCATCCAAACGCTCAGCCGCCTACGCCTAAACAGACTCCAACGTCTGCCATCTTTCCGAGTCCCGTTTTCGAGACACCCAAGCACCACCAGGGCCGCTTCGACGAGTCTGGTGGCTGGACCCCACGCTTTGCCGAGGAGTACTCCGTCTTCAACGCCACCCCTGGCAACCTGAGAGGCTCACAGGGTCCGTTTGCCGACTTTGCTCCAACGACCCCTTTCCCGTTCCTTGGTGCAGGCCAAAAGCGGCCGCTGTCCTCTGAGGGAATTGCTAGCGAGATCGCATCCCATGCGAACCACTTCTCACAGAACCCTCGCATCCCATTGCCCCCTGTTGAGCCATCCAAGCAGTTGAAGTCATCGACGAGCCTGTTGGGCGGCGAATCAAGGAACGGCCAGGAGCCAGGCACCGCCGAGCGGTCCGCGAAGAAGCCACGCCGGGACTCGGCGGTCCAAGAGTCTCAAGGACAGACAGCCACTCCTCCCCCTTCGGCCCACAAGAGTAGCCGCAAGCTCGCTCCCAGGCTCGACACGAACGAGATGCAAAATGACCAGGGCTTCGGCCAGTCAGACTATGTGGGCAACACCCAGCAAGCGGGCATGGGCAGCTTCGTGACGTCGCCAAACGACATGTTCAGCTATCCTCTGTCCGCCCCGGCAACCGCCCAGGCATTCGCCAATCAGAGATCGTTTTGGGACGCCGATATGGGAGGCATGGATATTGACTTCAGCGCAAACAGCAGCAGCGTCTTCCAGCCCTCGGGGTCGACCAATCAACCGATGAGCTCCGTCGACTGGGCAAGGGCGAACCAATTTCTGCAAGAGACCGGAGCTTCGCACGGCCAAGGCGACGAGAATACTCCCACTGGCAAGCGTGATTACCCCATGTCCTCGCAGCCTCCGATACAGTCACCGGGGACCTCGGCTGCGGACCAGGCGCTTTTCGCAGCCTCGTTTCCGGCTTCTATGAACGACCCCTTTGGCATAGTGAACAGTGGAGGCGGGGTGAACCCGGGGCTTCTCTTCAGTAGACCCCCATCCTCGAGTATGGATCTTTCCTTCCAAGGGGCCGAGCAAATAAATGCCACATCAGCTGCGCCGGTGCCACAGGGAACCCAAACAGGGAGGCGGACTGCGGTATCCAGAGCACCTCAGCGGGGCGAGCTCCGCCGGTCCGCCAGTGAAATGGAAATGATTCCAAGAAAGCAGGATCGGGCTACCGCAAGCTCCCCAATCAAGCCAGCTGGTCGCCCAGGGTTATCTCGTAGCTTCAGTGAGAGTCGGGGAAAGAAGCCCGTCCATCGTGCATCGCTGCCGACTCTCGCTCCGGCTCCCCGGCAACAGCTCCAGGCTCTCAATACATCGGGTTCCGGTACCGGCCGGCCTGTTATATCCCAGCCCAAGAGAGCGAATGGGAGATCGTCGCCGTTGAAGGGACATCACCAGCGATTACCAAGCCTATCTTCAATCCCTGAAACATCAGGCCCGAAGACAAGGACGCAGGCAAAGTTCACAATTGATTCCAACGGTCGGGCCCGAGTAGAGACAACGTTAATTGTGGATGATGATGAGGCACCGCCAACGATCCGCAAACGGCACAGCGTCCAGCCACTCGCGCGTCAGCGTTGGACCTCTTCGGAGGATGATGACTCCTCTACGGATGATGAGCCGATCATCATTCCCAGCAGGACCTCGTCGTTTGTTCTGCCAGATCCTCGAAAGCCGACTTCAATACACCCGTTTCACAGTTCTCAGCGTAGCGTCAGCGAGCGAAGCACAGCCTCGTATTCGACCTTCCCGGGGTCTCAGGACGGCGGTGAGAGCGACAGGGAGACGGTCGTTAACGATGCGACGCCGACGGGGAAGCCATCAGGCGATGCAGCCAGTGAGCTCCGTAAGCTGCGGGAAGGCCGGCGCGGGCAGCTGCCAACCGCAAAACCCAGACGGTTTGTATCATCGGGCAACGGGCCTGGGACGGCCGGGTTTGCTGGGAGCTTCTCTGGCCACAATCCAGTATCCCCCACCACTCTCACGGACACAAGTCTGCCGACACCGTCCACGGATTCGAGAAATCGGGGCGTTCGGTGCATCTGCAACAGGACGGATGTGCACCGGGGCAGCTTCCTGGTTCAATGGTAAGCCCCACTTGGTACTATGCTGTTAGAATTCCCAGCTGACAATCCAAACAGCGAATCGTGCGAGATGTTTGTGCACGGCCAGTGTGTCAATCTCACAGATCAGACGATGCCGGCGATCTATATCTGCGCGTTTTGTGCTAACACACCTAATATGCGTGGAGGGAGGATCCGAGATAACGGGCACATATCGGGGGCGAGGGTGACTTCGCCTCTGGCTCACAAGTCATTCAAGTTCCGCTAGTTCTTTTGTTGTTTGAAGAAGTTGGGGATGGGGACGATGACAAGCGGTAGCTGGCATAGAATGGGGCCAAGCAAAACAAACGCGCCGAACAGCGCTCGGCCATCTTCGCTGGGAGATCCCCGCGTACATATGATACCCGATCATTATGTTTTTATGAGCTGGAAGAATTGGCTAGGAAAACACGGAGTGGGCATAGCTCGTATTGGCTAGCACATGGCACAAAACAAACAAGTTTCCAGGCCCCCCTACCCACACTTTTTGCGCAAGCAAGATGCGCCAATGCATGGCGTTTTGGCGTTGGACTTATGTGGTGCGCCCTCAAAGGGCCGGCTGGAGTGGTATGGAGTCTGTTGAGTGTGTTGCTGTCCGGCCCTGAATGGCTGAATGGCAAAGCCTCGTGAGACCACGGTGGGGGAGGTGCAGAACTCTTGATCATGGACACAACGCAGAGCTGTGGGTGCAGCGTGATTGAGGTGCGAAGATCTCAGATTACGCCGTGTCATCCCGTCTGCTGTGGTGAGCAGTTCTGGGTACGATATGCTACGGGGATCAATCTCGCCTTATCCGCCCGCGTTGTGGCGTGCCTGAGGTACCTAAGGTTGGGACCAAGAAAGGGTACCTCTCGAGCCATCCCAAACTCCAGGCTCCATTCCATCTTCGCGCCGACTTCGGAATGCGGGGTGCAAAGACCTAGAACTCAAAACTGCGGAACGCGGGGCAGGTGCTTGCGAAAGCTCTCCCTCCTCCCTTTCCTCCGCGGCCGTTTGTCTTGCAGATCAAAATCCAACATCCTTTGATTTCCATTTCCTCTCAGGTCAGGCCTTCCTTGGTAACGCGTTTACTCTGCGACAAACCACACAGGGTTGGTGGGGCAGTCACCATGACGACGAACACAACATCGTCGTCTTCGGCGGCGACCATTGCGGTCCCGAGGTATGTGGGGTACTGTTGTCGCCGGCGCCCATGCCCTAATGGTGTTGCGGTGTATAACACTGTTGCCAATGCTAACCTGTTTTTTTTTACTCCGTAGGTTGTGGCCGAGGCAATCAAGGTGCGTGTGTTGCCAGCCCTTCGAAGCCTTTCCCGGCTCGGGTTGTGGATCTGGTGGGGCTTGCCTTGCCCCACGGGGCATAAAAACAAGGTGCCCGCCCATGCCGTGTTGCGGGGTGGTGTGCCGCCCCGACACCGCCGTGGCGTGGCGGCGGCTTTTGATATGCCGTTGGCAAAACGGGTGCACGACCGAGAACGAAGCAAGAAAAAACACATTCTTACCAATTGACTTTTCGGGCGATTTCTACAGGTTCTCAAGTCAATCGAGACACACAGCCCGGCAGCTGGCAAGTTCAATCTCCAGCAGCACCTCTTGGGTGGTGTAAGTCGCCCGGCCCCCTTGTTTGCCGCAAGGCAATATTTCCTTCCGGTTGAAAGACCAACACTACGCAGTGCCGCAGTGCTATATCATGAAGTAATCAACTAACAACATCTTGCGTGGCCGAATATTAGGCCTCCATCAATGTGCACAACAACCCGCTTACGGATGAGGCGGTCGAGGCCGCCAAGAAGGCCGACGCCGTCTTGCTTGGCGCGATCGGTGGGCCGGAATGGGGCCCATCGTCGCCCGTGCGTCCGGAGTAGGGTCTCCTCAAGCTCCGCAAAGAGCTTAGCACCTATGGCAACCTCCGTCCTTGCAGCTTCGCATCCGAGTCTCTGGTTGAACTGTCGCCACTCAAGGCCGAGGTGTGCCGAGGCACTAACTTCACCGTCGTGCGCGAGCTGACGGGCGGTATTTACTTTGGTGACCGCACACGATGGGAGCGGCTTCGCCATGGACACTGAGCCATATAGCCGCCCCGACATTGAGCGCATCGCCCGCCTCGGTGGCTTCCTCGCCCTCGCCCAGAACCCGCCTGCCAAGGTGTGGAGTCTGGACAAGGCCAATGTCCTGGCCACGAGCCGCCTGTGGCGCAAGGTCATGACCGAAGTGTTCGAGAAGGAGTTCCCCCAGTTGGAACTGGGCCATCAGCTGATTGACAGCGCCGCCATGATTATGATCAAGAACCCGCGCGGTCTCAATGGCGTTGTTATTACGAGCAACCTGTTCGGTGACATCATCAGCGACGAGGCCTCGATCATTCCTGGAAGCATCGGTCTACTGCCGAGCGCCAGCTTGAGCGGTATCCCCGATGGCAAGAGCAAGTGTAACGGCATCTACGAGCCCATTCACGGTGAGTCCCGTTACCCATGCCGCAGCCGGCTGCCTCTGTTATCATACTAATGTCTCCCAGGCTCTGCCTCGGATATCTCGGGCAAGGGCATCGTTAACCCCGTCGGCACCATCCTCTCGGTTGCTATAATGCTTCGCTATTCGCTCAACCTTCCCAAAGAGGCCAATGCCGTTGAGGCTGCCGTTAAGGCTGCCGTCGATGCCGGCGTCCAGACAAAGGACATTCAGGGAAGTGCTGGCACCTCGACCATGGGTGACGCCATCATCGCGAAGCTGGAGAAGATTCTTAAGGCCTAGGTGCCATCATGTGTAAATCGATGAGATTATCTGGTATGAAATGGGATGGGAACACAAAAGATATAATTCGGTTTCATGGGCTCCAATATCTATCTATATGGGTGCCTAAGGATGTTGCATGAAGGAGGAATATAACATATTAGCAGCTTGTTGTGACGTACATTCTATGATATAATTATTGGTTTGCGTGCCTCTTCATTCTGCAAGGTTACCTGCTTGTCCGTTCACTGACAAATATTGTTTTTATCAGACTAAAAGTCCGTACCGTCGTAGTTTGGCAGACGCGTAGTACAGGGCCTGCGCCTCGGGAGCATCTAGCCGTTGGGTGGTAAATAAGCCGAGAATACGCAAAGTG
>Ga0247758_1001909_pt1 | contig 13289 bp, 10 predicted proteins | sample UWRJL156409C4_FD_180950 | JGI IMG/M metagenome (GOLD analysis project Ga0247758, IMG submission 180950) | Plant litter microbial communities from Arlington Agricultural Research Station in Wisconsin, United States - UWRJ-L156-409C-4 | ecosystem: Environmental > Terrestrial > Plant litter >...
CGGCAGGAGTGGCGATGGGGTGAGAAGGAGAGTTAGTGACTGAGGAGCCGAGTCGCAGCAGCCGATGGCTGGAGGCAGCGGCGGAGGAATGTGTGCGGTGGCATCATCAATGTTGGAAAATGGCTTCAAGTTTGGTATGAACGGATAGTTGGAGGGCGGGATTGTAACAAGACCTGGCCGGGAGCGAGGATGAAGAAGGGAGATTGTCGAGCGTCTGTCGCCGTGTTTTGTTCCTGATGTGCCCCAGGCGCGGTTAGAGGTTGCCGCGTGTTTGCTAGGCAGGCCAAGCTGCAAGCACGTCAAGGATAGTGTCTTGCTAGAGAGAGACTTCAAAGCAAACATGGCATGGATGTCAAATGAATGGTGAGTTTGCTTCTATCTTGGTTAGATTTTGATACTGTGGCCTCGTGTCTTGATCTATTCCTCCGCCCTAGGTCTCGAGTACGAGCAGACTCATAAGGTATTTAGATAAAAGAAAAAACCCAAGTCTAGCTTGTCACATGAGGAAAGATGATGTAGACGTCGGCGGAGATATCCATCACCACCTAGGTAACTTTGCAATGGTCTAATTAGTCCTTTGTTGCGCCATGGTTGTTACAGTACCTAACGAATGCCACGTACAAGTTAAGCTACTTCTGTACCATATCTCTGTCTCGTTTCAGGGGTTTCCGGTGTATTAACGCAATTGCTTACATGTCGCCTCCGTCAGCGGCAACCGTAGCCGGATGAACCATGGACCCGCAACACCGATGGATTGTGCCGCCGCTCGGCCCCCATCCAACGTGGGTTGGAGCGGGCCGCCTCTGTAAGATCTGAGTTACAACGCTGCGCTACTAAATTCCTGCAGACCCCGCTCCTGCAAACGCGGACCCGAGACCACCTCACGCCGTCCAAGAGCTAGCTGATGGAAACCGAAGCCCCCGAGCCGGTCGCTAACGACGCGCCCGACACCGCCGGCGCAAAGCCGGAGTGTCTGGCATGCTTGAACCTCGCCTACAGCAAATACACCAGCTTCGCGCCGCATCTGTACTCCATCAAAAGCGGGGATTTTTCGCCGTCGCCACGCGCGCGATTCAGACTTGCTGCCTTTGACGACGTCGAAGGGGCGGCTGTCGGGGGGTGTTCAACATGTCGGATACTGCAGAGTGCAATTCGCTTTTTCTGGAACAGCAACGGGCTGGAAATGCACCGTCGCAAGACTTGGGGCGTGGTCAAGAGGCGGTTTGAACGCGCGCTGTGCCTTGTGGTGCAGCCAGGACGAAGTCTACTCCTTTTCCGAGTCCTCTTCTATGAAGATATCTTAGACCGCTCGTTTATCCACGCTGTGACGATGCGCGATGTGGCGTCCCGGATCGAGTTTTATCGAGACACCAGGTACCTCCCTATGGCCCACTCTCCTGGTTGCCGACGACGGGAGTCACGCTGATATCAGTCTAGGACTGCGGATGTGGGCCGCTACGATGAGTTGTCCCCACCAATCGGCTGGGCAGCACACGTTCCCGCCGTTATTACGCTTGACAAAGTGGCTAAACTAGCCATGAAATGGATGAATGACTGCGATGCGTCCCATCCAAAGTGCGCGGCGGGTCCTCCCAAACTCCCCAAGAGACTTGTCGACGTTCGCGATGGTGTCAGGGTTGTTGACACCTTTGTCGACGCTGGTGTTTTCCCAGACGAGCCCTACATGACCCTCAGCCATTGCTGGGGCAGAGAAAGCGCTGCCATGTATCTTCTCAAGACGACGCAAGACACGCTGTACAGCAACCGGCAAGGAATCCCATGGGAAGCGTTCCCACCACTCTTTCAAGACGTGATCAAGCTCGTAAGAGCCTTGGGCTGCCGCTACGTATGGATCGACTCGCTTTGTATCATCCAAGACGACCAGGAAGACTGGATGGCCGAGTCTGTCAAGATGTCCGAGGTATACAACAATGCCGTGCTGAACATCGCCGCGACTGGAATGCGAAACAGCTCTGTTGGGCTCTTTCGACGCCGAATACACGGTCAGGGGTTCCGTGACCTCATGCCTTCTGGGGCCGGCGCAGTTGACCACTCACTCGAGACGATTGAGATCCAGGAAGCCGGAGAAGAATCGCCGATCTTTTCACGTGTGTCACACGACCGCAGCCATGAGGTCCTGTATGGCGACATGGAGTATTTCCGAACACCCATGGAGCCGCTGCTGAGTAGGGCATGGGTATTTCAAGAAAGGCTGCTCTCCCGCCGAACTCTGCATTTCGGCGCTTCTGAGATCCTGTGGGAGTGTAGGACGGATTGCTTTTGCGAATGCACTCGCATCGGTGACGCACATGCCCTCAGTGCTCGGAACCTCAACTCGGAAGGCCTAAACCAAAACGTAGAAGCCCCAGGTCCAGAGTCAGGGCTTTTGGAAGAAAACCCGAAGGCCTCGGATGAGTTTCACCGAGACAACCTCAAAACGGTGACGAGATTTATCCGTCCCAAGAAGGTGCTCTTCTTCGACGTATGCTCGGGCCGCAGTAGCGCTCTCGACTTCTGGCTACGCGCTGTGGAGGAGTACTCGTTTCTGTATTTGAGCCATGAGCGGGACCGACCCTTTGCGCTTGCTGGAATCGCTGAGCGGATTCAACGACTGACGGGCCATGTCTATCTGGCGGGGCTCTGGTTGCCTGATCTGCCGCGGGCGCTGCTCTGGTCGCCGTGTCGCAGTAAGAAAGTGTTTCGTGCTGCCAATCGGGGGATACCCTCGTGGTCGTGGATGGCTCGCAACTGCTTCCCACACGTGCAGTCCTCGATGTGCGCCGCGCGGTACAAGCACGTCACACAATATGGGTTTGTGCCTGACCTTCGGTTGGAAGTGCATGCGGAGGGGACTTTTTGCAGGTATGAACACGATAACTCGTTCGGGTTGCCTGTGGCTGGCCAGATTCACATCTCGGCGGCATCGTGTTGGGGGACGGTGGAGATGGTGACTGACAATAAGCCCGGTGTACGATGGAATGGCCGCAAAGACCTGTGCATCATGTTGGAGGCAGGGGATGATGAGTCACCGATTCCCATCCCATTTCTTGCCGACTGTCAGGGCGAAGATCCAAGCACTGTCCGGCTCTCGGAGCGAGTGCTGTGTGTCTTGATCGGAAGTAGAGAGGCCAAGGAAGGCGCAAGCACACCTCAGTATCTGTTGGTGCTGTTCCCAGTGGACGGTCATGATGGTCTGTGGGAGAGGATCGGATTCTCCGAAACGCAGGACACGGTCACGTTGATGGATGACGCACAGGTGAGGGAGGTGAAAGTTGTGTGAGTTGCCACGTCTTTGTGCTGCACAGGGCATGGCGATAGGCCGCATCGGCTCCAGGAATGTCGAAAACTTGGGGTTCTCAAGCTGTGACCTGAAGGCCACAAGGAAGGCGTATTGAGGCAGGCACTCACCACCGCTGGGACAACCGCAGAACTCCACTGTCACGACCCGGCTTGGAAGGAACAAAGCGACTTTGGATATCAGCAAAAGCTGGTTGCAGCAAACTTTGCGCACACATCCAGCTAGCTCCTGGTCGCCGGCCGGGGCGTCGACGATGTACATATACTGATTCCGCTCAGGAAGGAAGAGCTATGCATTGGCGTTGATGATGGTTGCATCTCGGGCCAACAACATTGCAGGGCTTCGGAAGATCGCAGTCCGGGGTAGAGTTGACAAAGAATGCAACACCACATTTCGATGTCGCGATCAAGCTTTGGTTGCTGTGCAGTTGGCGGCTGCATTTGAAGATCTGATCGAGCAGGCGGCTTTGATTGGCTGGCAGGGACCCTGGACCCTGGGTCTCCACGTGAGCGGGTCTGTCTTTGCCGCCGCCGCACACCCGCGCTTCAGGAGCCGACGGCCAACCATTTCAACCCCGCATCCGAATCTCGAAACATGCCAGCGAGAGGACTCAGCATGCGACAGCGCGAATTAAGATTTGAGATCCCGTGGCCTGGATCCAGGTGGCCTTCTGTTTCTGTTTTTACCTCAACCTGAAATTTGCGACACCATGAACTGGGCGCCTGTGGTTTCGGGCCTTGGTGCCGGTTTCGCCAAGCAGCTGAGGTATTTTTCTACGTTCTGCGTGACTCCCAGCCCGGCTGATGAGCAGCAGTGGACGGAATTGCCCAGTGAAGCCGGGCAGTGAAGCACCGGCGCCTGTGACGGTCACCTCCCCGAGCTCGTCTTGAGATGGCGACAGTGAATTCTTGAGCATGCGTTCGTCTCGTCATCAGCCATCATGTCTCACGGCGCTGCCGGCTAGGTCCAGCTGAGGCCGAACTTGTGTGGGGGTGGCGACTTGTGCGCGCACATGCTGCTTTGCGACCAGACGACGACGCGATGGTTCTTGTTCTCAGGCCGCCACGGAACCGCCCCAGCCTCATTCTCAATTGCCAAGAGCCCCGTGGTGGGGTTTGGAGCCAGATGGTTGCTGGGCTGCCTCTCAGCGAGTGAAGCGGCTGGGTTTGGGGAGTCGCCCGCCGTCGGGGGAACGACTGGCTGCGAAGCGCCGACCGCATTCGCAACCCGCGGCTACGGGCCCTGGGCAAAAGCGCACCAGAACAATCTCTTTGGCTTTCGCGACTTCCGTTTCCAAGCGACAAAGAATGTCCCGTTTCCATTTTGGGACGTCGTTGTTTGGCGCGTGGCCGGTTGACCTGGCCCTCATTGACTCTTATTGTGTGTTGACCCCCATCCCAAGTTACCTATTGTTCCTATTGTCCTCCCATTCATTCACCTCAACAATAGAGCGCACCCAGCAGGCTGTGCGTCATGCTGCTCTTTCACACTTTTCTTTTGTGATATCCGTTTCATTTTTATTTTTTTTCCTGCTTTTTATTGCTCGCTCTCCCTTCCCTTCGGCCGGCCTGGAATCCAAGCATTTTCCTATTCGCAACAAAATTCTCTCGATAATTTCTCGATCGACCCCCCGTTTTCCCCTTTACGGCATCAACACACCAACAAACAGACTTCCTTGGCTGGTCTAAGAAGAAGAACAATCCCCCGCCAACATGTCATTTGGCGAGAAGTCCAGGGGGGTGCCTCCCGTGCCCCCAGTTCCCTCGAACCTCAACCCCACGTCCTGGGAGATGGTCGACTTACACGACGAGCCCCACAAGCCCGCGTCAAGGCTCCCGCGATTCCACGACACCGACCCCAGCATCACTCCCTACCTTGGCCTCCGAGCAAGACTGTCACAATTATGGTTCAACCGATGGACCGTCCTGCTGCTTTTGGTCTTGGTCAGGGTCCTCCTCCTCACAGGCAGCCTCAACGAGAACATCGGAGACGCCAAGGTCAAGGCACTTTCAGCGTGCTCGAAGGTTGAAGACGTCGGCAGCGCCATGGCGTCCATGCCGCACTATCTATCTGTCGGCGTCAACGCAGTCGCGGCCGAGAGTATCAGCAAGACGGTTAGGGGCATGGTTCAGATCCTGAAGATGATCCTGACAGGCGTTGAGGCGCTCATCATGTTTGTCATCAACTTTTACATCGGCACCATCGTCTGCATGATCAGCGCCCTCATTCACGGCACGCTGGACGTTGCTATTGGCGCAGTTGAGGGGGCGACTGAACTCATCAACAAGGGCATCTCTTCCGTAGCTGATGGCCTTACTGGGGACCTGAAAGGCGTTCAGGACGTTATTAATGCTGCGTTCAAAGGTGCTATCGGGTTCACTGGTGTTGACCCCCCAAAGATCGACGTTACTTCCCGCATCAACGACTTGAAGAACGTCAAGGTCGACAGTGGCAGCTTCGTGAAGGGTTTGGACTCGCTGAACAAAACGATCCCGAACTTCGACCAAGTCGAGAAGCTCGGCAAGGACGCCCTCTCCATTCCCTTCAAGCTTATCACCGACCAACTCGACAGCAAGTTCGCCAACTACTCATTCGACCGATCCGTTTTCCCCCTCGCCGAGAAGCAGACCCTTCAATTTTGCTCGGGGAATTCGATCCTCAACGATTTCTTCAACACCCTCTTCGAAACCGTCAGGAATGGTAAGATCGCATTCGCCGTCGCCATCCCCATATTGGCCGTGCTGGCCATGGTCGTGATGGGCTACTTCGAGATCAGGCGGTGGCGGAAGGAGAAGACACGGGCCAAAGTCTTTACCGAGAATGGGTTCGACCCGATGGACGTCGTGTATATGGCTTCGAGGCCCATGACCGCAGGCGCTGGCATGAAACTCGCCAGCCGCTTCAGCGGGAAGAAGAACCTCCTCGCACGGTGGACTGTTGCTTACGCCACGTCCCTCCCCGCGCTCTTTGTCCTGTCACTTGCCATCGCTGGGTTTTTCTCCTGCTTCTGCCAATGGATCCTGCTACGCGCCATCCAGAATAAGGCTCCGGAGCTGGTCGCAACGGTGGGTGATTTCACTGGCGAAGTCGTGGGGACCCTTGAAGCAATCTCAACCGGTTGGGCTACCGACGCGAACAAAGGCATCCTCGACATCCAGAGCGATATCAACGACGACGTCCTCGGCTGGGTCCGGAACGCCACCTCGGCTGTCAACAACACGCTCAACACGATCGACACGGAGCTCAACGATGCCATCAAGACAGTATTCAAGGACACGGTCCTGCTCAACACAGCGCAACAGATCGCCAACTGCCTCATTGGCAGGAAGATCGATGCCGTGCAGAGCGGCCTCACCTGGGTACGCGATCACGCAAAGGTGGAACTCCCGCTCTTCCCCGACGACACCTTCTCGAAGGGCGCCAACGACAGCGTCCAGAGCGACAGTAAGCTGACCAGCTTCCTCGCCACCCCATCGGCCGTCACTACTGATGAGGTCTCGGGAGCCGTGGAGTCAGTCATCAAGGTCCTTCACGACGGCATCGTACAGGAAGCCCTCATCTCCACGGCGCTCCTTCTCGTCTACGTCATCATCATCCTCATCGGCGTCGTCCGCTCCCTCGCCGCCATGGCGGGCCAGGACAAGACTCGAGCCGAGGGCGGACAGCAATACAATGATGACGTCTACCACCGGAAGCAACAACCGTCGCCGATGAACGACAACCCCTTTGACGACCGCTCTGCCGTCCCGGCGCCAGACTATGACGAAGTCGTGTACGCCGGGAACGTCAGCCGCGGAAAGACAGGGCTCGCGCGATACCCAAGCCACGCGCGCAAGAGCAGTTACCCGGAAGTGGAGGACTCGGGGAGGTAGAGCCCTCCAGTTCAATGTCCACCGCCGCTTTACTCGCCGGTCTAGGCAACGCCTTTAATATTGTAATATTTGTTGTTGTATCTTTTTCTTTTGTTTCTACACGGCCTGGCGGCGGCGGCGAGTACAATACCTGTTCTATACCTGTATAATAGCAGGTTGAACAGGGTGACATTTGCATCTTTGGAACGGCGTTCAGCGGGTTTGCTGCATGGCATGGCATGGCATTGCATCCTGGATGGATTCGGCGGCTGGCATAGCGAGGTACAAACTAGATAGGTTCTGTATTGCATCTACCATTGTTACCAAAATTCTCACATTGTGACAGAGTGATCATGACTGAAGGTGACGGGGTTGAGTCTATGACGTGGATGACTGTGAACTCAGGCGGGGCCATGATGATTGTTGTTGAGGATCTCGAGGCTCGACTATGTGATGGGGCGGGGAGCAAGGTAGCAGAGACATATCGCCAAATAGAATAATAATACAATCGAAGAGAAACGTTTGATCGGATCGCCCTGCTTGGCTGTCGTGGTTTTAAGGTTGCCCAGTTGTGGTGTCTGCATCCGTGCTGCGCGGATGGAATGACACCGTTCGAGGTCGCCCTGCGCTGGTGGACGCCCACTCCACTCTTCACAAAGAGCCACGTTGCAACGAAAAGTTGCGGACAAAGCCCGGATTGGAAGCGAGGTGCCCTGCACTTTTTAAGTCCTGCATACCGCGGAGTAGAGACGCCATTCGCAATCTAGAGGCCTCGGTTTCATCCGTGCCCTCGTGGTGAAGGTCTTGTCGTCGCCCTGCAGTAAGAGGTTTGTTCGATCAGTGGCGTCTATCTCCGCTGGAACGAGCTGGAAGGGGCAAGCCCGGGCGCGTTATGCAGGGGCTGACCCCTGCTAAAGGCGGAGCTTCCGGGATCGGCATGGTGGCAAGGCGGCGGGGTTGCCCGCTCCGACATTCGATTTGGCGGGGTGCAAAAATCGGTGACTCAAAACTGCCTTCCATCCCGCCTTTGAACTTCAATAAAGAGGTGCCACATCCTGACCGACCGACTTCGCCTTTCCTACACGCTGGGTACAAAACAACAATCCTAAAACCTCCAATTGAACCCAATTGACCTACAGTTCGGCACCCGCATACCATGGAGGCCCTCAAGCAGACGTTCGCGCGCTGCAAGGCCCAGGACAGGGTACGCCCCGCCATTCCCAGTCCACCACCCGCCGTTGGGCCCGGGGAGAAAAGAAACTGACATGCAACCAGGCCGCGCTCGTCACCTATGTCACCGCCGGGTTTCCCTTGCCCGAGGACACTCCCAATGTCCTGCTCGCTATGGAGCGGGGAGGGGCCGGTGAGCAGCTCTGCCTGTACTATCTTGCTGCCCAACGCTGACCGCTTCGTTGTTTCGCAGATATTATTGAGCTCGGCGTTCCTTTCACCGACCCTATTGCAGACGGACCTACTATCCAGACATCCAACACCGTCGCTCTGAAGAATGGCGTCACGATCGAGACGACCCTGCAGATGGTCCGCGAGTCCCGCTCGCGCGGTCTCAAGGCACCCATCCTGCTCATGGGATACTATAACCCGCTGCTCTCGTACGGTGAGGAGCGCCTGCTGAAGGATTGCCAGGAGGCTGGAGTTAACGGCTTCATCGTGGTCGATCTCCCCCCGGAGGAGGCCGTCTCGTTCCGCCGCCTCTGCTCCCGTGGAGGGTAAGAATGCTTGCTCCTTCGTTGGCATGGCCCAATGCTTACCGATTTTTGACAGTCTCTCATACGTGCCGCTCATTGCGCCCGCAACCTCGGACACCCGCATGCGTCTTCTGTGCCAGCTCGCCGACTCGTTCATATACGTCGTTTCCCGCCAGGGTGTGACCGGTTCCTCTGGAACCCTCAACGCCAACCTCCCTGAGTTGCTCGCCCGCGTGAAGAAGTACAGCGGCGACAAGCCGGCTGCGGTTGGGTTTGGCGTCAGCACTCGAGAGCACTTTGTGTCCCTCGCCGGCATCTGTGATGGTGTCGTCGTTGGCAGCATGATTGTTACCACCCTTCAGAAAGCTTCCAAGGGCGACGAGGCCAAGGCGGTCCAAGAGTTTTGCTCGTACCTCTGCGGCCGCACAGCAAATCTTGGTGAAGATGCTACCCGTGAAGTCGGTATCGCTGAGGCAGTTTCAGCGGCACAGGAGCCGAGTGCCACCGCATCAGTGGATGCCGTCATCACCGACAACGACACCGACGACCTCGTCAGGCAGCTCCAAGCTCTCCATGGAAAGATCCCAGAACGCTTCGGTGAATTTGGCGGGCAGTACGTCCCTGAGTCGCTCATGGATTGCCTCTCGGAGCTGGAGGAGGGATTCAACAAGTTGAATGACGACCCTGCGTTCTGGGAAGAGTATCGCTCATACTACCCGTGGATGGGACGCCCTGGCCATCTGCATCTGGCCGAAAGGCTGACGGAACATGCTGGCGGCGCAAACATTTGGTTGAAGAGAGAAGATCTCAACCATACCGGATCACACAAGATCAACAACGCTCTGGGCCAACTTCTCCTGGCAAGGAAGCTCGGAAAGACCAAGATCATCGCCGAAACCGGTGCTGGTCAGCACGGTGTTGCGACTGCGACTGTCTGCGCCAAGTTTGGGATGGAATGTACTGTCTTTATGGGCGCAGAGGACGTTCGTCGCCAAGCTCTTAACGTGTTCCGCATGAAGCTTCTCGGCGCCAAGGTCATCGCCGTGGAGGCCGGCAGCAGAACCCTGCGTGACGCCGTGAACGAGGCTCTGCGCGCCTGGGTCGTCAACCTGGAAGATACCCATTATATTATTGGGTCGGCTATTGGCCCGCATCCCTTCCCGACGATTGTCCGGACGTTCCAGTCGGTCATCGGCAACGAGACAAAGGCTCAGATGATGGAGAAGCGCGGAAAGCTGCCCGACGCCGTCGTGGCTTGCGTTGGAGGTGGCAGCAACGCTGTCGGCATGTTCTATCCCTTCAGCAACGATCCTAGCGTCAAGCTCCTTGGTGTCGAAGCCGGCGGCGAGGGCATCGACACCCCGCGTCACAGTGCTACTCTCACTGCGGGCACCAAGGGCGTGTTGCACGGCGTGCGCACCTACATCCTGCAGAACGCGCATGGCCAGATCGACGACACGCACTCCATCTCGGCCGGCCTAGACTACCCGGGTGTCGGCCCCGAACTTTCCAACTGGAAGGACTCGGAGCGTGCCAAGTTTATCGCTGCTACCGATGCCCAAGCCTTCATTGGTTTCCGTCTCATGAGCCAGCTGGAGGGTATCATTCCCGCCCTTGAGTCCGCCCACGGCATCTACGGTGCAATCGAACTCGCCAAGACCATGAAGAAGGATGAGGATATCGTTATCTGCCTCAGTGGCCGCGGTGACAAGGACGTCCAGAGTGTTGCTGACGAGCTTCCTATCCTGGGTCCCCAGATCGGCTGGGACCTGCGGTTCTAGTGGAAGAGCGGTGTAAAGCTTGATGATGGGCAAACCTCAATGCATTTGTAACCCATGAACAGATATGCACAGTATGGACATACCCAATTTGTGAGCGGTATGGAGAGACTTCCATTCTTCTGTCGACACCTTTAGCGTCTTCTTTCAAGATTACCTCTATTTGCTGCAAGATTTGTGGCCATATATAGAGAATAGACCTTTTTCAGGCCGCCGCAGTTCCCATCCGAGTGTATTTGACGTGTTTATACAGGTATGATATGATACAACTATCGTAGACAGGGCCCTCTAAGACAGTGCATTCCATGGGCGTCCGCCATGTCTAGATTGGACACCAAGCGGCGCAATCCCTCAAGCCTTGAGGTCCTTCAGGTTCATCTTGGGCTCGTGCATGAATGTGTCCTTCTCCGGCGCCTCCTCCCCAATGGAAAACTCCTCCTCGCCCGCCAACATCTTGTCCGTCTCCTCCATCAGCTGCGCCGCTGCCTCGCCATCCATGCCCTCCATCTCCATCGTGACATCCACCGGAATCGGAGCGAGCCCAAGCTTCTCCCGCTCGACATTCATCTTCGCCCGCAGCGAAGGCGACTGCATGATCCGCCATCTCAACCGCCACCCCCACGGTCCCAACTCCCTGATCCGCGCGGGTTTGATTCCCAGCAGATAAGGGTCCAATCCACCACACTTATCAATCGTCCGCAGCACCCGAGTCGTCACGCGCGTCCGCACAAATACGTCCAGCGCCGCCGACCACAGCCGCTTGTGGTGCACGTTCGGCCGCCACTTGCGCCGCGTCTTGATCTCGTTGCGCTCAGAGACCTTGTTTCCGAAGCGGATTAGGGCAGAGCCGTAGAGCCCCGTGTTGGATTGGTGGTAGACTTGCCGCGGGCCGAAGGGGTAGGGCGGGATTTCGGGCAGGGGCGCTGTCACCGAGGGGATGGGGAGGGTGGAATTGGGGACGGCGGATTGGCGGTAGAGATGGGGGGCGGTTGTTGAGAGGGAGCGGGCGAGGGCGAAGGGGGGGTTAACGCGGGTGATGGTGAGGGTGGTGCGCGTGAGGGCCCGGAGGCAGGTTGTTGGGAGGGCGGGTGCCATTTTCGGAGTCGAAGGGGAGGGACCGCACCGCGCCGGGAGGGTGGTGGTTTGGTTTGGATTGGCGGTTTAGTGCCGTCGTCGTCGCATTCGTTGGCGGCGGCGGGAAGCGCAATTGGGAGGGCGCGAGGGGGGGTTGTGGCCTCGTCGCCGGTGAGGATGAGGATGTCGTCGGGCGGTCGAGCTGGGACTGCGAATTGCTGGTTGTCAAGCTTCAAAATTTCGGGGTCGGGCTGGCAGGGGTCGGGGAGCTGTCTGGCAGCTGGGTGTGGTGGGTGACGGGCCGGCGATGGGGTTTGGATCACGTGGTACCGTGTGGGGTTTCGTGGGTTAGGGGGATGTTGACGCGGCTTGCAGCGGCCAACATCACTTGTGCAATCAAGCGCTGCACAGGTCTGGCTCGGGTGTTTTTCTGTGTGGTCTTTGGGGTTCCTGATTCATCCGGGCTCTTCAATTTTTGCTGGGGGTTTTTCTCGTGGATATGGGCTCAACTTCTTGCCTCGCAGACGACTCGCGAATTCCAGAGCTTTGGAGCTCTGCCAACCTTGTCGATAGCGGCAAGCTGCCAGGATCAGCATGCTGCCCCCGGTTGAAGGCGCCGTGCTGCAGCACAACCCGGACTTTGCGGGCTTGTACAAGACATTGACGGGTGCATTTCTCAACCCGGATGGTTCAACAAAACACGATCCCGCAGCGAAGGAGCGCAATGCGGTGCGCGAGGTTGGCTTGGCTCTCCCCTCCGCTACGGATTATCTCATAGGCTATGAGCTAACAATACTACAGGAGCTGAAGCAACACCGCAAACAGGCGGCAAAACAGCACCTCCTTCTCCAGGCCATCTCCACGGTAAACCCCGCGCCCCAGGAAGCCAAGCCAGCACCATCTCTCAGCCGGCGGGCGAAACCACCGCCCTCCCGAAACCAAGTCGCAGAGCTATCGCCCTCCCTACTCGACCTGCTACTCCTCCTCCCGCAATTCCTAGGACACCCTCCACCACCGCTGTCCCCGGAGTCAACCGCCCTCCTGCTCACCAACCCGCCCTTCTCCGATTTCCCCTCCCTCCTCCCCCAGCTCGCAAACCTCGTCTCAGCAAACCTCCACTCCTCCGCCGTACACCTCGCCCGCATCGCCAACCCCGCAACCAACCCCTCCTTCGTGCACCGCACCATCCCCTCCCTCCCAAGCTATACCAACACCCTCACCACCTCCATCGCCTCCCGCCAGGAAGCCCTCACCCGCGCCCGCCTCGCCGCAGCAACAGCCCTCTCCACCCTACTCCACCACCACGCACACGCCCTCGCGCAGCTGTTACGCTCCCTCGAGGCAAAGCACGGTCCGATAGCGCGCTCGCTCGAGTTTCGCGCCACAGAGGTAGCGCTCACGGCACAGCGGCAGGAGGCGGAGGCGCAGACGGCGCTGTGGCTGGCGAGGAGGGATACGTACACGCCTGAGGTAAAGAAGGCGCTGGGGAATTATGCAGCGCATCTGAGAGATGCGAAGGGGAGGTTGGCGGAGGCGGTGAGGACGCTGAGGGGGGAGTTGGAGGGGTATGGTGTTGGGGAGG
>Ga0247758_1001910_pt1 | contig 13259 bp, 9 predicted proteins | sample UWRJL156409C4_FD_180950 | JGI IMG/M metagenome (GOLD analysis project Ga0247758, IMG submission 180950) | Plant litter microbial communities from Arlington Agricultural Research Station in Wisconsin, United States - UWRJ-L156-409C-4 | ecosystem: Environmental > Terrestrial > Plant litter >...
CTAGGCTGGAGCGCAGGAGCCTTTCGTCATGTGCTCTCCTCACACACAGGGAGCTTTCTTTTGTATTTAGTCTGAGAGCTTCGCTCCCCCCCTTTCTACCTAATCAAGTCACTTTGCAACTGCACTTCCGCTGCTCCCATGAGCTCCGTACCCTCAGTGAAACGTTCCACAATTCGGCATTGGCATTCTCCGTGAGGACGCCATCACGGGATCGGTGCACCTCGGCCGCTTTGGACGTGAGTTTTGTCGCAAACTCGACGAGTTGAACCACAGTGCCGACCAGCGACACTGCTTCCAGTGGTTCCATCCTTTACATTGCCAGAAGTCGTGGGGGATGGTCGGTTAGCAGGGACCAGAATGGTGGAGTTTACGGCGATTTGGGTTGTCAGGTTGAGGTAATTGGGCACGGGCAGGTGAAAAAAATGCCTTGGCGAAAATATTTGGCTGGCTTGTGACGTAGCATGCGCAGCACTTCCGGTGGCACTCACTCAGAGCATTCCAGACAACGGGAGTACTAGCGGTGTCATTCAGCTAGACTGCGCTTTGGGCGAACAGAAGCAGGCGGGCATTTCCAGTGCCGTTCCCGCATTCCAGATGAACCAACTACCACTGCGGATAACAGGCCTGGCCAAATACTACACTGTGAATAGAGGCTAGTACACAATCCCAAATGCGGCACCACGACTGCCCTCTTTCAGTTTTCTCATCTGGAACCGACGAGTTGCCACAGAAGTCTGGTGTTTTTTTCGGAATCTATCTGCTGTTGAGCCGGGAAGGTGCCTTCGGCAAGGATTGGAATTTGGCCCCACTGCAGAGCACCTTCTTCAGGACAAAATTGAAGCCGCCGGTTCTTCATCAATGAATCATCTTTATCACTGGCCAACAATGTTCACTACTGGAGGTGGCACCCCGTCTCATTGAGACGAAGGTTCGGCGGTACTGTCTCTTGGATACTATTGACTCTAGCGGCTGATTTGACTAGGGGCGTGCAGGGGGTTGCTACAACCGCGGTAAGGTGTTCGGACACGGGCTGGATTTTAAGTAACAGCGGGTAAACCCTCTTTTGACCAGAAAATTAGTATTACAACCTTGGAAGCGAACGCCACCACTTCTTTTTAGAAAATTAAATGCTTTATGCTGTTGCCCTTTCTAGTGACCAAATGATATTGCTTTCAGCTTTTAATCTCAAATCATTCCAAGCGATCGCCATAGTGAAATCTATCATATCCCAGCTATTTGTGGCAACCTTCATGAAGACACCAAAGACGGGAAATTCCGTCGCAGTCAACACACATGGAGCTGATGGCCGACACTCCCTGCAACAGAAAAGTATTAAAGGCCTGCTTCACTCAGTCCCTAGCCAACCCACTCGTATCATCTTCTCCCTGTTTCGTACCCAGCAAGGAAAATCTCCACTATACCCAGCCACCCAACACATACTTCACACACCTCCCTAAAATAAAGCTCCTCCTCCTAACCAACCTACTCCTCACAATCCTCTCCAGCGTCACAGCCCGCACCCGCATCCGCGTGTCCGGCTACATGGACATCCTCGACTCCGAGACATGGGTCGACGTGCTTAGAAAGTGTCTCGTGAAGCGGTAATTGGGCGACTAGGTCGAGTCGCTGCGCTACGCGGCGCTGAGCTACGTCTGGGGTACACAGAACCAGTTCCTTACCCTAAAAGAAAACCTCGCGGAGCTGTAGGTGCCCGGTGCCTTTGACTAGTAGCCGTTGTAGACCGTGGTGCTGGATAGTATGGCCGCTACTGCCGCCTTAAAGTTGTAGTACCTTTGGGTCGATACGCTGTGTATCGTATAGGATGATAACGATAATAAGCTCGCGTAGATCGAGTAGATGGCCGCTATTTACGGGTCGGCGTAGATACGCGCGTAGACGTACTGGGAGCGACTATTATCGCGCCGCTACGTGTACTTCTCCGAGAATTAGGCGTACTTTGAGTACGGGCGCGGTAGCGTCGGAGAGCAGGTTAAGTACCTCCCGAATACGATCGATAGAATCGACGTTAACGAGTTACGTGATCTCGTCGCCAGCCTACCCGCTTCTTTACGGGACTCGGGTACGTTAGACATCCGACAGCTGGGACGCTTCTCGGTAATTGTTGTGTAGTACTCGTCCAGAAAACTGACCTACCCCGCCGATATCGCTAACGCCTTTGTTGGTATCCTGAAGAGAACGAGAGACTTAAAGCGTAAGGTCTGAAGGCCGAGGACGCTGCGCTGTTGGACTCGTCGCTGGATCGACTGGCCGATATTGGTATCGCCGATTCGCCGATTCTAGAGTTTTATGGGGAGATGGTGCCGTTCGCATCGTTGGGTGAACGGGCAATCACCTGGGCGTGTACCGGGGAAGGGTACGGGATGTTGGTCGGCGGTGATTCTTGGCTCGGTTATGCAAAACGGCTCCAGGAGTACGTGGCAAACGATGTAGGTACGGGCTACTTCGAGCTGGTCAAGTTGGCGACGGTGGATGTATATCGGGGGGCGGTGGGCATGGGTGTGTCGGAGGAGAAGAACTGGGAGATCGAGGATGCCATTGTTGTGATACTGTTGGAGTGGAAAGATGAAGTCGCTCAGCGTGTGGCAATTGGTTATCTGCAAAGCGCCGAAATCTGGGAGAAACTGCCGCGTGGGAGGAAGCTGATCAGTCTTGGGTAGGGTTTCATGATTTCCGTGCGTCGATGAGGTTTGGGGGAGGATTGGATGGACGAAGGTTTGCAACTGGATCCCTGTTGCCTGTTGAGTTAGGGAGTTATGGCCAGGGTCAAGGTGTAGCTCAGGCAAATGCAGGGTATAAATCAAGATTGATATTTGGTGGCAATGGTTAATTCCTAGTGAACATGTCTATGAAATTATTAGGTCGAGGCGCCCTTTGAGTACAGTTAAGGGGCTAACCCTAACCCTTCTCCACATCCTCAGGTTCATATAGTCACAGCTCAGCAAACCATGATAATCTACTTTTATCTAGTTGCCTAGAGGTATTTGAGACTCTCCCGCCAGTACATCCATTGTGAAGCCGGAGAAAACTTCTTCCCGTTACTCGGAAATGAAGTCACTGGATCGTAAACACGACATTATTCTCACCCTGCTCTCTTCCAGCTAGGGCCTCGCCATCCATGATTCCATCGATGAATGCCTCCCCAATAAATACAAAGTTCTGCTCCGCCTCGCGTAAGATCATGGGCATCTGCGCGCCCATCATGATAGTGACCAGATCTCCGGGCTGGACATGTTCCGCCGTTAGGCCGACACAGCCCTTTCCCGTGACAATGAGGCGGCGGCGGAAGGATGCCGGATGTGGGCCGGTGATATCCATGTGGTAGCCCTTGGAACTACTAGAACTGTGAGCACAGGCGGAAGCCGTCTCCCCGCGACGGCGCATGCCCACGTCCACTGCGACTCTGTCGCACTCGGCCACGAGGATGCGAGAAAAGGTGTTTTTGGAGATATCTTGAAATGCGACGGTAGAAATCTCCCGAAGCCATGCCATCCAAGCCTGATTCACTTCATTGCCTAGGATGTCGCTCCCGGCCTCCTGGCTGACGTTTGCAACGCGATCGAAGATGAATCCGGTGCACGAGAGGACCATGCCGGTGGGGTCGACGGATGCGTCGGCGACGTTGTTGCCCGATGCGTGGTACATCTTCCCAATCTCCACGTTGGCGTCGTCGATGTGCACTCCGTACGCGTCTGCGTCCTTCGGTGCACTCGGTAGATGCGCAGCCAGGCCACGCTTGAAGAAGGGTATTGCTGTGAATTCGGCCGTCCAGTCCGGCACCCAAGAGGGGAGTTCCAAGAGGGGGTGTTCGTTGGGCGAAGCGGATGGCGCTATGCAGTGGCCGAGCACATCGAGGTTTCTGTATGTGCGTATCATGGACCACGCGGCTTGGGCGTATACTTGCTCGACGGGCTGGTCGTAGGCCACGTCAAGTAGCTCCGCACCGTCCAGACTAGTAGGGATCAATGCATACAGCTTGTCGCGAGGATTCGTCGCTTCGAACCGCCTCAGAGCGGATAGTAGGTCCGGAAGGCGCAGGAAACGGCTACGTCCGGTTGTTTGGTGCCGTTTTCGGAGGGCTGCGTACGTCTGCATGTAAGCCGCCGGATGGACCGCACTGTTCGTGTTCCAGCCAAGTGAGAATAGGGGGTCGGGATGGCCACGCAAGGCAATACTGCGCATGACCTGATGCACAGTCAGGAGGGCGTCGAACGGCATGTGGTGGGGGCCAATGATGACCTCGGCGCCGGACTTGCACGGAGCGGTGGCTTCCTGGTAGACCCAGATGCGGGACCACCATGGACGCGAGAGTATCTCTTGGAGTCCGGCCCGCCAGATGTCGCCCGTCAAGCCATCGTCAGTGGCACCGTCTAAAAGGCGTCCGATATCTTCGTCTGTGATGGTCGTGAGCGAGCGGTGGGCCGAGCCGGTGCGTCTGAGGATAGGCGTCCACCAAGACTCGTAAATGTCCAGAATGCGCGTGATCGCGGCATCCATGGAGGGACTGCTCTCACCGAGCCATATCAGGACTTGCTCGGCGCTTTCGTAAACACGCTTCATGAGGTGGATCTGGGCTCCGCGCTCAACGAGATCGTCCTGATTGATGCATACAGCGTCGACCCAAAGTACGCTGCAAGCATCTTCGGTGCGGTGGCTGGAGAGAAAGGCGTAAAGATTTGCCGTCACGTCAACCGGACAGCCATTCAGGAGAATGCGTCGTCGCGTTCCTGGTGTGTCGAGACCCCAAACGTACGAGAGCGCCGCGAAGGCCTTGGGTTTGACGACAGGATAGTCCTCGAGGAAGCAGCTGATGGGCTCGTCCCCACTGCCGGGATTGAGAACCAGAAGGCGGATCTCGTCGTGCTTGAGAGGAGTGTAGATGTGAGCCATCTCGGCACCTGGCTCCCACTCCTCTGATGGCGCTGGTGATGGCGGGACGGGCGGGTAGACGACATCGCCCATATTGCCGAGCGTGACTTTCGCGCCCAGCTTGCTTGCGAGAACCTCGAATCCAGACATGCTTTCTGACAGTGAGCAAATTTTCGACTCTGCGCGTAGCGGGTGGTGACCGTCTGGTCGGCAGCAGGGAGTGCTTGTGATATGGCAAAAACTGACTAGCTGTGACAACAATACTGTGCCCCGAGCACAGGTCAGAAGAGGGGCTACATACCACCCAATCGTCGCAACTGTCTGCGAAATAGGGGCAAGGGGGGCGCCACAGGTTACAGGAGCCGCGACATTTCGGACGTTACACCGAGAGCGAGCCACTTACGTGCGTAGCTTATCAACTGACCGGGTGGCTCTTTGGCTACCTAATTCGCCAGGGCCACTGCTTGAAGCTTTCTGACAGTTCAGCCGCTTCATGTTCGGGGCTGTGCTCCATTTTGGTGTGGATGCGGACCTGTTCCATTGGTTTCAACGATCGCCCAAATTTTGGAGATTTTGTGTCGAGTTTCCTCTCATCGTCAATCAACATGAATTTTGCTCGTAAAATCCAACCTGCTTTACGTTTCCCATCACACATACATCCAGCCAGCTAAAGAAACCTCCGAACAGTTCCCACTTCATCTCACAATACATCGGTGATGGACTCACCAGAAGCTGCAGCGATCGAATGGATCTCAGCGCTCGATGTCGGGATAACACACCGAGAGATCCTGGCCTCCCTTCCCGCATGGGCAAGCAAGAATATTTTCGAGGACAAGACATTCAATGCCTGGCTGCGTGGCGACTCCGACTTTCGCGTCCTATGGGCCCACGGCCTGCCCGGCTCCGGAAACACCTCTTGCACGGCTGTGGTCGTCAACAAGCTTATGCAAGAGATCGCCAATAAAGACACGGCTGTTGCATACGTCTACTGCGGCGGACCAAAGGCCGCCGAGCTCACGGCCGTGACTGTTCTTGGAGCGGTCTGTCAGCAGTTAGCTTCACAGACCACCGCTGCCGGGCGTCCGCTGCCCGCGCTTCTCACCAAGCTACATGCTGAGCTTGGCGCATCGGGCGATGAAGCGCAGCTCGGAATCGACGAGTTGATGCTCGTCTTATTGGCGCTGTGTGAGCCTTTTGATCGCATGTTTCTGTGCGTCGATGCGCTCGATGAATGTCCAAGCGATCAGCGGCCGATGTTGTTGCAAAAGGTATGATGCACCCCCTAATGCCCGATGCCATTTTCAGAAAATTCGACGTACAGAATATTGGAGCAATTGCTAACTTGAGTCTTGTTGAAGTTGCAGTGGATGCACACTCAAAGCGTGGATATCTATGTGTCCAGTGCCACACAGGGCGACACCCCCGAGACGTGGAAACACAATTGTGACATCACAATAGCCATGACGGAGATGGGAGCGGCGCGAGTCACCATAGAGGCGACCGTTGAGGACCTGCGGAAAAGTGTCATGGCCCGCCTAGAAGAGCAGCATCCTCTCTCTAAACACCTGCTAGCCGACCAGGGCGAGGACATCGACGCCATTGTCGATCAGATTGTTCGCCAGAGCGATGGCATGTTTGTCATTGCCAGATACTTGCTGGACCGCAAGATACGCAATCTAGAAAGCCTTATGAAGGTGTCGGACGCGGCGGTTAGGGAAATCGGTGTGACCGACCCGGTTTTGTTCCACATGCGTGCGACTTCCGAGTACATCGGAAAGCACCTTGGAGAGCTGTCATTCCGAAAAGGGGAGATCATTGCCGTCACGAAGGCGGATACCGAATATTCGTACAGCTATCTCTGGGAGGGTATCGTCCGAGGGATTGCAGGTGAATTTCCAAAGTCATTGGCAAGGAAGATTGAGGGCGTCGACGAGGACGAGTGGCAGCCCGACAAGACACTCGGCGAGTGGAAAAAAGTCTTGGCCGAAATTGAGAGTCACCGTTCCCAAAGCCGCGATACTGTTTTCACCATCCTGTGTTGGCTGGCCCACGCACAGGACCCGCTCACTTTGGACGACATCACCAAGGCCTTGTCGTGGGACGTGACGGCGCCGCCAGGGTTCCGCCTCACTTGGGGCGACGGCGGCATCGACATTAAGAACTTTGAGGAGACCGAATCCACCAACGAAGGAACTCCAAGGGCGCGTACAGTCCCCGTTCTTGACCTCGCGAAAAACCTTCTTCATTTCGACAATGAGAACTCAACCGTTTCCGTTCTAGACTCGATGAGACTGTCGGATGCCGAGCTTGCCGTTTTGTTCCCCGGGGGTCACGAATTAATAGCTCGGACCTGCTTACAGATACTCATGCGCGGTTCTGACGTGAAGGCAGGAGCTAACACTTTGACCATGGGCAACCCCGACTTAATGTCATACGCGGCACGCCATTGGGGTGGCCACGTCCAGCTCTGCAGAGATGAGAGTATCGATGACCTTGTGGCCGAACTCTTGATGGCACAGACCGACTCGAAACGAAGCTGGATAGAAAACGGATTCATGCCCTTCATGGATGTCTATCGCGTCATTCGGACCGACGATGAAACAGCCGTGCTGAAAGCGGCCAGGCTTGGGCTGGATGGTGTCATCAAACTTTTCCTGCGCCAGCGGGGTTACGACTTGGATAAGCCGTCCTTTAGGGGGGATACCGCCATGTCAGTGGCCGTCGTCGGCGGCTTTGTCTCGACCGTGAAGCTGCTGTATCGCCACGGAGCTTCGGCTGAGAGTGTGAAGGTGGATGTAGATAGCATCGACGGCAGCGTATCCACCGAGTCGCTTCTCCAGATGGCGACCCGGAGGAATGACGATGTCATGGTCGCTCTCTTGATCAAGCTCGGGTTGTTTAAGAACACGGTCTTGGGAACCACATCGTTGCTGGAAACTGCATTCTCCTGTGGGAGTATCGATGTTGCGAGGATGCTTCTTGCGCACGGCGCTGAGCTGACAGATCAAGCCATGCGTTACGCTGCTGGGTCCCGTCGCTTGGAGCTCGTGGAGCTTGCCCTGGGGCGGCCCGATAGCGACGCGATTACCACCCTGAAGGAGAGAGATGCGGCATGGAAATCCAACATGCTATTCACGGCCGTCGGCTCAGGCTCGATTCCCGTTGTCGAGTACATGATTCACACTCTTGGCGCAAGCGTGACCGATCACGATCCCTACGGCAACTCGGTGGTTCATATAGCCGCAGGCCGACACAGCATCGACATGGTCAGATTTCTCATGAACAACAGCGACGACCCCATGCTTCCGTATCGGCAGAACAGTGAGGGATACGAGTTCCGGGACTCCCAGACAGCGGTTGAAAAGGCCATGTATTTCCAGGAGGAGCAGGCATGGCATGTTGTCGATTTTCTTGTGGAGCGCATGCCCCCTGACGTCCCCGGCGATCTTATCCTCGGCATGGCTGCGATTGCACTGGAGCACGAGCGTTCCGAGTATGCAAAGCGGTTTATCCGCATGGTGGCGCCGCCACTTGAGCATACTAGCGTGACGTGCGCAACGTCCTTGATGGGAAGAGCGGTCGCGATGGATAATGCGGAAATTGTGGGTATGCTGCTGGACGGATCTATGTCGGCAGCAATTCCGGACAAGAATGGGTACACGCTGTTGCACATTGCTGCAGAAAAAAACGCCAAGGAGGTAGCAGAGCTGATCCTGAGTCGCGGAGTCGGCGTCGACATAAACGCTATGACAACGGTGGGCGTGACACCGGTCCATGCGGCCGTCTCCGAAGGTCACCTGGAGACAATTCAAGTGCTGGCGCGGCATGGCGCCGACCTGTCCCTACGTGCCGAAGATGGCTCGTCAGCTCTGGTGTCGGCCGGATGTTCCGGGAAGCTCGACGCAGCTTTCGCCATCTTGGAGCACAACGTCGATGTCAACGAGTCCAACCTCGAGGGCGAAACCCTCCTGCACTATGCTGTCCTGGACGGCAAGGAAGAACTGGTCAGAAAGCTGCTGCAACTCAGCGCTGACACGTCCATCTCATCGCGAAGAGGTGGCACAGCGCTGCATCTAGCGGCGCACAGGGGGAGAGAAGACGTTGTGCGGTTTCTGCTTGACGCAGGTGCCGGGGTTGAGTCTGAATATCGTTCTTCTGGTCAGGCCTACGAGCCGCAAAAGCGAGAGTTTTGGAGCGCTGAGATTCCGTGGAACCGCTGGGGCATCACTCATGGTGACAGACCTCGACGGTGGTGTAAATTGGAGCCGGGCTGGACACCCCTTCACTGTGCGGCCTGTTCGGGGCACGAAGAAGTTGTCCGCATGCTCCTTGCCAGCGGTGCTGATATTGGGGCGGTAGGCGACCAAGGAGAGACGCCGCTGCACGTGGCAGCGTCAGCAGCCCACGTAGCTATCATCGAGCTCCTCGTCCAACACGGTGCCGATATCAGGGCTAGAACGATGTCCGGCGAGACACCACTGCACTGTGCGGCCCGCGCCGCCGTGGCCGTCGAAGTCAAATTGACTGCTGATTCTCTGAAGTGTGCGTGTCGGCGGCACAAGGACGACGCGTACGAGCGCACGCACCCAGACGAATCCAAGGCAGAGTCGGCCGAGTTGCTCATAACACTCGGCGCAGCTGCCGACGTTGCAAATGCAGACGGCGCCACACCACTCATGCTTGCCGTGGCCGCCGGGCATGGCGACGTGGTCCAAGTTCTGTTCAGGGCAGCGGGTGGAGCAGCATCGACGACGGCGGCATATGCAGAGCTGTTGCTGGATATTGCGCAACGCGAGGACGCGTCAGCCCAGGCCCTTGCCGAACTCAGTGCCTCCTTTTCTGAGACTCCAGAGTCTCAGGCAGCGTGGTGTCAAGTGCTCGGCAATGCGTGTCTGACGGGCAAGTTTGAGATGGCGCAGCTGGCCATCTACAAGGGCGCAACACTACCGGATAGCGTTGGCCCCGCCGGACTCGACCCACTGCATCATATCGTCAAGCATGACGAGCTGAGCAAGCTGGTGGACCTAGTGCTCGCCACCAACTGCGGTGCTGATGTGCATAGGCGCGACTCCACTGGCAACAACGCGCTACACCTTGCCGTTGCCATTCGCGGCAAGGATCCAACGCTAACCGTCGCCCACCACAGCGACCGCCGAGCTCGTATTGTCGCCGCGTTGCTTGATGCTGGTTCATCACCCAACGCTCGCACGCCTGCCGGTGACACTGCGCTTCATCTGGCCTGCGCCGCTGGAGACGAGAAGGTGGTGGAAGCTCTGCTGCACCGTGGTGCCAGTGTTGACATCCGCAATGCTGCCCTGCGCACCCCACTGCATGCTGCTGTCTCCGGGTGGGCCTTTGGTGAGATTGTGAAGCTGCTGCTCGATGCTGGTGCTCATCATTCCCCGCGGGATACCGAAGGTGCTACGCCGCTGCACCTTATCCGCGAGACACGAACAAGCGACGCGCTAGAACTGTTGCTTGAGGCTGGCGCGGATATCGCTCTTCCGATGCGTAGCGGCGATCATCCGCTGCATCGCGCAGTTCGGCGTGGAAACGGCACTGTTGTGAATCGATTGATCGGGGCTGGCGCTGATCCGAGTACCCGCGGAGCCAAAGGGCGCACCTGTCTGCATATTGCTGCCCGGCACGGGTATGCTGGCATGCTTGGCGGGTTATCAACTTCGCCGAACGCGCTGAATGCCGTCGATGAAGCGGGCTGGACGCCGGCACGGCATGCTTCTTCCAGGGGCTACAGTAAAGTTTTAGGCGCGCTACTTGCCATTGGCCGCGAACAAGGCGTGCAAATCCTCGGGGCTGATGTTGACGCTGTCCCATTGAATGCTGTTGGAGGGGACAAAGCGGGCCCGTGGCGACTGCCCGAAGATGAAAATACTGCGTCACTGGCGCGGGTCGCACTTGCCAGCTGAGCAGTCCAGGCACGAAACGCATGGACATCCCCTTGCCCAGAGGTGCAGGATTTTTAAGCATCAGACTTCGGGTTGGCAAGACGGAAATGGGAGCATCCTTGTTGGGATACTTTGACAGTGAGTGACTTCGCTGAGAGGTTATGTCGCGGGGATTTTGCTTCATGCTTGTCGCCAGTTTGTTTACCTACCTATGTTGGCAAAGGCAAACAAGTCACTGAGGAGATTGATTGAGATGGGGCTTGATGAGAGAGGCAAGCTGGGAAATGGCATCATGGGCAAGATAGTGTGGAGGATTCACTTCCATGTTTGTTGAACGCGAGTCCTGTCTGGATGGCTGGCCATAAGCTAGAACTAGCCACAATACGGGGGTTCAAAGTGATCCCTTTATCTAGGAAGTATTTTATGCTAAACATTGAAGTCAAGCAAGGCCCGAAACCAAATAACCCTATCATCATCCCAGATGGGCATAAGGGGGAAGGGGAAGAAGAGCTGGGAGATCAAGAATTATTGCTAACAACTCCAACTAACCTTTTGGGGAATTTTGCATTTGTTCGGGCCGGCATGGCCCGGCCGACGTGCCGCATTGTATTGGGGCATCGGCCTACGCAGACAAGGCAGATTTGCATCTGCCTGCCTTTCAGGGAGCGGCATGCGCTAGTTTTGGAACCCAACTTTCATCACCCAGATTGCATGTTTTCATCTCATCCAGGGCAGGCTCAATGGCGGCGGATCCACTCTCTATCGCCGCCAGCATCGCCGGCCTCATCACGCTTGCGGATTCAGTATTTCGCCTCACTTTCCGATATGCCAAGGCTGCGAGGAACGCTGAGAAGGACATGCGGGTGGACCGGTTTCTGGCGGGAATCTCTGACGGCGTTTAGAGTCTCACCCTCGGCATGGATAGGAGCGTCCTGGACGACGCATCCACCTTCTATGTGGACAGCAACTTCAAGCATCGCGTTCTCGGCTTCTTCATGGAATACAACCATCAAGAAGCCCTCGGCTGCTCGGTCTCGCTTCGTGCAAAACACACTGGGAGCTGGCTGGCTGGTCGCCATGAACGAGTTTCGCCACTGGCTGGCAACGTCGGGTTCCAGGCTCTGGCTCCGTGGATATCCAGGATCGGGCAGTTCGTGCAAAAGGTTTTCAAATCCATTGCATTCAGCATGCCCGAGCCTACAGTCAGCCAAGTGTGCGCAGCAGTTTCGGGTGGTGGCGAAATGGTCACTGAGGAAATGGCCTTGGAGCGTTGTGGACGGATTGTACTAAAATCGGGGGACCGCAAACATTTGGAATTCCAGAATTGGTCCTTCAAGAGCTTCTTGTTCCGGTATCGGCTAAGAAAGCATGAGAGGCTTTCGGGGTTTTCGTTGGAGATGCAGCTTTTTGTTGCTGGCGAAGGCGGTCGAATCGTGGAGGCATTTCGGTAAAAGGGGCACAACAGGTGTGTGAATGAGCAAGACGATTCAAGAGATTTCCATGCTCATGTTTCTCTTTTCCTATGGGTAGTCACAAGCTGGCTTCGAATTTTTTAAAAAGGATACTCCAACGAACTCCACAGATGTCAAGCAACGTCAACACCCCCAAACAACCCCGTTGTCGCCTCAAAAAAACCTCCTCGCTTCCCTCGCCGCCTCCCTCGCCTCCTCCCTAAACCCAATCATCCTCCCCAACAACATGATATCATGCGGACACCCCTCCGACACCACCAACTTCACCCTCCACCCCACCTTCTCAAACCCCCTCGCCAGACCCTTCACATCCTCACAAATCACCTCCCTCGCCCCCCGCCTGCACAAACATTGGAACATCCCCTTCCATCCCAAGCGGATGATGCAGCGGCGACAGATACGGCCCCTCCGGATCCACCGCCCCATACCCCGACACCGCCGTCGCTCCCCGCCTCCCAAACTCCTTGTTAAGATAATCCGTCGCGTAGTTAGGCGACTTCCCTAAGTCCTTATAAGCCGCTGCGCCGACGTCCACCTAAGGCGACCAAAGCGCTACCGCCCCGGGCGCAGGGATATCCAACTCGGCACCAAACTCGTAGATATAACGAAGGAGGCCTAGCGCGAGGTTTCCACCGGCGGAATCGCCCGAGATGATGATTTGCTTCGCGAGGATGTTTCTTTCCCTGATGAGGTGGAGATACGTAGTGAGGACGTCTTGGAAGGCGGCGGGGAAGCGACCTGCTTTGGACCCCGAGAGGCGGTACTGCGGGGAGCAGACGTGCGTGCAGTGCATGTGGTGGAGGAGGGTGTGAGTGAGGTAACCTGTGTCGCCGTCGCGGCCGTCGCCGATGATGAAGGCGCCGCCGTGGATGTGCAGGGTGATGATTCGGTTGGGGGGTGTTGGGTTAGATGGAGGAGGGGGTGTGGGTGTCCAGGTGGTGCCGATTGGTTCTGGGGGGATTTCGTCGTCGGATAGAGGGCCTTTATAGAAGCT
>Ga0247758_1001911_pt1 | contig 13247 bp, 11 predicted proteins | sample UWRJL156409C4_FD_180950 | JGI IMG/M metagenome (GOLD analysis project Ga0247758, IMG submission 180950) | Plant litter microbial communities from Arlington Agricultural Research Station in Wisconsin, United States - UWRJ-L156-409C-4 | ecosystem: Environmental > Terrestrial > Plant litter >...
GGTTGGTAATAAGTGGGAACTAGCAAGATGACTAACGGTTAGTCAACTTGCACATACCTTTTGGTGTAGCGGGCAGTTGTAGCAGTTCCCTGCATTAGCGTATGTAACGCCAGCCCCGTCACAGAACACAAGCAATACAATCACGCAGTTGCAACCCCTACAATTCCACAGAATCCAGAGTGCCGCGCTTCTAACAATAACTAAGATCTATTAGCAGCCCTGGAACCATTTGAGCTTACTAGTCTCGTCCCTATTTACGTCGGGCATAACGGGGAGTAAGCACATCGTAGATAGATAACGATAAGCATAGAACTTATAATTGTCGCGTATTACCACTGTACTAAAAAGCACGGAACGTTCATTGCTTCTGACAAGTGGTAATTGCTGTCATATCTGACAGGAGGCGAGGGGGACCATGGAGGGGGCCCCGTGGTGGTCGGCTCAGGGCTAACGGATGGGGGCGGGGTGGGATAGGGGTCGGGCCTGTAGGTCCATACCAGAGTGCCGCCAGGGTATCGCGTGTGTGTGTTTGTGAGGGTGAGCGGCGGCGGGACGACGCTGCTGGTCAGCCAAATTACGCCCCCGACTGTGGTCGAGGTCGTCCTCGGTTCTGTTAACATGCGATCGCAAGCAGTCACCCGCCGGGAATCCGGGTGTTGTCCACTGGTTACCGTAGTCCCACTATCCGTGCAAGTCGTATGTAATATAGATAATGTAATCAATCACAGTCGAGATGTCCTTAATCGGCATGCCTTGAGATACTAGTAGGAGGTGGGTGTGGCGATACCAAGCTCGTAGCTTGAGCGCAGCATGAACTTGACTATCGCCAGGAAATAGAGATAATTAGCGCTGTCATCGGCGTGACTGGACGGGATTCCCGGGATGTAGGTCGCAGTTGCCTGAAATTCAAACCAACTAGGTGGGGTATGTGCTGCTCCACGCTTCCTCCCCCGCATTTGCAATCCCATTCCTAACAAATACCTAAATCTCACTGGTACCCAATCTTCTCCGCAACGTCCTAGTGACGCACGCGCAAATCCTCACCACTGACCGGTTTCGTTGCCCTTCACTTCGCCCCTCTGTGTTTGGGTTCCCAAGCATGTCCAGCAAGCTCGAAACGCTCCCCTGGCTTGCGCTGAGCCGCATTTGCGAGTATCTTGACAACGACGACGACTACGACAGCAACTACTCGTATCCAGCCCGCGAACGCCGTAAGGACTTGTGGGCGTTTTCTCTAACGAGCCGACAATGCTGCGCGATCTCTGAGAGGCAGCGCTTCTGCCAGGTCCGTGTAACACTGGCCGTGCTTGACGACCTGAAGCGCGTCCTAGAGCAATGCGCCCAGATGCTAGGCCGCGACGACCGCCACCGTTATGTGCGAAGGCTTTCAGTCACACCGCCCGACCAAAACCATGTCGATGATGACCGCTCCCAGCGCTACGACCCGCCATCCCTCTCCAGTGTGCCTTATTTCTGCCAGCCACCGAGAGAGCCGAACGAATGGCGACCCTTGACAAATGATGCAGCTGGCGAAATCACCAGCACAGAAGGCCCGTGGCTTCCCCTCGTCCGCTTCATCAACCAGCTACCAGCCCTAACAGACTTGGCCTGGGGCTTCGCCGTCATGCCCCGATCCATCCTCTCGGTCATCCATAGCGTCCGAGCTTGCCGGCTTCACATGCATAACTTCTGGCTGCCGAGCCTTGTGGTACCTCGCAACGGCCCTCCCCAGGTTGTCACGATCAACTCAGCTGACTACGCTCTCATGACATCGCCAGCCTTGTACAGTGTTGTCGCTAAAGCACGCTCTTACGAACCCAATGGTACCCTTAACTACACCGAGGAGGCTTTAATGGCCATGGCTGCCGGAGCGGCGCCCAATCTTCAGCACATCTCCGTGGTGGCTTCACCGCCCGGCAATTCCGTCCACCTACGGCAAGCAGTAGCCCTCGGCAAGCCTCCTGTCATCAATCTGAAAAACATACTTCCCTCAAAGGCCCATGCCGGAAACCTGCGGTACCTTTTCTTCCTGGGGCGCGCACCTCGCAACATCAACGCCTGGGCCGCCTGTACCAACTTCTCCAAGCTTCGCCACCTGGTTTTACCATGGACTTCAGGTGCCATTGCTGCATCCATGGGTGTAGCCGCCCGTGGTGACTTGGCATCCCTAAAAGACCTCTGGATATACTGCGACACCAAAGATTGGGACTCATTCCCAAGGCTGCTGGAATCTCTGAACCCGCACTCACTGCAGCGCCTGCACCTGAGTGGCTACTTCAACACGACTTTGTTCAATGCCATACTAGACCATCACGGCAGGTCGCTGCGCCATCTCTTCTTATTATCGTATTCGGATTTCAAAGATGAGGCTGCAGTGATGGTTTTGACGCCGGTTGAGGCTACCCTAATCTCACAGAAATGCCCGAATCTAGAGCATCTGTGGCTTCAGGTAGACCGGAAAATGGGTAACGGTCACGAATGCGCTCTATATCGAGCGCTAGGCGGGCTGCGGAAACTTAGGCGCCTGTTCCTGTCGCTCCGGTACTCCGTCGATCCAGATTACCAGGATTGGGACGAGAATCCCGACCCTGATGAGGATATCTCGCGCAAACTACTCGGCCAAGGCTTTGCGAACGCCGCTGTTGATGCCGCCTTGGTGCGATCCATCTTCGATGTCATTTCTCTCCACAACCCTAATCTCCAGTATTTGCAAATTACGACAGAGCGTAAAGAACAAGGGGATCCTCTTGGCTTGGATGACCAGCGGTTTTCCAACCTCTTGAGATGGTTCGCCCGATCATGGGTCTGCGAGCGGACCAATAGTGGTGGTAATGCACCCGTGGTTACCATACGGGAGCTTAATCCTAAGGAGACGGTGGAGGCCGGGAAGGAGTGGCAGCGTCTTGCTGAGACACAAGAGGACTCTGGGGTGGGGAGGATCTACGGCGAAGCTTTCGGCGATATCTGGCCCCGGGATACGCCGGGGTGGTGGGACGAGTGGAAGAGTTTGCCACTGTGTCCGGATGACACCTCGGTTGAGGGCGGGGGCGGCGATCGTCCGCTTGAACGTGTCCAAAACAACTTTTGAGGAGGGAATTGTTGGAAACTCAAATTGCTGCTCCGAATAAGCAGTGTTTGTGGTCGGGGCCGGATAATTTCAAGTTCTTTCTGAAAAGTATGTTATGTTTGTCAGATATTAGGGGTTTTACCTCGTCCTCTCCAGTCCCTGGGGGCTTAAAACTTAAAGAAGAAAGATGTCTGCCATCTGAGAAAGCAAAGCCCGGGGCCCGTGTGAAAAAAAGTTGGTACACAGTTTAACACCCACTTAATGTACTGGGATGGCTACATCCTCCTTTTACAACTCGGTCTAGGGAAACCATAGTCAGGCGAGCGACTGGCAAAGATAAATCTCAACATCGGTATTCGACCCGGGCCGACGACCATCGCTTCGTCTAGCTCACCAGCACTGGCGAGCACCGCCGTCCTTGTCCACCCGCAGGGGCATGTCACCGTCGGCCAGAAGGCGAGTATAGCGGCGGGGTCGACGATAAGGGCGGCCAAGAAATGCGATGCTATCCGGTCACAGTGAGGTGATTCTAACGATGCCTAGTCTAAGCTACCCTCCGGAGACGAATCGGGCGATGAAGAGCAGACGCCTTTATTCTCATCATTCAGCCAAGTTTTGGTCCAAGAACCACTCCGTGTCATCCGATGACGATACGCTACACACAGGTACCCGCTTCCTTCTCAGTTCGGCGGCTTTACTCAACGATGCGACGGAACTTATAGGCTTCCTTAGGCTACAACATGGTGCTGGTTCGACAACCGTTTTCCACACGATATAATCCTCATTTGTAGCACCAGTCTATCTAGTACGGAACACTAGAGGCCCGACCGCGCCTGCTTCATGGGACCAGCTGCGCCGGCACGTATGCCTCGGATGACGTCGAGATCGCCGTCGGGTTCTTCAGTATCCGCTCGTGCTAGGCCCGTCATCGCTGGTCTAGTTGAGCTAGTCGTGGCTTTAAGTCCCGTGCCGGGTCGGGTCGTCGGCATGGCCGTTGTCGCCGTCGCACCACACCTGGTGTCGTTGTATCATCATGGAGGGCCATAGCGGCTGTCTGCTTGAGAAATATGTATTAAATGACCTGGTTGGAGCTCGTCCGCTTTCCTCCTTCAGCTACAATAACTAACCACCCCTATTGGTAGGGCCACGACTTGCCCATCATCCGGCCGTGTACAGACCGACGTGGCTCGGAGTCGCAGTTCTCGTTCATGTCTTCGGTCTCTAAGATGTCGGCGGAGCCAGCACATCTTTGTCTTGCCTGCCCGCGTACGTCCCCTCTCCGCGCCGGCCCCGATTCACACTGTTCTCAACTTCGATGACGTCCTTGTCGCTTAGCGCGTCGGTGCTGGGGGGGAGCCGCAAAGCTCACTCGAAGTGCGTTGGTACGCAGCCTCAGGAAGGCGTGTCGAGGATGGCCGAGCTTCGTGGAACTCTTCGGGACTAAAACTTGGCACAAGGTCTCTCGGCGCTCCAGTGCAGCGCAGCTACCAAATTCGGCAGCAAAGTGACGAATTGCTTCACCGTGGTTTTCAGCAATCGACACTCACTTCGACATATTATCGTGTGGCCCACCTGTCCACGCCAACGCCTGTTGGCCGATGCATGAGCCACGTAGACGGGCGTGGGATGCGGGCACCCCGGCTGCTTGCGTCGAGGTCGAGGTAGGGCAACGGGATCTTTAATCAGTGCTGTCGACATTTATTCATGCAGCTCGGCTCATGACGGCATCTCCAGAATGGATGTCTGTTTCGGCTCAGCATCCATGTCCACTGCGTCCGGCTAGTTTGGCCATCAAGATGGGTTCCGGCCGCATGTCCGAGCCTATGATCGGTCCTTGTTAGGAGTAGGCACTCTGCCACCTTGGATGCTAGATAGCCTGGTCCAAAATGAAGCGTCCGCGTAAGGAAAGGAGGGGGTGGCCCAATCCGGTAACAAGCTGGACTCGGAGTGTGAGTGACTTGAGTCATTCATGCCATCAGCCGTCCGACTTGGCGGCAACTGCTGCCCCTCTACGACTTCGAAGGACTTATTAATAGTGGGAGGGGCATCGTTGTGGGGGGTAAAGAACTGCATTTCCAGCCTAATACTGCACTTCTCTGTAGGTGTTCACACCATCCTGACGTCCCCAACGACGGTGGCAGCGAATCAATATGCGCGAGGCTGCGAGCATAATACCTGGTTTGTACTGTGTATTAAGCCGCAGGAATGGCGGCTTTAGCGTCCCATTAATGCATTACAAAACATACAGCTCTCCAGTGACTCGGGGCGTTTGTTCCGGCCGACCCTGTCGTTCTTTTTGGGCTCTGTGTGTAATATTACTGTAGCCGATTATGTACATAGCGATACGTTCTCTGGCGCGTGCCACCGTCAAAAAGGGGCCGCGCCGCGCGGTTCTTTGAACCGTGCTTCTTTCAATCAACAATCGATCCGACGATTTTCACCACGAAGACCTCCCATTGAAAGCCCAGTGACATTCTGGCCCTTCGATCGAAGGAAGATGACCTGATCCACAGTCGCGTTTCCTTTGTTGTTCCATGCTAGGCTCCGTTCCATGCTAGGCACCGTCACATACTAGGTTTTGTTCCATACTAGGTACGTATCTGTTTTTCTACGTCAGTTGCATTTGTGTCCGTCCGATCGGAGGACCAGTAGTCTGGGAGTCGGCCTTTCAGGCCGACAACAACGTTCTGTGGGTGTGGTTCTCTTTGTGGTTTCTTCCCTGTTGCGCCATCGCACCAGTTCAATAATATTTAAACAGAGGAGAGTTTAAAGAGGCCTTTTATAAAGTAAGTGTTAATTTTCTAGCTACTGAGTACCCTGTACTGGGTACCCTGTAGTGTGGTTGCGTACCCCGAAACCACCAGCCAAATCTTCTGGAACCCCAGAGGGTCCCAGAAGATTCCAACCCACTCCAGGGCCCCTTGGGGCCCCCGGAGCACTCTGAACCTTCTGGAATTCAAGGGGGTTCCACCCCCTAAATCCAGTGGGGCTACTGCCCTACAGAATCAACTAGAACATCACAGTGGCGACGTTAGCCACTACGTTAACAGAACTATGTAGAATGGTTCAGAACAGTACTATTCCATTATTGTATAGTTAGTTCCACTTTACAAAAGGCTCTGGAATCCTTCCAGAGCCTCCCACAGCCTATAATAGGCCCTCTCCTCTCCTGTATCTAATTCTAGTTAAGTAAGCAATTCTACTCCTTTCCAGTCATTCTACAAGGCACTGCCTTCTGGATCCTCTTGTTTTACAGCGTTAATATTCGCTGTAACAACTCTTCTTATAGTAGCACTGCCACTATAACTCAGGCCATCTCTTGCTTCCTACAGCGCTGGAAGCGCTGTAGTATGGCTTGGACCAGTACTGCACTTGTTCTTCTAAGCCACAGCGCTGTACTACAGCCCTGTGGGATCCTGAGTTTAACAAATATTATATTTTTTAATCTTTTATCTATTCAAGTGTGTTAAAAACCATCTTAGCGTTAACACTTTTAACTTTAAGTCTTTAAAGACTTTATAAAAGACATTAAATTTAGTATTAACAGGGTAAAAGATAACTTAAACCTTAAAGGAAAAACCATTATAATATATTAAAAGCGGTTTACAGCTAGTTAGTGTTATAAATATAATGCTTTTAATTATAAATGTACGTATATTATGTTATTTTCTTAATAGCTAAGCTAAGTTAGCTTAGTTTTTTTTTCTGTGTTTTGCATTAGAAATGCGTTTCTTGTATGAAAGTGAGTTTTGGATGTTGACGACACCCCTGTTCAAGAACGACTCATTCAGGCGTTAATCCCTGACCCACTCCTTTCCAACTCAACCATACCTGCAACGCGCCCTCCACACTCTGCACCATCCCAAAAAACACAGTCATGACAAAAACCAAAATGGCCACCCAAAACGTGTACCACTGAACCGAATTGCGCCGGTCGTTCCACCACTGGGTTATCCCCCTCGGGCTGGACTCATCGAACGCTTGCTTCAGGATGATGAGTCGATCGCGCCAGAAGGAAAACTGCTCAAAGCGCCGGTTTTGAGCCCGTAGGTTGCCGCAGCGCGCGATGCTGGGGTCGAGGTTGTGCTCGGCGATTTCGGATTGGAGCCAGCGGCGGGATTTCGGGTCGTTTTGGGGGAAGAGGAGGGAGAGGGTGAGGAGGGTTTCGGTGAGAAAGGGTGAGGGGAGGAGGGGAGTTTTGAAGCTGGTAGGTGTTAATGTAGGGTACGTGACAGGCAGGTGTGGTGGCTTACCCCTGTTGGAAGTGGAGAAATGAAGCGTAGTGAAAGATGAAGACGGTCTGGTCGTCGTCTGAGAGGAGTAAATGGTCGACAATGTTATTGGTCCACTTGATCTTAATGCCGCCGATGTACGTGAGGTTTCTGGCCGTAAAAAGTCTTCCTAGCCTGGGATTATCCAGCTGCAGTTGGGTCTCGGGTTGGAAATGTCTCTCGATGGCTTGCCGCAGCGTCTGTTGAGCAGACCAGGTCAGGGGCGTAGACCCCGAGAAGCCAAATCTGTGCACGCCCACCTCAGCCATCAGTAACAAGCTTGCACAAAGGTCGACGGTAGTGTTGGCTGTCGTCGTGCGGCTGAGGTCGGCGTCGTTTAGAGGGCTTCCGAGAGACGAGCGAACTTCGTCTCTGGTTGCGTTGGTAAGAATGCTGCCGGCAATGCCCACAAGATCAGTGTGTGACTTGACACAAATGTGGATGCCCCCGTCGTGGGAGAAATGCTGGCATCGAGTGGAGTAGTAGTCGAAATACGGCGACATGCTGGCAGTTGGGACCTTCGCATCGGGGGCCCCGCATTCTTTCCACAGCTCCCCGAGGAGCAAGTCACACAATTCTCCAGAGATTGGGTATTTCTGAAGCGATGTTTCCATGCTGCTTTATTTTTCCGAAGTTTGCCGTGAGAGTGAGCGATTTTTCCCAAGTCTAGGTAATGTTCAGGTCAAGTGGTAGCTTTCACGGCGATGCTTTTGGTCGGGGTTCCGCTTGACGATGGCGAGGCTCTGAGGCCTCCAAACAACCACCTCAGCTGCCACCATCTTTGCGTCGGCAGGTGCGGCTGATTCGCTGTCCGAAAACGCCTCGGGGGCGGAGCTGTGTCAAGCTCCAGCCACCTCCGTCATTCTAGGTGATGACACAGTTTCAAGAAACTTTTTGGTACCAACCTCATGGCAAAGCCGTTGAGCTGCTCAAGGTCACTCGGAGTACCTGCTCAGGGACTGCGTATTCCAAATTGCTTGGCGGTTACTTCTCATGGGTTGATAACATGGAAAGGTACGACCGGAACTCACCCCATTTTGTTGGCCCTCCATCTCCACATCTTCTCCAAAAATTTCATCACCCCGACGACTCATCCGACAAGATCACGGCGAGGAGTTGATCAAAATCTCATTAAAAAAGCTCGAGACAAGCCGCGATGGACTTTAGGTTCATCCGACGCAAGCCCAAGGACTGGCCATACGCGGCCGGCTCGACGGGCAGACCACGCGGGCCCTTAAAGACGAATAAGGGTCGTCTCCTCGTCTTCGAGGCGCGAGGACCCGCACGAGAGAAATTTACCAACGACATCAGCGACGCAATTCTCAAGCACCTCCGCGACAGCAGCGACCAGCTACAGGACTCGGCCACCTACGTCGGCCTGTCCCTGTTCATGATGGGCAAGTCGCCAGAAAGGACCGAGCCAGTTGTCATGTTCGTCTCAGACGACAAAAATGCCCGCATGGAGGCCCTCCAGCTAGTTAAGGACAGCGGAATCATGGACGACTTTCCGGGCTTTGGTCTCAGTCAGATGTCGCTCAGGGCTGAGTTCGAGAACCTCCGCCCTCTTGGCTCACACGCCACCCAGACAAGCTCTATGGGCGCCAGAGGTGCTAGCCAAACAACCGACACATCCTTTTACGCCCCTGACCGGTTGATTGATGTCTTCGGCAACCTGGATAGGGTCAAGCCCATATTGGAAGTTGCGGTCAACGGCGCATCAGCTGGCACCGACGCCAGCCGGCGCTTTGCCACGCCCGGCGGCATTGTCATATTCCGGAACGAGTTCCTGGTGCACACCGTCAGTCACTTCCTGAAGCCATCAGCCACTCCGCCGAGCTTAGCGGGAGAGAGGGACGGCCGGTTTTCCGAACTCGAAGAAAGTGACGACGAATGCGAGATCATCGGGTTGGGCGACTCGGAAGATGAAGATGACGATATGGCCGAGATTACGAGCCGTGGAAGCGTCACCCCGAGCGTCAGCGACTTTGACAGCGACCCAGACTATGACATCGCTTCGGGCTCAGAGCGATCAGACCGTCACTCGGAAGCGAGTTTTGAGGACCGAGAGGTGCAGACATCATACTACCCCCGACCTGACATGACCCTCCTGGGCGGAAGCCTATCAGAGCGGTTTGTGACCGGCATCAAAGAGCCATTGCCAATGATTGGGTCTGTTGTCGAGACCTCAGAATATCTGGACTCCTCATTCATACGCCTCGATACTCGGCCCCAACCTTTTCCCTGCTCCGTCATCCCGCTCAAGTCATACCACAACTACGTCGAGACGGCTCCCAGCGACGCTGCAGTTTACACCCGGACCCGGCGTGGCGTCATCTGCGGCCAACTCTCTGGCACTCCGTTCTTCGTCCGGCTACCTGGCACGAAGGATTTTCAGGAAGTTCACACGGTCAAGCTGGACGCACCCCTAACCCCCGGAGATTGCGGGTGCTGGATCAAGAACTCGGCCACAGGAAAGCTGTATGGCCATGTCGTTGCCGGGAGCACAACCTCCGGTCTAGCCCTTGTGATGCCAGCGGCACGAGTTTTTGCCCAGCTCCTCGAGCGTCTCTCAGCGAAGGAGGACAGCGACTATTCAGCAACGGATTCTGAACCCTCCACCACACTCAACACTGCCAATCCTGTCCTGGCTCAACCGACAGATGTGGAGAGCCAAGACAGCTGCCTTCGCTATGGTAGAGAGCCTGACCCATGGATCCGCCTGTGGTCACCACAGCGAATACAGAGTGATCTTGAGAAGAGCCTCCAGCACCGCGTCGACAAGGCGATCCACAACAGTTCAACAGCCGCCCTTATCCACGGTGATGCCGCCTTCAACACCTACGACGACATTGAGGAATTGGACCTTCGTCCCAATCATCCCAAACATCGTCGCACCGGGAGACTAAGAAACAATCTAAGTCCATCATTGCCACCCCTCCAAATAGCGATTGCTCCGAAACCAAGCCCCACGGACCGCGCGATACCTGTCATTCCTCAGCCAGCACCCACAGACAGAGCGTTCCTATGCCGCGAGCTCGACTATTCCGAGCTAGCGTTCACCGACCAAGTTTCCCTTGATGCTCACACTGAAAAGACACACAGTCGACCTTTCATATGCATCTTCCACTTCGCAGGGTGTGACGGCGCCTTCTCCAACAAGAACGAATGGAAGCGCCACGTCAACCAGCACGTCGTCAACAGCTATCGGGGTTGCCGAGAGGGCGGATGCGCGGAACCACCCGCTGAATCAGACCCGGGGGAGAATGATGAGATACCACCGAGCAGTGCCATATTCAACCGCAAAGACCTCTTCATGCAGCACATGAACCGAATGGAGCCTCCCCTTCAACTGGAGCCGAGGTCACCTTCGCATGACATGGGTAGGGGGAAGAAACCACAAGTGGTAAGCGGTTAGAACCGAAGAGATATTAGCACGATGCTGACCCTGTTTCAGGACAAGAAAATGATGCCGCTGCCTGAGGTTTTGACATGTCCATGCCATGAATGTGGTGTAGAATTCAGCGGTCCAGAGGCATGGGATTCCATGATGGACCATGTGCCACATCACATGAGTCAACCGGGATTCGAGTTTGGGACGGTATATATGGAATACGTGGTATGGTTTGCTGACGCCAGAATTATCCAGCTAGGGGAAGGAGGTTGGGCTTTGACAGAAGGGATAGATGACGGCCGGTTACGGAAAGCCGGGAGTATACTAAGGAGGGTGGAGGAAGGAGACTCAGTTGATGATCTTGATGACGAAGAGGACGGGGAGCTCAGGGGTGCTGCGTAAGACATCGGGGACGAAGTTCGATATCTGGGCACTGGGATGCGTATTCCTGGAGAATGACTCTAAGCAGGATTTTCTTCGACAGCTCGGGATACGATGATTTTACAGCAAAAGATAGATGCTCTGGAGCGTCAGAGGAGGGGCTTTCACGTTAGTTCTTTAAATTAATATGGGTAATAGGATAACACAGGCCAGATTAAGCGGATAAGGCTCCCCATTCGAGGTTTCCTCCGCGGTTATGGTACTAGTCTAGGGACCAGGATGTGGACCAATCGGGATCTTCGAAGTCGTTGTTTTAAGAGATTGGAGTCGAGACAGGGGCGGAGACACAAGGGCCGGGGATGGTTGAAGGGTTGCAGTAGAGGGATGGGGCGGAGGAGACGCAGTAATAGGCGGATGTAGGGTTGAACGAATCAGAGTCAGAGAGGAGCCAGAGTCAGAGTCGAAGATACCGTTAGGGAAGTAAGATGCAATTTGCGGAGGGAGGGTATCGTAAGTAAAGAAGGCGTAAGCGCAGGAGGTAGTGATGGAGGATACGGACGGATTGTTTAACTCGGAGTCGAGAAGGTAGGTGTACGCGGAGGGGATAGAGGCGTAGCAGGTTTCGGGGAGGTAGGTCGTAGTAGGGCAGGAGGGGATCAAAGAGAAAGGGATGGGGGAGGAGTTAATGATCGAGGGGGCGAATGTACTGCTGCTGGAAGGAAGGGCCGTAGGCCTAGGCTCACAGCAAGGAGAGAAGAGAATGTGACAGGAAAGAAAGTTAAACTCATGGATCGCTTCACGTGTACGGATGTCCCTTTTAAAAGTTTTGCGCAGTGCCAAGCCAGCCACACCCGTTTATTACATTCAACCCTATCCCTGTTTTGACTGTTAATACGTTCCTACCCTCTTTCGCACTTTATTACTAGCTATAAATGCTCTAATATCTCTCAGTTTGAGTTCTGATACGCTTGGCTATGTAAGGATCTTGCTTTAGCATAGCTCCCATTCTCGTATTAGCTCTACACTAACTCAGCGATTGGGGTTAGGGTTAGGGTATATGTGATTAACGGAGATGGCTGGCTTGGCACTGCGCAAAACTTTTGAAAGGGACATCCGTAATGGAGAGGCTTAACCGTAGAAAAGAGTGTGTTCTAATTTGACCTCTTTGGGTTACACCTTAGAAAGCCTCTATATAATTATAGGGTGATTTAAGGGGCTCTGTCCTAATACTTGTAAAGCTGCTGTTTTCAGTCGCGATGATGATTTCGCCAACTTCGCACTTAAAAGTATAGAAGTAGCTATAACTTCATAGCCTAATTCTTATATCATGCAGCAGTAGTCCCTTTGTTATAGTCATTGGCTTAAGGCTACATAATATCGGAGCCAGGCTTATTCGAGGCGAGAGACCTAGACCAGCAAAGCGGCATCCTTTTGCGCTTATAGAAGATGTCAAGACTAAACAATAACCCCTGGAATTCCCAGCGGTAGGGAGAAGGTTTAGCCTCATTCAAGACAGAGTTGAAATATGCCCCAAAACATATTAGAGTCATAGATCAAGAAGCATCATTATTATGGAAGCGGACAACTTGATATCAATGGCGAAAGCGGCGCATGTGCTACACTGTAAATTCCTAAGTTCCGCATTGGAGATAGGGCGCTATAAACTCCTTCCTTAGAATTAATAAATTGATATTCTACGCTACCGATTAAGATAGACCCCCCACATTCTGCACACCCCCCCACCTGCACAGTCTTAGCTGCAGATCCCCTGCAGCCCCGTGCTAATCCCGATGACAGCCATAAGGGTTGTTATAATAAGGAAGAAGGGGAGATGTGTTCGGTGTATTAAGGGGGTTAAGGGGGGCAAGGGGGGGCAAAGACACGGGAATAAGAGAGAGAAAAATCGTGTGGTAGGTAGGACTAGTCGGGCTGCCTCTTTAATAGCTAGGAGAAGAGCGGTCGTGCGGTAAGCAAGCATGATTACTATAACCCAGAATCTCAAAGCGGAGAGTGAAAATATTACGACCTGCACCCGACACAGGCCTCGAGAGGACTGGCGCGGGTTAAGACAGAACGTATAGCAGGACGCTAACAGGTAAGGGGCGTTCCGAAGACGGCTTGTTAAGCTAGCACTCCT
>Ga0247758_1001912_pt1 | contig 13240 bp, 2 predicted proteins | sample UWRJL156409C4_FD_180950 | JGI IMG/M metagenome (GOLD analysis project Ga0247758, IMG submission 180950) | Plant litter microbial communities from Arlington Agricultural Research Station in Wisconsin, United States - UWRJ-L156-409C-4 | ecosystem: Environmental > Terrestrial > Plant litter >...
TTGGGCCGGGGCGGCCCGACGAATCCCCCGCAGAAGGAACAGTGCGGGAAGACGGTGCACACCGTCCAGACGCACTGGGCCAGGGGTGCAAAGACCCGAAGCCCCTACGACCAATGAGGTGCTGCTCGCAGCATGCCGAGTGCTCGCATCGCGAGCAGGAGAAACCTCACGAGCAGAACGCTCGCACGATGCAAAGTGCTCGCACAACGAGCACTTACGGCACCACGAGCAAGGTGTGAAGTACCTCCCAGTTAGTTAGTATAGATAGCCATGGTTGTGCCCACAACCACCGTGAGGGACTCTGGTTCCTCACGCTAGTATTCAATTGTTCATTTATGTCCTACTGTTCAGACTTACCTCTGTGCATTATAGTGACAACGACCTACAGTGACATTGAACCCCCCGTCTAGGAGTGCTAGCTCAACAAGCCGTCTTCGGAACGCTCCTTACCCGTTGGCGTCCTGCCATACGTTCTGTCTTAACCCGCGCCAGTCCTCTCGAGGCCTGTGTCGGGTGCAGGTCGTAATACAACTTTATCCTGTCGTCTAGCATCGTTCCTTAAGGCTCTTTAGGCAAACCGTAAGCGGTTTGCGTCTCCTCTAGTGTCGTGCGTATCGCGTAACCCAATCACAATGCCGGTTTTTTCTTCTGCCGCTTAGACTACCCTGCTACCAGCTTTAACAACGATAAAGGTGTTTCATCCATGTTGCGGTCATTCAGCGAGTTGTTGACCAGCAATGTGCGAACCAGCCTCCTGGAGATCGTGGGCTAGCTGTTGGAGGATGTCGCTAAGCGTGGCATTTGTTATGTCCGCTTATTCTTGGATTTCCGATTATTAGTGCCTATAAAGTGAAGCCGTCGCATGAACGTTTGTTTGGCTACTAAAAGTGGGCTCTCTTGCATCATGTGGCGCACCTTACCGAAAATCACGGGGTAGAGCGGTCTGGGGTGGCAGAACTGAGAGACCCATCCAAAACAGCCAATCATGCATCGTCAAACATGTGAGGGTGAGTGCGGAAACCCCGCATCACCCGAAGGCTGTTGAATAGTTAGACACCAAGAAGATGCATCCGGTTCCGATTGCCCCCGCGCGGAGCGCTTCTTGGCCGAGATGAGCGCTCTGGATTGGGGCCGCAAGGTGTTTCGGCTGCGCAAGCTGCCAGACGAGACTTCGACCCCGGCGGCCGTGGCAAGCCTGCTGAGCCGCATCCTCGACCTCCCTTCTGACCATGTTGTTGTCTACTCTGTTACGATGGCCCCCTCGGTTTACGAAGTTCCATCCAGAATGGCCACCCTTCAAATGAAAAGCGTTCCCAAAAGCCTCCATCAGGTTGTGCAAGACTGCGAGTGGACGCTTCACATGCCAGGCGAAAACGCTTCCAAGGTTCTGATCCTTGACACGCACTTCGACGGCATGACCACCCTACACGATCCCGCCCCAACCGAACATACTGCCGACTGCATCGCCATTTCGGGGCTCGCAAGCCACCCGTTTGGATCGTGGCAACCTCATGGACGCGACAAAACGTTCATGTGGATTCGAGACGCCGCTCCTACGTCTATTCCAGGGATGAGGACCGTGATCTACGGTTACGACTCCAAGCTCACCGGCAGCAACTCTTTTCAATCTATCGGCGACGTTGCAATAAAGTTGATCCTGCACCTGAAGTCTGGGGGTTGGAATCGGCCATCATCGAAGCCCATTGTATTCCTAGCTCATAGCCTGGGGGGGCTGGTGCTCATGGAAGCTATTGTTCAGATCGCCGATTCACGCGATAAAGGCATCTCTAGTATTCTCAGCAACGTCCGAGGGGCGATCATGTTCGGCGTTCCAACATTAGGCATGGATCAGGCGCATCTCATGGCGATGGTCGAAGGGCAGCCTAACGAGATGTTCATTCAAGCTCTATCTCGAGATTCTGGAAACGATTATGTTCGCCAACTCCACGAGCGCTTTGAGGGGTTGTCGTTTTTGAAAAGTTCACGACTTCTTTGGGCTTACGAGACAAAGGAGTCCCGAACGGTAGTGGTAGGTTTGTAGACGAAGACAGAACTGGGGACTGAGATTGGACAGTCGATGCTAACTCTTGGCAGCAACTGGAGGATGGATCATGGCAGAAGTCTGGCCCTTACAGAGTCCTAGTTCATCCTTACTCTGCGACCTCCCGCCGCTATGGGAAAGACGGCCTGAACTCTGGCCTCATCCCAATCGACAAAGATCACTCGAGTATGGTCAAATTTGGAAGAGGCGATAGTGATGTTGCGATAATCATGGCTTCAGTCAGGGAACTGTGCAGCTCTGAGCGCCCTAGGTCCTTGGGGGACGATGATGGTGCTTGGCACGCCACCGGCGCGAGCCAGGATCGCAGTAGCTTCCAAGTCTCACGGCAGGACTACAGTGAGGACAAATTATGCCCCTCGCTGCTAGAGATAGGCAAGACTATATCAGCTCTTGATGGTGCGGGCTACCCATCTTGTCGCTTCATTTGGATACGTGAGGAAGCTGATCACTATTGCATGTGCAGAGTTACACAGCGAGATTTATTCCGCGGAGCTTGATTTTCGAGTCAAAAGTATAGACGACCCTTTTGAAGATACATTCAATTGGGTGTTCGATCTCCCTATCTTCTCCGAGTGGCTTGAAGAAGGAACTGGACTCTTTTGGATTCATGGCAAGCCGGCATCCGGAAAATCGACACTTATGAAACTAATTTTTCAGAGTCCCTCAACGCGAGAGCTACTCCACAATTGGCTTGGAAACTCGGTTGAAATGATTGCTGGGTTCTTTTTCCATCATCGAGGTTCGGCAATTCAGAAATCCCTGGAAGGTGTCCTTCGCAGCCTTGTCCTCCAAATTCTGGCACCTATTCAAGACCCGTTTATAAAACGCCACCGACCGGTTGTAGACAAGTTTCTTTCCCTCAAGGAACGGCTAGGACATCTGAAAACAACACTCTTGCGCCAAAAAGACATGCTGTCAGACACTTCGCAGATGCTGGAAGGAGTGAGGGAAGAGTTGTCGCGCCAGCGACCCAACAGGAAAAACACGCAGTATCCCTCAGCACACGAGATCCTTGAGCTTGAGGCCAAAAAGCAAGCTCTCGAAACCGAAGAAGTAGGGCACCGCGAAGAGATCTTGGAACTAGAACGTCAGATTCATTCTATCACGCTTGATCTTAAGATTCTGGAAGAGCAGTCAAAACGCCCCGACTCACGTCCCAAATTGAAATTTCTTGGCGATGTCGCTCAAAGGTTCCGGGATACTAGCGGTAGCTCTGACAGACTGGTTCCAAGGCTCGAAGGTATACTGCGGCAGCTGCTGGGTCAAAACATAGTGGCTATCGACCTTGTGCTTTTCTTCGACGCCCTTGACGAGTTCGATGGCCACGACAACACAATCGGTCGGTTTATGAAAAGCATTATCGACGGCTCGGCACGCTCGAAAACGCGAGTAAAGGTCTGCATGTCAAGTCGACCAACACCAGCCCTCAAGGCTCATTTCGGTTCCTACCCGGGGTTCGCTATTCAGAATCACACCAAGCGAGACATTCAAGAATATGCAAGTAGAGCAGTACCTGTCTTGCCCGGAATACGCGGGCCAGACGAATTTGTGCGGCAGCTTGTTCCTATTATCATCGACAGAGCCAATGGCGTTTTCCTCTGGGTGAAACTTGCGATTAAAGTACTCCTCGAGACTGCTGAAATTACGAGATCGGCATCTTTAAGTGTGCTAGAGAAGAAGCTGGAAGAGTTGCCCGACGACCTCTTGAAGTTTTACGAACTCATAGTGGAAAGGATTAGCAGAGCAAACCGTCGTCGTACATTCGCCCTTCTCGAGCTTCTCATTTGTCACAAGGGGGCTTCTACGATGGCATCTTGGATACGAGATGCAGTCTTAGTGTCTGATTGTGAAACCGTCGATGAGGCGGTGGATATTTTAAACGACCTACCCACATTAGGAGACGAAAGCAGTGTTCGGGACGACATACACACTTGGAGCGGTGGCTTAGTGGAGATCAAGGTCCAGCATGGCATCGCTCGGGCACAGCTTATGCACCAGACAGTGGCTGAATTCATCATGGGGCCGTGGTTCAAGAAGGTGGTCGTGGGCAGTCATTTGGCCACCCTTCTTCAAGAAAACGGTCACTCGTTTTATGTCAAACACTGGATCGCCGAAAGAGCGCTGGCAGCGCGGAAAATGTCTTCGAGGAGGCTACGACTCGTTGGTGAGGGATCTATAGGACATTTGGGTTCTTACATGAAAACAGACTGGGGAAGTAAGTGCATCTCGTCGGATAGGCTGTCTCTCCAGTGGGAATCGAGTCAACGCAGCGACGATACAAATGCCCCTTTGACGCATACGGTGGCACAAGAGAGGGACAACTTAAGGGAACTGGCGCAACACGCGGTACAATCCGAACTTACAACTGGGAAGAGTCAGTACAAATTTCTCTCTGGCGTTCGTTACGATAAGTTGAATCTGTTCTGCGACTTGAGCACCAACGACAACCAGAATTATCTCTTCCTGCTCTTCGTCACCTCGTTATCTCTTAACCTTTGTCTCCGAGACAGCCTACAACAGGCTATTGTAGGCAGCAAAAACGCCTTCGCGCAATCTTCCGAGGCTCGGTGGCCACTACTCAGCTCGCTGGTTTTCTTTTCCCCGGTCGGCAAGTTCGAACCCAGGTTCCTCAAGACGGTCCAACTGCTCTTAGAGACACGATTCCCATTGCGGCTTGACCCGGACTTCTTCCCGAGAATACTTGCGGAACTTTGGGCGAGAAGATTATGGTCTGAGAGCTCAGAAGTTCTATGGTCGATCCCTTCCCCGGCTCTGATCGAACTCGCCAACTCAGCTCTCGCTCACGGCCAAGACCCTAATGTGAAACTCACCCTCTTTTCTTCAATCGGTATAACCCATTGTAGGCCTCTTCACGTTGCACCACCCACTATTTCGAAAACGCTAATCCAGCAAAACGCGAATCCTCTTTTAGCAGCATACACGCCGTCGTCTTCACTACACCTCCGCCCCATTCACTGGATTTTCCAGCACCCTAAGGAATTTCTAGAGCCGTACAGGTTGGAATGCTTGCAGAGATATGAGATGTGCATCATACTCGCCAATGCCGGAGGTATAACAGGCGACATTGATTACAATGTTGGCGTCGAGGAGTCCTTGAAGGAGTTTGAGGCCCGAGGCTACAATACATCGGTCATTCGCCAGCAACTTGAGTGGGCTGGAGTTTATGGCAAGTGGGATTGGGGATCGGGGAGATTACGCCATTGGTGGCATGGAAAGTCCCGGTTTGTGAGACGGGGGAAGCAGTAGTGGTAGACGAGAATTTGCGACTTTTTCTATTATGGCTCTGTTTCATCCGGAGGTGGCTGTTGGCGTCTGGTCTCAAGCGTACGGAAGCGCATTATTGCTAACCCGGTGGATAATATACCGATTTTCTTACATCGGGAACTGTCTGTGGGGCGGCTGGCTGACATGCTAAGCATCTATGGGATACAGGAAAGCTTTCTTAGCGAGCAGGAGAGGAAGGAAGCGTCCCGATTCCATAACGCTCGCTCCACGATTGAGGCGGGTCACGGGTACCACCGCCCAACAGCACCCTCCGCGGTTGGATCTAATGCCCGAACATGACGTGCCATCGTAGCCAGACCGCTTCGCGACCTACAAGCAGACCCGGGGTGATCCAGCGGGAGCACTGGGTAGCCTCGAGGTCGTCCCGGCACAGCAACTGGTACAAGGAGAAAGTGGCTGGAATTCTCTGAAACCTCTTGATGCAGGCGCATCGATCGAAAGTATCTTGGTTTCCTAGGGCCGCGTATTCTTTCCAAGCTGGATATTGTCTCTCGACTTTGTATCGGCCTGAAAAGATCGGCATCCCAACTCCTCACTATGATGTTCGCAGTGTCGGGAGATCACAGCAGTATCAGAGCTGTGGTGTTGCGTCTCCACAGGGGCATCGAAAAATAGCGAGCACTTCGTGCTAGATAAAAGACCCAAGTATCGTACAAACCCTCGACTAATGAAGGAGGTATTAGCGTACAAAGCTTAATATCAAGGCTGAAAATCACCTTTTTAAGGTCAAATGAAACAAGGCCTGCCCTTTAGAAACCTCTTTATACGATTTTTAGGATAAATATTACCTAGTATACGTTATAAAAATTAGGAAAGAAGTCAGGCTTAATAATATAATATATGTAGTTATGTATTAACTTCTCAGTTTTCTTACTATACGACTGTTTTAATATATTAAAACACCTCACATTAAGTGGCTAGAGTTAATAAGATAAGTATATAAGCATGTAAAACGTGACGATGTTATTTTCTTTACAATAATCTTTAAATTCTACTAAGTGGTAGCTCTTATACCTGTTAAGGATTAGAAGTCGTTTTTATCTGTTATATAAAGACAAAAGTGCTAATCGAAATGTTTAATCTCCTTAAGGCTAATTTTCTTATTCGTTTAACTAGTTTCTAAGAGGTTAATAGTTTATTTAGAGAGAAAAAGGTGTTGAGTTTGGGTAGACTCTACAGGCCTTACAGGCCTGTAATACAGGGGATTTATAGCGATTACTGTAAGTCACCGGGGCACTATCTAGTTAAGAACTTAGATTATAACAATAAGCCTGTAATACAGGCTTATAATCACTGTGAGAACCACTGTAATTTAGAGTGTTGCGGGGGTAATTATGCTTTTCTACCACCTGTATACTCTACCGGCTGAAGGCAGAAGCCAGGACGTTAGACCAAGCTTATTTGTTAAGCGGCGAATTATATCAAACTATTTAGTATAGTAAAATTTAAAAACCAGGACCTAGCTATAAAAAAGCCGTTCTAAGAAACTTAGTCTTCCAATTTACGGCTACAGGGTACCCAGCAAAGATGCAGGGTACACAAGGGTGCAGGGTACGCAAGGGCGCAGGGTACCTAGCAAGGGTACAGAGTACGTAAGAAGTTTAACAAAAGGTTATTATAATACTAGCTTTTAAGGTGGGTTTTACCTACAACAACCAGGTACAAAGAGATTATCTTACTGTTTAATTATATAATTATAATCAATATAGCTTATTTCTAGTTTCCAGCCTAAATCTTCTTAACCCTCTTACAGCTATTAGATGAAGTAATAATAAAGGTTAGTGTAATCTAGCTTATTATAAACCCAGTCTTGTTAAAGTTCTAAATATCTAACTCTACAACCTTATATTTTGCGATTATGATACGAATAAGGTTAAACCAGTCGCTAATTATCTTTAAATCGTCGCATTAAGCTCTTTTATAATTATACAGACGCGTTTAACGCGTTCGAAGCTCTAGATATCGTTGTACAAAGTTTACAGCCTAGTGTTTTCTAACACGTGATATATAACACGTATATAAAGTAAGTTAGCTATATCTTTTACTACATTATATCCTAGTAAAAACCATTGCTTATATAGGTTAAAAACCCTTTATATAATAACTTATTCTTTAAAGGTGTCGAGTTTCCGAGAATTAGTTATAATATTAGCCCGGGGTTAGATTCCCTTATACTGCTGCCTTAGCGTAGGATATAGCACTTTATAAGCTTTTACAGCTGCTTAGAGGCTTTTTATCTAGTCGCATTCAATAATCTAAAGGGCTAGTTATATTTATGCTTCATTTTATACTACCAGCATATTTTATTATAGAGAAATTTATATTTTCGTATAGAAATATAAATGTAGTAATGGAGTAGTTTACTTGTTTAGGTAGTTTACTTACTTATAATTAAAGTTAAACTAGTGCGATAGCGTAATAGGGAAGAAACCATAAAGAGAACTACACCTATAAAACGTTACTGTCGGCCTGAAAGGCTAACTCCTAGATTACTAGTCCTCTAATCGGAAGTACATAAATACAACTGACATAGAAAAACAGATACGTACTTAGTATAGAATAAAACCTAATATATAACAGTACCTAATATAAAACGGAGACTAGCATAGAATAATAAAGGAAACGCGACTGTAAATTAGGTTATCTTCCTTTAACTAAAGGGCTAAAATATCACTAAGCTTTTAATAGGAGGTCTTCGTGGTGAAAATCGTCGAATCGATTCTTAATTAAAAGAAGTATAGTTTAAAGAACTACGTAGCGTAGCCCCTTTTTAACAGTGGCACACGCTAGAGAACGCATCGCTATATACATAAACAGCTACAGTAATATTATATATAAAGCCTAAAATGAACAACAGAGTTAGCTAAACAAACGCCTTAAGTTTACGTTAATCTAAACTTAATATAAATTATATATTAAGGTAGATCTTTTATTTCGTATCCATAATATATATTTTATATTATTTTAATAACTTAAACGTTAAGAAAAATAGAAAATACTTAGCTTTTTTTAATTACATTTTATTAGAAAGTAAAAGTCTCTTACTATCTAATTAGTAAAGCTAACTAGATACCTAGTACTGCTAGAGCGCTAGTGAGCTTAAGCTATTATAGTAACGAAGTTAAAATCCTACAGAGAGCTTTATAAAGAAAAGGGTTTTAGTTAAAAGTTAAAACTATTAGGAGTAGATTAATTAAGCAGTTATAACCCACTTAATTCTATAAGATTTCAGTATATAGTGTTTCTAATATATCTCTACCGATATTATAACAATCTCAGGTTCCCTAATAGCTGGCCTGGACTAATATATCCCTGTAAGGTAAACAGTGCGTAAAGGCTGTATAGATAACAGAATGCACAGCGTGCTCTGTTACTCTATTACTAAGAAGATAAAGTAATAGAATATAGTATAACTTACTTACCTTAATTAGTAATATAGATACTATTACTATAATTATAATGAAGTAAGGAACCTCTTAATTCCTTACGTTAATAATATATTATTTAAGCCGTAATTACTATATTTAAGACCTATTCGTCTAGGACCTCTAAATCTATAACCTGCTTAATAGTATACTGCCTTAAGAGTTATATTAGCCTTTATTCAGTTATCTTATCTCTATTACCTTATAATAATTAGACTTTATCTGCTAATATAATCTGTTTTTACCTAACTTACCTTATAGTATTAGGAGCAAGCCGTAACACTAAGCTAAAAGGCTAACAAGCAATAAAAGCAATTTAATTAAGCAGTTATAACGCTTTTAATTCCACAGATTCCAGTATAAAGTGTTTTCTAACAGTAATATTAACTATATAACTCGTAAGCGTCGCTAACATATATAACTGTATAAAATAGAGTACTTTAGCTTTATTAAAACACGAACAGAAATAATTAAATGAAGTAATTAAACTTATAAGATTTTATTAAAAACACTATATATTAAAGTATTATGGAAATAATAAGGGTTATAACTAATTAATTAAATTACTTATCTTTTTCTAGTTCTCTAGCGAAGTTAGAGAGCCCTTTATTATAATACTGCACGGTAGTAATAGTAATGGCGAACTGTAACCTTAACTAGCTAAACTAACTATGTCAGTTTAGTTTAATTAGCCACACCTTCTTCCTGCGTACTCTAGCTTTCGGTTAGAGCTCCTTTCTTCTAACAGATTCCAGTATACAGTGTTTCTAACACTAGATAATCATTATCCACACAGGCTATAATCTTTTATAATATCTTTTATTTTTATAACCATTAGGTAAGATAATAAAGACTTAATCTAAACTCATTCTTTAAATATATTAATTATATATTTAACTCCCTATTTATCATCGTTACCTCCACTAACGCTATCCTCTAGACTAGATTCCTAATATCTTTATGTACTTTTGTTAGGTTTTTACAACCCTAACCCGGCCAGTGTGGTTAGAACAGTGTGGCTGGATCCACGCAGCCGCTCCGCGGCTGCATCCGTGGATCTGCACAGCCAAGAACGCCAGACTCCACTGCCAACCTCGTATTCAGTCAGCCAACCTCGCTTCGCAGAAGCGAGTGTGGCCAATGCACTCCGTGCACTGGCCACCCTCACGGCTATAATAACACGGCTTCCACTCTCGAAGATAGAAATAATGAACCACCTTCAACAGACACTGCTTTCCAATGCCTTAACCCCTTTTGCTTTTCAACAACTTTTAAACTGAAGGTATATGTAAACTTAAAGAACTTATATACTTATTAAAAAATAAAGGTCCCCAGCTACCTAATCAGCAGAGCTAACTAAATGCTTAGCACTGCCGGAACACTAGTAAGCTTAAGCTACTACAGTAACAAAAGCTAAATCCTACAGAAAGGTTTATAAAAGAGAGGTTTCTAGCCTTTAACTAGAGACTAGAGAAGGAGGATAATTAAGCAGTTATAACCCCTATTAATTTCATAAGATTCTAATATACTAATGTCTTTAACAGTATATCCTTAATGCTAAGCCCCTGGAAGTAGATAGTGCTGTGTCGGTAAAGGGGGGTGTGAATATACCCTAAGGCCATGCGGTCCGATCTCAGATATAATACTAAAGAGGGAGAAGTTTAGGTAATATAACAGAGCAGTACGAATCTTTACCTTAAATACAATACAAATTTAGCCTGTAGATTAGGTACTATATAGGTGTAGTCTTATTTTTTATCACCCCCTTACAAGGCTTATATTAGCCTTAGCACTATATAAAGAGTTAAGCCTGTTGTAATAAGATGCCTTAGCTTGTTATTCTTCAGTATATCTTAATAAGTGCTGTTATTCTTAAGTCCTATAAGTTATCGCTAATTAGTGGTTTACTGTAACTTATTTATTAATTTTACAATATATACCTTTTCTCTAATAAGCTTAGTATTAGAAGCATTTATTATCCCTATAATTACAAACTTAGATTACTATATTATTAGTGCTAACTGAGGTTATAGGGACAGCTTTATAACATTAGATTAGATGTTAGAGTTTAAAGATTAATATTAGCGCTAGGTTTACACTGCGCTTATGTAGGGGTCGCTTATAAGTAAGGGTTATCTTAAGTAATATAACAGCTCTTTAATTTTTATATTTCGGAAACTTTAAATTTTAATATAAATCTTACCTAACCCTAGCTATTACAATTAATCAGCGCTACTTATACGCCAGTTACCCTTATTTACTTCTAATCATTTATTAAGGACGCACCCCATTTTTCTTAAGGACACATCCCCCTCCCCTTAGGGTTAAGGTTATATATAGGGGAAAATGATCTACCCTCTATACGTAGTTGTAACGCGGTGCGTATTCTAATTAACATGTATACACACCCTTCTTTATAGTTGTAAATTTTACCATTGCTACTAAACTCTTAACTTCTCCTAAGCCACTAAATACCTATAACAGTTTATCGTATCGCCTTAATATAGTTCTAATAGCTAATAATATAACTAGTTAATACTTTAAAGCCTTTAGAAGCACTAAATCCCTACACAGTGTCGAGCAGTTGCTAAGTTTCGTAGTTATAGTAATAGTAACTATTATAAGGCCTCTTATTATCCCTAACAGCGATAACCAGTACTATTACAGCGATATTAATAATGTTTACACACTTAAGGACCCTTCCGTTCACTAATCTAAGGCTTGCTTTTAACGTAAAGGCTCAGTTTAGCCTTTACGTAAAGCCTTAAACGTTACGAAAAGCCTTATATTGATTATTCTCTGCGATAATATGCTTACTAAACTGCCACTGTTTAGCTCTGAAGGTAACTCTGATAGTGTTGGGTTTTTACAACCCTAACCCGGCTAGTGTGGTTAGAACAGTGTGGCTGGATCCACGCAGCCGCTCCGCGGCTGCATCCGTGGATCTGCACAGCTAAGAACGCCAGACTCCACTGCCAACCTCGTATTCAGTTAGCCAACCTCGCTTTGCAGAAGCGAGTGTGGCTAATGCACTCCGTGCACTGGCCACCTTCACGGCTATAATAACACGGCTTCCACTCTTGAAGATAGAAATAATTAATCACCTTTAACACACACTGCTTTCTAATGCCTTGACCCCTTTTGCATTTCAATAATTAATCTTATTAGTATGACATAGTACTAGTAATACCTGTTATAAGTCTGAAAAGCCGTTTTATATTTATCCTCCTCTTTTACTTTAATGTGGTTAAATCCTATAGGGAAATTAAAGCTAAAGAACTAATTTACCTTAGTAATCTATTCCCTTATCTTTATAATAAGTGGCAGTGGGTAACAATTCTTAATTATATCTTTATTTAACATTTAATAATTAATAACTATATGTAGCTTACCGTCTCCCTTCTTTAGGACAAACAGTATTAGATATCCTGCTAAGGATTAGGACTTTATAATATATCTGTTTTTCAGATTTTTATTAACGTACTCCTTTAAGACTTTAACCTACTAAGGGTTTAAGTGGTAAGGCTGGAAGTTACAGAGCTTTATATTACAACCTGCACCTGATACAGGCCTTAAGAGGACTGGTGTGGGTTAACACAGAACGTATAGCAGGACGCTAACAGGTAAGGGGTGTTCCGAAGACGGTTTGTTAAGCTAGCACTCTTAGACGGGGGGTTTAATGTTACTGTAGGTCGTTATCACTATAATGCACAGAGATAAGTCTGAACAGTAGGACATAAATGAATAATTGAATACTAGCGTGAGGAACTAGAGTCCCTTACGGTGGTTGTGGGCATAACCATGGCTATCTATACTAACTAATTAGGAGGTACTTTGTACCTTATTTGGTCTGTTGTGCTTGGTGGTGCACCACGTAGTTGCGGCTAAGCAGCTAACTGAACGGTGCTTGGTGGTGTCGGTCTTTGTGGACCACTAAGCGCTTCCTTACTGGTCGTAGGGGCTTTTAGGTCTTTGCACCCCTGGCCTAGTGTGCCAGGACAGTGTGTACCGTCCTTCTGCACTGCTTCTTCTGCGGGGGATTTGTCGGGCCGCTCCGGCCCAAGTGACGGCCTGCAGGGTCGTCACACTTTACTCCTAATTTCAGCTTGATTTTATAATTTTATAATGTTGCACAGTAGGGTTCTACAGGCCTGTAGTACAGGCCTGTTGCTCAGAGGAAGTAGAGCGGTACTGTTCTAAACCGACTACAGCGCTGGAAGTGCTGTAGGAAGTAAAAAAAGGCCTGAGGTACAGAGGCAGTGCCTCTGTATATGACTGAATGAGTGGTGTGAATTGCTTACTTAGTAGAAGGCTAGATATAGGAGAGGAGAGGGCCTTTTGTAGGCTGTAGTCGGCTTCCAGAGCCTTCTATCTACTATACAGGATTGGAATAGTGGCCGTAGGCCACGTAAGTGCTTGTGTGACTCACTGGGTTCCAGAGGCTTCC
>Ga0247758_1001917_pt1 | contig 13219 bp, 7 predicted proteins | sample UWRJL156409C4_FD_180950 | JGI IMG/M metagenome (GOLD analysis project Ga0247758, IMG submission 180950) | Plant litter microbial communities from Arlington Agricultural Research Station in Wisconsin, United States - UWRJ-L156-409C-4 | ecosystem: Environmental > Terrestrial > Plant litter >...
TTTAATAGCTATTCCAAATCAGGCTTTAGATTAAGAATTACAGTTAAAATCTACATATGATACTACCTTATTCTATATTATAAACTAAAATAATACTTATAAAAGTCATGGTTTTTTCACTTTAAACCTGAATATCTCCCGTTACTTAACCCTAACCCTGAAAACAATATGAAAATCGGATTCTACATCATGTGATGCATATTAAAACGTATCATTTGATTATCTAAGCTTATAATTAATAATTATTAAATTATTACTCTAATTAACTCAGTTAAGTTAAAAAAAACCTAGATTCTGGCCTATATATAGGTATTTATATATAAATTCGATAAGGTTAGGTATCTTCTTAAGGTTAAAGTAAAACTTATTGTTTGTGGAGATTAGTAAAGGAAAAGCGCTGTTGAGAATAGTTACGTTTTTACCTTAACTAGCAAATTATTCTAAACGTTAATTATTATTACTACGTGTTTTAATATGGAGTTAATTTAATATAATATCGTTAACACCTTTGTTTACACTAATATACTATACGACGTGTTTATAAAGATATTAGACGGCTATATTAAAAAAGGAAGGATTCTGCAGCTCTGGAAGGCTTTATATAGCTTTAGAGAATTACTATTACTTTAGTAGAAAGACTTTATAATTACTTTAAAGAACTTTAACTACAAGCTAATACCTTACAAACCCTGTTACTAGATTAAGGATAGTGTGATTATTTTCTTTTATATTAATGATATTGTTATCGCTTTTATGAAAGGAAGCTACTAGAAGGCCGAGGCCTTAATGGCCTTAATTAAATAACGATATGCTTTTTAAGGTAGTGAAGATCTATAATAGTTCTTAAGAGTAGTAATAGTCTGTAATTACGTAAATTATACCGTTTACCTATTGTAAGCTAATTATGTTAATAAGCTGGATCGATTCCTTAATAACACTTACAGTAGTTATTTAACGCTAATAAGTAACGTTAAGCTACTGCTGTATAAAGGTAAGGCCTCCTGTAAAGAAATAACTAACTATTAACAGATAACTGGCTTAATTCTATACATTACAGTGTTTACTAGGCCAGACGTAGCCTTTATAGTATTACAGCTTATGTGATTTAACCTTAATCCTAGCCTTAAGCACCTTACAGCTACAGATTAAGTAATTTAATACCTCCTTTTAATAAGTAATTACACGTTTAAGCTTAAGGGTAGTGATACTTTCGAAACCTGGACTAATACCTTGTTCGCTAATAATACTGTTAATTGCTGTAGCTTGTAAGTGTATGTAATAAAGCTATTTAGTAAAGTAATTAGCTAGCGCGCTAATAAGTAAAATACAGTAATAACCTTTATTATTAAGGCTAAACTGCTAGCGTTAGCATAAGGCATTAAAGAAGCGCTCTTCTCAATACGCCTTATTTAAAAAGCTGGCGTTACGTTTGACAGTAATAAGATACTAATTTAATATAATAACCTCTAAATAATTCAGCTTATCATAAAGGATATAGTAATCTTGTAAATGAAGTTACAGTACGTTGATATTTATAACTATTAGTTACGTGAGAAAGTCGCTAACGGTGAGATTACGGTTGATTATGTCAGTATGAAGGAACAGGTGGCTGATGGCCTTACGAAGGCTCTCAGTAACGACAATTTCAAGCGGTTTAAAGCTATGGTTAGTGTAGAAGATATCACGGAACGGTTAAATACATAAGGCACGTAGCTACTCTCGGAAGAAGAAGAAGAAGCCTTAAAGGACTTAATTAAACGCGGAGAGGCTGGATTTCCGGAATTAGGTCTGTGAATAGCTTTAACCACCGCCTTGGCTAATAAGCCAGCGGTTAAGGGGGTGTGTCAGCTTATATAAGCAATTGGAGCCATTCGCGGATGTAGCTGGCTTGGCAATAGGGGACCCTGCAGGCCAGAGATTCTCTTCCACAGAACAACAATACACAACTATCACTACAATTGGCCATAAGTGCTAGATTCTGACACTTTGTCTGCTGTGCCGTGACCTCACTCTGGTCTCGAGGCCGGCCCTCTGGCCAAAGATGTGTTGTTAGGAGTCGTAATTTGCTAGCACGCTGCAGCCACATTGATGCAGGATATCAGAAGGTGCTTGAAACCTATTATAATGTGCTGTGCTGATTAGGTCGTTCTCAGTGAGGCCGCCTGAGGTCTAATAGTGCCGTAAGTTTTGCGGCTGACATGTATGCTGGCAGGGCCCTGGCCGGACCTTAGTGTATGAGACTTGGGTCTTTGGGCAATTGGCAGGTACATGTGGCTTCTGAATGACGAATTTTAAAATCTTTGTTGTTGCCACGAGGGGTTCTCCGTTTTCCGTCCTCACTGTGTTACCTTCAAGCTCCATTCGCGTAACCGCCTTATAATCAAGGCATTGCGTAACTTTTCAATTTACGTCCTGAGGGCGCCAATCTCAACTCCAACTTTTAACCGCCCACACGCTAATAAGAGCAAGACCTGCTGAAACCCTAACCCTGTGATACTGTGAGTTATACCACTATTTACACCTCGTCAATGATCTAACGTAAGAGACAGGCCACTGTCAGTGTGCCTTATACCTCGTCAATGATCTAACGTAAGAGACAGGCCACTGTCAGTGTGCCGTTTGAGAAGTTCTTCGTAATGGATGCCTACTCTCCATTAGAGTGTGGAGATGCAGCCCCTCCGGGCCCGAAGTTGCGCGAGTGCCCCTTGTGCGGGAGCTCATGCCTATTTCGTTCTCTTCGTCCCGGTTTTCGGGCATTCGACCGGCCCCCTATGCCCCGCCGGTGGGACGAAAGTTCTCACTCTTGATGGGACCCGCCCTCCCCGTATGTGATATACCCTCCTCCTGGCCCCCTTCCTTCGATAAGGCTGGGACTGGGAATGGGCCTCGATCCCATCATTATCCCCCTGGCACCCCTAACAGGCTTGGCGCCGTACTCGACTTCTCAGCTCTACGACCCGCTGGTTTACCGCCCATCTGAACCTGCTGCTTCACAAGTTGCTAAGAGATAGCGAAATGCCGGTACCTCCGTAAGGTTCCGGGTAAGAATGTGTGAAAGCTTAAGTAACTTGAGTTGGCGTTCCCTAGCGGGGGCGATCTGTTGAGTGCTGGCGTCCCAGCTGGCCAGCGTGTCCGGGATGTGCGGGCTGCTGGGAATACCGGCGTTTTGGGAAGGAGTAAGGGCGAGGGTGTCCAAATGCGCTTTCCGTATAATGGCAATGTCGGCTCCACCCGCTCGGAGGACCTCGACAGGCTTCCGTACCCCCTGGAACGGCAAAGGCTGCGGACTAGGATTTTCGTCGACCACTTTAAGTACTATGACGATACCCTTCCGGACACCCGGCCTGCTATCAGAAGGGACGAAGACTTTTCCCTAACGCCTATTGCCGCCCGTGTTGCCAAAACCCCCGAAACCTTTGACACTGGAATCTGGAGGCCGTCCCCGTCTCCTAGTCCCTACCTGTTCCCCAGGTGGAATCACACGACTGGTGACACTATTTATGCGTTTGGAGCAGTCTAGGCGTCTCTGGTTGTCCTGCATAAGAAAACTTGCATGTTTGAGAACACCCTTGCAGATGCAGTTGGCGGGGTCCACACTTATCTTTGTCCTCCTGCTCGCCTTTACAGGGCAGCCTTTTTGCGACGAAATGGCACGCTTGGAGCACCCCATTCACTGGATGAGGAATTGAAACCATTACGGAAGCCTCTCTATCTTACCCCTATGACCGAGCTTTGACTACATCTCTTTGGGTCGCACTGTCGAGCTCAGGCCATCTCCCGATTTCGCATACCGAGCCACTGCCTACTCAGACGCTCTCAGCATTATTGGGTACTTCACAGTGGGGGAAGAGCTATCCATTTCAAAGTACCCCGACGCAGCCCTCGATCTCAGTCAGGAGACCATGGCCCTTTGTCATCATACCTTTGGCCACTCTCACAAGGAGGTGGGATGCGGTCACACAGTCAACCAAGCCGTCAATAATTTCCCCCAGTTCCAGCTTACCGTCGACGATGCGGTCATCCTCACGACTTCCACCTCCGCCGAATTTATAGGAGAGCATCAGCAACCGCATGCCGGAGCGCAGTGATTCCCCCATCAGACCAACAACCATGAGATGACGGTTCTTAGACACATGAGAGTTGTCACAACCATCCAGGCCGTTCAGTGATACCGGCGGGACTTGAGCCACCTCTAAATATGTGCAGGAACAGCTGGCACCGCAATGGTGTGTGTGTACGTGATGGAAACTGGGAAACCCAGTTTGGCAAGCGACGGGTCAAGTGCCGATGTGACCTGGTCACGTCGTTAAACTGCCCAATTCGCAAACTTTCGCCCAAAACAACCGTTTTTGGACACCCTAGAAATCATTATAACCACCAAGCGCTCACAACCATTGACTTTTGCCTGTCCATACCGGAAGGCCCCACCATGAACTTGTACGCTTAGGGCTACGGCCCCTACTTCCACAATGTCTGGGGGCGGCTATTCCTCACTGTTGAAGTCCCATCTCCTCCCATCAACCTCTTCCCCGTGGTCAATTGGTAAGGGGAGATTGACCTTCTTATTGGTGAGACTTTGTCCTAATACCCACTTCACGAAGGACTCTCCGCACTACCGCTGAACGGTGCGGCGCCTATCACCCCACACCCGGGATTCGACCTGAACACAATGGGGAGCCAGCCTGGACTCATCCCCCCTCCTAACGATTCCCCGATACTGGACTGGCTTTTGGATCCCTTAGTGCCGCCTCTTGCGGCTGAGGCGACGATGAACTTTCAGCAGCCACTATTAGCAGTGGATCAATCCCCGGAGACCGCGGGTTCAATATCTCATCAGAGTGTCATCTGGGACGCTGGCCCTCTGCCCATTTTTTCACCTCCACTTCCCGACCATGGCGTCGCCCCGCCTCCAGCCACTCCGGCCATAGTAGACCCTCGGAACATTAATGCCGTTCTCGAGGTTACGGCGCACCACACGAACGTGGCAGTAAACCGATTCAGCTGCCCACTGTGCTTTAGGGCTCACACCACCAAACGAACTTTGCATCGGCACCTATGGACGCACTATAGAAAATATGCGCAGGAGAACAATATCCCGTCGGAGTACGGGGAATGCCCTGTCTGCCACCGGAACATGAGGAAGGATAACCTCAAACGGCATGCCGATACGTGACATGGGGGGAGGCTTGCATAGGGTATTAGATATACCCCTTATTGCTATACGTGTGTTTTGTGTGGATTTATATCTTTACCTTATGGATGTCGGAAAAAAGTGGAAGGGGGTTTATAAGGAAAAGGATTTAAGTTTTTAGCGACGTCTGTAAAGAAGCGTCTGCCTGATAATGGGTATGGAATCTTAGAGGATTTTTTTGGTTAGATTTTAGGCCTTTTAGAGGGTAGTTCCGGGTATGGAAAGGCCTCGTTAATCGTTTTTACTGTTCAATACGGACGGCTTGAATAATAATAAGCCGTATTTCCTTTTTTTTATTTATCCGTTGGTCTCGCAGGATGGATACACCCCCTTTTTTGCGAGTTTACGGGCTAGATATGATAGCGGGGATATAGAAGCTAATATAGCAAAACAATGTGGAGACAGAGTGCTTTGTGACCTGGTTGATACATTACGAGAGGTAATATTACTGTTCAGTAAAAAGGGAAAAAAAACATCCAACACCAGGGGTTTGCTGGTCGTTACCGACCCAACTACTAGTCTGGCCCTTACTGGTTTATTAATGGGAAAGTGGATGGGATCCCGAGTTCTCCAACGGGTATGGCCGTATGTGGTAGATTGATGTCGAATTCTCGATGATGAAGCGAGAAGGGGGGGGTGGGGTTGTGTGAGTGTGGAACGTTTTAGCTGAGGAACGAGGGGCTCAGGAGCAGCGGAAGTGCAGTTGCAAAGTGACTTGATTTGGTAGAAAAGGGGAGTGCGAAACACTCCCCATTTATATATAAATGGAAGCTCCCTATGTGTGGGGAGAGCACATGATCCAAGGCCCCTACGCTCCAGGCAAGCCTAAAGCAGTAAGGCACCTGTACGCCTAAGCGCTAAGAACTGCCGCTGCAGTTCGATATACCCCCCAGGTGCTTAAAACTGCGTTCTAAGCGCCTAAACGTTCGAAAAGAAGTTCGCTATAAATAAAAAATAATAAGGTCCGGAGGTTAGTTAAGCCTGTAACTTCCCAAATTATGCCGCTTAAGTTAGTACGTAGTCGCGTTTTCAGCGCGCGCTAAACCGAAAGCAATAAGCTTATACGGTAATCTAAGCTTCTTAACTCCATATTAAGAGCTTACGATCTTTCCCTGTTTATTTACTTTCTTTAGGCGAATATAAAAAAAAAATTAAGAACACTACTATTCTCATCCCCACTTCCGGCTATTATAGCTAACGTAAAAACTACAGGCTTACACCCTAAAAAAACGTAAGTCCTGCTCCTTCTACTTAAAAAAACTGTCGTTTCTACTTACTAACCTGCTCTTACGCTTTCTAAATCTCGTTAAAAGTATAATTAATCTTATCTATAAGTGTTTCCACTACTTTTTCTTCTACTTTAATTTTAACTAACTGCAGTCAAAAGCTTCTTAATAAGTAAAGAGTGCTTACGGCGTAAGTTTCGCTTATTCTTATCGTTTAAGAGCAGCGGCTGACTTCAATTTAAGTGCTAAGAAGCTTACACCCTACACCTACACCCTAACCCTGTTACCTAAGCTGTTTAACTCGATCTTACCTGCTCGCTCGCCCTCCTATTAGGAGGAGGATGAGGATGAGGATAAGGAGGAGGAGGAGCTTTCTGTAACTCCTTGTCGCTTTACTTATAATGTAGCTGGTCTGTAAACCCTTATATAAGCTACTCTTTTCTTCTTAATAAATACTTAACTTACTAACTTTAAGATTAGTAAATCGGCTTAATCACCTGCTTACTATACCCTTAAGTCCCTATATCCTGCCTTAACTAATAAGTGTAGTGAGGCTTACCTTAAGTGCCTTAAGAGCGCTATCGCTAGTAATAGTAATAGCTGCTGTTTCGACTATATAGGCACTTCGGCTCGCTATACTTATTATATAAGCAGACACTCTTACGTAAAGGTGTACGTTCTTTATAAACTTATTTACGTGCTTTACTAACCTGCTATTCAGTCCTTTCTTAATAAAGCCCTTTGTTAAGAAGTTCCTTACTACTATAGCGGCTAGTGCGTTAGCTTCTGTAAGTATATTGTATTTTATAAGCTGTTTCACTCTAACCGCTTATGTTAAGAGCTTAAGAAACAGAGGGTGGTGCTGTATACGCTTCTTATGGAGCCTTTAACTCTGTAAAGCAGAGAGGAGTTAGTTAGGGGTGCTGGGAGCTCTGGCTCTCTTAAGGAGCGGGCCATAGCCCTAATCGGCAAGCTTATCGATTTGGCAAGCTGCATTTAAGCGCACTGTCTGGCTGCTTATCGTTTTTGTTTTATTATTTGTTACGCCTTTAGGCGTAGATGCGCTATTGCGTGTAGAGACTATAAAAGCAGTGCTCCTTTAATCTTTCAACTCCCTTATAACAGTTCCTTTACTTTTATAACTAATGTAACTAATATCCTCTAACTTCACAAGCGTTACGAAGTGCTCGAAACGCTACTAAGAGAGCAGTTTAATAAGTCTATCAGCTGGCATCTGTTACGTAAGTAGATACATAACTTTAAATAAGCCTTTCACGTACTCTTAGCAAGCTTATATGTTATAGATATCGACGTACTAAAGTTTAATGTTTACTCTCTCGTTCTCTCTAATTACTAGCTATATTATTTACTAGTTATTGCAGAAGATCCTCTATACTAGGCCGAGCTTATAAGTAATGTCTGCTATAAGCCTCTTAAATGTTATTATTTCCTTAACTGCGTATATAAGTGTAAGTAATTTAACTTCAGTTAACAATATCGTAACTATATATTAATAAGCAGCTCTTTAATTAATTACGTTACTAAAGAGTATTATAATATACCCTTATAATAAGTAACGTGTCTTTATATTATCTGTAAAAGAAGCGTCGCTAACGATTATAAGAACCTCTTACCTTACTCCTTTATACTTAATCCCTACGTACTGTAAGCCGTATAAGTACTTAATTATCTACTTTACTACAGTTAAGTACTTTAAACTTAAGTTAACGAGAAACTGTAAGAGAATAAAGGTTAAAAAAGCTACATTTAATTAAATTATAATTACTGTATACAGGATAGATTTTATAAGCTTTTAATACTCTTTAACTTCTACCTTTAATATACTTTCTGTATTCTTAAAGAGTTCCACGTTAAAGAGGGGGATATTTAAGAATATACCCTCTAAAAGGTTATACTGTTTAACGATCTTCTTAATATATTAGTTATAAATTAGCTAAAGCTTTTATTCACCCCAGTCCCTAATTACCTAAATACTAATAAAACTAAAGATCTTTCCTTTTTCGTAAACTTTATACTATATATAAAGCTCTTACATAATTACTTCTACAGTTTCGCAGTGTTCCTTTACAAATACTATAAGGTAATTATCTACGTAAAAAAGCATAAATATAGTTTTACTTTTATTAAACGTAAGGTATAGCTCCTTATTTAATAAGGTAAGGTTAAGCTCTTTTAATATTAATGTAAACTCCTTATATTACAGTAATAATAAGTCTTATAAGCTATATAACGTTTATTTAAGCTCGTAACAGAAACCTTCTTCCTTAAAGCTATTTAAAAGCTTACACATTATTAAAAAGTCGTCGTCTTACGTAACGTATAAAAAGGCTTAAATTATATCGAACTATTAGATTTCTAGGTTTTATTAAGCAGCGAACGCTATTATTATCTTAAATAAGTAAGCAGTTAAAGTCACTATATAGGTATTTTAAAGCGTATTAACCTTTTAAAGGTCACCTTTTACACAGATTTTAACTTTACACTTCTTAAGTATATTATCTTCACGGAATTTATAAGTAAATACCCATTTAAGCAGAAGCAGCTACAAGAGCACTATAATACACTTTATCTTACATTACGTTCCTTTACGTAAAAGGTATTATATCTTAACTTAATACGCCTCTTTAAACTTAAGGTTAAGTATGTGGTTTTTAAGATCCCTCTAATACTTTAAAAGCTGCAGTTTAAAGAGGTTATCTTTATAAAGGTAAGGTAAGCTTAGAATTACGTTAAACCTTACCTTTACTTAAAGCATTACTACTTAAAACACAATATGTAACGTCTTATAAGCTTTACTCCCTTCTTTAACCACTATTCGCTAATTAAGTAAAAACGTTACAAAGAAGCTTGTAAAGCTCTCGTTAAAAACTAGGTAATTAATCTTTACTTTATTATAAATCTAAACAGTAAACGTATAAATTATTAACTTAAGTAATTTAAAGGGAGTTAACTACTTTTAAAGTCTTCTGCTCTGTCTTAAAACAGGAGGGTAATTAATTTATAAGTGTATATTCTGTATTTCCAGCTCTATTACTATAATAATATCTTTAACTAAATCTTTTAATAAGGTATCTTTATACTCTTTTAAAGCTTTATACTTAAAGGTTATAAATATCTTATTATAACTGTCTTCTTATAAGTAACCATTTTCCTTAAGATTTATACGTAACTTTACATTATTAATAAAAATCTTATCTAACTATTTTAGAGTTTCTTATTGTTTAAATCTTTATTTAAAGAGCTCTTTAATCTCTCTAAGCTTATTATAATCTGTAGAAAGTAATTTAACACACTTATTAACTAGGTAAAAGTATAAGCCCTAAATTTAAAGCTAAGCTTTAACTTCTAACGTTAACTTTAAGGTTAAAAATCTTAATTTAATACTTATAAAGCTTTCCTTAAGCTTTATAAGCTTATCCTTAATTTAAAGGATTATTACTCTATCTTTAGGTACGCTTACCCCTAAGTTCTAACCCTTAAGAGTATCTTTATTATCAGATTTAAAGGTTAGAGCTTCGTTATCAGTAGGTGCAGGCGCAGCGTCTAGGTTTAAAATGTTAGTAAGAAGCTTAGGTATAAATAAAGCGTTTTATATCTACAGCTTGATTTTAATAAAGCTAAGTAGCTGCTAAGTAACTTACACTAATAATACCTTTACTTCCTTACTCTCCTTCTTATAAAAGAGCTTCTTATTAAATATTACATTATACGTTATAAGTATTATTTTCAGTTATAGGTATTAAATATAGTAAATGTTAAAGGTTACATATTTAACTAAGTACTTAATATACTTTTAAGGTTTAATCTTAAAACTAAACTTATTTTACTTTACCTCTTACCTCTTATTAAAAACGTAAGTTTAATATCTGTAAGTGTAAACCCTGCTTTAATTTAAGTAGTGATTATCTATTAAGTTTCTGCTAAGCTTACTTAATAATATGTACTACTAAAAGTATTATCTAAACTATTTATAAAGCTTTTTATTAAGTAATGTTTAATCGTTTCGTTAGTTAAGGCTTATCTTATATAAGTAGGTAGCTACTTACACGTATTTAAGTTAAATCGATTTAAAAAAGTTTACTCCCTCCTTTATTTTAATAAATTTCATAATCAGCTCCTAACTTATACGTTCGCTTTTACTGTTTAGTTTGTGTGTATGTAACAGAGTAGCTTCGATTTCGATCCCTTCTTCGATTACCTAGAGCTGATATGGCGTATATCCCTTAATCGCGATCATTAAAGTCTCTCGATCTTAATATATAATATATACAGTAAGCCTAAATTACCGTTTTACCTAGTTTACGAAACTTTTAATAGTTTTAAACACTTCTAACCCTTTCTTATCCTCTAATAGATAACAGAAAAACTTCCCACTATACTTATCTTTAACTATAAGTAAGTAAATTAATCTATCTTAAACTCTTTTAAAGTAGAAAAAGTCCTAGCTAATTTGTAAGAACGGGCAATAAGAGAAACCTTTAAAACAGTATCTTAAAACGATTTATTATAAATACGTAAGTGTGTAATATTTACAGTTAATAATCTTTATACTTATAATTATAACGTTACGTACTTATTCGATAAGTTTCTTAAGAGCTTCTAACCTTAAGTGCCTTACCTAAGTATATTAGAAGTACTTTATATCCTCTTAAAGGCGTAGCTATTACTATAAGTATTTTACTCCTCGTTTTATTATAGTTACTAATACAGTACTTATAACGCTTACAGTAAAAGGTATTAAGAAGCTTAGATAAGTGAAAATAAAAGTGTATTATAAGAATACTAAATTGTACCGTCGCTTTAACTTCTTTAATACTACATTCTTTTCTATATTACCGTAGCGAAATATACAGTTAAACCTACAATACTAAGCTTTAGCTTTAGTAATTAGAGCTTTTAAGACAATATTAACGTAGAAACCCTTTATAACGGCTACATTATTAAATATTAAATCTTCGCTATTAATTCTTTTAAAGCTTATAAGTACTTTTAAGATTACTCGCTTACTATATCTAAAGATTAGGAATAAGCTAATCCCTACTTAGATATAATCTTTAACTTTAACACGTTAAAAGCTCCCCTTAACTAAGAGTAATTTACGATTAATAAAGTACATTACTCTATAATTATTAACTAAAGTGCTGTTAGAGAGCAGGTATTTAATAAAACCTATAATAAAAAACTGCCTTACTACCTTAATAATCACTTTTATTATATAAGCGTTAATTACTACAGTGTTAATAAATCTTAAGAACTTTAAAGTGCTTAAACGGTTTTAACTTTAAGCGGTTAAAGTAACTCCTTACTTCTCCTAACAGGATTAGTAAACTTTTAACTACTTAAAGCTTATAAATTACATTTTAATCTTCTCCCTTATCTTAGATCTTAATATCTTAATACGTTTAATGTAAGTAAAAGCGTTTAAAAGTAATTTAGTAATTATTAAGCGTAAGATCTAACAGTTTGTAAGCTCCTATAGGTATTTTCTTCTATAAAGACAGTCCTTCTTAAAGCTTTAACTAGTTTTATTAAATGCTCCGGAACAGTTACCAGTAAAGAAGACTCTGCCTTACTTACTATTACCGATAACGTATTTCACTTTATAAATCTATGTAAAGAAGATATAAGTGTAGTCTGTAATTCTAAGCGTTAAGCGTTTTATAATTTCCTACTTTACCAGTTTAGAAAGCTTCTAATTTGCCTATTAAAGCGCTATACGTACCGTAATAATTCTTAACTAATCCTTAATAGCTAAGGGCCCTTAAATCTCTGTAATTTTAAGCGCTTTTACCTTATAATAAGCTGTTTCTTAATCCTTAATTTACTGCTCCTTTAACATATTAATATTTTTAGCCTATTCTATCACTACACAATATTCTTAACAGATTTAAAAGGTAAGGCTCGTCTTATTAAGCTTAAGTTACTATTAGAGGAAACGTATAAATACTTAAACTATATATCTGTTATTTTAAATTATCTTCTATATAGCTAGTTCCCTAAAGCTCTTATTAACTGTATAATTAACCTAATTCTAGATATATTAATATAAGTTAGTAATTTTAGTAATAACTGTAATAAAAGTAACAGTTTCGTTCACTAAACGCTTATATTCTTCTTTAACATCTTATTACGTAATTATAATAAGTTCTAACTTATCTTTAACCATCCTTAAAAATAAGGCTGTTAACTCTTAATATTCATAGGTAAAGATATATAATTTAGTCACCTTCTCTTAGCGTTTGCTGACAAGTTTATGGATTGTTAAAACGATCGGCTTAATATACAGATTAGCCACGTTAAGAGCAGCAGGATTAATAAAGTGCCAGATCCCTTAATTTATCATATAGTACTTAAGAGTTTTAAATTAAAAGGGCTACTCCTGCGCGCTCTCAAGCTTCTAACTATCGGCTGGAATGCTTTAGTAAAGGGCGTTTTCTTCTACTATAATAGGCAATTTAGAGGATTAGTAAAAGGGTTTTACAGAGGGCGCTGCTTATAAGCGTCTTAATTAATTAGTTCCACACTTTACTTAGTTAGACAGAGCCGGGCTTATAACTGTAGAACGTTTTAGCTGAGGAATAAGGGGCTTAGGAGCAGCGGAAGTGCAGTTACAAAGTGACTTGATTTGGTAGAAAAGGGGAGTGCGAAGCACTCCCCATTTATATACAAATGGAAGCTCCCTGTGTGTGGGGAGAGCACATGATCTAAGGCCCCTGCGCTCCAGGCAAGCCTGGAGCGGTAAGGCGCCTGCGCGCCTGAGCGCCAAGAACTGCCGCTGCAG
>Ga0247758_1001918_pt1 | contig 13215 bp, 7 predicted proteins | sample UWRJL156409C4_FD_180950 | JGI IMG/M metagenome (GOLD analysis project Ga0247758, IMG submission 180950) | Plant litter microbial communities from Arlington Agricultural Research Station in Wisconsin, United States - UWRJ-L156-409C-4 | ecosystem: Environmental > Terrestrial > Plant litter >...
CCCCCCTCCCCTCCGCCAACAGCCACCACCAACGGTGCCCCTACAAGGCCCCCATCGACAACTCCCACTCCTTCCCGCCAGGGCATCCCCGCTGCACTGTCCCAAACCCTCAAGTCGGCTCGTTTCCTCTTCTGGGAACACAAACTCGTCGGCCTCCTCCTCCTCTCTCTCACCCTCGAAATCCTCGGCCGCAGCGTCGTCCTCCAACTGATGCAATACGCCTCCCGCCGCTTTGGCATGTCCTACTCTGAAGCCGGCCTTTTATCTTCGGTCATCGCATTGACCTCCCTCATCCTCCTCCTGGTAGTCCTCCCCGGTCTCAGCTACCTCCTCCTTACCAAGGCGAAGATTACAGGGCGGGAGAAAGACCTCCGTCTCGCACAAGCAAGTGCCGTGCTTGCTGCGCTGGGGACGATACTGCAGGGCCTAGCAGAGACAAAAGCGATGCTAGTAGCGGGGATTGTCGTAGCCGGAATGGGCGGGGGGTATACATTCATGATACGGGGGTTGATGACTGCGCTGGTAGGCGGGCAGGAGATTGGGTTGATGTACACGATTATTGCGTTTGTGGAGGCGCTGGCGGCGCTGGTGTCGGGGCCGGTGTATGCGGGGCTGTTTCGGGTTGGGTTGGGGTGGGGGGAGGAGTGGGTTGGGTTTCCGTTCGTGGTGGCGGGGAGTGTGTTGGTTGCGGCGGCGGTGATGGTGGGGGTTGTGAGCGGGTCGATGGTTGGGGAGGGGGATGGGAAGGATGATGGGGTCGGGGATGGGGATGAGGATGTGGGTTGATGTGAGGCTGGGTATGCTGATGAGGAACGGAGGACTCAGAGTGTTGAAAAGGTGGGGATGTTGATGTGTGACTTGCTTTCAGGTGAGACCCCTGTGTCCTCCCGCCCCAGAGGCTGTGGACCTTTGATAGAAAGATGAAGTAGAGTCGGCGAGGTTGATGATGGAGACCACTTGATGATGTTGAGATAGAATTACGAAAGCAAGTAGATTCAGACTGCGGAGGATAAACAACTGGCACACATTGGGCGCAGAGAAAAAAATGGAAAGTATTTACAAAAAGATATAGGTATTATTAACATGAGCGGCAAAAAGGAGGCGAGCCACATGGACGAAGACGGGAATTGAGCCCGACGTGGGGGTCGAGCCTAAGATTGCAGAGATGCTCTGTAAGAGTCTCAAGCTCTACCGATTGAGCTAGCCGGGCATGTGTCCGGTTTTGTGTTGCCTGTTCCCAGCTCAGCTTCCGCAGCTCATAAGAGGGACTCTGTTTCCATTTGAGGTTGCGAGGGCCAAGCAGGTGTTAGTCGAGCGGCACAGTCCAGCGGCTTACTTGACGGATTCCGATTTCACAAACATGCAGCACCCCGTGCTATGAGTCTCTCAGCCTCCATATTTGTGCGGTGCGCCTGAATGACAGCGAAATGCTTCTGAGCGGCAGGCTTATCGTCTCCACGCGAGCCGTACCCTCTCACCCACTCAGCAACCTCTCCTGGCTGAAACATGCCAGCGTTTTTGGGATTGGCCATTGTCGCGTCGATATCGATTGAGAAGATTCTTACTTCGGGGGCATGTTCGAAGAAGTCTGTCTTCACGGTTATTTCGGCATTCGGCCACTTCGTCTTAATGTCCTTGGCCATGCCTTTTGCTCCGTTCTGGCCGCCTTCCATGTCGCCTTGACGCAGCTTCAGGATCTCGATGTGGCACATATCAAGTCTTTCTATCATTGTCTTTATGTCTCCAATCTTCCCCTTGGATTGCAGCTCGATGCTGGCTGCAAGGTGCGTACACATGCGTTAGCAGCACGACCACAAAATAAGTTGCAATACAAGACTCACCGTCTACCAGTACTGTTCTGACTTTTTCGAGGGTGGAGGGCAGACTCTTGCCCTCGCCTGCAAAGACGTTTGCAAGTTTGAACAGGCCAATCTCCCCGTTGAAGAACAGGGCTCTCGCGGCTTTGTGCGGATCCGGATCGTCGAGGTCTGTTACGCCCTCATCTTTGAAAAAGGCGTCGTCGTAATTTTGTTTATCGAGATAGTTGAGCATCTCCTTGAGATTCGCGCCGCCCGCTTTGTGGCTGCCCCCGAGGGCGGCAAGACCCGGCAAGATCTTCTGCTGGTCGGGACCCCAGGCGGTGACGGCGATGCGGTAGGTTTGGTAGATGGGGCCAATCCGCTCATACGCGCCAGCCGGACCAGTCGCAATGGCCGCAGGCAGAGACGAAAGCGCGGAAAGGAGGCCAAGAAGCCAGGAGAAGAGTCTTCGGGAGAGCATGGCTTGGATAAAAGGACCTGAGAGCCTGTGAGACCGGGCGAATGGACTCGGAAGAGAAGGAAGACACGGAAAAGGATGGTGTCGCGTCAAGGCGTGGACTTGGAGGGAAAGGGCAAACGCCGGCATTTGACCTCAGATGCATCGCACCCAAACATTGTACCTGCGGCTAGATTCGAGTGTGTCTTCATGTTCGATCCTTGCAATATGAGCGCGAAGGATCACCCGTGTTGGATGCTCAGGCGGACAGGTAATTACCGTCGCAGGTGGAAAGCAAGCGGACGCACAGAAGTGTGTAGACTCACAGGTACATGGAGCTGGACCAAAAAGACTTGCCCAGTTAAATTGGACGGCGGCACAGCAGGCGCAGCAGGTGGACAGGTGGGGTCGGTTGTAGTTGGGCTCCTGCGACCTGCATGCGACTCACATCATCGGGCGAACGAATGACCTGGGGCTGCTCGAGCCCTAAAACCACAACCACTACACACCACTGCACAACAAACATCTACCCGAGCATTGACACCCCAATCGTTGCCACACGAAGTTTCTGCTACGCACATCGTGTGGGCTTTCAAAATGGCGGGAAACAGCGCAGATATCCAGCGGCGTCTCAGCCAAAGCGCCTTCAGCGCTGCCGATTGCGAGTGCGCGCTTCGAGGGCAAGACCTCCCGGAAAATTTGGGGCATCGGACCGCGCGGCTCTGTCTGGTCAGCGGCGTCAGACGAAATGTGGACTTCGCACGCTCAGCTGCTGTAGCAGACCTCTGTCGCACCCCGGGCCAGGAGATATTCGCAAGGGCTCGCAACGCGCGGCTCATCATGAGCAACGAGGTGCCCAGCTCGGAGCTGGTGGAGGGCAAGTCGATGTACCCCTACTGCATCTGGTACCCCGACGTGGCCAGTGAAGACACCTACCGGAAGCTCGTCGGCGCCTTTCCCGACATGCGATACCAAGTCGGTCGCGCCTGTGCCGTTGCTGGCTATGTTGACCTCTATTTCGAGCTCGACCTGCTTCCCGACCCCAGCATCGCCGAGGAGGCGCGAGAGGCTGGTCGCGCCAGTGAAGGGTCCCGCCAGATCTTCGAACACATCATGGTCGCACCAGTGCGCTACAGTGTCATGAACGATTACGAGTTGGCCATCAACCAGGACAACCCGCGACCTGGCGCCTTCCTCAATGCTGATACCGCCGTGCGTGAAACGCTCACGGTCCGCAAAAAGTACGTCGACAACTTTTGTTCTCGGGAGTACTTCAACATCACCGAAGACTGGAACATTGCCGAGACGACAGTGGAGCGGACGCCCGCCAAGCTCACCGACGACGAGACTGCCCTTCTCGTGTTGCCGCTGCCAACCGACCTCCCAAGCATGCGCAAGGACCTGTTGATCTTGGTTGCCGCCTACGAAGGAAACCTTGACCGCTACGCCCGCCTTCGTCGCCCCGGCCGTAGCGTAGAGTATGAGCTGCACTGTCTGGTTCCGGGAATCTACCGTAGCACTGCTATGGCACTGTGGCTGGAGCGCAACCCCGATATCATGCGTATCGTCGCGGCCGCTTGGGACGAGGATGAGGTTGTGGCCTTGAGAAGAGCGATCCACGCGCGACACATCATGAACAACGACACTCACCGTCTTCTGGACGCCAACCCGCCTGTGCCTGACGACGAGCTGCCCTACTGGGTATGGTACCCGACGATTCCAGCTGCCGGAACACTGTGCAAACTCGCTGCAGAACGGCCAGCCATGCGACCCCAGTGCGTGCGCGCTTGCATCGCTGGCAACTACCGGGCTGCATACACTGAGATCATGGATATGCATGACACGAACAAATATGAAGACATATACGGCGAGCTTCCGCTGGCGGTGGACCCATACATTGTCATGGAAGCCCAGTCGAGCCCGGATCACGGCTTCTTCGTGGCGGATTTGGAGCGGCGCCGGCAGGATCAGGGGCTCAAGCAATGCCAATTCCAGCAGCGGGACCCATGGAGGAGATGCAAACCCTGGCTTGAGGGAGACATCAGCAGCACCGATATGCTCGCCTTTCTGAGGGACAGTGGCACGTGCGTTGTGCATGAGGGACAAGACTGGGGTATGTGGGAGAGCCTTGGGGCGGAGCTGGGTCGCGTCCGCTTGTATCTCAGCAGTCCAGCCGAGGTCAGAGCAAGGGTGAAGAAGGAATGGGGGTACCTTTCGTAGGCGATCAAAAATCTGCTCAGCGTAGCCCGCGGCTCCAGGCTTCCGTCGTTCGCTTCTCAGAATTCATCACTTTCCTGCTCAATATTGATAATCTCGTCGGTAAGGTTGATCACTGTTTGTTCTCCCTTTGCCCAAGTGATGACCGCCTAACTTTGGCGTCATTTCCGAGGCTGACGAAAGCTTTAGTCAGATGATAGCTCTATCGTCGCAGTTGAGGAAGGCCAGATCCGTACTGCATATCCCGATCGCGTGTGGGCGGCCGACAAAAGCTACCTATGAAAAAGCAATGGGGTAACCAACAAGATATGTCGAACCGGTAGCGAGCTTGTGATCGGATGGTATTGTTGCTTTAAAATTGTGGGTGCTGGATATCAATGTTGAGAGCAAGCTTCCTGTGTCCAATCAGAGGGAACCACCACTCCACGTGCGAGATTGCTTGGCTGTGTGGTTCCCGAATTACGGAGCAACCCCTGTCATTTTGAGCCCCTGAGCTCCATGACCCCTTTTCCATACCACTCACAGAGTAGCTTTAGGTCGAAATCGGCCGCCATCGTCCTGCTTATATGCTGTCAGATTCTTCGCCTCTCGAGCCAATTTACGAATACGCCTCGAGACAGGCTCGCCAGACTGCCCTGGAACGCCTCCAGAATCCAAACATCGCACTTGGTAAATGAAGAATCCTATCACGACACTGCGATGCCGTTTTCTCTTCGTTGCCGGGCTCTTTGTTAGAACCGTGCATGAGAGTCTCCGAGTCTCGTACCTTTCAGGAGAATCCTTTTGGCATGTTGGTGATTCAACCTGGTTGCACAGCCAGGACCGGCTGGTCATGAGTTACGTCTCTCTGGTACAGGAAGGTACGATATCGAACAAGACGAGTACATCGTAAGGCAGCCGTGCCTTCGAAGGATTGGAAACCGTAATTGCAGCTGAAATCTTAGATAAAACTCGCGATGCGACGGCGGTTGGCTGCAGTGGATTCGTCCTCTGCGTGTATATAGCAGAGAAACGACCCTACAAAGCCAAATCTCATTGCATCACGACATTACGGCTTCTCACCAGCGACCTTCTTTTGCAACCTTTCTTTCACGATGGCGGGAGCAGCTGCCATCAAGGCTCTCGTAGCATCTTTTGTCTTTGCAGATTCGGCATTTGCACTCATCAGAGGGCGAACACCAGAAGACTCGGTGGTTCTGCACAACGTTCAGCTTCAGTACTGCCCGCTTTCATGCCAATACGCTGGGCCCGACTCTGCAACATGGACTACATACCACGACTTTGACGAACTAGCACTCTGTAACGACACAGTGCTGTTCACACTTAATGTCCAGGCCAACACCGGCCCGTCGGACACGCGTATCAAAGCATGTACTACATCGGGAGGCGGACCTCACATGCAAGTTGGCGCATTTTACGGCCTGTTGAACAACAACATCACGGAGTTACCGACACCCGAACTCATCAATGAGATCGTGGCACCCGTTGATGACAATGCTGTCACTACTGCCAGTAGCACCTCGAAAGGCTCCACGGTGTGTGGTGCTACACCGAAAGAGGCCACTGTTCGAATCGAGACCAGGTGGTCATCCAGTCAGGGAGGCTCTGCAGATAGTCTCTCGGCTGCTGTGTCACATTTGGAGGCCTACTTCCGCGACACCGCACCATGCGGCTCGGGCTTGATGTTCTCCCGCTCTGGTCAGAGCGTGGTGGGCGCCTTTTCCGGAGGTGACCTCGGGAACTCCGCTGCTGCCGACTTGGTGAAAAGTGCTTCCAAAGCTCCAGCTGCGCTCGGCCAGTTTGCAATCCAGGCCGGTTGTGGCGAGCTTGGCGAGGGTCCCTCATCCGACAACAGGTTCGGCCTTTTCGCAGACTCTCGCGGCAATGTCTCCGCTGTGGTGGCCTTCTTGGGCGAATACATCCGCGGCGTGGGCAAATGCATCGACCTCACCAACTTGGACAGCGGGGATGCACCAGCCACCACCAAGGTGACTGTCCTGGGATCGTCGTTCACGTCTAACAGCACCCTCAATAGCACCCTCAACAACGGAACTCTTTCCAAGCGATGGGGCTCGCCACTTCCCGGCGTGCTGAAAGCCCGGGCCTTGTGCCGCGACATCCAGGTCGTCTCCGGCGATGGCTGCGGATCCCTCGCCCAAAAGTGCGGCGTCTCGGGGTTCGACTTTGAAAAGTTCAACAGCAAGACACCTAATCTCTGTTCCACGCTGCAAGCGAAGCAGTGGGTGTGCTGCAGCGCGGGTGATCTACCCGACCACACACCACAGCCCGACGCACAGGGTAGATGTTTTACCTACACTGCTCAACCCGGGGAAGGGTGTTGGGCTATTGGCCAAGCCTTCGGCATTGATACCCAGCACATCGAGGACAGCAACAAGCTGACGTTCGGCTTCGCTGGCTGTCCCCGACTGCAGAAGGGCCAAGTGATCTGTCTCAGCAAGGGGGACCCTCCCATGCCAGCACAAGACCCAACGACGGTGTGTGGTCCGTGGGTGGTCGGTACTCAGCGTCCCGCCAACTACAGCGATGTCGGCAAGCTGAACCCATGTCCGCTCAACGCCTGCTGTGATGTCTGGGGGCAGTGCGGAACAACGGCCGAGTTTTGTACCAGGAGCGAGGTCGACGGCCATCCAGGCACGGCAGAACCCAATACCAACGGTTGCGTGTCGAACTGCGGCACGGCGGTGGTCAACAACAATGACAAGCCCGCCAAGTTCGCCCGCATCGGCTACTTTGAGGGATTCAACAAGAACCGCGGCTGTCTCCACATGGACATCACGCAGTTCGATCTCAAGACCTACACCCACATCCACTTCGCGTTCGCTACCATTACACGTGACTTTAAGGTCAACCTCACAGGGTCCGTCAAGGAGCAATTCGACAAGATGGTGAAGATGGACACCAAGGGTGTCAAGAAGATCCTGAGTTTTGGCGGGTGGTCCTTCAGCACAGACTACGATACCGCCCCTATCTTCTCCAGCAGTGTCTCGCCCGCCAACCGCCAGCTGTTTGTTAACAACGTCATACAGTTTATGGCTGACAATAATCTCGACGGGCTTGACTTTGACTGGGAGTACCCCGGCGCCACTGACATCCCCGACTCCGTGCCGGGTAGTCCGTCAGACGGGCCGAACTACCTCGACTTCTTGAAGTCGGTGAAGCGTCGAATGCCGTCAGGGAAGACTTTGTCTATCGCCCTGCCAGCAAGCTATTGGTATCTGAAGGGGTTCCCAGTGGCCGACATGGCCAAAGTCGTCGACTACTTTATCTACATGACATACGATCTCCACGGGCAATGGGACTACGACAGCAAGTGGGCAAACCCTGGATGCAAAACCGGTAACTGCCTGCGAAGCCACGTCAACATGACCGAGACGAAAACAGCCATGAGCATGGTGACCAAGGCCGGCGTGAAAGCCAATCAGATCATGGTCGGCGTCGCTAGCTACGGCCGAAGCTTCAAGATGGAGGACCCGTCCTGCACTGGGGGGACCTGCAAGTTCACCGGTAGTCGCACCATCAGCAACGCCGAGAAGGGCGAATGCACCGACACCTCGGGCTACATCGCCGAGGCCGAGCTGCGAGCATTGGTCCAGTATGAGGCGGAGAGCGGTAGCGGCACAGTGAAGACGTGGTTCGATGGCGACAGCTCGTCCGACATCATGACGTGGAACGGCAACTGGGTAGCCTGGATGGACGGTCCGGCCAAGACCAACCGTATCGAGTGGGTGCAGGGACTCAACTTTGGCGGCACGACCGACTGGGCCGTGGATCTGCAGCACTTCCACGACCCCGTGGAGGGTGACACCTCTGGCGGCGAGCTCATTTTCGGGTCCCCGTCCGGATGCGAGCTCACCTTCGAAGACCTTGACCACCTCAGCCGGTGGGCCAGCACAGGCTTGATCCCCCCCCACTGCCGCTCCATCTACCTCCTCAGCGCCATGGAGAAAATGCTCGACAAGGTCATCAGCCAATACAAAGACACGAGCAACAACTACGACGGCAAGTTCGGATATTACGCCGAGTACATCAACGACCTCGTCAACCCATCCCTGGTCAACTGGATGGACAACTGGGGCACCGACCAGACCACCAAGCGCGGCCTCGGCAACCGATTCTTCGACTGCAAGTACAAGCGCTGGGACACCGACAACTACCGCTACCAGGGCCCCTGCCCCGTCCCCAAGAAAATCATGAGCGACGGCACCTGGGACGACCCCGAGAACGGCTACGAGAGCTGGATCATCGAGTACACCCTGCGCGACAAAGAGGGCTTCGACAAGGCCCTCGCCACCGAGCTCGGCATGTCGCCCGACTGGATCAAGTGGGAGAACTGGGACGGCTACTGGGAGTGTCCCGGCCAGCCCGGCGACTGCGTCCAGGTCCACCAATGGCACAACAACTTCCCCCGCAAGGCCGACAACATCGTCGTCCAAGACCCCAAGGCCATCTGGGAGGCCGCCCTGCCGGAGATCGGCAAGCTCAAGGACAAGTTCTCGGCCGCCATCTTCTCCGTCGGCCTCTCCATCTACGACACTGCCGCCAACGTCAGCCAGAACGACGCGGCTCTTGCGCTGGCTGTGCCCGTGCAGATGCTCGCGCAGGCGGTGCAGCACATGGCGGACGTCAAGGAGATCGGGTCCAAGATCGAGGAGCGCAAGAAGAAGGAGTTGATCCTCCTCATTGTCAGTCTGGTGTTTATGATTGTGCCGTTTGTCGGCGAGGTGGGGCTCTCTCTCGCAGGCTTCTCGGCCATGGCGAGGATGGCCTTCATTGGCGGCGAGATTGGCAACGGTGCGCTGGCGATCGCCGAGATTATTGACAACCCTGAGTCGGCGCCGATTGCGATCATGGGCATGGTCATGGGCGCTGCCGGCAGGGGAATGAAGTCGGAGAATGCGTATGCCGAGGCCGCGAAGGCGAGGAGGCTGATGGATGATTTGCATGTGGGGTCGATGGGGAAGACGTATAAGGCGATTGATGATAAGGTGCAGTTGACGCTGAATGCTTGCGGGAGGATGTAGGGTGTAACACGCTAAAGACTTTTATTTGTAACTGATAGGCTTGGAGCGAATTGTTTGGTAATGGGGGATATTTGAATAAGCTTCCTTATCGATGTCGTCCCCCTTCATGTTAATAGTTGTCTTGTTGTAATATCGTTTCTCTGCAAATTCTCTGCCCGTTTCGGCCACCTAAAGGTGTGCGATTAAACAAACTTTAAACCAACACCCCACCCACAGCTTGAAAAAAGGTGGTGGCTAACTGTAGGTTTTAAACCTATTTTTCAAAAATAATCCACTTTAAAAATAGCCGTTAAGTCGCCTGTAAATCGATTTGCTCCTTCCTACGGGAAGAAGACCTTAGGGGGCGTAATATTAGTTATAAACGTAAAAGGGATAACTCTTTAAGTGGCCGTGTTATTAAACGGATAGAGTGTATATGTCCTGTATGTAGCATGTTCCACCGTCTGTTAATATGCTATTATATATTCCCTAAAAAAGCTCCTGAAGGCTTTAAGTAAAGGGATTAAATCCGAGCTAAAGTAAAGAAGGCTCTTGAAGATCCAAAGCTTTGGAAGAAAGTCGAAAGACTTTAAAAGAGCTGAGTACTCCTGAGAATCCATGACTATGGCTTACCAAGATAAAAGGATCTATTACGCCCACAGCCACTGAATGGCCGTACGATGCAAAGAATTTCTGGAAGCCAAAGAAGGTCTGGAAGTGAAAGGAGGTCTGAGGGCTTGAAAACGAAAGGCACAGATCCCACCTACAGGTTCGAATCTGGGGGGTGTGTCAGAAAGTAGGGGTCCCTGGCCATCCAATCAGCGGAGCTGACTGGATGCCTGGCACTGCCAGAACGCCAGTGAGCCTCAGCCACTGTGGTGACGAAGTCTGAATCCTACAGAATGGTCAATAAAGGAGGTTGTTCTGGCTGGAAGCCAGAACCACACAAGCAATACAATCACACAGTTGCAACCCTTTCAAATCCCCCAAATCCAAAGAGTGCAGTGCTTCTGACAGATCCTGGCGCGAGCATCTCTCGGTCTCTCGAGCGGCCCACGAGTGACTAATTATGTACTGCAAGCGAATCCTTCCCTCCGAGGGTAATTCGCCAATCCCATTGGCCACCATCTATTCTGCAGAGGTTTCACATTTTGCAAGCATCTCGGACCCCGAAACATGTTTGTGTGCCATGATGATCATTGACGGGGTTCTGGTATCATGTTCGACTGGTAGGGACGCACAGACAACCTCTAGCAATCGGTCATGATATTGTTTTATAACTCGCTGCGTGGTGATAGATAATGAAAGCTTTTGCATAGCAAAAATGCTCCCACGGACCGATCATATTCACCACAAACTTCAGGCAATCTGCTTGAATGCCCGTTAATTAGCCAAGTGCTTGGAAGCTTCTTGGGGTATTGGTACCCTCCTCGACCGATGCTGCATCACTAGGCCGAACGCTCCATCCTCATCGTGCTGTCACTTATCGCGGCCCCAGTTGAAGTCTGTCTCGTCTTTCCCCGCCGCCGGCTATGGCCGAGATGGAGCATGGCCACTCTAAATTCCGTCTCGTCCTCATCAACATCGCCGTGCCTTGCGGTGAAGTTATCAGGTCGTACATCCTTGGGCACGCCACGGTCACCTAGAGCATGTACTCTTTGGATGGCTTGATCCACCATGCGGCCAATAGCGGCATGCGCCTGAAGCCGTCTTCGTAGCCGTGGCTATCGTCGAGGCCGAGGATAGAATGGGACACGCAGATGAGTTGTCCACAGCCCCCAACACGTTTTGCACTGGCGTTAGGGCGCCTTCGGAGCGTAGCGAGTCTCCGCTGTGACGATGACGCGCATGCCATCGCAGCCACGGGGGAGCATGACATGGGTTGTTGCCGTGGTCATGGAGGAGGCCCGTTAGTCAAGATAGGCAAGACGGGGGACAGCAGCTACCAGATAGCGTAGGGAACAGGAGATATTGGAACGACTTGCCGTCAGCGTAATAATAGAGTACGGAGATCGCACAGGGGAACTCGCAGTTTGTCGTAGCGTACCAATTGTGCGTAGTCGTGCTTGTGCAGGTCACTTGTGGTCAGATGCTGGGGCTGGTGATGGGGCCGCTGGAGCAGATACTCTTCAGAACATTGGGAGATCCGCTGACCGGGTTTTGTGGATGTTAACACGCACGTACAATCTAAACACTACTAGGTGAGTGCTCAACTTCCCCCAGGAAGGTCAATAGAGCGGTGGAGAGGACCATGACTGATTTCTTCATCGTGTTTAGATTATCTAGTATCCAGAGTGTTGTTTATAGAATGAACCGTAATGTGGGTTAATATAACAGCTGTGAGATGCACACTCCAAATTCGATAGTCGCCATGATTTATGTAACTTAACTCTCTTGGCAGTACAGGTGAGGGCTGGTACAGTGCTTCTGACAACCCCTCTCTAGACTGGAACACATTCTTCATCGATCAATACGACATTAAGCTCATCGCCTTTCAGGTTTTGGGATTAGGGCACTAGGTTCCACACATCTGCATACGGGTTGCAGACGATAACGAAGCTCAACTCAGAGGCTTGATTTATGTAGGGTTATTAGGTCATCTGACGATCTTCATTTCCGCTTAGATATCCATCATTTCCCTATGTCGCCTTGACCTTTCCCGCCTTCTTCGCTTCCTTGACCTTTTTTTCCATGAGTCCCATTCCTGACACACTCTTGCTGATGCTATCGAGGGCACCAACGGGCAAGAAACCGGCGAGCCACACCAGGGTGGAGAACTTGCCACGCCAGATCCAATACGGCGGCTTCTTCTTGCTCAGGTCGGCAACGACTTGGTCTGCCCACTGCGTGGGATCACTCCCTCCAGCCACATCTTCACCCGACATGACGCGCTCCGCCTCTTCCTTGGCAATGTTGTAGATAGAGTTTGGCGGTAGTTTGGGCGGCGCCAGGCGGTTGCCCAAGAAATTGGACTTGACCGAGCCTGTGAGGAGATTGACGGTTCGAATTCCAAAAGCCTCGAGTTCGATGCGGAATGTCTCAGCGATGGCTGCAGCAGCGGCCTTAGAGGCGTTGTAGGCGCCAGCGAACGGAAGCATTCCCGCCGGTTGTGAAGAACCTGACGTGTTGATGACGATGAGTGCACCAGGGGCTGCTTTTAGCAGCAACCCAAGGAAAGCGCGTGTTACGGTGATGACGGACCACACGTTAAGATCGAATAGCTCCTTGGCCTTGGCGATTTCCATGTCGGCTAGCGGCATGGTGTAACCCGCCCCCGCATTATTGACGAGACAGTCGAGCGAGCCACCCGCAAGTTCCGCGACGCGCGAGACGCAAGCTGCAATGGATTCGCCAGAAAGAGTGTCGAGTTGCACTGTTTCGATCCCGGCGGCTTCGACCACCTTCAACTTGGACAAATCGCGGGCCGACGCGAAAACGCGCCAACCGGCCCTGTGGAAGGCAAGAGCAAGAAACGAGCCCAAACCACCGTCTGAGCAACCGGTAATAAGTACAGATCGTTTTGTCGACATATTGAAATTTTGTGGATGGAATAATAAGAGGAAATTATCCGATTCCATGGGCAAGATGCGTAAAAAATATATGCTTTGCATGAGGGTCGGAAAGTCGGGACAATTGTTAAGCCCGCCAATCCTTGTATTCTTTGTGTGACACAGCAGACGGCGTGCGAGTCGTCCCGCCCCGGTCTAGGCATCGACCACCG
>Ga0247758_1001920_pt1 | contig 13203 bp, 7 predicted proteins | sample UWRJL156409C4_FD_180950 | JGI IMG/M metagenome (GOLD analysis project Ga0247758, IMG submission 180950) | Plant litter microbial communities from Arlington Agricultural Research Station in Wisconsin, United States - UWRJ-L156-409C-4 | ecosystem: Environmental > Terrestrial > Plant litter >...
ACCGTGATGTCGGCCCAACCCAGCGAGAGGCGGAGCTCCAAAGCAGCCAGTGCTGCTACGGCGCCACCCAGACTGTGACCGACCAAATGGATGGGATATCCCGGGTGGCTCTCGCGCGCGGCCTTAAGCGCAGGGAGGACCACCTCGCGGGCGCTGCGCCAGGAAGACATGAATCCCATATGCACAGTGCAGTTGGTGCACTTATGCTTAGGCCCGTGGCCATCCCTGTCTCCATCGTCAGGCGCCGGGTACGGGACGTATTCCTGGGGGATGGTGCTCAGGTCAATGATGGTGTTGGTAATACTGTAGGTGCCCCGGAACGCTACGATGATCGCTGGCCCAAAGTTGAGCTTTCCGCCGTTGCTGGCCTTGCGATCCTCGCCGTGGTCGACGGCGATGTAGCCGCAGCTGTCGCTTAGGAGAACACCCGTGTTCCAGGTACGTTCCAGCTTTAGGGACGGAAAGTCCTTGCATCGCGAGGCGCACGAGAAGGGTGGAGAGACGCCGGTCGTGCCGACGCAGTAAGTGATATCAACCAGCCGGGCTAGGCGCTCGAGGGAGGCGAAGAATGGCACAGATACCCCTTGCGCAGAAGAGAGCCCATCGTGCAAGAGTACCGGATGCTGTTCTGGTGGTCCAATGGGCGTCGCAAAGACGCCGAAGCATCCTAATAAAGATAATAACGGGAGCCAATTCAATAGCATCTTGCTTGTCACAGCAGATGAGATGTTGTGTGGTTCAGGAAGGAGGAAGGCAGGTAGAAACGGGATTTAGTTCGATTCTCGAAGCGCGGCCTTCTGTAGGCGAAGCATGGTCCTGTGGTGGCACCGCGTGACCACAGGTCGCTGAGTGATGCGAGGCCGAGAAAACCTTTCCGGCCACTCATGCGCAGCAAGACGTGTCGCGGCTCACCGCGGAATTCGAGATCGATGCCACGACAACCTAGGCAAGCTAGGGTCTCTCTGAGGTGACGAAAGTCGTACAAACGATGCAATGTGGAATGATAGCTGTTGAGGCGTCAGTTTTGGTCGGTGTGAATTTGATCTGGGGGAGCCGGGGCTATGGACAGGGATTAGCGCCACATTGCGACACCCCGCGCTTCCGGTAATGCAGGCCTGGAGCACGCCAACGGCACAGAGAGGGGAACATCAAAATTGGTGGTCTCGATGATTTTTTTCCCAATACAAATTCATCATTGACCATGTTCTTCCCATCTACTCTCAGGATGTGTGCCCGATGGCCATCCCCAATCAGCCATGAATACCATTTCCCATTCCCATTTGCACGACAGAATTGCTTCTGTGATGACGATGCGTAATTAAGGGCCACAAGCCTTCGCCTCGAACTAAAGACAGACCCAGCCGATTCCCATGCCGAAACTCCAGAGAGGAACCCAACCAAAGGCGCACTGATTTGAGCTGATAGTGGTCGGGCTACACCACCTCTGAGTTCGAAAACTTGACCGGAGGTGCCGGCTGTAGACTGGTGAAGTTTCCGTTGAGCACACCGTCAGATTGGCAATATGTTCCATCTCCACTTGGCCACTGCGGTGATGTGGTCGGCACACACTTGAAGCCGGGGTCTACGCTGCCGCTGGCCTCGAAGCCGCCAGCTCTTGAATCTTGTCAGTACTGTATTTTTGTCTTTCAAGACAAGCTCCTGCACTTACGAGCCGGTATTGGGGCAAGCCTTCTCGACAATCGTCAAGGTACCATTCTGCCAGATGAACTCCACAAAGATGTTGTCGCAGGCCCATCTCTCCGCGTGGCCATCCCCGCCAACATTGGGCGAGGTTGCGTTTCGGTGGCAGGGGGTCGAGATACCGGTGCCGCTGTCCATGTACTCGAAATCCGCGGTGAAGTTGTTCGGGTTGCTGCTGCTGGGAAGCCAGACCTCAAGCCCAAACACCGTGAAGTTGAGGGGAAAGTAGCAGTCACTCTGGAGCAGGACCTTGGGGAAGCTGGCGGGCAGTTTGTAGTTCAACTCCGAGATGGCGGTTATTGCTGATACGGCGGAAATAGTCGCCGCGAGGGCCGCGACGACACAGGGGAAACGCAGCATCGCGTTTGATGGCAATGAAGAGATGCTGCTCGGGATTGAGAATATGCCCAACGGGGTGTCGACACCTTGCAATACTGAATGCAAAGAATGTGAGGTGTCAAATCGATCTGCGAAGGAAGGAATGGCAATCTATAAAGAATCCGGGCAAGTTCCAAGCGGTAGCAGTGCTTGGATATCTATATAAATAGGAGTGGCGATCCCGTCCACCTTGGCCCCTCCCAGCTCCACGGGTACCTTGCAGCTCCTGTTCATTCAAAGCATCTATCCCATCGCGGCTCCTTGTGCTAGCCTGTCATCCACGGGCGACCAACAAATGAAGGGGGCCTCGGGGAGATGCAAGATCTGAGTGCAATCATCCGGGGCCGGATGAAAGCCAGTGGGAGCGGTCCCTTCTCCTGCCAGGAAGCACTGAGCCAAAAACCCAACTGCTCCTCCAGCATGCTGCAGCCAATCAGATACCAGAACTGCCTCATTGGGAGCATTCATCAACGAAACCTGCCCGCCTGGTCCCAAGCCGACGTTTGTTTCGTTTCAATGAGCCCGCCTTGCCCGCTTAATTAGCCAACCAAAAGTCCTACCCGTGACGCACTTCACGGCCCATTCCTTACCGTTTCGAAAATATCAACCGGGATCCTAAGTTTGTCTCGATATATTAGACGAAGCTCCGTGCCGAATTCGTTTGGTGGCCAGATTACTTAGAGAACCTGGAATAACGGGGAGCCGGACAAGGAGAGTCGAGCAGAGTCCCGTCTACGACTCTGTGAAACATCGCTTTGGCTCCCGCTCCCGCTCTCCACATGAGCAATACGAGCCGAGTTAATTCCGAAGAGCGTTGTCCGTAACGCCGGTATACCAAACGAGCCAGAGCGACCAAGACGACGTATGTATCGGGAACAGGCAACGCTCGCAATGGAATTGATCTGAAACTGAGCCCTCCCTCGTATCATCGAGCTTCATCTTTTCCCAGTATGAGTCGCAAGTCGTGAGATCAGTCTCACGCGTTGCGGTCTTACTTTCTTTTCTACGTAGGACCATGCGGTGGCCACAGAGCATGGCAAAGCTGGCTGCATGGTCATACGCAGGCGGAGAGGTGCAGGTCCATACCACTGCGGGATGCCAGATACTATGTCCAACGTGTACTCGTGATCTGGTGGATACACTCATATTGATGCCCTATCAGTACCCTCGTGTTGTGAAAATAAGTCCATCCGGACTAGGGAGGTATGTACGAGGGAGATGAGAGGTGGAGAGTGAAGTTTGCTTCCACTAGCAAAATTGGTACGTAACATGGAAGGGAAGATAACAGTTACCATGGCAAACGAATGAAGGTACCGTGTGCCCAATGGCTTCTGTTGTCAAGTCCATTGATGAACCCCCCCGTTGAACACGAGCATTGTGGGACTAGACCAACTCCTTCACCATAAGAGCAAATGCATCTAACGAGACTTGTTGGCGACACCATCCAGCCGAACCGGGGTTTAGATGGACATAGATTGAGCGGGGGGAGAGCACCTCGATGGCACGTTGTGCGAGTATGGTGAAATTCCACATGGAAAGCGAGGCATCATTTTCGGTCGGATCAAGACTCCGGCCAAGCCAAACCGTTGGCGGCAACCCCACAATTGGTTTGCGCCAAGAAAACATTCCACTGGACACTAGCCACACAGGTCAAGCCACTGCGAACCCGCACCCCACCAAGCACCAGCCACCACAGAAGTTTCTCCGAAAAGGCACTTTCCCCAAATTCAATATTTCCGACATTTGGACTTTTCTTCCTTAAGTCACGACGACGCCAACGACCACCGATTTCGACAACTACCCATCGAAATCACCACCTCAGCAATGGCTAAGGAATCTCCCAAGACCGGTCTGGCCGTTGGCCTCGGAAAGGGTCACGTATGTCTCACCTCGTGGAGGATCTCTGCGTCGCCGTCTTGAAGCAATTCCGGTCTCTCTCTCCCGCTGCCGCTCCCACCATGGGGGCGGTGTCGAAAGCAGAGAGCTGGGTTCTTCTTTCCCACGACGGGGTCATCGCAGATGATGGACTTTGCTTTGTTGCGACACAACACAGGAAGGGAACTGTAGGCTGACCAGGATTTTCAATTTCCCCCGATACAGAAGACCACCGCTCGTGTCTCCAAGCCCCGCGTCTCGCGCACCAAGGGTCACCTGAGCAAGCGTACCGCGTTCGTTCGGGATATCGTCAAGGAGGTTGCTGGGTAAGTTTCATGTTCACACCGTCGTTCATTTCGGGAAGAAGGGGGCCGTTGGCTCTCTGCACCGAATTGAGCGGAATATATTAATGGCAAGGCAATATGCACTGAAGATGCTAACCATAGTTCTCTTGACAGCCTCGCCCCCTATGAGCGCCGCGTTATCGAACTCCTACGCAACAGCAAGGACAAGCGCGCCCGTAAGCTCGCCAAGAAGAGGGTATGTATTCGACACCTCACCAAGATAGTTGATCTCTCGCTAACATGATACCCAGCTCGGAACTTTCGGCCGTGCCAAGGCCAAGGTTGATGAGCTCCAGCGCGTCATCGCTGAGTCTCGCCGTGCGGGTCACTAAATGGGAAAATTAAGCGTGTGAAGGGGTTTGGCTCGGGTCTGTTTTTGCGCATGGTTCGGCGTGGTTCATCATGGATCTCCTGGGACGTTTTATGTCAGGGATGGTCTTGGGAAAATATGTCTGCTGCAGGGCGCAGGAAGATAGCCTGTTAATGGCAAGGCGCTGAATTCCGCAACCACGGTTGCCGGTCAAGTCAAGAACCAGTCTCAAGGTACATGAGCCGCGTGACAAGAATCTATGTAGCACATGATACGAATTGAGCCAAGCATGATCAAGTATGCCAAAGCCACGACATCAATAGAGCCAAGCGTAAGCAACGGCGCCAGGTGTCTATGTGTCTCCCGCCCGAAACGCCCAACAATGCTGACACAAATCTACTCTAAACAAGACCAATAGACCCCAACAGATACCTCGAAACTGCTCACTTCTTACCTGGCAGCTTGAAAAACTTGCTTATCTTCTTGCGCATATCCTCTGAGTCTGGCGCAGAGTCACTCTTCTCCGACTTCACTGGCTTTGACGGCCCCGCCGACGGCCCGGTCTCGGTTGCACTTGTCTGAGGGATCACGGGTACAACGATCGCCTGGGCACGGCTTGCAACGCTGCCTTTGAGGAACGCCGCTTTCCGTGCCTCGGTCGATACGGCGTCCTCCCACATGAGGTTCAACAGCTCACGGCCCTTGAACCCGTGACTAGCAATGAGTCGTTTGTTATCGTCGTGGATGGCAACAGCATTCGGACCGGACATCACCAGCTTGAAGGGTTGGTTGGGATTGGCCATGACACCTCGGACGGCTTGATACAGGAATGCTCCGGTATGCTCAGGGTTGACCACCCACTGCGCCGAGGTCTGGTCTGGGAATCGGACCTTGACATCGACCTTTGTGATCTTTGCGAGCTTCGCAGCTGCTTCTGCAGCGTCGGTGGCGAGTTCGGCATCTGACTTTAGGCGGGTATTGCGCGTCCGCGCCTCCAGGTGGTGCTGGTGGAGCTGCGCGTGCGCAATGGTTGGTTCGTACATAGTGTCGTCTTCTTGGATTCGAGCGGCAGCTGGTGTGGAGGATGAGGGCGCGGAGAAAACGCTGGCGGGTTGGAGGGGGTCAGAGTTGCTGGGAACCGCCCACGACTCATCGATGTCCATAGCATCTGAGTCTTTGCTGGGTCCCGCGTACGCAATGGGTTCGGAAATCCGAGGAGTCTCTGACTCTGAGGGGTGTTGTTTTGCCGCATCCTCGATCGGCGCCGTCTCCGTCTTAGGTTGGGTCGCTATGGAAGCTTGTGCTTTCCCTTCCGTACCCGGTTGGGCTGGGTCGACCTCGTTGAGATACTGGCTAATCTCCGAAATGGCATTGTACAGAGTCTTCTCCGTACTGCGGAAGGAAACTCTTAGTACCATACTCCCAGTGTTGATTCCGCATTGTGACAGCGTCTTCTGAAGGGCCTCCATGGTCGAGTATTCTCTGCCCATAATATTAACACTTGGGGCATCGTGGTACACCTGGCCGGCATTGCCTGTTTTTTCCGATGCCCTCGCAGTGACGTTCAGACCACTTTCGGCGCTCTCAAATTGCCGCAGCACTTGCCATAGTGTCATGTCACTGGGAAGCTTCTTCGTGAATCGGCTACCGTTGACATCAAGGGCAATAGATACAACAGACGGACTGTTAGACTTCTGAACAAGTTCGAGCTTTGCGCCCGGAGCAAGACCAGAGGTCCGGAAGGGACCAGAAAGGTCAACAGTCTTTTGTTTGTGCCTGAACTTGTAAGCTGGCCGGCTACGGCAGAGTCCTGGGAGGCAACTTACTTAAGCAAATACTTGTCGCTAGAAATATTCAGCTTCTTGCAGGCCTCATTGAGAACATCCACTAGATAGGTGCCAGGTGTGACTTTGACCTTGGCGCGGCGTAAGTCTGCCGACACCACCTCAACATGAGCCGACATGTTGACACAAAGAACCAACAGAACTCAAATGGAAGGCTAAGCTGTTATGCGAGGTGTAAGTCGGTGAGTGATATGTCAACGACAGGGGTATAGCTGATGAAGTGCGTAGAGTTGGCGAGTAAGGTGGATCTGGTTTCTAGAACCGGAGCAATCTAGGAAGTAGGTAGGTGGTGACAAGATGGATGGTAGCCAGGCAACTATGCTGTTGTGTAAGCGGGGCGAACTCCTAACGGCCGAAGGTGACAGCTTGAAGATGCTCCACAAACCTCAGGTCGGCGGGGTAATATACGGGACGCTCGACGGTAATCTATCACTTGGCACGATTTCTTTGGTAAGCACAGCAATTTAGTAAGAGGGTTCCTCTGGGATGAATGAGCAAGAATGACATCCAATTTCGAGTGGCTTCCATCATTTTGGAGGGGCAGCCTGGGAGCTTAACGGCGCAGGTGGGGCGATTGAGCTTCCCTGGAGCACGCCCAATAGTACTGCCTCGTCTTACCGCCTTCCCAAGCCGAGCTACCTCGCACCCCTGTCACTCCCGTCTAGCCGCGCCAGCTGCGTGTTGCCTTGCCTCGTCTCGATTGCCTGTCCACTGGAGCTCATCCCCATTCCTAAGGCTGATTCAGTGAAAGAGAAGCAGAGCTCGATAACAACAGCTCAACGCACCGCGAGAACCCCGAACCCACAATTTAATCCCGACGACCATCACGATTGCCGAATTCCCCGGTTGCGCTCCAATCCCCCAAGAGCTAGCCCAACCTGTTGAGGCATCGCCGCGACAGCTTCACTCCGTTGGCACAACCACCACCACACATCCACCATGGTACGTCAACGCACTGCCGCGCCCCCATAGCCGCAGAAACAATAGCTAACAAACCGTTCCCAGTCCTCTCCCTTCTCAATAAACGGCGGCGCCTGCGTCGCCATGGTGGGCAAAGACTGCGTAGCCATCGCGTGCGATCTCCGTCTTGGCCTCCAAGCACTCACAGTGTCGAACAACTTCCCCAAGGTCTTCCAGTATGGCGAACACGTGTTCCTCGGCCTGACTGGACTCGCCACAGACGTCGCAACCGTGTCGGACCTCTTCCGCTACAAGGTCAACATGTACCGACTGCGCGAGGAGCGGGCGATTGCGCCGCGGACGTTTTCCAACCTTGTGAGCAGCAGCCTGTACGAGCGGCGGTTTGGGCCGTACTTTGTGAGCCCCGTGGTGGCTGGTCTGGATCCCAAAACGGGCGAGCCGTTCATCTGCGGATTCGACAGCATCGGCTGCATCGACTTCGCCAAGGACTTTATTGTCAGCGGCACCGCTAGTGATCAGCTGTTCGGCATGTGCGAGAGCTTGTGGGAGCCGGATCTGGTACGTTTTTCTCGAAGATGTGCAATATTAGATCGATCACTAACCACTATGGCTAGGCCGCCGAGGATCTATTCGAGACCATTTCGCAGGCACTCCTGAACGCCGTAGACCGAGATGCTCTCTCCGGTTGGGGCGCGCACGTCTACATCATTGAGAAGGACAAGGTGACCAAGAGGCTACTGAAGGGACGGCAGGATTAGAGCGGTGGGCTTGCTAGGGATTTATCTCTTGACGTCTGGCACTGCAATCAATAGACCAAGAAGACTCTGTAATATTACGCACGAATAGCGGTCTGCACCTCAAAGTGGGCTTGCATTAGATTGCCTATGCTATCCTGACACATATTGTGATCCGCTGGGTTTGAGCATTTGTGCTCCAACTGCGCCACTCGCGCGACGTTCATCTGCTAGTATACAGGTCTATATAGGGTATGTACGGACGCCGTTTTTCGGTCGTCTGTCTATGCTTCTATTCTTCCTTCTTCGTTTTTGAGACCGAAGACGGCGTGCTCTGAATAAAGAAGGCGCGCTCCACAAGCTTGAGAACCTCATCGATGAGTCTGGAGTGGATGTTAGATGTGCTTCTTTGTAGGATGTAAGAAGGAAGAGGAGCCACTTACATTACAGGCGCACTGATGATCAAAACGGCCTGCCACTCGGCCCAGTTGAGGGGCAGGATAGAGAACAAGGTCTGGAGACCTGGGGTATAGAGAAGGGCGAAGTGAAGCGCCATGGACAGGGCGATGGCGTACACAAGCATCATGTTCTCCCACAGCGGGAGGGTGAGGAGAGACTCGCTGGAAGAGAGAGCGTTCATGGCGTTGAACATCTCGATGACGACAAGAATCGAGAGCGAAACAGTTGAGCCAGCCTTTGCCATGTCGTTGGTGAACATACTGCATCCAATCTCGGGAAACTCAGCGGAGCAGCGGTGGAAGTGAGACAGCTGATAGAAGCTGATCTGGGGGCCTTCCGAGTAGAACATGAACCACCAAGCGTATCCGGCAACGGTAGCGAGGCCAACATAGGTGCCAATAACCAGATAACGGAAGAAGAGCCAGCCTCCGATGAGCGGTTCGTCACGCTTTCTCGGCTGCCTCCTCATAATGTCGTGATCCGGTGGGTTGAAGGACAAGGCAGTTGCGGGAAGACCATCTGTGACAAGGTTGACCCACAGAAGCTGAACTGGAATCAGAGCCTCGGGCATGCCTAGGGCTGCGGTGAGGAAAATAGAGACGACTTCGCCGATGTTAGAGGAAATAAGATAGCGAATGAATTGTTGAGTGTTGTTGTAGATAGAGCGGCCTTCCTCGATTGCGACTCCGATGGTGGCAAAGTTGTCATCGGCAAGTACCATGTCGGATGCAAGCTTGGCCACGTCAGTACCGGAGCCCATAGCGACGCCGATGTCAGCTTTCTTCAGCGCGGGGGCATCGTTGACGCCGTCGCCAGTCATGGCAACAACTTCGTTGAGGGACTGAAGCAGATCGACAAGCTTAGACTTGTGGGCGGGCTCTACACGGGAAAAGAGGGAAGCATGCTTGGCCGCTTCGAGCTGCTCAGTAGGGCTAAGATTGTCGAATTCACGGCCGGTGAAACTCTTGCCTGTAAGGTCTTCATAGGGCCCAAAAACACCGATTTGACGACAGATGCTCTCAGCGGTATTGCGGTTGTCTCCGGTAATAACAATGACTCGAATTCCAGCATCTCTGCATCTCTGAATGGCAGCAGGAACCTCCGGACGCGGAGGGTCGAGCATGCCAACGAGACCAAGGAGAGTGAGACCCTGCTCAAGGGAAGCATATTCAGCAGTCGACTTGGCCGTATGGAGGAGAGGGTGACCAGAGATACCGTCATGGCTAGCCAGGCCGATGACCCGAAGACCTTGGTTGCCATAATCAACAACCTCCTTGAGCAGAACATCAGCAAGCTTCCGTGTCAGCGGGACCTTCTTCCCGCTGGAGCCAAGGAGGACGTGGGTGCAACGCTCGATGAGTGACTCAGGGGCTCCCTTCACGAAGAGCTTCTTTTGACCCTTGCTCTCAGCAAGGACGGACATGCTCTTTCTATCGCGGGAGAACTCGTAGGTGGCGAGGCGGCTGTACTTCTTTTCGTACCAGGAGCTGGCGTAGTGGACGCGATCCTTGGGAGCACAGTCTGACGGGGCACAAGGGCCGATTTTCTCAACCATGACCCGCAACGCGCCTTCGGTGGGCTCGCCGACGTTGGAGAAGGTACCGGAGTGGGAGTGGTAGTCGAGCTTGGCATCGTTGCAAAGAGCGGCGACCTCGGCAATCTGGAGAACGGTAGAGGATGCCTGGGTGATGTCGGAAACGACCTTGCCTTGGGACTTGATGGCGCCCTTTGGTTCAAATGTTGTTCCCTCAACCTCCAACTCCTCGAAATCGGAACCGTCGTTGTTGAAGTAGACAATCTTGTTGACACTCATCTGGTTTGTGGTAAGAGTACCGGTCTTGTCGGAGCAGATAACGCTGCAACTTCCCAGGGTCTCGACCGACGGCAAGCTTCGCACGACAGCATTCTTTGCGGCCATCTTCCGGGTTCCGAGTGCCAGACAAGTTGTGATAACAACGGCAAGACCCTCGGGGATAGCGGCTACACCGAGGGAGACAGCGATCTTGAGGTAGTAGATGGCACCCTTGGTCCAGTTCCCGTGGCTAGGATCCTTGAAGTTGGGGACGTTGATGAGCCAGACGAGCACACAGATCACAGTGATGACCTTTGCGAGCGAGTCACCGAAATCGTTGAGCTTCTGCTTCAGGGGGGTCGGCTCAGAGATCTGGGCGGTGATGCTCTCGTGGATATCGCCAATCGCAGTGCTCGAACCTGTCAACACAACAACTGCCTTGGCATGACCCGTCACAACGGTTGTGCCTGAGAAAAGCATGTTGATTTGGTCCTGCAAAACGGCCTTCTCGTCGCCGAGCACTGCTCTAGTATCCTTGCCCACGCTCTCGCTCTCGCCAGTCAGGATAGCCTGGTCGACCGCGAAGCTGTTGCTCTCGATCGAGATCAGCCTGCAGTCCGCCGGAATGCGAGCGCCCACGACGACATCAACAATATCTCCAGGGACCAGTTCCTCAGCCTTAAGACGGTGGATATACCCATTGCGCACGACGTTAGCCTCGTTGGCAGAGTATTCTTGAAGGGCAGCAATGGCCTTTTCGGCACTGCTCTCCTGCGAGACACCGACAACAGCGTTCAGGATAAGAATGGTAAGGATGACGGCGGGGTCCACGAAGGCACTCCAGCCACCGCCCTCTTCGAATAGCGCGAGGACGAACGAAATGCCAGCCGAGCCGAGCAGGATGAGGACGAGCTGGTCCTTGAACTGCTCGAGGATCAACTCCCAAATGGGGGTAGGGGGTTCATCGGGGATGGCTACACAGCAGCAGTTAGCCAAGGCGGCTCATCGCGGGGCCGGAGAGGTTTGAAGGGACATACCGTTCTTGCCGTGCTTGGCCCGCTGGCGCGAGACCTGCTCGTCGGTCAAGCCGGTAGCAGGGTTGACTCCTAGCTCGGCGAGGACATCGTCGACTGGCTTTGCAAAAGCATTCTCCATGTTGGCGAGCGTGCTTGCCCTGGATTTGGCGGGGGTATCTACAACACTTGCACCAGGGCTCTAAAACGAGCGCGCTTTCGCGTATTTGGTACCCGAGAACTCGATCTAGAATTGCACAGAAAGCTACCAATTGGAGGAAGCAGAAAAAGAAGAGGACTCTACCATGGAGTTCAAGTTGGCAGCAGCCTTTTCGAAGCAAAATAAAGCAAAGATAGTGGTGGCGGAACCTTGAAGAGAAAGTGGCTGTTTAAGGTGTCTAACCATTAAATCGAGGCGAGATACTTATTCTGCGCGACGTGTCCAGTTGAGCTCAAAGTCGCCTCCGTCAGCGCCGCCGTGGGGTGTAGAGCTGGGCGCACTAGCCCGATTTTGTCTCATCCCGAGAGCTGACTTCCCCATTTGGCTAAAGCGGCTAGAGCCCAGTGGTGCACGGCTCTTCGACCCCTGGTCCTGCATCCAATTCCAGGTCTGGGGAAACCAATCGCAGCGGTGCCCTGGGTCACAATGTCAGACATGATCCCTTTCGATTCACTTCCATCGGGAACATTACAGGTGGCCGAAATAATCTTCATGGCCTTCCTTGAAAGTGAGCCTAGATCCCAAATAAAACTTTCTTCTTACAGGAACGGACACCCTTCATCAATAAGGCTTGTTCATCAAATTTCAACAACAAAGCCGCATGTATCCAGCGATCACGAGATTTCAGTGGAATATGAAACGGCAGAAGGCGAGACCCACAGTGATAGAACCTTCTACACTCCAGGGTCAGAGCTTACAATGGCCCGCTTTGGAGTTACACGGATCGTGTTCCTGCACGATTTCGTGCCCTTAGGTTTCCAAGATTTACTGAAGATGGTGAATCAAGTCAGGAGAAGGAAGGCTATTCCTGTTCTGTAACAACAAGCTCCTCACAATTATTGAGAAAATAACATGCATGATTCTACCTTAGTAAGGTAGTATCTCGTATCTTTGCTTACCAACGGTGATATCTTTTCTGCAACACTAATCCCAACCCAACCTCAAGAGTAGGTATATTGTACAACGTTCCTTTTCTTTGAAGGCCATGCTTCCATAGGTAGTAGGGTAGGTCGGTATAAGTCTTCGCAGGAGTTGATGCTTGGCCGCTCAGAGCGAAGCCACATTCTCACTTCCAAAGCCTACCATGTGCACATAAGGAAACGCTCGTGTGACGAGAGGAATCCCTCTCCAATATACCCATTGACAGGGCGCTAATAAAATGCATCTGCCAGGTTCCTGCGGCGCTTGTTTCAAAGCCACTGACGGCTACTGCTAAATCTTTGTGGAGATATCTGGGAAATCCCAACTTCGTCTCCCGTCTACGAGGCTTGGCTGCTGGAGTAGCTGGAATTATTCATTCTCGGGATCCGTAGAGAGACAAAACTCGAGGCGTTGAGGCAAATTCTTGATCTTCTGCAAACATACAGCTTTCAGAAATCAACGCCAACCCACATTCGGTGAAACGGGATCACGCCTTGTTTGCAGCACCTGCATCCATCCATCCATCCAGTGCGAGAAAAAAACTACCCCGCTACGTCCACCAACCCCACACAAGTCAACAACACCACTGCCTCACTGGCCACGACAAGGCAGACAGAAAAGAATAATTCACAGCTGGTTCAGGCAACTATTCCCATCCCAGCGACCTCATCCCACAAGGCCCGCCCCCCCC
>Ga0247758_1001921_pt1 | contig 13196 bp, 10 predicted proteins | sample UWRJL156409C4_FD_180950 | JGI IMG/M metagenome (GOLD analysis project Ga0247758, IMG submission 180950) | Plant litter microbial communities from Arlington Agricultural Research Station in Wisconsin, United States - UWRJ-L156-409C-4 | ecosystem: Environmental > Terrestrial > Plant litter >...
ATGTCTCCAAAAGAGGCGCGGCCACCCTGACCCACATAAGCCACTGCGATATAACGTACATTGCATGCCACAGGGGGGTGTTGTCGACGCCAAAGTTCTGTAAGTCAGAGTCGCCGATGTTGATTTTTTCGAAGGCCCCAAAGACTTCCGTCACTTTCCCAACAACTGCCCCGCGGAGGGTTAGCCGCCTTTTGCATGGAGAAAGGACGGCCATTGGTGTTGGCATGGGGATGAGTGTTCTCCCAAATGGTCTGTTATCGGTGATTGAGCCGTAGATGTATGTCCTCGGTATCCACGACCGCTCAGCGGCAGTTGTCCAGTCAGGCACCCAGGATGGAACCCCAGCAAGTTGTGTACCCAGGCCAGTGTCCAGTAACAGGACGCTCAGCGATGGGTTCCACTGGATTAGCGTCAGTAGGACTCGATGGTAGACATCTCCGACAGACTCAGAGTAGTCGGGTGTTGGAGGCTGAATTCCCATTCTCTTCATGACGCCGTATAGTGAAAATACCTTATCGTGGGCAACAGTTGCTCGGCGCTCCCGGAGTGCCTCCAAGACACCGGCCTGATATATCGATCCGAGCGGCGCTGTGTGACCCAGCTTTGGTGATATGGATATACCCGTCTGACGCGCAGCCCTCCATTGTTCATAGATTTCGGCTGGAGTCAGTTCAATCGAACCGAGTTCAGGAATCCCGAAAGTCTCCTCCTCCTTTACCTTCCCACTGAAGAGTTTCTTGTGTGGTTTCCCACTGATATGTCTCCCCCAACGTCGCCACCAGATAACTCCCAATGGGGCCGAAACCAATGTCCCCCAAAGGAGAAAAAACAACCCCCAAATACTACCCCGGATGTCGGACCATACTCGCACCCAGAACATTAGCCATGCTTGGAACAGGATAAAGGCGACTTCGATAATGACCAGGGAAAAGGTGATGGCCCTAGCGTGAAAACAGCCCTTTCTCATGTAAGTTTGGGCTGTCCACATGCCGTCATCCCTGGAAGAAGGGCTGTTGCGAAGTTCCCTGTCGTTCCAACGAATTGGCCTCAATGTTGTGTCATAGAGTTTGAAAAGCCGCAGCCAGGGAACCGCCCTTGTCCCGATACGTTCAGAACCTGGAGGGATGGAATGAAAAGTGCAATAAGGAAGACCATTGTTGCGGCCCACCCAATTATGGAGAGCTGAGCGTAGGTCAAACCACAGAAGATCCGTAGGATTCTGGCCGATAAGTAGGGAAAGGTGAACCCCTCTTTGCCAGGTAACCCAGTCAACTGCGTCCTGGCCGCAAACGATGACTGGATTTGATGCAAGAAGGATTTCTTGGAATGTCCACGCCCTCTCCATCCAGCTGCCACCCAAAAGAGAGGCCAAAATGTCGACGCGTTCCGCCAGTTGTGTCTTGAATCCTGGAGTTGAAAAGTACGATTTTGCCCATGAATCCACTTTAAATTGCCAGAAGTATGTCCATAGGATGTTGTCACGCAAAAACCGCCTTACTTCATTCCAGACAGGAAGTCGCTTGGCTCCCCGAAGCCAGGGGTACCCTGGAACCGAGGGTAGACCTGAAGCTAAATTGAATCGCCGAAAGCAGCTCAAGATACAGGATGTGTCGTCGCTTCCGCTGCCTAACCATATCCAGGTTGTTTCGGCGAAGGTGTATATCTCTTCCATAAGCGGGAGCTGCATCATCTTTTCCATGTCGTCTTGCTGGTTGATGCAGATGGCATCCACCCAGACGGTGAGCCCACGTTTCTTCCCTGAAATATGCCGGAGCGAAACCAGAGCCTCCCAACAATTGCGTGTGAGCAGGGTTTGAAGCCCTTCGTTGCAGAACAGAGTGTACATGCTCGAAGTCGGAGCGATGGCTGACGAAGTTGGCGAAGGTGCCCCATCTCCCCATACATACGACAGGGCGGTGAAACGTGGGCTGTTCGCGAGGTCGACCACCCTTAGTGTACCAGAGAGAGGCTCTGCACGGTTTTTTGTAGGTGATATATCCAACACTCTGATGTTCCGAGGTGTCAAGAGTGGCAGGGTGGCGTAGAGCTGGGCGGGCCGCAGTTGTGGTCCGGTTGTCGCTGTCTCTAGGGCCCGATCGACTTCAGCAAGCAGTGGGACCAAAGGTACCGTTATCGTCGTCAGGTTCGCAGAAAAAATGTTTGCGGCAAAGTTCGTTTCCTTGCAAAAACGTTGCGCTGGGGCTTACGTGGATGGCAGCGATCGCGAAGCCGACGGGAGGAGGTTGGGAAGGGAAAGATTTTAGAGGTGGGTAGGGAGCAGCCAACGAGTAGGAGATTGCCACGTTGGACTTTCCCCGCTTCTTGTCAGCCCTCATCTTGACGGCCTAGTTGCTACTGTGTGGAAGATAGAGCGGTATCATCCAGCGCTCGCGCAATTCTGGCCCGGGGTTTTTACTGGTAAAACTAGCGCGTTATCAAGTTCTCTATTTGAGTAGCCGCAGGGTGACGATGCAGGCGCAGGTGATACCAAGATTCGCTTCCGTGATGCTGTAACCTCGAGCAGAGCTCCCTCAGGTGTAGCCAGAAACATATCACTAATATCTGATAATAGCAGCGCTCTAGTGTTATCACACCTAAGTTTGCCAAGGAACTCTAGGATAACGATTCCTTGTAAAAAGCGTAATCTCGGATAAGTAGCTTTTTTAATCTTAAATTCTTCCTCTTAACCTTTCTTTTCTTTCTTTAAGGCAACGTAAGAAGGAAGATTCCACTCTGGAAAGAAGTTAAACCACATACGTATTATATATAGAAGATAATTAACTAGTTTGTAAATTAATTACTGTATTTTACAAGGCTGTATATAAAGCTAGAGCATGTTTTAGTGTTTGTGATTAACGAGGCTAGTAATTACATAGAAGTTATATATCTGGAAAATAAGCTGCTATCCACTTTAGCATTTGTCTAGCAGGCAACCTGTGGTCAAAAAAATGCAGCCTCAATAGTAGAGCAGATGGGGTGATATGGCTTGCCCACTAGCAATTTTATAACACTACTACCACCACTAACACTTTCTAACCTCTTCTCTTCTCAGGGCTTGAAAATTAAAGCCATTCACAATGCCTCCTCACTTTCTTACACCTCTTAAATGCTGGCTCCTTAGTATTATGGCTTATCTTGAGGACCATAAGGCTCCATTTTTTAAATCAGATTTATTTCAAGGCCTCTATATCGGAAAAACCAGAGGGTGGGTAATCCTTTACAACGGCTTTGATCAAAGGCACTCTATTATTGAGACGATGGTTAGAAAGCCTATTATATCTCTAGCCGACATATAAAGTATAGAAGAAATCTTTTAAAAATACAGTTTTAGCGCCACATAGCTTAGCTAGCAAGCCCTTGCCTACGAAGCCGGTATTAAGGCTAGTCTTTAAACCGTTAAAAGAGTAACGTGTACCTTTCATTATAGGAAATGTATCGCCTATGAGAAAAGCTGGGTTTTACCTTCTAATGCTAAAAGAAGGATATAAGATATTAAGCGCGTATTATCTTCCTGCTTAAACCTAGAGAATTGGCGTGATATTCTGGAGTCAGACGAATGCCATTTTACTATCTCTTACGAAGGTATGATTCGAATTATTCAGAAGCCAGGTAAAGGCTTTACCCTGACTGTATCTATTACTAAGAGCTAGATGATAAATTAGTTTCGGTTATGCGATATCCCGTCTGAGCTGCTGTTAGGTATAACTTCAAGGTCAAATTGTATTTCTATAAGGTCTCTATGAATATAAACGGTAAGATGAGTATGCAGATTTATCGCGATGAGATCCTCAAAGGGGTAGTTCAGCCTTGGCTTAATACAGGTTAACATTTTGTGTTTAAAGAAGATAGGGATTCGGGGTATGGAACAGGATAATATACTACTAATATTGCAAAGGCCTAGAAGGAAGAGCATGGTTTAAAGCATACTTTAACACCCGTGGCTCTCTAAACCTATTGCTAATTGAGAACTGCTAGAGGGTAGTAAAGTAGTACGTTTGTATAAACGCTAGTATTATAGGCCTTGGTTTAAGGGAGCTTGTTTTAGCTGACTAGGCACGAATATCGCAATTGAGCATTAATACAATGGTGGATTTTATAGTAGTGCGAATAAAAGCCGTGTTAGCTGACGAGGGTTAGATAACTGGATTTAATAAAGTGATACATAGAGAAACTTTGATTGAATAGAGAACTATGTCTGTAGCTATGTATTTTCAGGTACCGAGTTTTTTTTTTGCAGCAACAAGTTGGCAGGTAATGGAAATTATAAAAGAGACGGCTTACGATTGTCTCTGTTGTAAGGTGAGTCTGGACGGAAAAGCTGGGCTTGAGTTTTAGCATACCTGAAGGCCGACGAGGTGGATGTAGCAGTGTAAGAGTAGAAAAAGCTAGCTAACATCGCATCTGTAGGTTAATGATTGTATTTACCTTAGAGCTGTAGTTAACGTGCATGATAAGCGAGCGACGAAAATAAGCGAGTGACGAAATTTCTACGCGACGCGGCCCCTCTACCTTTAATCCTCAATTCTACTATAACAAGTATTAGCTACCCCCTCAAAACAAGCCCAGATGCTTTTAGCTCTTAGAGCAACTGAAAATAGCTAAGATCCCAATATCCTAACTATTTCTAAAGTATATGATGTTCCAGAAGCAACACTTCGCTACTGACGTGCCAGTCGGCCTTTAAGATGTAATATATCGGCTAACTCACGTAAGCTTATGGATTTAGAAGAGAAAACGATTATTCAGTACATAATTAAGTTATATACACACGTATTCCACCTCCGGCTTTCTTACGTGGAAGATATAGCTAACCGATTGCTACGCGAACGCAACACGCTCCCTATTGGTGTACGATAGGCTTATAACTTCGTTAAGCGCTAGTTAGAACTTTAAACGCGTTTTATATGTAAATATAACTATTAGAGGGCTAAATGTGAAGATCTAATGATTATTCATAAGTAGTTTACCTTTATATATAATATTAAGGTTAAATACAATATCGTTAACGAAGGTTTGTATAACTTTAATAAGACTAGCTTTATAATAAGCATTATTATTACTATTGTTAATTTTTCTAGCCACTTAGTACCCTGTAATGTAGTTGCGTACCCCGAAACCACCAGCCGAATCTTTTGGAACACCAGAGGGTTCCAGAAGATTCCAACACACTCCAGGGCCCCTTGGGGCCCCTGGACTACTCCAAACCTTCTGGAATTCAAGGGGGTGGAACCCCCTGAATCTAGTGGGGCTACTGCCCCACAGAATCAACTACACCTCCGCCGGGGTTTGTTTTGTTAGCTCGAGTGACTTACAGGGGTGATAACAAGGGTTGGTCATCTGGGCTAGCTGCATACGGGAAAATATAACCCAAGTCATTCTTCTAGCAGTTTCTGTGGCAAGATACCTGCCAGTTAAATTTCGACATGCCACGCACCTATCCCACAGTGCAGCTAGTCGCCCACAGCGAAAAAATGCTCTTTACAATTGCAGATCTCCTCAATCCACTGCCAGAGCCACTGCCAAGCTGGGGGGTAGTACAATAAAATACTGATATTTGCCAGGCCCTTGTCAGAATGTGGAGCATGTACTAAGCTAACAAAACAAACCCCGGCGGAGGTGTAGAATATCACAGTAGCCACGTCAGCCACTACATCAACAGAACCACGTAGAATGGTTCAGAACAGTACTATTCCACTATTATATTAATTAGTTCCACTTTACAGAATGCTCTGGAATTCTTCCAGAGCCTCCCACAGCTTATAGCAGGCCCTCTCCTCTCCTGTATCTAATTCTAGCTAAGCAAGCAATTCCACTCCATTCCAGTCATTATATAAGGCACTGCCTTTTGGATCCTCTTGTTTCCAGCGTTAATATTCGCTACAATACCCTTATTTACAGTGGCATTGCCCTGTAATTCAGGCCTTTGTTTGCTTCCTACAGTGCCTACGGCACTGTAATACAGCTTAGACCAGTACTGCACTTCTTCCTCTGAGCCACAGCCGTTATACTACAGCCCTGTGGGTTCCTGAAGTTTAACAACGGTTATATCCTATTATAAATTAAATTGTTAGCTGGTTTAGGGATGATAGTAGAGAAACTACTCTCTCATTTCGATACCTATTTACAGGGCATTACTTAAAATATCGTTAGCAGTATTACCGATAAGGGTAACGTCCTACGTAAGATATTAAAGTGTTATTACAGCAAGTCTCTTTAAAGATCTAGCACTCTAAACTTTAATAACTATACCGACTCTTGAGATAAAACTTACTTTAAATCGCTTTACAATCCTAACTTTAAAAGTAAGGAATATTATAAGAATAAGAATCGTCTGGAAGTTAATAACGCTTACGTCAATACTTTTCACTATAACTATAAACTTAAGGCTAAGAGAAAGGAGCAGGAACAGAAAAGAAGAAGGAGAACTAGATTGGCTTTTAGGTTAAAGTGCTTTAAAGATATTATAATAAGCTTATGTTATTCTATCTTCTAGTAAGTTATCTTTCTCAATACCGTTTAATAGACGTTCCGCGATACCTTTTCCGAACCTTTAACTAAGCGAGCTTTAAGCGGAGTAATGAAGATATTATTGCTTTTATAGAGAGCATTTCCAATAAATTGAACAGTAAAGTCGATATCCTTTTGAAGCTAACAGAAGTGTCTATAAGGATACTGCATAGGCATTTAAATAAGTTATGTTTTAAAGGTGGAGATAAAAACAATAACTTAATGTTATAAAGCAGCTCTCTATTATTTATCATCCAGTACGCTATCTAAGATATTATTATCGTCTCTATAAGGAAGATAAGGTTAAGATCTACGTAGTCAATATAAAGAAATTTCCCCATAGCTAGTTTACTTACAATATAGTGTTACTACATACTTATTGCTAAACCGTAAAATATAATAAGGGAATGATTATTCTTTAACTTTTATCTTAATTATAAAGATTACAATAACGGAGAGTTTCTTTCACAGAGATAGGTATATTATAAGGAGCAGTCTATTATAATTTCTCTTAACTAACTTATCAAAGCTAAGCTGTATAACCTGTATCCCGAGTTTAAGGAAGAATCTGAAAAGAGCTTATAGACAAACTGGATGCGAAGTCTTCGATCGAGGTAGTCCGCCAAGCAATTAATAACTAAGCTGGACATATAAGCAGCCTTTAGTGTCGCTAGAGTGTACTTTAAGACATTTAAAGCACCCAATATAACGATACTGCTTTTGTTGTTTAAGAACTGTAAGCTCCAACTCATAACTATAACCACAACCACAACGTGCCCACCCCTATTTCACAGCGTTACGGAAAAGTGTCAGGGAGTCCTTAAGGACTACGGACCAGAGGAGGTAGAGCGATATATGAAGATTTTGGAAACGATAACTTTTGGGGATCGAGACAACAAGGCCGGCGGTTCAGTCCGCAAGTTTCTCTCGTTTGCTCAAGACCCACAGCTCCTCAAAGACGTCTTTGACTGTAGTTGAACCGAGTTCGACATGAATCTATGCTTGGCTAGTTACGGGCGGCTTCTATGGCGGGCGTGAGGCCTGGAATGGGCTTGGAGGGGTCGCGCATAGCAAGGACGACCTCGCTGGCGCCGTAGAGGTGGGCGGTCTGGGCGACGACCGAGCTAACATGGCCGGTGGGGCGAAAGCGATGACAGTGACCATGGTGAAAGTAACTAGGTAGCGAGGGCGACGGTTTGGGTCCGTGTCTGTGGTCTCTGATCTGTCTGAGACTTTGGGTTCTTGCTATTTTTTGAAGTGATCGTTAAGAGTGTTAGTGATGGGAGTTATTGAGTTATACCCGACCTGCATCCTTTGCAACGTATGTCACATTTCCTGCCTTCACCGCATCTTGCAGTTGGAAGATGTCCGAGATGTTCCTTTACGGAAGGAGCAGGCGCCGACGCACCGACACTTGCATTTCCGCACAAACGCGGTGCAGATCCTTCGCAGGATTCTGCGGTGCCGCTGGACGATTTTGGGATGGCGCTGGAACTTCGCGGGACGCGGACCACGGTAGTCAACGGGGAAGCGGTCGCCAGCCAATGCGATCCCGTACAGCCTGTATGTGCAACTGTCGCGGTGTTGGAAGTTGGATGGCATCATGCTCCTGTCCAGGGTACGAGAGAGGGATTTCGTCAGCAATATTTGTGCCGGAGAACATGACAGCGGCGGAGAAAAGGCTGGAGCAGCTGAGTGATGCGACCGTTGCAAACGCAGAAACCTGGGACTGGTGAAGAAAAAGGAAAGGAATGGAAGAGGAGTTTCGGCAGTTCGCGACAGGAATGAAACGCTTGTCGTCGTCAGCCAGCAGCGGGGCTGTCTGAGCGGCAGAAACAAGCATTGCCTCAATGTGGCGTTTTCCTGAAGCAGGCCAGGCTGTGATGACCCCACAAACGAGGCGGTGTTGCTCGAAAACGCCTAGCAGAATGCCTTAGAATGGAGGGGTGGTGTTATAATATACCAGTCTACCAATAGAATACGATTACTGTGTAGGTAGTTTATTGGGAGGATAAATGCCACAACAGCATTTGCTGGATCCCTTTGAGTACCACCTTAGGTACCTTGTCATGTTCAAAGCTCTGTAAATCATTCCAAATTAGGTGTGCACACCCTTCTGCAAGACATGCGATATCGTTGGCTGCCTATTAGATGCCCCCATGCTGGGTGTCGGACCCAGACTTGGTGGGACGTTTAACCGCCCTGGTCCGCCCGACTGTCAGGACATGGCGAGACTCCGGTTGTTCCCAGTCCCCAGCTCCCACCAGAACACCTGTATTGGCAAACCCTTTCGCGCCTCCGCATATCCAGACACACGACAATGGCAGACCCGATTTCTGTTCTGGGAGCGGCCACCGCGGTCATCACCCTCGTCGAGTTAGTCGGCCACGCAATCTCATCGCTGAGCGAACTCCGCGACCAATGGAAAGATGCCGACATTCTGTTTGCGAGCTTGGTAGCACAGCTGACAGCGCTTAAGGCCGCGCTTTGCAAAATCCACAACTGGATCTCGGGCTCGGCTGACCTGGATTACCAATTTCGAATGGATTTGGAGGTCTCTCTCACTTGTTGTAAAATGCTCATCAACAGGTTGGGTTTGTTTCTCTCCGAGATACGGGGAAGGAACGATTCCCAGGACAACATAAGACTAGATACCCGGAGTAGAATAAAGCTTTTGGTGATGAAAGGAGGACCAATGGAGGAGATACTTGGGATGGTCGACAGGCAAATACCGGTTTTAAACTTGCTGTTAACAGCATGTAATTGGTTAGTAACAAAGACCCGGGACGACTCGTCTTTACGTCAATTAACCCGCGCTGATAACATCAATTCAGTCAGACTGTTTCCGACCAGCGAGCCCTCCTTGAGCAGCCAACCTCCCGAAGAGCATTTAATCGGATGCAAGATGACTATTCTTCCTTGAATGTTCTTCACGACACGGAATCCATCTGGAGCCAGTCCACCGAGGATTCGTCAAAGTTGTCAGTGGCATTCGAGTTCGACGGGGAACTGCTTAACACCAATGTATATGAACGAGCATTAAGGAGTTCTTTCAGAAGAGACCTCCAACAAGTCCGATCTAGTGACAAAACCGTCAAGTCTGGAAAAGACACCCATGTACCGACATCAGCTCCTGACCTTGAACACATCGATACTGAACGAATCCTTCCTTATCGTCCAAAATATCTACCAGAAGACAAACCCACCGATTCGACAGCGTCGGTAGAGCCGCAGAACACAGAAATCATCGATTCCAATAACATAGCCGACGGGCAGTCGCTGGGTAGCCATTGTGAGCCTCAAATCTTCGACTGGGCAGGTCATGGGACTTCCCATGTTGATTTCGGTAGCGATGAAACTCTACCGATACTCCAAGGGAGGCTTCTCGGCCACGGAGTCAATGGAAGGGTATACGAGGCCATCTGCCATGGGTCCAAGCTAGCATGGAAACAGCGATTTCTGCAGAGGCAAGTGGCTACGGCCGAGCTTCAAAGGCTGGAACAGCTCAGGGAACTCGACCATCCCCACATTACCAAGCTGGTTGGAACGTACACCCATGGAATATGCTTCGGGCTCCTGCTACTGCCCGTAGTAACCTGTGATCTAGCTTCCGTGTTGGAAGATTTGGACAGTCTACAGGATTTTACCGTCGACGAGCGGACAACCATCCCTCCATTTCTTAAGCGGCTAGAACTGGACAACTCTAGGGGTTTCCGCTCTATGCATACCAGCCTCCTAACACGGTTAAGACAGAGCATCGGCTGCATTACCGGCGCAGTCTCATACCTACACCAGAACGGCATCCACCATGGAAATATAAAGCCATCTAACATACTGCTATCCCTCCATGGACTATGGCTTGCGGATTTCGAGATGGATCCCAGCTCGTATTACTCTTCTGACCCCACAGTCGCCCCGAGTGGGGAGCGCAGCACGCTCAAGTACCTTGCACCTGAAGCAAGACCCCCTTCTGGGCTGATGACCGATGGGTCTGCGGCAGATATCTTCTCCCTGGGATGCGTCTTCCTAGAGACGCTAGCTCTTTGCAACAAGTACAGGCTTAACTTTCTCAAGACCCTGCGCCCGGGGATGGACTTTTCTTTCCGCGCCAACTTGCGGACGATATATCACTGGTTCAACTTTAGCGGGAGTAGTGTCGACACGGAAGCCGACCAGCACATGATGGGGGTTATTCGTGAGATGCTCAGTGATGACCCTCGAGACCGCCCGACGGCGCTGGCAGTTAGGGAACGGCTTGCACTCATTGACGCATTGAGGTCCCCGTATCGGTCTGATTCTCTTTGGGCAGATTGTTGCCGTCCTCAAGGATTGATACCGGGCACAAAAGACAACAAAATCTCGCCACAGCCCGTGACAATTCTCATCGGCAACCACCACCGCCTCGACGGTCACCGAAATCGGTGGAAATTTTTCATCCAGTCGTCTCGTGTGGGAATCATAGACAAAATACACATATTTCTAGTACGTAAACTCCTCTGCCCTCTTAATTTTTCTATATCCCCGAGTTCGTATGATGAAAATCTAACTCCCAATATCATTCCAGCACCCAAGTTTTCGGCATCCCTACAAGGTCCTTGGCTCTCCACCATTTGAATTCAACGGCTCAGGGTGGGGATATTTCGAGCTTAGTGTGCTAATTGCTCTGAAACCCGGGTCTTTCTGGGTTCATCCGAATGCAACATGGACATCCGCTGGCCAGTCGTTGCTTCCACTTTCTTGGATGCTGAATTTTGATGAGCCCGTCAGTCAGAGGGAGGTTCAGGTTGAACTGGGGTGGGCGTGACTTTGGCACAAGGGTGGTAATTATACTGTTTTCCCCCACACACTGTCACTCGCATCGAGCATCAAATGGTCGGGTCAATGACCACGTACATAACCACTGAGCCTCAATTAGTCCAGAAGTGACTCGGAAACGCAGTGGCGGGTAGTTCTTTTTAAGTTGGAAACGCAATGCAGCAAGCCAGGACTCTATATTTTACAACGCCAAACCCGACGTTCGCTTAGTGCAGGACCTTGAAAGGCCTGGAAAAACAGGGTGGACCAGTGAGTTGCTTGGGGTGATTCGACTTTCGTGTCCGGAGGCGCGGACCACAATTGCAGCCGGCGCGGCGCAAGGTTCGGGCCAGCCCTACAACTCTACCACTCTTAACGCCGTCGACGTTAACAACCTCCGTTCGGCTGGAACTAACTTACGGCCTGTGAGCCGCGGCAATGTAAGACAGGCGTAGGTATAGAGGAAACCCAGGGCGACTTTCCGCGCGATCCCCCGGCACGTGTCTTCTGGAGGATCGTAACATACACAGCCATCAGGACACAGCAGGTTGTTGCTACAAAAGGCCGGATCGAGAAGAAAGCGCGGGACAGGCTTGACGAAGACTCTCCCTTTGTTGGACCGGAGCAAGTGGAGGTCCATCCGGTCGGCGATGGCGATCTGCCGGCCCATGGCGACATGTAAGTGCAGCGGGGTGGCGGGACGCTCTGCACCAGCAAACCATAGATGCTTCAGCATATCGGCCAGGCCGCCAAGAGACAGTTCCCTCCGTAAGAAGGCCGGTACGTCGTCGGCCGGGTTACCGACGACACGCTTCCGAGGGGCCTCGTAGTAGCGATAGGTTGCTGGTAAGACATCAGCGGTGTTTTTCTCGTCGTTTCCCAAACACCTCGGTTTCGAGCTATATATACAATTGTCAGAGAGTATGCACGCTTGCACGGCGGTGGTGCTGATGGCGTACCGGCCAGAGTGGGGGATGTGGCAGGGCCATGTGGGACGCGGGCGGGAGCGGCGGAAGGTAGTATCGGGACGGGACGGGTCGGCACGCCGTCTGCTTTCCGGAGCCGGAGGACACACGGAGACCGCTATGCGCACTCTGTTAGCCAACCCACCAGCCGTGACTGTGGGAGATGCTCAATCCTGTTACCGTACCTACGCCCTCCGTTTCGATATTCCGCCGTTCGTCTTGACCCGTTTGGGAGCGTCGAGAGACAAGGGTTCCTCGTTCGCAGACAAGACTCGACGCTTCGATCGTCTGCGGTTTGTTGGACGCTGTGAACGCTTGTCCAGCTGCGTCGCGTCTCTGGGGCACTGTTGGCTGCGATCGGTGTTGCTGTCTGAGCCGTGAGTTAAGGTGATTGGATGTGGACGCTTTGTGGCGTTTCGGGCGCTAGAAGGATGGACCCAACTCTCGGACACACTCCACTTTCGGACATGATCGGCATCACCACCTCTGGGAGAACACCTCCAATCTACCCAACTTATCCATAGAATTTACTAGTAAAAAATAGGCTTCTACATCTCTTCGGCCTGCCGAAGACGTGTCAGACCGACCACAATCATTTCCTCCGCCTGCTCAATGGCTGGCGCGGGGTCTTTTTGTCTGGCCCCCTCCTCCGCTTGGGGGGCCTCTCGCTGGCCTCCTGCGCCTCAATTATTTCCTCAAGACCTGCAAACTTATTGTTGCCATCTATCTTGACCTTTCTCTTACTTCGAGGCTTTGCAGCGTCAATATCCTTCTCCATTTCGCTTATTTTGGCCTTCAAATATGAGCGCACATCCCCGTACTGTAGTGTTTGTCTCACTCGTACTGTAGTCCACCAAAATCCCCATATATAACCCTAACCCCGCGACGCAACCCCTCCATCCCGAATGCGCGCGCATTCCTGGCAGCTGC
>Ga0247758_1001924_pt1 | contig 13182 bp, 13 predicted proteins | sample UWRJL156409C4_FD_180950 | JGI IMG/M metagenome (GOLD analysis project Ga0247758, IMG submission 180950) | Plant litter microbial communities from Arlington Agricultural Research Station in Wisconsin, United States - UWRJ-L156-409C-4 | ecosystem: Environmental > Terrestrial > Plant litter >...
CGCATCGGCTCGGCCGACCGCATCCTCTCCGGCCTGAGCCCAGCGAGCCCGCTCCGGGATTTCTCGGTGCTCGACCTGCTGGACGGTGCGCTGCCCTCCCGCCGGTTACCACCGCTTCATCACAGCGTCGCGGCAGGCCCGTCGACTCTTGGTATTGTCGTCCGATTGGATAGGTATCCATCCACCTCTTCGGCTTCCTTCCCTCTCCCTACCAACGCCGCTCAGTGAGCCCGGCTTCTCATTTTCTCCCTTCTTACATCCCTAGGCCCTTCGCGGCCGTGAGGGCGTCGCATCAAGGGCGCCATGGCGAACACCGCACCTGGGCAATCCGTCTCTCAGAATGAGCCGGTTTGCTATAACTGCGGTGTCAGTGGCCACTGGGTTGTTGCCTGCCCCGAACCCACCCGGAATAAGCCGGCGTAAGTTACCATCCCTCCGGTCCGCATGTCCTCCAAGGTGGAGGGAGGGTGTGGTCTTCTTTCCTTCTCGTTAACTGACAAGTCTCCTAGCGGTCTGGAGAGGTGGCAATCGCAGCACCAAGAGCATGGCCAGTCCTCGGACAGAAACGGTTCATCCCATGAAAAGAAGGGGCCCATCGTCACCCGTTATCCTCCACCCCCCGGTCAGGCGCCGCCAGTCCAGAGGTACGGCCCGCCGCCTCCGTTTCCCGCTGCTCCTGGCCCATCGCTGCCTCCCCAAGCATACGCTCAGTCAGGATACCCTCCTCCACCTCCATATGCTGGAAGCTATCCGCCCCCTCCGCCACCGCAATATGGGCAATATCCATCACCTCTCCCAATAGCCCCGCCGCACCAATACGCCCAACAGCCTCCCGCATATGGGCAGCATCAGTATCCTCCAACATATCCACCGCCGCCGCCGCCGCCGCCGCCGCCGCCACCACCAGCGGCCAACTATTATCCGGGCGGCCCTCCCCTTCCCCCTCCCCCTTCTACCTTTCCACTAGGTACTTATCCCCCCCAACAGTACGGGGCTCCGCCCCCTCCACCCGCTCCATATCCTCCCCCATATGCAGTTGGCGTGCCCCCTCCACCGTCAGAGTATCAGTACTCTCCGGCACCAGCCCCAGCACCGCCATATGCTCCCCCACCTTCCAACACGGCCTCGTATTCACACCCTCCGCCGCCCCCTCCGCCTCCGCCAACAACTGCGAGCTTTGGCCGGCCTCCGGGACTACCACCACGGCCACCGCCGCCCTTGAACCAGAACCCTCCTAGCCATCATCGCGGAAGGCAGCGGCATCAAGGCAAACGTGGGAAAGAGAAAAACCGCCCTGGCCACGATGGGTCTGGCAAGAACAACCCCAACCGTATCGAGAGACAGCGTGAGCGTCGGCCTGTAACGCCTCCGCCAGTTGAGCAGGCACCAAAGGAAAAGGCCTTGCCAACACCAGTACCGGAGACGAAAGCAGACGAGGGAGATGGGGAGTGGGATCCCGAGTCAGATCAGGACCTGAAGCAGGTTTTTGCGGAGAAGAAGACAAAGCCCGCAGATCCTGTTGGAATTCCCCTACCTGCTGAGTACTCCGACGTGCCCACGATCCCGCCAGCGTATAATGCAACGTGCGTCAAATCCGAGTTCTTCAACGAAGACAACCAGCAGGATTTCGTCTTATCTGTCCGCGCGACGGAGCAATGGTCTGAGGCGAGATGGGATCCGGTCTTTAAGCCCTACCCTGGAATGGTGATGCGCCATTTTCCCGGCTACGATCTTGACTACCCGTCCTACGATCCCCCGTCCCCACTTTCGCCTTCTGCTGAGATCAGGATGCCTCCTCGGTATCAGATCGACCGAACCGCACTAATGGGAACACCGGAAGGGAGGCACAGCGAGGAAGCAGGTGACAGTGCTCGTAGTGGATATGCCCGGCACCGTTCACCTGAGGCAGGCTCGTATCGGGATTCTCCGTCCGCCCGCCACGTAAAACGATCTCGTGACCACTCGCTTGAGGACGTTGAAAGGGGGAGTAGGGGTCCGAGTCTTAAACGGTCGAAAAACTCAGGCTCCCGTCGGGAAACGCCCCGCAATGGCCGGAGTAGACCTCTATCCCCAGTTCGCAGGGCAACACCGAGCCCTTCCTTTAACCTTCAGACGGATCGGTGGTCACCGCAAGCCGGGGAAATCAGCGTGAAAGTATCGAGCGATCCCCGATACCTCGACGTGTTGAATGATGGGAAGTCGTCGTCTTCTAGAGAGGAGAGACCACCATACAACACAAACACGCGAAATGACAGCGGCTATCACAGCGGACAATCGCTAGACAAGAGCCGGGTATCGCATCACGACGACGATCATAACAGGTCATTGGACCGGTCAGCTCAGAGACAAAGGTCGCCATCTCGCAGTCACAGCAGAGCTTCCTCTCCCGATCAGCGAAGCGATCGTAGCCGGAGCGAATCACCACTTACCGCGCTAGAGGCTGAGCTGCTGGGTCTGACGGACGAGCCAATCGAGCGAAAGGTGCCTCGGATGAAGCCGAAGAAACCGATCACGCGTGTGAAAGTCGCCGCTGCCTTCAGGTAAAGACCCCATTTCCTTGCGACCCCTTTCCACCTTTTTGGTTACTGTCCTCGCTCTTTGGTTTTGATAAGACTCAAATTTTTTGAAACTTCGCTAACTTTGGGACAGTCGACGCTGGTAGCGGCAACGCGCTCCCGCTCACTCTATATTCAAGGCCCGACTAGTCTCTGACTAGGGGCCTAATCTGATGTATAATGAAGAGTAATGAAGATTTAATAGCGTTATCGTCTCTTGTACGTACGGCGTTTCAAGTATTGCATGCATCAGCCTTAGAATAGCTGTTAGCCTCGTGGTTTAGCGAACCTGGCGCGGCTCGGTTTTTCGGTTGGGTTGAGGTGGTTGGCGTTAATTTTTCAGTTCTTGATGGGTTTGCTTGAACACGCAGGTAGGATTGTGCGTGTTTTGGGAGGATGTTGAGGAGAAGGCAGCACGAGGCATTGGGCGTCGTGAGTGCTGAAGGCCCTGGCATTGTTACCTTTGTGCTCTGCACCTTCTATCTACCTAGTATCTAAAACAAGGACATTGTTCGTGAAGACCCACTTCAGCAGCTTGAGATGCCTGGCCGTGACAAATGGGTGTGAGTGTTGACCTGGTTGCTAGGTGGGGCTGGTGTCTGCTCAGTCTTCATCACCCACCAGCACTCTCGCGAAGACAGCTGCATTGTGCGAAAAGACGCATGCTCTTTTCTTCTCACTGTCGACCTCATTAAATGGCAATCTCTTCCTCGATATTATCGTTCCCTTTCGTCATTTTGTTGTTGACATTTGCACGTTCTCCCAAGCCTCTCCGATCAGTTTTCAGACCCGCCATCTCGCTCAACCTTCAACGACTCGGAGTGCAACGATCAAAACAAGCACACCCATCTTTCATATCTGCCTCCAGCCCGGCGACAACTAGGACATCTCGCTAGACAAGCAGCTATTTTTCTCGCTGACCACCTCGCTTTTGTCATCGACGACAATGGGTAACACTTGGTCGAAGCAGGCACCGCCGCCTTACAACCGAGCGACATCTTCGCAGCAGTTCACCGTTGAGGTGATTCAGGTGCCGATTCACCGAACAGAGCGGATCGACCGTGCCAGTGATCGGATCGTGAGCACTGCTCGCCCTGGTCCGACGATGGCTAGCAATAGCAACACAGGCAGACGCGACAATCACGACAGGGCTGTCTCGAGCTCATCTGCAACTACGACCGACTCCTCCAGAATTATCCGCCAGATTCACCAGCCGGCGGTAGCACCTTCGCCCTCGTTTCCTATCAGCGCATGGTCTTACGTCGCCGGCGTATTCACCGCTTGCGGTGGCCGCAGATCCAAGAAGCCTGCTCCATTCCAGAGCAGCCTACAAGTGCCAGCGATTTCAGTCGCACCTTTTCCTCTCAGCCGGCAGATCAGCACAAGAAGCACCAGCGACAGCAACAGGAGCGAACCTCGAGACGGCACCATCATCCGCAGTAACAACCAGAACACAGCGAGAGCGGCGCAGATCAGGCACGCAAGCAAAGCGACTCAGCAGCAGGAGGACGAGCGGGGCTTCCCTCCCCAGAATACCCAACGTGGCAGCTGGAACTCGAATGTCACCACACATCACAGCGCCAGCCAGGACAGTTTCGGCAGCGGACTCACTCTCATTCAAAGTGGCGGCACCTGGAGTTCGGATGTCACCACCATCGTCAACGCCGGCCCAAGCGGTTACACCGGCGGAGTCAATCACATTCCGCAGTGGGATGACGGGTATCTCGGAAACTCCGATTCGGGTGATGGTGACAACGGTGATCACGAGGCTGAAGTCCAAGTTGAGGTTGGAATTGAAATCACGACCGAGACCAATCAGGAGAGCACCAACGGCGGACGAAACCAACAGGCGGGCACCAACCCCAGAGGAAGAGCACCTTCTCGCGACGATGTCGCCACTGGCGGCTTCACAGCCGAGAGGCTATATGGAGGTGTCGGAAGCTTTCTGGGTTACGGCTTCATGCTGGAGGACTGTGATTGAGGCACGTGGGATGGGGACTAGAATTTGAATTGAGCGTTGCGAAAGGTATGAGTCCCTCTGAGAGGCGGGCGGTTTTGATTTGTTGCTGACTACGTGGCTGTGAACAGATACCCCAATGCCTACAAAATAGGCTAATATATTTGATTTGAGAGGACGTCCCTTGTTGTAATATTGTATAGATATGACGATGTATGAATATGGGAAGCGCCCGGCATAGAGCTCGTGGCGGTATACGGTTGCTTTGGTCGCACGAAAACGGCGTTAGTCATGATACCCGAGAGAATGCATTTGGTGGCGATTTAAGGGAGCGGGGAGACGGTGCTTTTGCATCTTGGGATTTTGCTTTGGCAATCTTCTTGTCCGCCATGACCCTTGGAGTTCTCAGACGGGCGTGTTCGAGTACCTATTTACTAGCTGTAGCTTGGGCTCAATGATGGCCGCCAGTTCTGGAGATATATTTATTTGTTGGGCCTGTATTGACGCTATGTGTTCAGGGCATCTTATACTATGTCGATCGAATGTGATACATCTACTTCCAAGTTCAATGTGTTCCAGTGGATTTGGGCTTGGGGGTTACATGGGTCTCGTGCGTGCTTCACGGCCGTCGAGGAAAGTGGGAACACTGGAGGCTGATCTGCGAGAAGATGAGGATGGCAAGCCAAGATCTGCTCGAGCCGAGCGAGGCTTTGACTACCACGGAGAATACATTTGGTTATGTGACACACCAAGTCCCAACAGCGACTTGACAGGTTACACGCCACCCAGACGCCAATGTGACTGTGACAGTATTAAAACTTCCTTTTGCAAACAGACGTCAACCCGACACGTGCAAACAACTCAACGGATGATACCAATGGAGTCCCGCCCGCAGCCACTATTGCCTGGGACTAGGCCTCTAGCGGCCTCTAGCTGGAAATCCTCGTGAATGGCTCCACCGAACTCGCGCAGGAGGACGGCGCGAATGGGTCCTCGGCACCTCCAGCATGGCCTCTTCCCCGTCCCCACCTAAAGTGGACGGACTGATGGATGGTACCATCGGCTGCGGTCTAGACAGCGGTCCAGACGGCGGGGCCGGCCTCTACCTACTCGCCCTACTTGCTGGTGCCGCCCAAGCCCGTCGTTGACCTGAGGCCAAAAGCTTATTATCTATCGGTATCATGAACACTAAAATATGCCAAGTCGCGGCGGTCGTTGCGACATTCGTGCGATGACTTGGCAAACGTCACTGGGTAAATCGGTGGCGCTTGAGCCTCGACAACTTGGCGAGCTTGGTATTCCTCATATCCCGTCTGGGGAGCAGACTCTGACGTCCGAGCAGCTTTTTGCCTCGTGGTGCGTGGTGGGGGGTGTTGCGCCTTTATCGCTAAGATGTCGAGACCGACATTCAGCGCGTCTCATTGGTCAATGGCTCAACAACATTGGTGTAAATGGCGGCCAGCCATACAGAATGAGACTTCGTTGGAACCCCCACTACGGACCACTAGGATAGGGACTGAGCAACGTGCCAACCCTCCACCCACTTTTGAGTGCTGCAGCTTGGAGAGCGTTATACAGCACTTTGCGGACACCCCTGACGTATCGACCACTCGAGGCCTGCGGGGCAGCCGCTCCTTGCAGCCCCTGCGGTCTTTGCGCAGGCGAACAACCTCGGGATCGGCCCAGCAGCCGCTGTTGTTCGTTATCGCCGCTCAGCTGTGTTCGGCGAATACGATTGCATCATGCTGTTGCAGGTCGCGCCATACGAGCCCTTCCGGGTTCCTGGTACCGCTGATGTAACGAGACGGATCGCCAAGTACAAAAAGTCAACGACATCGCGCCCTCTCAAGCAATGTTTCGACAAGCCAATCTGCCCTCTGCCTACCCTCAGCTCCTGAGCTAGTCTTTTCCCAATGGCTTTCGACACGGGCATTGCAGGTGCCGCACCAAGCGCGGTCGCCCCGACTCTCTCCGAGAAAATCAGCAGCGATTTCGACTCTGTCAGGGACCTGAAGCAGCGGGAAGGCGAGGCATACGCTTCTGGCGGCGATACCCGCTACTATGAGCCCATCGACAGCTACGAGGGCAAGCATCGCTGGGATCCGAAGGCTGACTGGTCTGAGAAGGAGGAGAAGCATGTCGTCCGGAAGCTCGACATCAGGATTTGCAGCTGGGCGTGCTTGATGTTCTTTGCCCTACAGCTTGACCGTGGAAATATCAACCAGGCGCTCTCGGATAACATGGTGAGTTTAATGTTACTGGGGGAATGGGGTGATATGTTGCTGACAAGGTCGAATCACAGTTGACAGACTTGGGGCTCAACACGAACCAGTACAACTATGGCCAATCCATCTTCTACCTCTGCTTCCTCTGCGCCGAGTTGCCTTCGTCTGCTCCCCCTCCTGGGAAAACTGGCTTGAATCTGTACTGACATCAATCCGTAGGCAAATGATCTCCAAGAAGCTCGGCCCTGATAACTGGATCCCTATCCAGATGGTCTGCTGGTCCATCGTTGCCATCTGCCAGTGCCGCCTGACCGGCGAATCCTCTTTCTACGCCTGCCGCGCGTTGCTGGGGTTGATCGAGGGAGGCTTTATCCCCGACGTCATTCTTTAGTGAGTCTTACCCCTTTCCCTCACCCAAGACATCCCCTAACCATCACCAGCCTGAGTTACTTTTACAAGAGCAAGGAGCTTCCCATCCGTCTCAGCTTCTTCTGGTCCTCCTACATCATGACCCAGATCGTCTCCGCCTTCCTCGCCCTCGGCCTCCTGAAGCTCCGTGGCTACCAAGGCTGGGAAGGCTGGCGATGGCTCTTCGCCCTCGAGGGCATCCTCACGGCCGTGATCGGCGTCGCCTCCTGGTTCTACCTCCCGCCCTCACCCACCCAAACCGCCTCCTACTTCCGCGGCAAAAACGGTTGGTTCACCGAGCGTGAAGAAACCATCATGGTCAACCGCATCCTCCGCGACGACCCCTCCAAGGGCGACATGCACAACCGCCAAGGCCTCACCCTCAAGCTCCTGTGGAAAGCCATCTCCGACTTTGATCTCTGGCCCATCTACCTCCTCGGCTTCACCTGGACGCTCCCCACGCACACCATCACCGCCTACCTGACGCTCATCCTCCGCTCCCTCGGCTTCAACACCTTCAACACCAACCTCCTCACCATCCCCGCCTCAGTCCTGACCCTCATCCAGCTCATCTTCTGGACCTGGCTCAGCGAGCGCATCAACAACCGCTTCGCCATCATCCTCGTCTGCCAAATCTGGATGCTCCCCCTCGTCATCGCCCTCGCGCTCCTGCCCGGCGACTACTCGGCCTGGTCGCGGTACGCTCTGCTCGTGATGGCCGTTGGCTTCCCCTACGTGCACGCCATCATCGTGGCCATCACCTCGCGCAACGCGGGCTCAGTACGCACGCGCACGGTAGGCTCGGCGTTGTACAACATGGCTGTGCAGGCGAGCTCCATCATCTCGTCCAACATCTACCGCGAGGAAGATAAGCCGTTGTACCGGAAGGGGAATAGGGTGCTGATTGGCATTGTGGTGTGGAACTTTGTGTTGATTATCGGGACGAAGGGGTACTACATGTGGAGAAATAAGACGAGGGATACGATTTGGAATGCGATGAGTGATGATGAGAAGAGGCACTACCTGTCTACGACGAAGGACGTGGGGAATAAGCGGTTGGATTTCAGGTTTGCACACTGATTCTTTCTACTTAGAGGAAGGGAGGCTTGTGGGCTGGCGTGGAAGACTGCTGGTTGCTGTTTGTTTTTGGGGAAGCGGCCCGTTGGTCTCTGAATATACCTTTGAATACTCGGTTGGTTGATAGGATTTAAGTGAAAGGCGGGTGGGGGTGACGTCTAACTTAATGATACCAAAGCAACGAATACTTTTTGAATTTATCGAAACAGGGGCCCCTGAAATAATCCAATGCGAATGATCTTACATGCTCGCTCGCTTCTCAACTTGTCTCCTTTTTTTGCCAATCAAAAAAAGATAGGTATTAGAGATCCCGCATTGAGTCACCCTCGACCAGTGTGCCCGTGGGGCAGCAAAAAACGGCTGTCTAATTACCAGTTGTGCCACAGAGCGTGATCAGTGCCATCGGCAAAGACATCAATGCGGTTTGGGCCCCAAGAAGCAACAGCCGGAGGCGACTGAATGACACCTTTGATTGACTCCCATGCCTTCCACTGAGTTCCAGTCCACTCAAGATGCCACAATGCGCTGTCGGTTCCCTTTGCGTAGACATCGATCCTGTTGGGGGCATGAGAAACAACGGCGGGGATCGACTCGAGAATACCACCGAGAGAGGCCCAGTTGCTCCATCTGCTGCCGTCCCAGTAAATGTGCCTGCTGTGTATTAGCGAGACGTTTCACCTCCTTTGGAGGTAGATGCTTACCACAGGGCGTGGTCGGTGCCGACGCCAAAGACGTCGATTCGGTTGGGTCCCCAGGACACCGAGGCGGGTTCGGAAACGAGGGTACCGCCAAGTGACGCCCAACCACCCCAGCGAGTGCCATCCCACCACTTGTGCCTGTATTCCGAGCGTTAGCTGACATTCCTACCTGTCTGCTATTTGGGCCGAAGAAACATACCACAGGGCGTGATCCGTGCCGATACCAAAGAGGTCAATCCTGTTCGCACCCCAGCTCACAGCCGACGGGGCGGCCTTGAGGATACCCCCAAGGGACTCCCACCCTCCCCAGCGGGTACCATCCCACCATTGATGCCATGTCGCGCTGTCAGTGCCAAGACCAAAGACGTCGATTCGGTTGCTACCCCACGAGACGGCCGTTGGCGCCCCCTGAATCACGCCGCCAAGGGACGCCCAGCCGCCCCAGCGCGAGCCATCCCACCACTTGTGCCACAACGCGCTATCGCTTCCCTCAGTAAATAGGTCGATGCGGTTTGGGCCCCAAGAGACAGGGACGGGCGGGGAGTGTAGCACGCCGCCGAGAGACTCCCAGCCACCCCAGCGTGAGCCGTCCCACCAGCGGTGCCACGCAGCCGAGTCGGTGCCAATGCCAAAGGCATCAAGGCGGTTGGCGCCCCAGCTTACAACCGTGGGGATGGACGTCAACACGCCGCCGAGGGATTCCCATTGGCCAGGTCTAGGCTCTGAGTTAGTCAGAATTAGGTGAGAGAGGGACAGAAGGACATACCGTGTGGCCCTGACCTCAAGATTGTCACCGGCCGGGGCTGGAGTTGCTGGGGAGGGAAGGGCGCTGGCCAGTGCGGCCAGCCCAAGAAAGGTCCCGAGGAGAACCATAGTTGCGCGAAGGGGGTTCAATATGCGAGGTAGGTGGGAGAAGCGAGGATCTTCAGCGTTTGGTCGAGCGAGTGAAGACCGGATGCTGATGTGACATCTGCTCCAGAAAGGCGAGGACGGCTTGCCTTTTATATCCATCGGAATCCTGCTCCGTCCTTCTCCTATCCTGTCCTCTCGGGTTGAACTCCTCGGCCAGCTTGCCACGAATGGGCAGTGCAGTGGAGCGACGCTGTTTCAATGGCCCGTTTCGGCCTTCACCGGATGTCGACAGTCAGCCATAGTGAGCGTGACTTTCTGTGGAACTCTGCTCTGGTGTTCGGTTGGCCGGTTCTCCCCAGACATCGAGATGAGGAGATGAGGAAGTGATCTCAAAAACAAATCGGCTATTGCCAAAGCGCGGGGAAATGCATGGTTCTGCCCGATGCAAGGCGTGCTGCGTTCAGCCCTTCGAGGGACGTAAAATCCGAAGGCAAACAGCTGTGGGCCCGCTTGCAAGTGGTCAATTGTGCGAGATGAAGTAATGGCTCAGCCGCAGCTTTCGGAAGCAGCCGTGACCAGTCAGCGCGATTTGGGGTTGTCCCACAGCCCTTAAAACCGCATGGTTTTTTACCTAAGAGTTGAACACAAACATGTGTCTTGCCGAATTTTATTTGATCGAGCGGTGAGAACGATCTCGGTGCTGCTATATCTTGCATGGTGCAAAGCGCATCCAGTGCGGGTTGCGAGAACACCGCCCCATCTGCGTTGCCCCGCAGGGGTACCTCGGTGATTGCCCAGTTGTCGACCGCCAGAGTGCGTGGCTTCAAGGTGTAGCTACCGTATAGCTGCCGAAAGATGCTATTTCTACACTACGAGACAGCGATGCGTATCGGTGAAGGTAGTAGTTCGCAGGTATTCGCCAAAACCCGAGGGGAAGAAAGACTCATGTTCTAGCTAAGAGTTGGTGCTTCTGTTGCCTGTGTTCACCTTAACAGGTAGCTCTCAAAAATTGGATGAGAGGGTCGGGTGTTGACCAATGCCGCTCACGACGACAAGGACGTTGGCTGTCTGGAGAAATTTGTTTCGTTCCATTCGAGCAACAATAAACAGGCGGTATCTTTGTGCAGCATTCAAAGAACAGAAGTTGCGAGTTCGGCTATCGCTTCGGTGTGAATTGAAAAGAAGCGACAACCTGGAATCCACTCCAGGCATGAAGTCAATAGCTCGAACGCTCCGACCTCGTCTTGCCAGTCAGTTGTCGACTCAGAGGTGATTGGCAGATGAGTTGGACGGCTCCTATTGGCCGCGGATGCCTACCTCGCCAGTTCCGGTGGCGCTGAAGTGTATCATGACTGCCTGTTTCTGACCGTTGGAGGAGGCTCTCATATTTCTCAATTGAGCCCGAAATGCCTTCTCGGCATCGTTCGCCGACGAGCGCAGTGTTCTACAAACCTCAATGGAGCATTCCCGGTACATGGCCAAGACTTCCCTGGCCTTCGCCATTCGTCACATTCTTCGAGATACATGTTGAGCTCGATATCACTCTCGCCCACAAGGACTGGCATCTTCATGGCGGGTTCCATGGTGGACAGCAACGACGACAAGCGGAGTAGTTTCCCCTCGTCTTCAGGAGCGTGCAGCCACCGAATAGCCTGTCTCCAGCACCGGACGTAGCATACGACGTGTGTGTTGTTCGATGTGCCAGCCACTTTGCACTTGTGGCACAACTGCATCGCGTCCACCAGGACATGGACGCCCGAGTCCCAGCCACTCGGCTGCTTTCGCTTAGGAGGAAGAGTCAAACTCACGGGCGGCGACAGTCCAAGTCGGCTGACATAGACCTGCACCTCCCCGACATAGTTCTCCGGCTTTCCCTCAGGACCTGTTATCGTCGGATATCCTGTTTCCTCAGGCAGCTCACCGGAAGGCTCTAGCGCCAGGGTAGCCAGGATCCAATGGCTGTCGCTAGCCCGCATAGGTAGGAATACCATGAACGTCTCTTGGTGTAACTCGCGGATGGCTCGGAGGTCGGGAGGCGTGTTTGACGGGTCAAGTGCTATGTTCTCATCGATAACAATGGGTGGGTTATCGTCAAGTGTCATGTCTTTGTTCTCGTCGGAGGCAGTGAGCGAGTTGTCGAAGCCTCCGGTCGCGGGCTCATCGGTGAGGTCAAACATGCTGATCCAGTTATCATCCATGGCGACTTGGGTAGGTTAGTTTGTTATCGGGGCCTTGAACACGTTAGCTTCTAGAAAAAGTTTGATCTGAGCATGTTGCAAATGAAGCTACCTGTTGCCTGCTGTATCTGCTAGGGGTTCTGTCCAGTATGGCCCGATGATTTGCTGGCGCCAGAAATTTCCGTCGGATGAGGAGGATTAGCAGAGAAGAGATCTTGTGTTGTTGTATGCTCTGGCTGGGTGGCGAGGCGAAGCAACGTGATTTAGTTTTGATTGTCACGGTCTGGCGCGGTGTTGGGACAGTGAGTAGCAGACCGTATGGTGTATAATAGAGAAGACTCAGTACTCTAGCATTTTGGAAGGTTAGCTTAGACGGGTATCCCATTCTCTCCCCACCTTACCTAATCTTGCCTGAGTCAGTGGGTGGATGCTTGCTGACATTCAACGTTGTGTCCAAAGACTCTATAGAACTCTCTTGATCTACTTTACTATCCCCGTGGATTCGATTTACTTCAAATGAATCCTCAGGTGCCCAAGGGTTTACGCCAACATCGCTTTGAAGGAAACTTCATTCCAGCCGAGTTCCGCATTTTACATTTATCATTTCAAGTTTGGTCAAGGACAACTACCGTTGCCAATCTGCTCGAGGCGAGCAAGGGATGGAAAGAAAAGGATGAATATTCCAGACCGCAGAAAGGCCTGAAGCTGGGAGATCTCTGCAATAAATATCTAGTGAGACATCAAAGCGACGTCCCACGTCCCCCTAGAGTCAACGAGGGCAAGCAAGAAGTCGGTACAGGAATCAAGAAATGGTTCGCATGGAAAGGGTTAGGGTTGTATGTGTTCATTCAGTTTTGCGCGTTATTCCCTTTCAGATCTGCAGAGAGATAACATAGCATGCATTGAAGTATGGCGGGACTGCCAATTATGTAGGACCGCACATCTGGAATAAGAGATAATCTCAAGGAGTCATACGGTGAAGTGCTTGACTTGGCAGTGTTTGTTACCTACCTTACCTTACCTATCAAGCAACTTGATGAGGCGGTGACGTGACCACGGGCGCTTGTCCAGTGAAGTTTTCGATAAGATAGACTTATCGTGGGCCCATTTTGCTGAGGTAATCCACGTAATCGGCTGCAGACCAGGATATCACCAACAATAAGCGGATTTATCAACAGTGGGGCCTTGGAAAACCCCTGAAATTGCAATTTCCACCCTCCTTGGCTACTTCAG
>Ga0247758_1001925_pt1 | contig 13181 bp, 9 predicted proteins | sample UWRJL156409C4_FD_180950 | JGI IMG/M metagenome (GOLD analysis project Ga0247758, IMG submission 180950) | Plant litter microbial communities from Arlington Agricultural Research Station in Wisconsin, United States - UWRJ-L156-409C-4 | ecosystem: Environmental > Terrestrial > Plant litter >...
TGGCAGTGGAGTCTGGCGTTCTTGGCTGTGCAGATCCACGGATGCAGCCGCGGAGCGGCTGCGTGGATCCAGCCACACTGTTCTAACCACACTGGCCGGGTTAGGGTTGTAAAAACCCAACATACTCTTTACACCTATCTTTTATATTAACCCTTATTAAAACTTTAATATAATTAACTTATCTTAATTTGTGATAATATTATCTAGTTAAAGGTGTTGTGAAACTACCTCCTTTTTAAAAATATAAGTAAGTTACTCCGCTATTATATCCTTTAAGGTTAGTAGAAAATAAGCCTATTTCATTAACCTGTTAATTATTATAAGGACCTAGTTATAAGTGACTCTTATGGTAGGGTCCCTAGACTTTAGAATCCTGGTGATAAAGTTAAGTGAGATTAAGCTTTATAGTGCCTATAGTATAGGGAGTGGTTTAAAAAGTCTGTAAGGCTTATAGTGCCGGTTTTACTTTTAGTAACAGATATTATAATTATTAACCACTTCCTTAACCAGTCTTTTTATTCCTAGGAAGGTGTACACTTACTAAGCTTGTGTAAAAGTTTTAGCCTGGCCTATATGCCCTTTAAGTCGAGACTTATAAACCTATTAAACGTACTCCTTCTGTTTGCTTGGGTTATAAATATATAGTTTCTTTTAATACTAGAGCTTTACTTCTGGTTTAAACGTGCCGTTTACACCTTTTAACAGTTATTCTAGCTAATAACTGGTTTTATTATAGTTTAGATATATTAAACACTCCTTTTTATAATCTTATAAGTGCCCTAAAAAGTCTCTTAAAGGGCACTTATATTTATAAGTTCCTTCTATTAGCCTTTTTATTTAAAAGTTTTATTATTATTAATAGATATTATACTCTGTTTATAAGTTTATACAGATATTAATGGTTTATTTTAATGTTTAGTTATCTAACACTTAGGATATATGTTTTAACATACCATTCCCTGTTTCGTTAAACATTATAATAGGGATTAGGACTAGGTTAACATCTTTATAATCTTATCTTTAATTAAAAGTGTTAACTTACTTCTTATCTTTTCCTTTAATGTGGTAAATCTAAAAGTGGAACAGGGCTATTAACTCTGCCTATTATACTTACTGTAAGTTAAATTCCTTTATTAGGAAGTACTGGAGGTTATTATAGTCTGAAAAGACCTAAACTGGTTTTTTTATACTGTATAAATACAGTACCCACTTAGTAAAACACTAAATGATTACCATTAGTTCCTTATTGTAGATTAGGTATTATAAGGTAGGGCTGTGGATCCCTTTTAATAAGAAAGTAACTAGGTAACGTTTTTTATTATCCTGGATTTAGTTAAGTTCTTTATTAATTATAAACTTTAAGGAGTCTGTTTTAATTTAAAAGGGTTTTAAAAAGTTAAGGAGAAATAGGACTAGTGTTATAATAAAGGTGTACTTAAGGTCTTTAAACGCTTTTTACTATTTATTAATCTATTTAAATAGTTTACCTATCCCTGTAAGCTTATATAATAATTTTATAATCTTTATAAAGTACCTGATAAAGTATTAATAAAAGTTTATAAAACTAATAAAAGCTTATAACTTTATTTAATTTTTTAAACTGGGTTAGTCCCTAACTGCCTCTGTTTTCTCTATTTACATTTTAAGCTTTTTAAGGGTTACTTAAAACCTTAAATAATTTAACTCCTAAACGTGGAAGTGGCTCTTTTTTAAGTTTACTATTAACTTCACCTTTTTAAAAGCTGTTAAAACCTGTTATATATGCTTTTAATATTCTTTTAAAGTTTTAGAATAGATTAAAACGTCGTTTAAGTATATTAAAATAAACTTATTAAGGAAGGGGTGGAGAAAATTATTAATAAGGCCTTAAAAGGTTATAGGGGCGTTTATTAATCCTATTAGCATGATATAGTATTAGTAATACCTATTATAAGTCTGGAAAGCCGTCTTATATTTATCCTCCTCTTTTATTTTAATATGATTAAATCCTATAGGGAAGTTAAGGTTAGAGAACCACTTTACTTTAATAATCCGGTTTTATATTTTTATAATAAGTGGTAATGGATAGTGATTTTTAATTATATCCTTATTTAACATTTAATAATTAATAATTATATGTAACTTACTATCTCCCTTTCTTAAGATAAATAGTATTAGGTACCCTGTTAGGGACTGGGACTTTATAATAAACCCGTTTTTTAAGTTTTTATTAATATACTCTTTTAACGCTTTAACCTGCTGGGGGTTTAAATAATAGGGTTGGAAGTTATAGAGCTTTACTCCTGGTTTTAACCTGATTTTATAATCTTATAGTCTATAATCTGGTCATTAGGGTATCTTTTTTCAAAACAGTGTAAACTTTTTATATTCTATAAGTATTTTAAATAAGTTAACTTCTTTATTTATCTGTAAATTAGCTTCTTACTTTCCTCCACCTTTTAAATCGTCATTTAAGTAATATGGTAAACCTTTTAATCCTTTAACTATCTTTATAAACTTAACTTAAACTATATTTAGTTTTAAAGGTTTAATGTGCTTTTAAATGCTTTACACATCTTTAAAGTGGTTTAATACTTCCTTAACTTCCTTTAAACGGTAATTACAGTTAGGGGACTTATTAAAGGTAAGGTGGCCACTCCTTTAGTTAATTATAAGGTTATACTTTTCCAGCTAGGGTAGACTTAGGATCATGTTATACTTTATAATTAATGTAATGTTAAAATCCACTTATTATTCATCCTTATCTACCTTAATTAGGAGTGGTAAATAGTAGGTGACTTTACTATTATTATATTAGTATAGGCTTCCTTCTTTATTTTAAATGGGAATAGCCTTTTTATACTCTTTATTAGGGAGTTTCCTTTAATTAATTAGTAAGGGGTGTACTAAATTAGAAGCACTTTTACTATTAATTACTACTTTTACCCTAAACGGCCTCCCTCTCTTATCTGTTAGATTAACACTAATAGAATAATATTTATACTTTTTTAACATTCAAGTTATAATAATTATCTATCCTTAAGGTCTTATCCAGCTTAACCTTTAAATACCTCTCCTTCTTCTTAAAGTTTTTATTAACTAGTAAATTATTAGTTTCCAGCCCTTTTAAAAGGCTTATAACCTTTTCCCAATTCCTTTTAAAAAAACAGGTAGCTTTAATAAACCTAACGATTAACCTTTCCTAAGTTTTCACATTTTAACGTCCAGTTAACTTTAAACGGTTTAATGTTTCTAAAATCCTTAATAAGTTAATAATATACTTTACAAGACTGGATTATAATAATATCCTTTTACTTTTAGATTTATTAATAATCCTCTTATTTCTACCATTCTTTAACCTTTCCCTTAAAGTGTAATAAACACGTTATAACTAGGCAGTTATTAAGTACCCCTCCTTACTAACATATAGTAGGGGCCTGGTTAATTACAGTAACTTTCCGCTTATTATTAAATTCCCTTATTAGGGAATAGGAGATTTAGTAATAGGCTGGTTCTAATTCCACCCTTATAACAGCGTAATCCCGTTTTTATACGTTAGGAAAGTGGTTATAAAAGGCCTTAAATCTATAATGCCAGTTAAAAGTACAGTTATTATACACGTAATTAATCCACAATATATCCTTATAATTAGGGTGGTTAACGTTAACTGTAAGTGTTACAGTTATAAAGTACAGGACGGGTAAAGTGGTACCCTATTTCTTCTCCTCTTCCACTTACTTTTAAGTACGTTATTTCTCCTAAACCTCTTCCTAAAACTTAAGTAATAACAACCTAACTTATTCCTTTATAAAGTGGCCCTTTTTAATAAATTAGTATTTAAGCTAATTAGTAAAACGCACTCTGTTATAAAGTTATAACCTAATTTCTACTACTTTATCTTTAAACGTCATAGTAAGGCCTTTAACTTACAGGTCCTCCACTTTATCCACTAACTCTTAATATTTTTCTTTCAGCTTTTAAACCCTTTACTAGTATACTTACTTAATACCTTCTTAAGGGACCCTTAAGGTACTAATCTAAAGTATACCAGCTTTAATATAAAGCAGCCATCTAAACTGTCCCTCTTTTAAGGAAGTGAGGGTGTTAATCCACTTAACATATTTAAAGCGTTTAAGAGTCTTAAAAGGTATAATTAAAAAGAATTTCTATTTTTCTAACTTAATTCTTTCTACTTACTCTCTTTCACCTTTCAGGGCTTATTTTACCACTTAAGTGGCCTAGAGGGCTAGTTCTTTAACTCCCTTAACTATTTTAATAAGGTTTAAGTTAGGGTCCTTCTTAAACTTCCTTAATTCCTAGGCTTATAAGGTAAGGTTTTTAAATCCTATTACAGTTAATTAAAATATCTCTTCTTAAAGTCAGTCTTTTATAACCTATACCTTTAATAGTTTTAAGTTCCCACTTTAAAGTTAGTTTATAATAACCTACACTTTTATAACTAACTTTTCTAAAATATCCTTAAAAATTAGGTACACTATATCTTAAAGTTCTCCCTCTTCTTCCTCCTTATCTCCCACGTTACATTTATTTATTTAAGTATAGTCTTTTTTATTACCTACCATCCTAATATAAACGTCTTTAAAGTTAAATTTAACATATTTTCCTTATTTTAAAACAGGTTTTTAATTAACTTATTTCAGTAACAGGTATTACCGTGCTATATAACCTTTTTTACCACAGTTAAAGCATTAGACTTAAGATAAGTCCTTAAACTGCTTCTGTTATTATTATTAAGGCTTATCACAGTTAAGTCGATTTTAACAGTTCATTATACTAATATCTATTAATCTGGGGTGATAACCTGTCACAGTTAACTAGTTCCCCTTCTTAGGTTTACTTAGCTGGTAAAAGGTCTGCTCCTTTTAAAAGTTCTTTTAATAATGGTGATTATAATACCAGTTATTAACCTTAATAGCTATCTTAACTAGCTCCTAAAGGCAGTTTAGTTAATCTTTTTAATAAAGGTCTTTAATAACGTGTTCCTTTAAACCACTTTAAAATAACATTATTAGGGCCTTTTAACTAAGCTTAATCTTCACTACTTTTAACTTAAAGTATGTAAAGAACTTAAGGACTAAAGACGTCTATCTTAAGGCTATAAAGTGCTATTTAACCCACTTTAAGGCATCTAGTTCCTTAAACTTAATTTAAAGTTAGTTAATAAAAACGTCAAAGTCGTTAAAAAGGGCCTAAGTCTTAAGGGCCTCCTTATATACTCTGTTTATAAAGAGGTTATTAATTATCTTCGTATGTAGTTTATATTAATAAACGGTTACTTTATTTAGTAAAACTCTTATAAACCTGACCTTTCCTTCCTTTTTAAAGAACTGCTTATTATAATAGGTAATATAGCTTTAAAGCTAGGTTATTTAAGACTCTAATTATGTAAAGTCTCCCTTAAAGCGTAACAGTAAGGGGAGCTTTACCTATTTCTTTTATAAACCTTTAAGGTTATTATTTTCCAACTTAATAATGTTAAGTCAGGCTTGGAGTTTTTTAATAAGACTAATATAGCTTTTAATATCTTTAGGGAAAGCTTTATTAAGTTCTTTAACCAGTCCCTGTTAGTTAAGGTTTAAGTCTTTAAAACGTACAGCTAATTTATTAATAATAGGGAGCTAAAGCTAAGCTTACACCTCCTTAATCTCCTTACCTTTTCTAAAGGTCGATATATTAGTAAGAGGGAGGTGGTGTTTAGGAATTTAATAAACAGCGTTTAGAACTGTAACGTTAATATTATATTACAACCTACACCTAACATAGGCCTTAAAAGGACTAGTGTAGGTTAAGACAAAACATATGGTAGGACGCTAACAGGTAAGGGGCGTTTTAAAGACGGCTTATTAAGCTAGCACTCCTAAACAGGGGGTTTAATATTAATATAGGTTACTGTTATTATAATACATAGAGGTAAGTTTAAATAGTAAGACGTAAATAAATAATTAAATACTAGTGTAAGGAATTAAAGTCCCTTATAGTGGTTATGGGTATAATTATAGCTATTTATACTAACTAACTAGGAGGTACTTTATACCTTACTTATAGTGTCGCCAGTGCTTGTTATGTGAGCACCTTATATTACGTAAGCGTTCTGCTTATAAGGTTTCTCCTACTCACGATACGAGCACTTGGCATGCTGCGAGCAACACCTTATTAGTTGTAGGGGCTTCGGGTCTTTGCACCCCTGGCCCAGTGCGCCCAGATGGTGTACACCGTCTTCTTACACTGTTCCTTCTGTGGGGGATTTGTCGGGCCGCCCCGGCCCAAGGCCGGCCTGTAGGGTCGTCACAGGGCGTTAATGGTAATAGTACTAACAATAACAACTACAGGCTACGGAAGGTATTATAATAAGACTGATAGTAGTAAAGGTTAGTAACTTACTAAAGGCTTAATTTCTGCTTCTTACTTCTGATATAACAGTAGGGTACTAAGGGAAGCTAAAGGCTTGCTTGCTTGCTTGCTTTAAGAGAGACTATCTACAGTAGAAGAGAAGGCCTATATATATAGGCGTTAGATGGCTTCTAGAGCCTTCTGTGGAGTAGAGAGAAACTAACTATAAATAGAAGAGTAGAGAGTATCTAAAGGGTTCTGTGGAGCAGAACCTCTAGCCTTAGATCCGTGGATCTAAAGGCTTCTGTAGGGCAAAGTAAACCCTTAAAGTGGGTCCCCTATAGGCCAGGGGGCCTTGTAAGCCAGTGCGCCCTGCCAGGGTATATTGTGGTCAGTGCGGCAGTGGCATACACTACGATGCCAGTGGCCTTCGGCCACTGTAATATAAGGCACCTAACAGCTATATTTCAACAATTATACCGCTTAATGTAGAGCTAGGTATGGCCGAGAGATATATATCTAAAGTTCAGATTACTTAGATAAGCTTGTAAAAGAGCTAATTAACTTAATTATATTACCTTAGGGCTTTAGCTGGTTATACTGGCTGGACTGTATTAGTAGAATAAGCTAGCTCCGCCAGAAACGGTAATACGGATCTAATGTTAATTACGAGCTTGGGAATCTCTGCTCTAGGCGACGAGATAACTTCACCGACTATTATCCTGACGCGAAATGTATATTAAAAAAATAAGCGTACTTAACATATTAAGTTATAAAGGTCGCTAAAGTATAATATTGCGAATCCGAGCCCGATATGATATAAACTTGAATATTCCTAAAAGCTAACTATCTAACGGTAATATTTGGTTGGAATAAGAAAACGGTTCTTATATGGCGAGGGAAACTAACCGTTATGTATAATGGACCGGTCCTAAAACTTAGCCCATCCCTGTAAATGTAGTTATAGTAACTATAGCCGGGATAAGTTTCTGGACCACTTCGGCTTAGGCGGTCCTTAGTACGGCTTACCCCTAGCTCAGGATTTGCGACTAATACGGACTTGGACAGAAAAAATTATTGGGTAAGACTATAGAAGTAGGTAGATACGAAGAGTGTTCTTTTTTCGTTTGGTGCCCATGCGTTCCGAGATACCGAAATGCTGACACCAGCAACCAAATCATAAAATATTACCGATTAACATTAATAAAACCTGCTATCATATTACATCAAACTTGTTATCTCGGAAGACCCCGAGAGCTGGATTTCATTGTGCGCGCAACTGATCTTCGCCCGGGATGCAAGCCTTGTAAACCAGTGCAAAACCAAACACTTACTCCACCAACAGCGCCTCCGACCTACTCCTTAGGGAAAAGCCCCCCAATCAAGCCACCACCACCCCCTCCCAAAAGCCCCCCAAGAAGCCCGCCCAAAAGCCCATCAAGCAGCCCTCCCAGACCCAAGCCCCCAAGCAAGGAAGCCAGCACGCCCGTGACAGTCTTCAACAGCCCACTAACAAGCCCATCCAGACATATCAACAGCCCATTCAGCGCACCCAGAATCGGCTTGATCAGAATCGTCACACGTTCTACAGTAATTTCGGATTAGCTATCTTCCCCTGGCAGAAAATCCACCCATCCCCCTTCAACAAGGCACATGCATGCAGACAGGTAGGTAAAAAAAATAGCACTCACCAACACCACAGACATTAACCAACCCGCCAATCGTCCCCGTAATAATCGTAACCAGCCCATTCGCCTTCCCGACAAGACAGCTATCCGAGCAGCTGCGTGACTCGATGGCAGCATCGGACTCAGACTCGGGGGTGAAAGTAAAGGTGGAGCGCTTGGTGGGGACTTGGATCAAAGCGGTTGCTTCCGTCAGAGCGGCTTCGAGCTCTTTCATGCGTGGGGCGACGGCGACGGCGAGGGCGTCTTTTTGGGCGGCGTTGGTGGAGGGGGAGGTGGCGATTGTTTGGTCTGAGGGTATATTAGTAGGGGTGATCCTCAATAGAGGGGATAGACCGGGCGTTTGTGATGGAGGTGAGGCGAGAAGGAACGTGAAAAAGGTGGACGGCGGGGGGGAGTGGAAGAGAAGAAGGGGATTGATGGGAAGAGACGAGGGGGGGGGGTGGCAGGAAATGAAAAGGGGGCGTACTGATTGAGGCGGAGAGGGATTGGACTTTGGCGGAGAGAGCGTCTAGTTTGGTTGCTGCGTCGTCGATTGCGGCGGCGGAGGCGGCGCGGGGGATGAGGGCCACGGGGGTGGCGTGGACCGCGAGGGCGAGGCCCGTGATGAAGAAGGTGGAGAGCTTCATGTTGACTGGAGGGGATGGATAAGGTGAAATAGCTCTGGTGCTAGGAGTGGGTGCTTTTAGGCGAGTGGTGGCTTGAGGCGAGTGCTGGAAGATTACTGTCCGATCGATGCTAATGAGAACCTGCGATAAATCTGGGAGGGAGAGTATCGTGAGATTTATAGACCGAATTCTACACTTCGATGGCTGCCATTCGTCACTATAGCCGCTCGAGGCTGACGCTTCCCGGTTTTGGCCCTGAAATTCTCCTAGTTCCCGTACCTTATTCAGGCTCGGCGTGTGATGTCAACCTGGTTGGCACCCAATATCGCGATCAGCCCGGCTGTTAGCATGGTGTTTTCACCACACACTGTCTTCCCCGCGATGCCAAGATTGGGGGCTGCGATGACGCCCAGGGCCATCCCTCCCAGCAATTTATTTCGTTGGAATAGATTACGGCCGTAACAGGGACAGGGTTAGTTTCACAAGACCGACCCGAGGATGCAAGCCTGCCTTGACAGGCGATCGATCTTGGTAGCCAATGCTGGAATCGATCGCAAATGTGACGTGCATCGTCCACGCGGGATCTAGACTTAGGTAGTAGCACAAGAATCAAGGTTCATGGACCCTTTGCGCAGGGCAATGCTGTCAGTCGGGTGATTAATTTAGCCAGGTGCCGAAGTTCCTGGTTTTGGTTAGGGGAATGACGTCCATGTGGCGAGCGGGCAATTAACGGATAATATCTGTTCCTGGGCCACCTCTCGCTTCCCACTGGTTGTTGATGGAACAGGAATTGGGCAAGTGTGAATAGCGTCACTGCCCGCTGTAGGCTCCTATTCTGACGTCAAAAAGTCATCGACATGGTAAACCCTGATGTGCTACCTGTCTCGGACGATACGGCATTGGAACACTGGTTTATTCTCCCCGAACCAAGTCAATTCCGTCTCTGCGCAACATGTCAGCCCGAAATCTGGTGCATCCATCTCATCCAAAAATGATACAGCTCTCATCGGAGATCTGATCGGGGTCGCGACCTGTTCAAGACACCTGATGCTATTAATAAACCCTCGGCACTGAAACTATGTGTCATTTCGCTTCGCGGAGTTAGGTTGCAAGATGAACGTAAGGTTAGGAAGTAAGTAATGTCAAGGATAGTATATTGGCCGTGTATGTGTACCGTGGGTATATGTTTGTTATACAAAATGTACATGATGTCGTGTTTCATCAAAACGCTAACATAGAAAATCATGAAAAGAAGTGGTGTGTGCCCACACACAGCACAATGCAAATGTTATACAGCGAAAAGAAAAAGGAAAAAAAGGTTATACACCTTGAGGAATAAACGGCAATGGCTTATTCCTCAAGTCGTTTAACCGCCTGTCATCGCCAAACGTGTACTTCCACTCCCGCGTCTCTGTGTAATCGCGAGGCGCACTGCTGTTCCACACCTCCACCTCCAATCTCGACCGTGGCTTGGACGCCACCGACGTATCGCGCGACGCCATCGGTGATGTCGGCGGTGATGTGTGGTGTTTCAACGACTTGTTGAGCGTGCTCTGCTTGATGCGGACGATAAACACGCGGAAAATAGGGACCACCTGCAGGATGAGGGAGACGCAGGGCTCGAGGAAGGCGAAGATCATCATGTAGACCATGAAGTCGAAGTTGAAATCGCCCTGGACGACCTGGAAGAAGACGCGGAGGACGACAAAGACGCCGGTTACGGCGCCGAGACTCATGGCCGCCGTCAACCCGACCTTTTCCCGAGTCTTGAGCTGCAGCTTCGGGATGACGAGCAGCGGGAACAATGCTAGCAGCACGTCGATGACGCCGCCGTACACTGGGGTCGGTTAGCCGTGACATCCTTTGATTGTAGGGGTGCAGTGAAGGGAAGGGATACGCACCCATTGTTGCACCGCCCAGGTACTGGAGGACACTGAGGTTGTAACACCTGTAGTTGACAGGTCGGAACCTGGCCCTCGGGTCGCCGCAGGCCGGGACCCATGTCGAGATGATGCCCGGGATGAGAACGATGTTTGCTGTGACGATGATAAACCAGAGGAAGAAGAGCTGGTATCTGTGTCGAGCAATGCGTGTTAACGTGACAGCGAAGGCGACCTTTGTCCAACTTGTTGCTATTGTCGTCAAGGTCACCGCGGTGTTTTGGTGAGAGAAGAAGGCTCGTTTGTCGTCGGCCGTCTTGGATCCGACGGTGATGATGCGACTTGTGAGAGCGGCGGCGATGAATAATATCAACTGCAAAGAGACATGTCAGCAAGATGTCCGATGATCGAACTTGGACTGGACATACCCATGAGACTGTGAGCAACAGATCATCCCACCACAGCTTCGCGGAGCGATGCCGTAATACCAAACGGAGAGTGAGGAAAATGGCCGACCCGCTGACCAAAAACCAAATAGCGACATTCGTCTCGACAGACTTGTCGCCGATTCCTACTGGGCTCGCCATGGATGGCTTTTGTTGGGTCCGAGGAAACAAGACCCGGATAATGGCGGGATCTTAAGAGTCGACCTTGGCGGAAAAGGCTCGACATGAAGGATCGACATAAGCGACCGCATGGCGGAAATGCGTTGCTACAAATATCTGGTCGAGGCGAATCTGGAAATCCGGGGAATCGGTGTGGAGCCGGGGGGCATGTGTCGGGAGTTCGAAGGGGTTGCGAACTGGTGGTGTTGTGGCTGTCGCAGGTTGACCGTGCGGAGGGGCCCTGGGGGTGCGAGTGTGGAGGATTCGTCACTAGAGCGCTTCAGGATCGTCGTCGGTGCTGGCGGGCCGGCGCGCATCTCGCCAGCGGCCAGTGCATTGTGCGAGGGCTTCGAGAAATGCAGCTGGAATTAACAGGTCCTTCGCCACAATTCATGCGCACAAAACAATCCGAAGATTCGTGACGGACCAAAACATTGATTCCAAGGCTGTCAATGGGAACCAGGAATGCATTTCGCGGTGATGGGCTCTGGCACATGCCATCACAGAGGTCAACCGATGTTTGACCATTCACAGCATGTCTCCAACGTTGGAGTTTCAGATTGCCCTGTGCTCCTGAGTTTTGCAGCTGCCCCTCCACGTGTGAAGCGAGCTAAGACCTGGATTGAGTGCTAGGGCGTTGCTTGGAAACACTGTGACGTGATCCATCGCCCGTGCACGGTACATCCCATACGCCGTCACCTACATGCCCAGCACTGAAGTGCAGCAGTGCCCAGGTGAGCCTCCACCGGGGAGACGTTCGTCCGCCTCTCTGGTGATTTGCTTCGAGCAAATGCGGCGGTGATCTTGGTGACGTTTTTCAGGTTTCACCTCGGGGAGGGTTAGGGTTAGTCCTGCCGCCCACCTTTGCTTGCTCGGCTGTCTTCCTGCTCTGGGCAAGTGTCACCTTGGAGTCTTGGCGCCTGTCGCAAACGGCGCGGCACCTTCCCATTTCCCATTTCCTCCCGCGAGGGGCGTCAATCTGAGGCACTCCACGGACACCAGACCGACCACCTTACACAGCTCAGCTACTTCCGTCACAAAGGTCCTCGCGATGGCAGGCTACTGCAGAGACTGCTTCACTGGGACGGTCCAGACCGACGTCGCTCCCACGGGCACCGAACAGGTCGTCCACGGGCGGCGCACCTATGTCGCGACGCCCGGACCCGACACCGCGCCCCTGGGCACCGTCGTCATTCTCACCGACGCATTCGGCTGGCGATTCCCCAACACGCGCACCCTAGCAGATGCCTACGCCTGCCGCGTCCCCTGCACCGTATACATCCCCGACTTCATGGACAGTAAGCCCTCACTCACTTCACTCACCTTTCCGTTGCACCTGACCATCGCGCCCTTCCCAAAACCACACTTCCGGGTTTCACTAACCCGATCTCCCCACCTCACCTCACCCACTTACCAACCACTAACCCCATTGATCCCACACAGACAACGCCCTCCCCGTCCACACTATGGCCCTCCTAGACTACCAGCCCCCCGCCTCCGACCTCCTCCCCCTCCGCCTGCTCAAACGCGCCTGGTCCCTCGCGCAGGTAATCCCCGCCCTGGCGCGCTTCATGGTCACGTGTCGGCACGCGCTTGCGCAGGAAAGGATCGTTTCTTTTTTCCGCGCCGTGCGCACGTCAGGCGCGCCTTCTTCTTCTGGAGGCACGATTCCTAAAGTTGGAGCGGTGGGGTTCTGCTGGGGAGGATTCTATGCCGTTGAGCTTGCGGCGGATGAAGAAGGGAGTCGGGTCATGATTGAAAGGGACGGAGGGGAGACCGAGGAAGTCAGTCTGATTGACTGTGCGTTCACGGCGCATCCGAGCCTGCTGAGGATTCCGCGGGATATTGAGCGGGTGGTGAAGCCGTTGAGCGTCGCGAATGGGGATGATGATGAGTTTATGGGGAGGAAGGCGATGGTGGGGTTGAGAGAGGTGCTAGAGGGGAAGAATGAGGTCGCAGGGAGGGAGGTGCATGAGGTGGTGGTGTATCCGGGGGCGAAGCATGGGTTTGGGGTGCGGAGGGATTGGAATGATGAGGTGCAGCGGGAGGGGAGGGAGAGGAGTGAGGATCAGG
>Ga0247758_1001927_pt1 | contig 13173 bp, 17 predicted proteins | sample UWRJL156409C4_FD_180950 | JGI IMG/M metagenome (GOLD analysis project Ga0247758, IMG submission 180950) | Plant litter microbial communities from Arlington Agricultural Research Station in Wisconsin, United States - UWRJ-L156-409C-4 | ecosystem: Environmental > Terrestrial > Plant litter >...
CCCGCCAAGATACTTCCCCAGCGTAACCAGGTCCGGCTCCAGCCCCATCTCGCTCCCTAATCCCCCCGGCGCCAGCCTCGAAGTCATCACCTCATCCAGAATAAACACCGCGCCTGCGTCCCGTGCTGCCTGCCGCACAGCCAGAAGGAAGTCCTTCCGCCCCGGGATAACCCCCCCTGCGCCCTGCAGAGCCTCAACCAACACTGCCGCGAGTCCCTCCTCCCCCTCTCCCGCAGCAACACTTGAAATAACGCCCCGCGCCAACTCGTTGTCATTATACCGCCCCACAATCACAAAATCCGCCCTATCAACCGTATTCCCCGACGCCTCCTGCCTTGGAAACGAAAGGACTCCCCCGTGATACCCCCCGGAGAAGACAACCACCTTCCTCTTGCCGGTATACTTCCGCGCGGCGGCGAGCGCGTAGAGATTGGCTTCGGTGCCGGAGTTGGCGAAGCGGATGTGCTGGAGGTTGAAGCGCGTGCAGAGGAGGGAGGCGTGCCGCTGCTCCGAGGTGGTGGTGCTGCCGAGGGAGAGGCCGACGGTGTTGAGGGCGGTGAGGACGGCGGTAAGGATTGAGGGGTGGGGCGTGTGGCTGAAGAGGCCGGCGGAGAGGTCGCCTGCTAGGTCGAGGTATCTGGTGGGAGGTTAGCATAGGGAAGGGAGGGAAAGGGGGGGGATGCTTACTTGTGGCCGTCGAGGTCGAAGAGGGAGGTGCCTTGGCCGTGGGACATGGTCAAGGGGAAGGGAGGGGTGTGTAGCAATGTGCGGGTGTTGCCGCCCGGGAGGGAGCTGGTCGCGAGGTCATGCTGGGCTTTGGAGAGGGGGTTGTTGGAGACGAAGCGGGCCTCTGCTGCCGCGAGAGCTGCTTGTGCCGCGGCGTGGCTGTCGGCGGCGGCCATTTTGGAGGAATTGATTGCGGTGGTGGGTTTCTTGCACGTTGGTGAAGAGTTGGATGTTTTGTTGATCGAGGACGGCTTCGGTCACGGGAGACACGGCAACCCCTCACCCGCTCCCGGCACGCCGGCGTATCGGAACGCGAGGCCAAGAAGGACCCACATGCCGGCAGAGGCCAGGTCGAGTGGATACCTCAGGTCCTACCTGCTCTTGCCTCCCAATGAGGAGATGAGGAACGCGCCCAGCAGACGACATAGCACCGTAAAAATCATCGCCAACAACCTCAGCGAGGATCACGAGGATTCTCAGTGATTGCGCGAGCCTTGAAAGAAAAACGCTTGGGGTAGAGGTGTCTGCCCGCCTCTTGACCCATCTGCTCAGCAAAAAAGAATCCTCAATTTCCCAATTCTGATTGCTGTAGACCTGTTTGCGTTTTCAAAAGCGGGACGAAGTAAAAAAAAATTGTAGGGGATTTAGAGGGGGAGGGGGGAATCGAACTGAGGCAGCTGCTATCCATCACTCCATTCGGAAAGTCATAAAAGGGACTTTCGGAAAGGTAACAGAGGTAGGAGCCCCAGCCTGGCCAACTACACCACAGGCCCCGAACACTGCTACTGTTGTTGGTTGGAAAGTACCGCGCAGACCAGGTATATATATTGCCGTTTCGTTCATCTGATCTTGGGCCGCCACGATGCATGTCGCCGCTTGAGACACAGTGCCTGCTGCTCACACGGAGCAACTTTGTCCTCTTGCTGTTTGCAGTCAGAGATCAGCAAAACCAAACCAGGGTCTACGTGTCCCCCGGCAACCCACTTTCTTTGGACTTCCGAGTTCATTCCCATAGTAATTGAGTAAGGGGGAAAATCGCCCCAGGATTCATCGTGGCCTCCTTCACAAGCACAACATGGATCCAAGCGGCTGCCCGGAACACCAACCCACGCATTGATATGGAAGAACAAGAATAGCGGCGATGTTCGAAAACAATGTCCTGTCCCTTCCGAGTCCCTTCTGTGTAATGCTCCCACGCTTCCATCAATATCTTCCCATACACATACATTCCACTCCCGCGACTTAGTCCATCCCATTCGACCTCATTCCTTCAACGTTTCACCACTCAGCTAGTATTCTAGCAAGCCGATAACAAAGTGCCGCACCAAGAGGGCATACGTACAATGAGAGTACGCCGAACCGTAGATTTCTGTCACAGGGTATTGCGACAGCGATGATATTGATCCCGTCGCATCTGTGTTTGGAGCTATCACCAACCAATCAGGATGAGCCGACGGTGAACAAGTCAGCCAAAGGGCAGCAGCGGCCTTGGGACACTACCATGAGTCCTGTGTGTCGCTTTGAACCAGGCAGATTCCAAGTCCGGCAAGACTTTGAGGCCATTTCCGCGAGGTCTCCGGAGTGGTCGAGCTGCACAGCTCATCGGAAGCATGTGGGCGGTGATGATTGGCCCAGGCAAATGGCCTCAACTCATGCAGGCAGATTCGAAAGGCTAACACCGCAGTGGAAGCCACGCAAGGAACCAATCACAAAAATGGCCTCAGCAAACTCCATACAGCTGTGTAAAAATACCTTCACGGCCGCCTTCACACAAAAGTCCCTTTACACAGCTGTGTAGAAATCGCCCCGTCGTTTACTTACCCCGAACTCGCCCGCCGCCATTCCACTTCGGAGCTCCTCCCCTCCTGTCCGCCCCTCAAAACACCTTTCACCAAACTCACACGTCATGTCAAATCCGAGCTGCGAGCGAGCGAATGCGATGTCTGGTCCACGTCGCTGGAGCTCCTTGTCGCGGGCGCCGATTTGCGAATATTTGCAGCTCGCGGTCGTCTTTCGCAAAAACGGTGAAAATCGGAGTTTGCGCGGAAAATGTGTGCGGAAACGCGTTTCGCGGTCGATCTAGATTGTGAGTCGATCCTGTGAGTAAAAGGCTAGAAATTGACAAGATTGCAGTTCCCAGCTCACTTGCATTTCGGGAAAGCTTGATCTTGTGGGATCGAAAGACCCGTCAGATTGCAAGTCTTCCAGCGGTGTCGGCCATTTTGGCGGAGGGCGCTGTATTTATTGCCCTTAGCGGTCGAAGATACAGTTCGTGACGAGCGACAAAGGTCGTGGTAGCGTCTTCGCCTTCTTGGAAAGCTGGAATTCGGCAGTGCCGAATACGCAGGCGGCGCACTCATCGAGAGCGGCTCCGGCGCCGTTCCCTTGCCTCCGAGCGCCTACCGGAAGAAGTTCCGATTGCAAGCGGCTTAGTTTATCACCAGTTTACGATCACAAGAGCTTCACAGGTGTAAGTGTCAAAATTTGGGCCTGGGGCTCTTGGGCTAGCTGGAAGAGAATTTGGCTTGAACCTACCACAAACGACATTGATCCACCACCTCTTCAACAAAAGAAAATCCCAGCACCCCCGAAACACCGCAGTTCTATCCTCGCCGTACCCCGGCCGGCCTCCCTCGACGCTTCACCCCACAGCAAGCCAGGTGCAGCAACATCGCAGTCATGTTCTCATTGTCATAAAGACAGCAGCAGGAAAAGACGGGCACGAGGATATCTCGGAGACACTCCTTGATGTGACGACGGAAGTTGTCTTTACGCCTAGTTTCTCTACCGCATTTACAGCTATACGCTGGCCCCTGACTGTGCTGCGTCCGGTGGTGGCAACGGAGGTCCTTGTCCAGCGTGAAAGACTCGGAGCACTCCCCACATTGGAGGACCGAACTTTGACTGGGGATGAAAAGGTCAGCCAGCCCGCACATTACTATCTCACAAAGTTGGCAGAGCCGGGTCTTACCTCTTCCTTGCCTTGGGACTGCTTTTGGGCGAGTTAGATGAGACTGATGTGGTATCGACTGGGGACGCAAAGGACGCCGAGGCAGATGGGGCCGGCAATATCAGGCGGTTGTTGGGTTGGTACACGCTCGAGGTATTGCCGCTTTGGCTTTCACCACCAGAGTTGTGTCCACCAGCATTTGCGCGTCCCTCGTGGTCGACCTCACCGTGAAACCACGCATTTGTGGTCGAATCCGCAAGACGGAGACTGGATTCGATGGCCGCCTCTCTGCCGAAGCCCTCAACGTAAAGATCCGGCAGGACTGCTGCGCTGGGCGTATCAACTACCGAGTCCGGCTGTTCGGCTGTCGTCGAGAACGGAACGGACGGTTCTTCGGAGGTTACAAAGTTTTCCAGGACCGTCCAGTTGCTCCAGTCAAAAGAATAACTCCCACCTCCCAACCCCGAGTCAGCATCCTGCTCAACGGTGTCGACCCAAGACGCCACCCCGGCGGTTTCGGTGACCGATGATACGATCGGAGACGATTGCTCTGCGATTGCATTGTTCCAAACCGATTCCTCGTGCAAATGAAAAACATATGGGTTCTTATCATCAGGTCACCGTCTCGCCAGAGGTTTGTCTCCAAGGTTGCATTGTATTTACTATCGTATCCGTTTCTTGCATGTCTGCCTCCTGTGAATGCATCTGAAGGGATTCATCGTCCCACCCAGCGTACGGATCAATGTCAGACTACGGTAGAATACCGTCCATTTCGTCGACGTCTAGGTTGCGGACTCGCGTTCGATGATGTGTGCACTCAATTTGCGTTGCGTCCCACTTGCTTTGCCCGAAGGACTCTCATGGCTCCTCCAGACCGTGGGAGACCGGCTCGGAAAGTATGAGCGTGCTTTTTTGGCCTCAGGGGCCTCAGGTAAGAGGTTCACCAATGGTTTTAATGGCCTAAAGCGCCCTGCAAATGGTGATGCTATCCAATAGCAGCGCTTCAAACCCCCAGTGCTGTAGCTTGCTTTGCCCTAGCCCTAGGTGTCCGTCTGAAGCTCCCTGTGTGGCCTGCCCAATCCATCTAGATGGGGAATCTGCCTTGCTGCAAGCCAGGACTAGCGAACTCACCGAACACCACTCTCAAAGCCCAGATCATTAGTCTTTGTGACGTGGCGTACGAGTGTTGGTGGTGATATCTCTAGATCTAGATGACATAAATTTCAGAAACGCGCCCAACACCGTGGTCTTCGAATACATGACCCTGTGACACCAATGCCATTATACCTTGTCTAACAACTACCAACAGCTCGTTGATCACCCCATCAATCAGAACCTCAACTCAGGTGCCCAGGGTACTCGCTCAGCTGCAACCCTAACCACACCATGTGAAGTAAGCCCCATAGACAGCGGATAGCTGTTAGTAGTAGTCGCACTCGCTGTCAAGACAAATTTGACACCATTATTGAGCGTAATCCTTCAAGAACCAGGGGTAGATGGATTGAAAATGCTTGTACCTTTCAGTTTGCGTCACAGGTTGGAAATAGTGTACGGGCTTTGTAGCTCGATGTCGTTGAGATCGGAAAGGGCAGGAATCGGGCTGACACCTTTGGTTGGAGCAACGTGAACCCACAGTTCAGACCTATGGTCCGAGACGCCGCAGATAAGCCAACAAGAATCCCCTGAAAAGGCGAAATGCATGCGCATCAAGCCAAGAAAGAAGCTCGAATCTAATGTGGTGAAGCAAAACATCGATTCGTTCCACAGATGTGATGGTTGACAATACATCGATTTCTGGCCCAAATTTTGTATGCCAGGAAGATCCAACTCGAGTTTCGGTGAAAGAAATGGCAGTATATCGATCCTTCGATCTGGATGCTTTGCTATGCAAATCTGAGCCGGCGCCGAGGACCTGAGATCGCACCGGTCAAACTCCACCGGGCCACAGCCGAAATCTCTGAAATACCACATGGGGTCCTTGGGGTCTTGTAATAGGGGTAGGAGAATTATCCGACTCCGGCCCCATTTTGCATCCCAAATGCCAAAGATGGTACCGGGAAACCCCTAGAAGTAGTTTTTGGTCTTTCATCTGCCGTTCATCCAGGTATGTGAACTGGATACCCATATTGCCCTGGACAACAAACGGCGCTGGAATGATGTGATCTTCGACTGACTGAACTGTCGTACCACGTGAAAAGTCTGTAGGTGACCTGGCGAACAATGATACAGTGTTAAAACTCTCATAATACCACGCAAACAGAAACAAGTCGCTGGTCTGTTGAGAAATCGTCTCTTGCAGCCGACACAATGCGTTTGCGCGCTCTCCGTAGAGTGGCATATTTACACCGATAGAAACAGAAAACGCGGAGAGGGGACAGCAGATCGATGGACCCTGCCAATGTTCGCTTCGATGCGTGATGAGGTTCGTTAGAAGCGGTTGGACCGAGACCCGTGAGCTTGGGAAGTTGGATCGTGAGGGCAAATTGCTTGGGGATTGTGAAGCAAAGCCCCAGAGGGGAAGATGAAACGGGAAATACAATTATCGCAGTGAAAATACAGATCTAACCAGCTGACCTGCCAAGTATGCATCACTGCCTCCGTACCTATATTCGGTATTGTAACCGACAAATAAACACATATCATACAATATTATACAAAAAGGTCCTGCCGTATCGGATGATCTCTACTGAGTCTGCTGATTCTGCTCTTCGCGCCGTTCGACCGCCTGTGCAGAGATTGTTTTCATCCAATGCTCAATACGAGGGGCGAGAGCAAACTCATACTCTGGCATACTGACAAGTTCCCTCAAAAATGGCCCGCCTGCGCCGTTGGCTGATCTCCCGAAAACGTTTGCGATGTCGTTCACGATTGAGTATGTGTCATTATCGCAGAACAGCCCGGAATGTCGCATCTCCTCGAGAAGGTTGAAGACGGCTTCTGCGTTTCCATGTCGATACCAGTAGATCCGAGCCAATTCGTTGTAGAATGCCGTGCTGACACCGAGGACGTAGCTTTGAAGACCGAGCGCTTTGATACGAGGCAGGATGTTGAGTGCGAGAGGAGACGACCTCTCAAAATTTTCGTCCATTAACCTGAGGGCGGTCACAAGGTAGGAGGGGTAGAGCGGCCCGTGGATATTCATCGAGAACGTTTTCTCAGCGTCGCCGCCCGCGGCAATGTCCTTCTTGCCCCGTGACTTCTTTGTACGTTTCTTGGGCGCCTCCGGGTCTTTATCAAGGCCCAGTTTTTGCACCAGGGAAAAGACTTCGGATTCCATTACTCCCCAAAGCTCAAAGTCGGTCTTCGCACCTCGTAGCCTCTTTTCGACTCGTTCACGCTCCATCACTCGTCGCTTCTCTTCCTCGACGGCCGTCATCAAAGGCGAGGCGGCAACCTGGCCATCGTTGGCCGCTTCCTCCCCACCAACACTGCTCTCTGCCCGCTCCGTCTCGAAGGCGCTTAACGCAGCGCGCGCAGCCTGGCGCAGGCTAGGCGGAAATCGCATGAGCGCCTTTGTTGGGTTTGCTGCCGCTGATACCTGCCCGACCATGTGCGTTGGACCAAAGGGCTGCATAGCCGGTCGCCATGAGCCAGCCTGAGCGGCGGCGGCATCGCTCATGATGATACCGATCTCATCACGGGCACTTTCGACGTTCCCTTTGTTCGGCGACTGAGTCTTGATGGCACCGCTCGGGATGACTGTATCGAGTGCAGACGCAGCAGGCTTCGCCGACGGCGTCGCGCGTGCGCCGCGGGTGGCGATCTCCTGGAAAATACGTTCGAAGGCGTTTCGCTCGCCCGGTGTTATTGTCGGTTGGTGGCCGGGAGGCACATCCTCCATTGCAATATCGGGGTCATGGTGCTCCGTTCCTGGCGGGAACTCGAAAGGGATAGCACTTCCGCCCAAGCCTTGTCCTTTGCGACGTTGTGCTGCGGCAGTCGTTGTTGCGTGGAAGAACGCTCGAAGTGCGGGTGTCGAGACTCTGGTCTTGGGGAAACGCTGGATCGTTCGAGTCTGGTAGAGGAAAGGGAGAATGGTCGCCATTTTACAACCGAGGTTCCAGACAAAGAATGGTTATAACGAGCGTGAGTTGGAGGACGAAGATGTCATGATCGGAGACAAGTTTGGCAGTTGCTCGAAGCTCGAATCCGAAATTTTGCCCAAGTTGCCTGCCGGAAGTCGCTCAGACACGCTGACGACAGGGATTTCTGCTCGCGTTCGTTCAAGGGTGGCGCACGGACGAAAAGGGGCGCATTGCCCCGTGATTACGCGACGATGTTCGCCCACCACACGCGACTCCTTTCCTGGGTTAATTGATTCCAGGATCTGCCTGTCTTTCCTCAAGTGCGGCCTCCTCCAGTCATCCCTCCATCTCACATCAAGCCCCTCCCCTCCGTCCACTGTATGCGGGCTACAAACCTGCTCTTCTCGATTTTGTTCTTTTGCCGACTCCAAACCCCCTTGCCGAGCCAAATCCATTGCGCCGACTGAAACCGACCGCGTTGTCAAGATGCCGCCGAAAAAGAAGGAACCCGTCATGAGCGCCTTCGAGCGCAAACGCCTTGAGAATATCGCAAACAACAATGCCATCCTCGGCAGTATCAGCGCCACCGCTGACAAGATAATACCCAAGCCAGCTCCTCCAAAGCCGAAACCCAAGCGAGTGTCCGCACCCCGCGTCAAGCGCGAGCCCGTCCAGGCGTCCCCGCGCGTCTCGACGCGACAGAGTAGCAGACTGGCCGGCCTCGATGCAGACTCCCCTGCAGCGAAGCGCAAGGCTGAAGTGGAGGCCGAAGCCGAGCTGGAGAAGGCTAAAGCAAAGAAGCTGCGTGTGAACGCCGACCTGAGTCTGGGAGAAATAAAGGTGGAGGGGAGAAAGTGGGAGGGGAGTATCGATGGCATGGCGAGCTTAAAGGGGCTCCGGGGTGCTCAGCCCGGAGTCAGGACGTTCACCGAAGACGACGTGGACAAGACTGCAGACAAGGGATTGAAGGACTTAAGGTTGCGAATGAGCGGCCTCAAGTTGTACGAGAAATGGGCTGTCAATGGTAAGTCTCAGCATCCATACGAGAATCCTGGACTAGCTGGCTCCTTTTTCCTGGCCATAACAAGTATGCTGATCATTGGATGTAGACATCAAAATTGTTCCTCAGCGGGTTTACTCTATGGGTTTCCATCCCACAGAGAGTAAGCCGATCATCTTTGCTGGCGACAAAGAGGGTGCTATGGGCCTATTCGACGCATCTCAGGAAGCCCCCGAGGTCGATGACGACGAGGACGAACTGTCTGAGATATCCGATCCCGTAATATCTGCGTTTAAAACGCACTCTCGGACCATCACTGCGTTCCATTTCTCCCCATCTGACGAGAATGCTGTCTTCTCGGCGTCCTATGACTCCTCTATCCGCAAGCTGGACTTGGACAAAGGGGTATCCATCCAGGTGTATGCCCCGGCAAACCCGGACGAAGACTTGCCAATCAGCGCGATGGACATTCCCTCGACGGATCCAAACATAATCATATTCTCGACGTTGCAAGGTTCTCTCGGGCGTTACGACTTGAGGACGGAACCTATGGACGCTGAGATCTGGGGATTGACCGACTCCAAGATCGGGGGCTTCTCCCTCCATCCCACGCAACCTCACCTCGTGGCAACGGCGTCACTTGACCGTACCCTCAAAATCTGGGATCTCCGTAAGATCAGCGGGAAGGGCGACCTCCGTCATCCTGCCCTCCTGGGCGAGCACACATCTCGGCTATCCGTGTCGCATGCCAGCTGGAGCAGTGCCGGTCACATCGCAACATCAAGCTATGACGATCGCATCAAAATCTACTCGTTTCCTGATGCTGGCAAGTGGGCGGCAGGCCATGACATCACGGAAAAGCAGATGGCACCAACCCATCAGATTCCGCACAACAACCAGACGGGCCGCTGGGTGACCATTCTGAAGCCGCAGTGGCAGAAGCAGCCACGAGATGGTCTCCAGAAGTTTGTTATTGGCAACATGAACCGCTTCGTAGACGTGTTCGCTGCCGACGGGGAACAGCTTGCCCAACTCGATGGCGATGGCATCACAGCGGTTCCGGCAGTGGCGCATTTCCATCCTACTTTGGACTGGGTGGCTGGTGGTACTGCAAGTGGCAAGCTGTGCTTGTGGATGTAAGAGGAACAAGGATGTTTGGGCACCGAGTTGGTGTATGATTCAAGTTGGGAGGGATGCTCAAGGATGATCTTTTGGAAATAACATTTGGGGCGGGTGGGATAGATGGATGCGATGAGATGATACCATGTTCGTTATGACAGTGTGGAGATAGAACTAATTTAGGACTCCACCTTTCGGCTCGTGTCAAACATAGAGTTGATGCAACAGTCTATTTCATACGTACCAACCTAATAATAAACTGCCGGATGGCCTTATCGTCGGCACAATGTGGTTATGCCTTTCAGAGAGCAAATCCAATGTCCCTGGCCACATTCAAAAGCCAGAGTTTCGAAACCATGATCTAGCCATAATCCGTTCGGCATAAGTAGAGCAGGAAAACGAAAAATGTCTATGAGCATGGCATGAAGGACATCGACTCTTGATATCGTCAAGTTATATTTCAATGGGACTTTCTGAATGTTTACGCTGTTTAGGGTGTTTTTTCTTTTTTCTTTCAAACGACTCTTTATTAATCTGTAAGAGGACTTGGTTATCCTTGAACCCCTAAGCTGCGTCGCGGACGACTGTTGCCTCTTGTCAATGTCCCAGGTGCATAAACTGCTCCATTTGACCTGGCTTGGAGGCTGTGGTGTTTGTTAACTGGCTTTGCGTCAGTTTTTGGACTCTTGATGGAAACTGCTCTTGGAGACTGAATGTCATAGACGATTTGAACAGATGTATCAAAGGAGCACTTATGAGGTTGCTGAACGGTTCCTCACTATCAACGTTTGTATGGTGGGCAGAATCAGTGAAATCTTTTCTTGAACGAAAATGCAGAAAGCGGACCACAATGAACATGCTGTTTTGCTCATTGGACAATGCTTCCGAATGGGTCGATTTTCATCCGGATGCACCGGCAAGCTTTTGTCGCAGCATGACCCCAGGAGAGGAACCTGAGCGATAGCACACTGTCACACTGTCACACTGTCGCCTCTTTCGAAATAAGGTATGCTTCGGGGTTCTAGACCTTGTTCCGAGCTTATCAGCTTCATTTTGGTTCCCCCAACTCTTTTGAGAGCCATGTCTTGCATGTGATGCAGCAAGTCAGTGGGGTTGGGTCAGCGGTGAACGTGGGGTGACCAGCTGCCATTGCCGGTCGCACGGCCCCCATGCTTATCGATAACCAATGCCCCACCAAGCCAGCAAACCAGCAGCCAGATGGGAAAGCATGAGTGCAGAATGGCAGACCGCACAACGAACCTTCGGCTTGGAAAGAACACTGGAATTGCATTTTGTGGCGGCTCAGAGCGGTCAGTATCCCGGTGCGCCCTCACGCAGGTATCGTATGCAGGATGCACGCATGTGCTGTCTAGTTTGTGCTTGTTCCTGTTGCGTGCCTGTGCTTGATAGCGAATTCGAAATGCAGCGCGAACTCCCGGTTCCGCCTGCTGATCAGTGATCCTGGTCAAAGTAATCACTTGGCAGCCTAGGAAGGGCCTGTGCTGCCGACCCGACGCCATCCTTGAGGAGCCGACCCGTCATTCGATTGCTGGGCCTTGGCCCTCATCCGCCATCCGGGGTCTGTGCCAAACATCGCACCGGCGGCCGGTGTTGATTCCCGCCTCATCGCAGCCAAGGACCTGCAAACGTTGGAGCTGCTGTACATCTACATTTGGCAAGGAATCGGGTCGCTGCCACTAGCCTCACGCTGCAGCCTCGCTCTGCGCTGCAACCCGGCGCCAATCGCTCGTGGCCGGGAATCCACCTGACAAGCGCTGCTGCGCTAGGCTGACCGTCTCCCCTGCACCGTCCAGTGCAGCACGGGAGATCTCGCCTTGGCTCTGCGCATACATCCGACCTCCCCTCCGCCGCCTGCCTGCCCGTTTGATCCTTTGCCTGGCTGTCTCTGCCGGCGTGACACGCATTGCTGGACGATTCCAGATACTAATAGCGCCCTCGACAGAACGAGGTGCGCCTCACGCAGCGATAATAGGCACCTCCCCCATCAAGTCTGCCGCGACCCAGCGGACTCCAAACTATGGCGCCGCCCTCACAATCAACGTCACCTGCTGCCGTCGCCGCACCCTCCGTGCCCGGCACCCACCCACACCCTCCGCCAAACCCGGGGCTCCCAGGGCTCCCACCCACACAGCTATCCCAATCACATCGCCTCGACCTCCCGTCATCCGCACCACCCACACGCTTGCCCACCGCCGCGAGCCATATCCTCGACAACCAGCCAGCACGACGTCTCTCCAGGAGGCTGGTAAAGAAGCGCCGCGACGGCGACCACCCACCCACCATGGAGCTGCCTGAGCGCCTCAAGGACCATGGTGACCACGCCGACAGCGAAGAGGAGGTGTTACAGCCGCAGGGGTACATGGGCGGCATGTCCATGAACATGAACCAGAGCATATTCGGCCTGATCGCCGCCGCCGGCAGCCAGGTCGACTTCACCGACAGGTTCGAGGGCCAGAGCTCCGATGAAGAGGACGAGGGCGAGACTGCGATGGCGATGACCATCGCCGGACACAAAGGTTCTGCGCGGCGGGTCGGCCCCGAAGGTTTGGGCGGTGGCTCTCTTGCTCAAACTACAGTTCTCAGAAAGCCCGGGGCTTTCCCAACAAAAAATGAGGGTCGCCACCACCGCAAGAAACTTTCAGAAAGTCGCATTCTGCGATCAATGTCGCGACTCGCCTCCAAATCCAGATCCAAAGGCAAAGACACGTCCGATTGCCAAATACAAGAGGAGAAGGAGGAAGACGAGCTCGCCTCTCCGTTCGGCTCGGCAGACGCTTCAGCGCCAACTATAGAACTCACCCGGACTGAGGGCAGACTGGCGCCTGTTATGAGCAGGATGCTTGAAGCGCGTGCACAGATGGCGGCTCGCCCGAGCTTCGATCTAGACAGGTTATCTAGCGAAAGAGCAGGAGACACAGAGTCCAGCGAAACAGGCCCCTCCGAGCTCGCGAAGCGGCTGAAGGATATATTCGAGTTTGAGGAGCCTGAAGAGGTCATTGAAGGTAACACGATACCCGCCACCGTGTCAGAGCATGAACTAACGCATCGGCCCTAGAATACCCCTGCTGGCTGCTTCAGCACGTCCTACTCCAAGGCTACATGTACATAACGAAGCGGCACATCGCCTTCTACGCATATCTACCCAAGAAAGCTGTAGGTGTTGATTTGCCTGTACCGGGGATGGGCGTCGTGCTAATTCTATGAACAGCACGAGACCGCGAAGTCCGGATACTTGGCCAAGTCTGGGAAGCGAAATCCCAAATACAATCGGTACTGGTTCCGTCTCAAGGGCGACGTCCTCTCGTACTACAGCGACCCCCAGGACATGTACT
>Ga0247758_1001928_pt1 | contig 13165 bp, 12 predicted proteins | sample UWRJL156409C4_FD_180950 | JGI IMG/M metagenome (GOLD analysis project Ga0247758, IMG submission 180950) | Plant litter microbial communities from Arlington Agricultural Research Station in Wisconsin, United States - UWRJ-L156-409C-4 | ecosystem: Environmental > Terrestrial > Plant litter >...
TCTAGTATTACTATTACAACCCCAGCCAGACTCCGCGTTTTTCCACTACATTGCGCACTTCACTGCGCACTACTATTACACTGCGCCCATTACTTTCTCCGTAGCTTTGACCGTGCGGCCGCTCCTAGTCTTCTTCACGGGCCTTGCAGGGACCAAACTCAATTCTCCCACCTGTTCGTTAGTGGGGACGCCCGTTGCAGCGCGCTTCCTTGACTGAGTAGTAGTAACTGGCTCCTTGGCTATAAGCAAAGAAGGCCGTGGGCGTGTGTAGCTGCGTAAGGCTGTTCTGCGCGGCTAAGGCTCCGGCTCTCCATTCGGAGTGGGATGCCAGATCGGAATCGCGAACGGGGTCGCGTTCGGAGTCGCGTTCGGAGTCGCGACCGGAGCCTTGCTCAGATTCGGAACCGTTGCCAGAATCGCTGTCAGATTCACCGAATGGAGGCAGTTCAGAGGCTATATCAACCCCATCGAGCGGTATAACGCTTGCAGCGTTCAAGGCACTGCGCAAACGCTGAACCGAGCCCTCACGCGAAGAAGGCTCCGAAGAAGGCTCCGAAGAAGGCTCCGAAGAAGGCTCCGAAGGCTTGTGAACCTCGTCAATATCGCTTTAGCAGTAAGGCTCGCCGTCGACATCACTGTAGTAGTACGGCTTGCCGTCGCTATCGCTGTCAGGGATTATGGTCCGCCCTGCACTGGTCGACATTGCTGTAACTGCGGAACTCCGCAATTGCGCGACAACAAATGGGAATCTGGTGCTTCCAATTGCTTCAGGGCATAGTCTGGCCATTTTATTAGCTATAGGAACCATATTGGAGCGATGCGACAAACCGTTGTTGGTGTTGTGGTGCTCGAGTGAAGTCGAAGTTTTGTTGAAGATGGCAAAATTATCACAAGGTCGAATGTTGCAAACGGCCAATGATGCAAACGGACTTAGATCAATTTTCTACCCATACAAAACCCTAACCCCGTATGTGGGGGGGTGCCCCCCTAGTAAAATGGCCAGTGCGTGGGTGCCCCCCTAAGAATTGGGGGGTGCCCCCCTATCAGATGCCATCTAGATAGTCGTGGTTGATGGTATTCTCCTCGGTGGGGTGTCAAAAACCGCTCCTGAGGTGCTACGGATTATAGGCGCCCTTGGACCCCGAGGCCGAATGGATTCACACCTGGGGTGTCGAAGTTGCCCTCGTCATCGGCATCTGGAAGCGGACTTGGTCGTACTCCCTCGCCGTTGCTGCCGGCTGCGCTCTGGAGCTGGCTGGTCAGTTCTCCCTGCCGTCCAATTTCCTAACGCCTACTGACCTCTTATAGGCTACGCCAGCCGCACCAAGCTCGCCAGCAACCCGTGGAACTCGGCGGCTTTTCAGACGCAGATCTGTGCCATCGTCCTTGGCCCGACGCTCATCTGCATCGGCCTCTACCTAACCCTCAAGCATGCCGTCACAAACCTTAACCCGTCGCTTAGCCGAGTCACGCCGCGCGCATACCCGTGGTTTTTTATCCCGGCTGACGTCTCGTGTCTCAAGCCCGGACCCTAAAAAAAACCGGGCACGTCGATATCTCGGACCGTTCCTAACACGCGGCCCTTCCCATCAACGAACTCAGGCCAATGGTACCCGGTGTGTGTGCAACTTCCCCCTCTTGTTTGATTCCGTCGCGAGGTCTCAATTCTAGATGAGCATGACAGAAAATACGACCGTTTGCCCCAAGCTAAGCTCATCAAACCGTCTTGCCGCGGTGCCATGTCTGGCCAATCAGCATTACCCGAGACGACGACCCGTCAAGAGGCACCGTTAGTGACATGGGAAGAGGACCTTTTGGCGTCCAAGTCACCGTCTCCCACCACCATCCCGCACTATCCCAGAAGAGCCCACAGGAAGAGTCGGACTGGCTGTGCCGTCTGCAGGGCAAGGAAAATAAAAGTGCGTATCTCTGGGCTCCCTCTTCACTCGTCCGCTGACATCTCCTAGTGCGACGAAACGCACCCTTCCTGCATCCACTGCATGACCCATGGCGTTCCATGCCCCTATCTAACCGCAGTTCCACCGGATCCCGTGGCCAGCGAGTCAAGCCGCGAGCGTAGCCGGCCAAACAAGACAGCAGCCTCGAAGCCGTCAGTAGGCAGAAGCTCTGGACCTCCAAAAACCACAACAACCAGCACCTGGCTGCCCATTGCCAACCCCCCTGCCGAACCCGAACAAAATCACCTCCCCAATCTTGAACTCGAACTCCTTCACAACTTCACTACCAAAACCTACTCCACCCTTGCCGCAGATTCCGGCGTCTGCGACTTCTGGCGCCTCACCGTTGTCCAAGTCGGCTTCCAATGCGACTTCATCATGCTGTCCGTTCTTGCCCTCTCGGCGCTCCACCTCGCCTGCCACCGCCCTTCCGAGCGCGACTTCTACACCTCCCACGGCATCCTCTTCCACCAGTGCGCTCTCCGCTCCGCGACGCGCCTTATGGCCGCCCCCACCGGCGTCGATAACCTCTCCGACCTTTTGGGCCATTTTTATGTATAAGACTAATTCTGCCTCGTTCGGCTAGAATTGAAGTAATTGTGCAAGCTGCGGCGCAACCTTCCGGAAAGAGGCATAATGCCCTTTCGATGGTGTGTGCCCACCTCAGCAGGTGACTGCTGGTTGGATCGGAACAGACAAGTTGATACAATGAACTAGGGGGTAATGATGGCGCTAACAAACTACCGGTGTTTTTACGTACTACATGGGCTCTGAGCGAGTCTCAATTTGGTGGGTAGGATTTGTCTGAGTCCCGATTATCAGATGGCAATACCTACTAGTATGTTGGGCATGCGAGTCCCTCGCCAAGTGGTTGAGTTTCGACATGTGCCGCGAAGTCATTACCAGAAATTTCTTGATTGGAAAGCCAGAAATTATTCTTGACATCAAGTTGGAGAAATAATAAGACGTATATTCAAAGTGCTTGCACTCGGCCCGATCAGCGATCGTCCGTTCTGGCAACCTGTCGTGTTTCACCACCTGGCAACGATTGTCGGCCTTGGTGAGACCTGCATGGACTAACATCTAATCATTAGCTGAAGAACTGGGCAATAATGCAAGCCTCGAAGCGCTATGCATTATTATTGGGCGTGCCTATTATTGTGGGCCCCATGGCAGAGGATTGCAGGCAAGGTGATGATCGGCCATTGGGACAAGCTGAAAACTCGGACTCTCCCACGATCCCGACCGACAGATTCCTCATCTTCTTCAACCGTTTTCTTCGGCAAAAACAAACCCCCTTATCGTAACCAGAGGATCTGACCGCTATGGAGCCGAAGATAGTGCCCTGCGCCCACAGGAGCCCGACGGGTCAGTGGTTCAATGCCAAGCGGATTATCGTGTGTTGCGATGGCACTTGGAACAGCGCGTAGGCCGTGCCTCTCTGCTTGTTGCTATAATTCTTGCCACAAATTGACCTCGAACATCAGCAACGCACGCGAATCCGGCGACCCGACCAACGTCGCCCGTCTCTCTGGAGCCTTTGCCAAGAAATGCTGCTCCGGCATGCCCCAGCTCGTGTATTATCACTCAGGCGGTACGCATCCCCATTCTTGCACATCATAACATTTACTGACTAGTGTGACACCCACAAGTCGGCACCGAAACCTCCAAGATCGCCCAATACCTCGGTGGAATCTTCGGCATCGGCGTCGCGCAGGACATTGTCGAATCTTACCGCTTCATCTGCGACAACTATAACCCCGGTGATGAAATCATCATCATTGGATTCTCCCGTGGTGCTTTCACGGCCCGCTCTGTTGCCGGTATGGTATGCTCCTTGGGCTTTCTGAACCGCTCGGGGTTGGATCAACTCCCTCATATTTTCCATGATTATGAGACGTGGCAGGATTGGGGAGATGCGAAGTACGATCCGGAGGATCACTTGGTGGGCTTCACGCTGGAGAATCAAAAGCGTCTAAAAAGGTTTGAAGCCGCTAGAGAGAGGGAGATGAACGGAGTGGCAAAGATGCCGTGGAGCGGATCGGTTGAGGAGCTGCAGGCGAAGCTTGACGAACGGAAAAGGGGATTGTTTGAAACCATGTCAAAGATGCGTTGTCCGGCACAGAATGGTGGGGATAAAAGGCGAGTAAAGGGGGCCAGAGCCAAGATGGATATGAGAAAGATGGCGAAGGAGTACCGGGATATGCTCGTTGAGGTAGGAGGCCTTGTTGGAGTCTCTCTTTGGCATGTGCCCCTGCTGACTGACCATACGAACAGCAAGGAATGGCCCTGGCCAAACGCATCGAAGAGGTTGACAAAGATGGTAAAAAGGTGCACAAATACGTACCTGTTCACGGGATGGTCAAGGCCGTGGGGGTTTGGGATACTGTTGGATCCCTAGGGATCCCGCGCATGCCTCTCCACAGCGGTGGCCGCAGGGAACAAGAGGTTATCCACCACCAGATCCTCCCGTGCCATTCTATGCGCTAAGATTGAAGTGTAGATACGCTTTGAGGGTCTCGATGTCCCCTTCAGCGTTGAATATGCCTTCCATGCCCTGGCCCTCGACGAATGGCGGACCGCCTTCGACTGCACTATGTGGGGGAAGAGATGCAACAGTGCTACTCAACTCCGCCAGGTGTGGTTCCCAGGCTCGCACTGCAATGCGGGGGGCGGCTGGCCCGATCAGCAGATCGCAACTATCGCTCTCGCCTGTAAGTCGTTTCCAACTTTACCTGCCCTTGAGTACCTCTGAGTGCCTCTAAAATCAACTAACACCACACAACCACACAGGGATGGCCGACCAACTAACCTCCATCGGCGTCGAGTTCAGCAAAGTCGAAATGAACCGCGTCTTTTACGAGCTCCGCCCCGGTGCTGCCCCCCAAAAATGGGCCCTCGGCACCATCCGCAACCCTGCGGGCCCAACCACGTATCCCGACAAGATCCACGGCTTCCTCGCAGCCCCCTACCGCTACCTCAAGTACGGCCACACCGCCTATCCCACACGCCGACCAGGGGGCTACACCGCCGACGGGGGCGACGGACCCCTCGAGGAACCCAACGAACTCGTCCACCCCTGCGTTCGCATCCGCTACCTCTACGGCGGCGCCGGCATGGACGACGCAGGCGCCTGGGAATGCCGCGGCCTAACTTCACGAGGGTACACCCTCCAGCCTCGCTCCGCCCCGGACACCCCCATCCGTCCATGCCGCGTCGACTCCGCCGTTGCCCCGTATCACGCCGTTTCCGGTTCCGTCACTCCCTTTTACGACACCCTCCCCTCTAACTTGACCTCCACATCCACCTCCACTCTCGCCGTCCGCACCGAACAACCCCACGACCGCTACGACCTGTACCCACTCCCCGTCCCCAAAACCCACTGGGTCTGGGCCAAGCCCGATGGCAGCAGCGTCCTCCCCGAAGAGCACATCGGCATGTGGGAACGCATGTTCATCAAAAACAACGAGAAGCTTCTCTCCTGGTACGCCCGCGAACAGACCGCTATCCAAGAACAACAAAACAAAAATGGCGCCTCGTCTCATAATAACAGGAAACCATCGCTCACCTCAGCCCTAAGAACGATCTTCAAGCGGGGGCGGGGCGTAGATCCAGATCCAGATCTATCGTCGACGATCCGGGTCCTTGCGGCCGACATGGCCTCGGAGAAAATGCCCATCCCCACCGAGTACGGCTACCACGACCTCGTGTCCTGGCAGCAGGGCGACACGACGAGTAACAGGCCGCCGCGTGTTGGTCTTGATCTTGGCCCTGCTATTAGCAAGCCATGACGTGACAGCGGCTACCGGTGCGAGCGTTTCCATATATGTCAGCCGAGGAGTCGAGTAAGAAAGACTACATCTACGCACCGCCTGCGCCGCGCACTCTCCAAGGATATGGGCATCACCTACTTTCCCTCGAAAGGCAACTTTAGCCGCTCAGGGGTGTTGAAACAGGTCTCTGAGGCTGAGCAGCGGCCGCGGATGGGATCGCCCTAGCTCAGGGAAGAATCAGGGAAAGCTCAGAACAAAATCAGCCACAGCTCATCCCAGCTCAGGATGACGAACGAAAAAGGGAATTTCGTGTGCCCAGATTCGTCGCAGACAACCAGGCTGTTTCCCCAGCAGTGTTTGTCCTCTGCTTTTGGCTATTCATGGTCTTCATCAACCTTCTCCCGGTGAAACTTCTGGCAAACCTGGAGTTTGTTTTTGGCTTCACCAAGATGCTCTACCTCAGCTTGATCTGCGTCTTCAACGTCGCGTTGCACGCTATGCGCCCTGCCGACAAGGAAGCGTTCTGGACCTGGAACGCCCCATACCCGGGTGCATCTCAAAGCTTCACGCTTCACAGCGGGTCCGTGGTCACCGGGGACGCAGGAAGGCTGCTGGGAATGTGGGATGCGATCACACCCGGTTCGTTTGGCCTCGTGGACTTCGAAACAATCGCCATCGCGGCGGCAGAGAATACTCAGGAGAAGGGACTAAAATCAATGGGGTGGTAAGAACAAGGGGTGCCCACGCCGAGACTCCCTCGAGCGAGCCATTCGTGATGGAACCCAGGGGGCTCAAGACCATAGAAAGCAGCATCATCAGATTTGACGAACTCATCCTCATCAACTCCTTCAGCATTGTGTATAGCGACGATGGCGTCTTCAGGATAAGAGATTACCGCTGCCCATAGCTGGTTCCAGCCCCACACTTACTTGGTCCCGGTTCGATTTTGCGACCTCCTGCTGACCTCTTGCTTCTTTCCCTCCGATGGATTCGTCTTTTCCTTCGCAATTACTATTTATTCGGAGGATTTGGCGACAAATGGTAACGTGTTGCCATTACGCCAAGGCCTAGAGATCATTCCACCTGCGCAGGCTTCGGCAACGAGGGGATTGCCATACTCGTCGTGGCCGCTCTTGGCTCTACGCTTATAGCTCGTAGTTGGGAGGAGCTGTAACGCAGGGATTCCAGAGTCGGCTTTGCCCACCAAACGCCGCCCACAGATTCTCTGGTAAGCCCACCAAACGGGCTGCTTGCTTTTCCTTATCCCATACGCAGCTGACACCCAGACCCAGAATATAGAACCCATTCACGCTTTGTCGAAGCTGCCTGCGCTTGTGAGATCAATGCATCTCCCAGCACAATCGGTTGTGTCCGGCAGACAAAGAAAAACATAACGCCTTTGCTTGGCTATGGAACGTGCGTACGAGAGCGATTGGCAATGTCGATGGAAACCTTGGCTCATTTTGGGATGTGCTCTTTGTTGGGGATTGGCTTGATGTTTGTGTTTGTCGTCTTCTGCCAAACCATTGCCGCCCTCGGCGCGTAGCGACCAGCACCTTTCTCCTCGCTTATCATTACCTTCGCGTAAGAGTGCTTCCATTCCGTCTCTTCGGTTCACATCTTTCCGAGGATGGCCGCGGGGCGGCAAGCGTTTTTGTTGGCATCGTGAGGCATCGAATCGGCGAGTATCGGAAGGGTTGGTTGACCCTGTTGTTTTTTTGTGATGGAGACTGACAAGGATTCTTGCGTTCGAGTCTGCCTGGAGTTTAAAGTGGTCACCGACTATTTGGAACTGCAGTAGCGCCGTGTGACGGCTTTGCAGTGCGCGGGAGCATGAGTCGCATGGCCACTGGGCACCTGAGCACCAACTCTTGCTTGCCGGAGCGCTGTTATCACGGCTTGTTTTTCTCATCGCGGCTTGTTTCCCCAGATGGTTGAATCAGTCACCCCCCTGTGACTGCGGGTGGAAACCCTGATCATCAACTAAGGAGGGACAGTCACTATAGTCACGTCGCAGCAAGATATAGGACCCAAATGTTTCGAACAGCTGTTCGCTTCTGCCACTTTCAAATCTGCTCTTTGTAGCGACATCACATCTCCTGCGAGTTTTGTCTCCTGCGAGTTCAATACCATGGCACCAACCTATTTGGCTGACAGATACGGCTGGGCCTACTCTCTTGATGACGGAGGCCAGCCCAAGTATCTCTTGAATGGCGCAGGTTACTTTATTCGTCACTGTACGCTTTCCCAGTCTCATTCAGACAGTAAGAAACCGGACAGGCCAGATACTCCCCCAAGGTCAAGTCCCTCCGACAACTCAGGGTCCGATAACTTAGAGGGCTCCGACACCTCAAAAGATTCCAAGATATCTGGGCCCCTACTATTCTACTGCACTACTATTACGGCTCGTGTTCACCAGTATCGCCCCCTTTCACTCTGGTATTGAAACCTCTGACACGGAGACTCCTGTGCGCGGTCAAAAGAGCTCGGTTGGTCCAGTATGGCCAAAACCAAGACATCTAATTCAGTAATTGACCCGATGGGGTAAAGTTTATGCACGCTAACAGGATGCATGCGCCTCAAGCATAGCAACTTGCACAGAAACGCCATGTCCTGAGGTTTCGGAGATTCACACTCAGCCGTATGCAAAAGGCATGCACTGCTGGCCAGGGGTAGTGCTACTTAAATACCTACCTAGGTAAGGTATTGAACTCCCGGCCTGTCTCACTTCACGCATTTATGGGAATTTCCTAGTGTATCCGAAACGACCAGTGACTGACCATGGTTGTCGAAGGCGTAACTAGTACTTCTTGACTCCTGTGGGACACCTATTATTACTAAAGTATTACATAGAGGCACTGCCAGTATTAGGCCTCCCTCAGTTGTAGAGCTTATCCATCCTTGAGGGAGCGTTAGTGGTATTAAAGACCGATGTCAGCCCCAGTGAGTAACCCCCCCGGACTGGTACCACAGTTGCTACAGGCCACCGGTCCGTACACACTTTACGCCTCTCTTCAGGACGACGAGATCCGTCTCATCTCCCTCAGCCCATCTGCATCCGCCGCTTCACCCATACACTTTACCTTTGTCGTGACAAGCATATCTAATTGCCCGCCATATGACGCGCTATCCTACACATGGGACTAACAGGCTTTCGACCGCCTAGCCTACTGTGACGGAGAGAAGACGTTTGTCACCAGGAATGTCGAATCGGCCATGCATAAGCTCTGAGGCCGGGCACTGTGGAGTAAGGCGTACTTGATCTGGATTGATACGCTCTGTATTAATCAGGGTTCTGTGTTGGAAAAAAACAGACAGGTCGTGATGATGGGTGAGATATACTCCCAGGCGCATAAGGTGGTCGTTTGGTTGAGCTATGATGATTCTAGCGCTGCTATGCTGGGTCCGACGGAGTAGTAACTTCGAAGGGTGTTTAGGAGGATTTGAGATGTTGCTGTGGAGACGAAAAAGGTTCTGGGTGGCGATGACCAGGACACGCAGGTGATTTCTAAATTACCGAACCACCGGTATTAGACGAGGATTTGGACGGTGTAAGAGTTGTCTTTGGCTAAGAGCTTCGTCGTGTACGTCGGGGGTTTTGGCCCGCTGGCTGGGAGCGCTCTCCGAGATGCCATCGTCGGCCCGGGATATCCATTCAGACTTCGAGGAAACTAGGCCACGGCACGCCTCCACTTAGACCTCCCACATCCCACGAACAGCTACCTGCTTCCTGCTGGTAAATCAGGGGCTTATAATCGACATGGTGTTGTCCTGGGCCTCGTGTCGAAGGACGCTAGTGATAAACGAGATCTTGTCTTTGCGCTGTAAGCGGTGGTGCTAGACATTTTAGGCGGAATACCCGTTGATTATGACGTTAAGATTGATGACTTGTTTGTCCGGGTGACTAAAGAGCTCTTATGTAGTGGGATGATCCTGGATATACTCTTCCTGGCCACTCTTTCCGATTGGCGCCACCTTTTTCCGTCCAGATACTAGTAATATCTAAGTCGGCCGGCCAGAACACGCCTAAACGTGTAGTTAAGCTAAGTTGATTATTACACGCGGGTACCATCATGGGTCCCCAACTGGGCTACGATTCCTTGGGATCTTGGCTTGAGGTGGCACATGGACTGTGGTCTGTACGCACCTGGGCGCGACTCAGTTTAGCACATCATTAAGGATGATAACACCCTATCTATTAGGGTGTGTATATTTAGTTAAGTCTTAAGGCTCATCAGTAAACCTATCTGCTATAACGGCACTAGAGACACTTATGGGGAATGGCTAAGCGACTACAGGTAGTGGTATCCCCCGCCAAGTGCAAGCTATAATCGAATTGTGGAGTAACTAGTTTGTCTGGTAGCGCGGGAAGAGGGGGTAGGGACCGAGCGCTTTCTGAAAGACTGGGTACGCCATTGCTGGTCATGCGTGGCTGACCGGTTTGGTCTTTATAAATCTGAACATCTCTACCTCTCCAACCCAGGTGGACTGCCCTATCAGTACTTCTCATAACCTAAGACTATACACGCGCGCAGTGACGAAGGCCGCTCTTTATTTCTTACGACTTGTGGAAAGGTCTACCTGGGTGAATGTCCAAGGGTGGGGGACATGGTAGTGTTTTTCTCCGACATAAGCCCAGCGTACTTGCTACACCCGGTAGAGCCCTGACATCCGGAAGAAAAATATAAGCTTGTATCCCTTGTTATTCGTCTACACGACGTGGATTTATCAAGCTTGGGAAGAAATGAGAGATTACCTTGGAGATGGGTAGGTATTGTGTAAGAATTTGGATATGTTATCTAGGTGGTTTTAGGGAGAGTTGAGATTAAATTTATTGGGGAGAAGGTCGAGCTTTTCGGGGTGCCTGATTTAATACCACTGATGGCTGGGAGATGCTATATGTGACAAGGTGGCTGTTAGGCGCGCCCCACCCCCTAAGAGTGTGTTATATTAATTCTTTTCACTGGGTGCTTGGGTATTTTTTTATATAAAAAACCTGGAAACTTAGCCACAGATGCTGGCGTGCCATTATTCCTTGTCGCCTCCTTAAGACTCGATGTTAAGACCTAGTTCTTATCCTTTGTGCTCTTCGTCTGGCTCACCCCAAGCTTGCCTGGCTAACTTATAGGGCGTAAGGAGGAGTGAAGAGCGTGGTGAAACCATCTGTCTTTAAATAGAATTGAGGCGAGTTCGAGGCTGTCGAGGATGGCTGTTGAAGATGACTGTTGAGGGCGGCGTAGAGCCCTAACGAGTGGAACCCTGTTTTAGTAATCAGCCTAGACTGTAGTGTACTGTCGTTGTTAAGGTTTTGTAGAGGGAAGTGCGGGGTAAGGGATGGTTAAGTCTGGTGTGGACAGGGGTAGAATTCTATGTAGCGTATGAATCGAGTGGTTGGTTGTTGAATCGGGTGGCAAGCGATTACAGTGGAGAAAGGGGTTTATACTTAATCATTATCTGGCGCTGCCCGTATATGACGTCCCAGGGAAGCCAGCCGCAGGCGTGGAGCGCTGAAGCTTAGCGTCGCGCTTCTTTATCTTACTATTAAGTCAAGTGTCGATAATGGTCGAGCTACAGTATATAGAACTCTTCAGGACCAAAAATTAGCATAAAGGGCAAGAACTGGGCCTTAAAAGACTTCGCTTCGTTTTGGCGGCGGGCTTACGGACGGACTTGGGCAGTTTTAGTAGAGAAGGAGTTTGACTAAAGCGGTACGACATGGCAGAACATGTTTATCTCTGGACAAGTGTTCTACGACCTCCTTCCGCCGCAGCTTTTTGGTCCGTGTGGAAGCCCACATATTGAACGCTGCCAAATAGGATTGCCGAGCCCCTCTATCGTATCTGCTTGCTAGTGCCGTTACAGCTGTCGCGCCTGTCCTTGTTCTGCATCGTAGTCGAGAGAGCAAGCGCGGCGCGAGGGACGGGTCGACGCAGCTTAGCGATCTCACCCACCAACGCCACTAATGCGCCCGGACCAGTGAATGGCGCGCTTCTCCGCTTGTGCCTCATCCCGGGCGCCTGTCTCATGCATGCTGGCGACGGGACTTGGTCCCCAGTGGATGCAGCCGTAGTTCTACCAAAGGCGAGACGCCGTTAGTAGCAGTCGGCAGCCTTAAAGACGACACTATGGTTGGACCTGGTCTTGCACTGGCAGATCTTGCAGGCTAGGAAGGCAGGCGTCGCCCATTTAACCCTACTAATGACAGGGTAATGCTTGACGAGATGTTTGTCATGATGATGGCTGGAGTTTGTCCGCTTCCCTCCCTTCTTCTCTTCAGTTACAATAACTAACCGGCTCTATTGGTAGGGCCACGAGCCTGGGTGGATCGCGGATACGGCGATTACGGCTGGTCGGTTATGCCGCTTAACGATGACGTATCGGCACGCTTGCAGTTAGGGGGTGGGCGCTTCTTGCGCCGCCGAGGGTGACTTCTTCGCGCCGGCCTTGACTGCCCCTTGCCCCGCGCTGCCCTCCACAAATCCTGCGAACTAGGTATTAGATGTAGTGGCCTAGGCGCTAATGGTGAAGGGCTTATTTATTATATTAGTGTTAAGTCCATTCGTATTAAGAGCGACTTAAGCCTCTAGCAGTTAAGTGTTTGCTAAACGTGATTGAAGTTGTTAGATCAGGTGGTTGCGTTGCGTAAGTAACTCAGGATAACGCGCCATAAGAGCACAGAGAAGGATAGCTGGCCATTAAGAGGGAAGCCAGGCTAAGGCCCGTCGCCCACTCCTAAGGTGTTACAGCTGTCTTTTTAGCTCCTTGGCCGTGGCCAGGACTCTTGTGAGGGCCCCATTACAGTCTTATCGGTCCTCCCAGCATTATGACGGCTATCCTGGGCCTGTGTATTGTGAGAGTGCTAAAGGTTGTGGAAAAACAGGTTATTAAGAGGCTGTGGAGGGTAAGTCACCATTGCCGTTAAGTTAAAGTAACTTTAAAATGTTTCATCACTAGTTTAGCTAGCCTTGCGTCTTACAGGTCTTTCGTCTCCGTGGAAGGTAGATGGAGGAGTGGCGCGGGGGCCATTTTGTTAAACCTCTTGCCGTAAGTATGTGCGGGCATTGCGAATTAATCTATGCGGTTGAGGTACGACGGAAGCGCCGCGCCAGGTTTGAGGGACTTACCACCGCTTGTAGAAAAGTGTGATGGCGTGTAGGGGCCTGCTGGTTGGGTCGAGGAGTTTTTTGGTGCGGCCGCCTCGCCTCTACGGTTGCGCGCAGCATCGTGTCATCGCTGTCCAGAGGGAGGAAGGCCTGGTTAAAGCTTCTGTCGTGCGGTTGTTCCTGTTAATGGTTGTGTGAACGATGAGGTTACTGATCGCGGGATAGCGCTGCGCCCAGGGCTTATCGCTCTGTGTGACATACCCGGGGTTGTGGACCGGATTCTTGCTTGAAAGAGCTTATATACAGTAGTGAGGCGGCTTATGGCGCTGTC
>Ga0247758_1001930_pt1 | contig 13147 bp, 16 predicted proteins | sample UWRJL156409C4_FD_180950 | JGI IMG/M metagenome (GOLD analysis project Ga0247758, IMG submission 180950) | Plant litter microbial communities from Arlington Agricultural Research Station in Wisconsin, United States - UWRJ-L156-409C-4 | ecosystem: Environmental > Terrestrial > Plant litter >...
GAATGACGACAACAAGCCGGGGACTCCAAGCTGGGACGACTCCGGTAGAGAGATGACGGTCCAGGGAGCAAACATTGATGCGGTGAACCACTGCTGGTGTTCCGGGAAGAGCTCCAGTGGAGGCATGGATTCCAACCTTTCAGCCGAGGGAGACATGGATTCCAAGCTTTCATCGGTGCTGACGATGCTCCTCCCGTAGCTCCGCAAGATCAAAACCGACGCACCAGTGGGTGGGCCTTACGAGTCCATCCCACACGCAGTCTTTCAAGTGCTCCTTGGATCCCATGAGAAGTCCATACTCGATGCTAGCCGCACATGGTTCGATGAGTGATATAAAATTATGCAGGCCAACATAGGGAAGGATCTGAATCACGACAAGCAAAGTATCGAGAATACTGAGAATACCCTCAACACGTTGAAGAAGCCCGAGAATTCCGATGCGTACGCCTTTGCTGTTGGCTGTGCAAAGCGGCTCGCCGGCAAGCGGGGTTCTTTACAAAGCATAACCGATTCGGCTCTGGGCCGCTGGACTTGAAAAAAGGGCACAATGTCTTACGCCTCGACGGCGTGTAGGCCCTTATCATTGCACGCGAGTCAGGCAACCGGTATACAATTGTCGGCCCTGCGTTTATGCCTGGGTTGATGGAAGAAGTTAGGTCAAAGGGAGGGCAAGAGCCTGAGCTGGGGAACATTGTTCTTGTCTGACCCCCTGAGAGAAACGCAGAAAGGTAGGTAGGTGCCTACCCAAGATAAGTAAGTGTGTATATCCTACCAACTGCCGCATCACTGCTCTCTCTGATGTCTTCTTCAGTGCTTTGCTTCCTCATGCCCTGCCACCCCTTCTACAATACCGGCCATATCCCTCTTGCATGTTGTCCGCACGTCATCCCAAAACGGGAGCTTTACTGCAACAGCTTTGAACCAAGTGCCAGTCGTGCCCCTAGCAAATGCCTTGAGGTTCAGGTTCTTCCAGCCAGCACTGTCCCCTGAATTCGCCGATATCGCTTTGCTCTAGGATTGCCAGAGCGATAAAAGAGGATATGACAAACAGAGTAACGTTTACTACTAGATTGATGACGGATATGTAAATAAACTGTCGCCCGAGCTGGCCAAAAGGCTGGTATGGGGCCATGGTACTGACTTCTGAGATGGGACGATTGGGCCGTATGGAGGACTGTGATGACAACGCCGTTATCGACTCAAATAATACAGAGGAACAAGGAATCCTTCGCCGAGGGGGCGGCCAACCAGCCCACAGACATTAGTACGTCCCAGATAGGGAACATCACGAGGACGGATGCTGCGACGAGGGCCGCTGCTGTTCCGGCGCATGATGCCAAGTCCGCGGACCGATGATGGATGGCTGATACAACACTCGTATAGATTGGAATCATCGATAGGAGAGGTGTAGCTAGGTCGAAGAACGTAACGATGATGCTGCCAACCGCGGAAATGACCCCAAGCACCAGCATGTGCCCCAAATAGGAGATATAACGAGAGTGGACGTCGATGGTTTTGTCACTAACCCTCTCTCTGATCTTCTGGGGCGATCGAGTCGTTTCTGTCGGACATGATCACGTCTCCTGGCCGATGGTACCGACCTTGCGATTCGTGACGAATAAGGTGGTTTGCGAAATGGTTTTGCTTTGGACGTAAAGAAATCTGCAAGCCTACCGTTTTGTGATTGGGCGTTGATGGTCATAGTTGGTGCGCAAATGCGCACCAGGTCGCGCTGGGTTGGGGTTGTGGGGCATTGCGCTTGTCTGCCGATTCGGCCTGCTCTCAGCCCCAAACACCATGAGACTACATAGGATAGGCAATTGTCAGGATGTAGCGCCGAACACAAATACTACCAGATAACATCTTGCAAGCCGTTGCTCACTCTGCCCCCCCTGGTAGTACAAAAGCCACAGTCCGAGGAAATTTCGTATGCCTAAATTCGGCGCACACAGCCAGGCTGTCTTCATCACATCCGAGAACTTTTTAATGGCTCTGCAGTCAGCAGGTTGGATAAAGAATGAAGAGCCCGCAAGTTGGAGCCGGAAGTCATTCGCCGTGCTTCTTTGTATGACTTGTGCCGTCACAACCACACTCAGAGCCGAAAGGTCATTGCGGCAACTTCCTGTCGACTTCCGACTTGTCACAGAGGTGAGGACTTGTTGACAGATTGCAACTGACCGCGTTAGGCGATTCGTTTCCACGCACCAAGCAAAGGGTAGTCTGGTTCCGCCTCGTCAAAGAGCATGTAGCGGCTGCTACTCTGCCCGCCCAAGTACGTGTAGCTCTTTTTCTTATTGGTGATGGGTCCATCGAGTCCGAATAGGTTACTTGGAAGCCACTTCTCAAACGTGTGTTGCTCCCCCATCACGTGCTGGCGGCAGCGGCTGGTGAGCGGTCGCCTGTAGTCGTCAACATCGTCGCTTGTGGCGTAATTTTCCATCACGTCCAACTGGTTGGAGTACATGTGAGGTCGAGACTTGTAGCCTCTACATTCTGGTGGCACATTTGCACGACTCGAATCCAGTGTGCCGTGTTTCTGACAGAAGGCGACAGGAGAACCACATGACGTGGATTAGTCAGGAAATGCAACCAATTCGACTGAAGCACCAGTGCTCGCATTTCAGGGTCAACGCTACTCCAAAACGGTCGCGCTAACCTTAAAAATAAAATAAAAGGTGCTGATTCGCAGCGATTGTAGGCATTTGTCAAGCGCGAATGCACACTCTGTTTTCACAGACCAAAACGTCTGAGCAGTCATCGTGGCTCGAGCAACTCGCCCCGGCGCAATGGCCTGGCCACTCGCAGTTTTGGTCACCAACCTCCCCATCACTCTCGCCATCGCTTCCGCCTTCTGATTGGTTACCGCCAGTATTGCTTGGTTTGCCACCGTGATCTCCTGGGAGCCACCCCCCGGGGACCCCTGGAACAGCCCCTCCAACCTTGGCGATGAGCGAGTTCCCCAAACCCTCAATGCTCTGCTGAAAATCCGCGTAATTTCGCGCCGCCCAATTAGCGCCGTTAGCTCCCGGAACCGCTCCTTTACCGGCAAAAGCGATGTAGAGCACATCGTCCTGATCGTGCCCGCTGTTCCCATTTATCCCACTGCCGTAACACGCCGTCGCCAGCGAGATGGACGCCTCCCCTACGACGGGGTGATCCCCATCGTCACCGTTGGTGTCGCCCCAGATGCCGAACACCAATTTGTCCCCACAGACAACCGCTATCACACTCAGGGGCTCGATTCCATACTCTTGCGGATCAAATGTCTTCCATCCGTGTCTCGTGCCGGTGTTCCCAAAGACGACGTAAGGGTGCACGTTGGCATTCAGGTCGTGGATGCCCTTTCCGTATCGCTCTACTGTCGACTGGAAGGACGTGACGGACTGCGTGTCGTGGCTGGAGCCGCATCGACCATCGTCGGCGTGTCCGCCCTGTGCGCCGTCGCAGTCGACGTCCATGTTGGCTTTTATGTACACGATGCCGTAGTCGGCCAAGTGGTCGCCACAGTAGGAAAAGCCTCGAGGCACATCAACATGGGAATTCTTGGGGGAGGAAAAGTGGGGCCGGGGGCGGGGGCTCACTGTTGGGACCACTGTCGGAGCTCCAGAACCCGCTGGCAAGCTTGTTGGAGCAAGTCTTGAGACCACCATAAAAGGTTCGAACATTCTGGGGAATGCCGCCAGCTTCGGCAACGCGGGAGACGGCAACGAGGGAGGTCAAGACCAGGTGTTGGGTTCGCAGCGAGAGACGCATCTTGAAACTTGAGAAACAAAGGAATGACTAAGGTTAGGCGGGTAGGTAGACTCTTATCAGACAGGGTCTGACTTTGGAGTCTTTTGGATTCTCAAGAAATAGGCCGTATAGATGGTTCCGTCTTATAGCGGTGCGCATCTCAATCAATGCGGGACGGTGAGGATTCCCCGGGCCGCCGGTGCCACCTCCTGAACAGCCTGTGGGTATCATTCGGACGGGGGTCTAGAAGCCCACCGCCGTGAAACATGAAACATGGCACGCCGCTAGGCTGTGCCCAATCCTCTGGCTTCGATTATTGCATGGTAATATTAACTAAGACACTAAGACAAGTGGGGACGCGACCAACTACCACTAAGACACCAAAGACTGGTCGTCGGGTTCGCCTCGGTGGTACTTGTACCCAGCAACCTCGCTTCGGCCCTGGGGCACAATTTTCACACAGGCAGTTGGCATCCCGGCGTCACTTCTGAATGTGTAGGGCGATCGATGTGTGATATCTTCACCAAATTTTAGGCTCGGATATTGTCATTCAGACGAGATTGATCCCCTTCCATTCAGCGCTCTCGAATGCAGCGCCATGCTCAAACAACTGGGGGCATCAAATATCCCTACCCGAAATACCTGCCAGGAACCCCAGCCGAGTACATCAATAGCCCATAGCACCGCCTCTTGTCCGTCTTCTGGACTCGTCCAAATCTCGCCGTAACGACCCAGAGTGGAGTGCGCACGCAGGAGCCGGCAGCGCCAGAGGCCGACATGCAAGGGTGGCGCCCACAGGCCCGCGCGCACCCAAAGTTTGTCACATCGCCGATGAGCTATGCGGGGGTCCATGATCTGTGTTCCATCAACCTCTCAGGTTTTGCTGGTGTCCCAGAGCGCCTAAGATGTCAAGATAATGGTCGAAGCGAACGAAAACCGGAAGTAGCTTGCTTTTAGAGTACTCTTCTTGGCCAAATTCATCCTCCATCTTGCTTGGGATTCGGGGACACCAGCAGCACGCATAGAATGGCCTTGCAACCTCCACCGGGAGGTGTCAGAAACACGGCACACTGGATTCGCTCCAAATAATGAGGTGCAATGTTGAGATTTTATTGCTTGTTGTGGCTCTGGCTTCCAGCAGAACCTCCCTCTTTATAGACCCTTTCGTAGGATTCAGCCTTCGTCACCATAGTGGCTTAGGCTTACTGGCGTTCCTGCAGTGCCAAGCATCCAGTCAGTTAAGCTGACTAGATTCCCAGGGCCCCGGAACCCCCTCATATCTGACGGGAGGGCTGCCTTGCCCCGGAGAGCGCACATACCTAGTTACCTCGATATTCTCACTCGGCTTTTTTTCTGACCCAAACCCGGGCTATCCACGGCGGCAATGTTCTATCTCAGCAATGCCAAGAAGCGATCCTGCTGTCTACTGATACGCTTTGGACAGAGTTGCTGCCCCTGCAGGTAGACGCCGCTGTTTTCCCCTCAGAGGGGCTCGTTTGGATCTCTGGCAGGATGCACATCGTTCGCTCATCGATCATCAGCTTCTTACGTCCCACTAATTGTCCTCAGACAGAAACTTCAACGCGCAGGAGATTTTCCGGTGAAGGCCGCATGCAGGTATAACTTGGCTGTTTTCTCTTTCTTTTTTTATCTATTTCCACCTTTCACCTCCGAGCAGATGACAATCAATCAACCATTGATCGTAAAGTTCTCTCCAGCCGCGCAGTGACCGTTCTGAGGACAGAAGAAGCCCCAGGGGCTGGAATCGATCACGGTAACTGCCAATAGTTGCCCAGCCTTCGTCACCTCTTAGCATTAGTTACATTTGGCAAACGTGAACGGTACGATATTGGAGCTGACCTGAACAATGCCCGTGTCAAATCCACCAGGGGTAGGCTTGCAGCCAACCCCCTCAACGAGACCATGGCCTGCGTCCTTAAAGTGGAACTTGATAACATCGCCTGGGAGTGCAGTGACCTGACTAGGGAGGAAGCCCCCATTGCCAGCTTCGATAGTATGGGTTGCAGCCTGGGCCTGAACGAGGGCAGGAGTAAGAAGAAGCAAGCGTAGTAGTTGCATATTGGGCATTTCGTGATGATGGAAACCACAATGGGTACTGTGGGGCGTTGCGGTGGGTACAGAGAGGAAAGCAAATCAAAGGCATCGGCGAGTGCCTAATTTATATAGCAATATCCCCAGCTCCTCACGGTTGCCTCAGAGCGCCGTTGAAGCTGATCTGGGCATCCCTTTCAGTTTCTGCTGACTCTTTTCGAGCATTTCGGAGCATTCGGCTGTGTCCGAAATCTAGGAGTTCTGCATTGGGTCCCTGCATTCGTTTGAAGTATGTCTGATTCGGCTGCGCCGTAGAAATCGGAGTGATTTACTGCCTTTTTCACGTACATGAGACACAATAGAGTGCGGGCACTCATACTGCAGACGCCGTCGGCGGGTTTTCTCCTGCTTCGCAGGGGTCACCCGAACAGGGAGGTTGTCAGCTCCATGTCCTAGGGAACGTCTACATCCCAGTAATCAATCTAAGCATCATAAAATACCGCATCGGCGGGTTAAGAGGCGCCGGTCGGCAGTACTGGTTTTATCATGATCAGTACACACATGTGCATGTAAGCTAGGGGAGCTGTTAGCGGTCTGCCTGTGATTTTTTTTGTTTGAGATGAAGGTTCAACGAGGATTTTGGAGATGATATATAAGGAAGACGGTGAGTGTATTGATGGTCCAGTCAAATCTGAGCCTTGGCATCATCGCCTACGTTCACACTACGAAATCGACCCAGCTTTCGGAGTTTTTGCCGAAACATCACCAACGGTTCTATCGCGAAATCGACACAGCCTCGCTAAGCAGGTTTCTCGCTATGTTAACACTTGGCGAAAACACTAACAGAGCCTTCGACGTCCCCGGCAGGGGGAGAAGCATCTTGAGGAAGCAAAAGGGAGTAGCAAGTGATGGTGGGGGCTCACACTACATGTATCATTCGATCGATGGGGATGACGAGAATCAAGATTGCAAGCGGTGGTACAAGCAGTGAGGTTCACCTGATACCCGCCTGTAGCAACTCCTCCAAACTCTAGTTGACAACACAACATTTTTCTAGTTCTCGTTCAGCGACGCCGAGAACCTTGTTCTTCCCACTACCTACCGTACCTTACCGAGCACCGTGAAGCCGCTAACCCCAGTCACTTGGCACTTGGCAAGTACGCCACAGGAAAGAGAAGCGAAACAGCTATTAAGCTTGGCGCGTATCTCTCTTCACGGTGTGATCTAGAAGACCCGATGTGGCCGGGATCCATGAACGCCAAGAGCAAAATGATCACCCGAGAAATTTCCGGCGTTGCAAGCAGAAGATGATTTCGCTTTGACCACCTTGGCGGAGGCGATCTGATTGCTTCTTTGGGCCCGATCGCCTGGACTCGACACGCTGCATGGCGTTTTCCAAGCCCTTGGCAAGCATCCAGGCCCAGCATTGAAAAAGCGCAGACCTCCCGCTTTCTCCTTGACGGTTAGGGGCTCAGAGCTCAACCCGCTGACAACTACCTGACGTCACCTCCCGACTGGCCCTTCCTTCCACCATCGCCGTCGTCTCCCATGGGTATCCGTCCATCTCCAAGATGGGTGGCGGAGGTAAAGAGCCCGTGGACACGTCAGCCGGCTACAGGACCTTGGCCATCCTGCTGCCGCTTTTCGTAATCGCTTTGGCATTCTACTTCGTCCGCATCTGGACCCGGGCTCGGCCCAAGCCTCGCCTCACTGCAGCCGATTACACGTTGACTGTTGCAGTCGTGCGTCCCTCCCCATGAGTTGAATCCTGCAAAGCAAAAGAGTTGACCTGGAGCCCACTAGATCGCTGAATCCGTGTCGATCATCTTGACCATCGTCGCGGTCTCATACGGTTTTGGTCATCCTCCCTACCTCCTCTCCTCGGATCAGATCGAAGTAATTGGGCGTTCCACATTTACCGTGTTCGTCGTTGCGATCTGGGCATCATCATTCGCCCGAATTTCGATCCTTTGTCTGCTGCTGCAGATCGCCCAAGAGCGGGTCTGGAAAGGGATCCTCTGGTCCGCGATCGCTCTCCAGGGAGCCTCTCTTGCCGCATGCAACATCTCTCAGCTTATCCAATGCCGCCCAATTCGTTCGATGTGGTCAAATGTCCCTGATAAAGAATGCGTGCCTTCGGAACACATTTGGATCGTGGCTTGGGTGTTCAGCGGTGAGTCTGCCTACCTACAGATCAACTTCGGTCTCTGCCGCAGGTGTGAAGTACTGGGTCAGCTGACGCTTAATTCCTACGGATATAGGTATTGGCATGATCAGCGACTTGCTTTGCGCGATTCTTCCGTCGTTGTTGGTATGGCGTCTGAACCACTCAGTTGCCGAGAAGTTGCTCCTTTCGATGCTGATGGGACTCTGTCTGGTCGCTACCCTTGCCGGCATGTTCAAGGTTCTTGTGTTGCGGTCTTACGACCCTACGTCGGAGAACGTTGTGGGCGATATGATGCCCGCGTATATGTGGTATGTTTTAGGGATATCGGAGGACAAGATCGTCCTGCGACGAGGCCGGAGCTGATGACGTACCTCCTTCAGGATCCGTATTGAAGAAATCATTCTCATCATAGCAGCTTGTGCACCACTACTCAAGCGACCCATCGAGAATCTATTACAGCGCCGGCTAGCCATTCCGTACTTCCGTCCCAAGGAAAAACAACTCAATTCGATTGAGACACTTCCACCACCCTCGGGGAGGGTGATATATTACAGCAACTCTGAAATAGGGGAGCATGAGTACTTGCAGACATAGATTTCTCGGAACAAGATAGCTTGTTATCATTGGGTTTGAGCTAAGAGCAGACTATAGGCGTAACAGAAGGTTTTATGGAGGACTGCACGAAAGATAGATGATTGCCTGCTGAAGGCTTAGATTTCTTGCTTGACTTGCTTAGACAGGGAAGACTACAGTGAGCCCTTCACAAGGAAATAGAGCAGCATTGGCTAAACAAGTTGCTGCACATCTCCTGCGACAAGTTGAAATGCCGAGTCGGCATACCTCACACGTGAAATAATGCGCACGTCGCACAGTGAATTCGAAAAACCGCGGATTGTGGGGGAAAGATTAGTTGGAAAATGTGGGCTTCGGGAGATTTTAGGGACAAGGCGCTAGGTGTCTAGGAGGTCCAGGAGGCGGTTCGCAAAGGAGGATTCTGGTCCAGGGACCGAGGGTGTTTTCTAGTTGCTTCATGGGAGTTTCGCGGCAGAGGCACTGGGTGGGCCATTGGCCGACGGGGCAGACGGGGGTTTCTTTGGGGAGGGAGTCGCAACCGATGATGTTAGGGATGGTGTTGTACGTGGGCTAGAGGACGTGCTTTGTGCGGCATTAGGGGAGAGCCTCGCACCAATTACAGCAGGGGCAGGACTCCGGGCAGGCGATGATAGATACTCCGGAGGGCGGTGTGAAAGGGGGTCTATGGCCGCGGAGGATGGGACGGAAGGCACTGCGCCGCCGATCTTCACCGCTGCGGCGTGTCGCAAGGCGAGAGGAAGCTGGGAAGGTGGTGTGAGGTTTGAAGGGATTAGCTCCTTTCACAAAACACCGCGGGATATGTTGGGTGATGGACTTGGTAATTCTTTAACTAAGGGAATAGAAGATCATATTATGTTGCCGACATTTAGATGCCGACCTCGTGGACCGCAACCTATACGCAAAAGAGCCCTCTTCGGTACCTTCAAACCACCCACCCACCCAATCAGGCTAACTTCTCTCCCAGTTCTGTTCCAATCTGAGCCTTAAGCACCTAAAATTGACCACTAGTGATATTGCCTTTGTTCCGAGACTCATTTCCAGACCCCTTCCAAGCTGAGTCGTTGTCCTGGCGGTCATTGCCCCCAATTTCCAGCTCCCGAACATAGTCGAATCGATACCGCTCAATTGCACCCCTGAAAATACGTAACTCCTGTTTTGTGCCGAACAGCTTGCTGGTGTTGTGGAACGCATTCTGAAAAAAAAGTCATAAGGTGCGGCATTAGGTGAATACCACGAACCGCAGCCCTCGTGAGCATGCTCAGGCTCGGGGCCCGGCCACCATACCAGTATACTCTTTCGAGAAGAAGAATTGCACTTGCTGCGGATACTAACTGCTGAATGTAATTCTGGTAAGATACAGACCTGTCAATGTTGTAGGCAGCGGCGCTGGCTGCCACAGAAATTGCACCAGGCATCGCAACCCAAGGTCCACCGAGTCCGAGTTGGACGGTGCCATATGTGAAGATAGGGGCGACAACTCCGTTGAAGGTGGCCATAAACATCGATGCTTTGACTGGGAGAATATCCGCAACAGGGTGTGCCTTTTCTTGCGGACCAAACATGGCGACTGGCTGAGCGTCTGCCACGGGCACTTTTCATTTGACTCGGTGAAGCTGGACTGGTGACATAGGAGGAGGTCTTGTGTACGGTGTCGACATCAGGAAGGGCGGAAGTGCCAAACTAAAGCTAGATGCCGGGAAGTATCTAATGCAAGCTAATAAGAGTTCCACCTATTGTAGTACTGACTTCGATTACTTAAAATGCTGGTTTTGAACGATATTATGTTTACGGTGCACAAGATATACTGGGGAGTGATGTAATGTGGGATACAGAACGTAGCAAAAAGGGGCGGGCGCCCGAGGTGCCACAAGCCGGAAAAGGGTATCGGACACCGCTCATCGGTACGGTAGCCGACTACACACCTTAGGGAGATAGGATTATGCGCATGCGCGTGCCGGTGGCCGGAAGCATTATCCGAGCTGCGGCGCATTTGCGCGCCCTCCTCAATCAGATTGTGTGTGATTTTTTGTAGGGACTTTGACCAGTCTAAAGAGGTGTATGTGCGCCGAAGCTGAACGGCAGCGCCGGGGTTTCATCATGCCGCACCGAAAGCTGAGACGTGGCTTGTTACCTGAAGCGCTTGCTGAAGCCACCCCCTTTTGACAGCAGGAGGTAAGGTAGGCTCCCCTTGGAGGTTGATGGCCAAAAGCAAACTGGACTGCCGATTTGGCAGCCTTTCATCCATTTTCCCGCATATTTCCTTCCGGTTTGCAACCTACTATCTAAACTAACTAACATTGAATCGACTCCATGGCAGCCACGAGCGCTGCTGCACCTCAAGCTACGGTGTTAGCTGATGGTCAGCCGAAATACACCTACTTGCCACTTTCGAGAGATAAGAGGTCGTTCAGGCTTTTGAGGGTACAAAACCTTGAGATGGATGTCCGGTACGAGATGGTTGCCTACGAGCTCCAGAACGCGCCACGTTACGATGCCGTGTCGTACCGTTGGGGCGACCCAGCAATCACTCATTCCATCAAAGTGAGCGGTGCCATCCTCGGCGTGACGGAGAGCGTAAGCCGCCTTCTCAACGCATTGGTACCCTCCAAAGGTGCGCGGTACCTCTGGATCGACTTCGTCTGCATCAACCAGGACGACAGCTTTGAGAAAGACTACCAAATCCCGCTGATGCGCGATATATATGGCAACGCCAAGTATGTCATAGCCTATGTGGGCGACGCTCCGGAAGGCGACGCGGCCCTGATCCCCGACTTTCTCGGCAAGCTTCTGGATGCCCAGACGGTGCTCGCCCACCAGATACAGTTGGGAGGGAACCGCGGCGTGTTTCCGTTTCAGGAACATCCTGAAGCGACGCGGGCGCTGCAGCGCCTGTTTGCCAACCCGTATTGGCAACGGGCGTGGATTATCCAGGAAGTGGTCATCCCCACCAACGTTCAGATGCTGTACGGCGGCAGGCGGATTGACTGGCGCGTGTTTCTGTCCGTCGTCGGCGGTATGCGCACCGTCGTCGACGGCACACTGCTGCAGCTGCAAGACAATTGGAACGAGCCCGATGCCTGGGCCTCGTCCATGCGCGGCACCAACTGCATTGGCAACATGAAGCACTTGCGCCGACTCCTGCACGACGACGACCGCCGCCTCCACCTCGCCGACATCGTCATGCTCAGCGCCCAGTCGGTAGCCTCACACCCGCAGGACAAGGTCTACGCCTTGCTCGGCCTCTGCAGCGCCGACTTTGCACAGGACCCAGACATGCAACCAGACCACCGCCTGTCGCCCGGCCAAGTCTTCACCCGCGCCGTCGCCCACGGCCTGCGCGGCCGGAAATTCTCCCTTCTCAACCTCGCCGGGCGGTGCCGGCCGCGCACCCTATCCGGTCTCCCGAGCTGGGTTCCCGACCTCTCGGTAGCGCCGATCACGTACCCGCTCGATCATCCCCAGACCGGCTATCTCGCGGGAGGAGCCGCACCGGCCCAATTCGAGGTCCGCGACGACGGCTCCCGGCTGCGGATCCGCGGCGTCTGCATCGGGCGGATCAAGGCCGTGTCCGCCCTACCGCCGATGGCATCGAACGCGCGCGGCCTGGCGGAGTCGGTTTTGCAGCTCAATGACAACGAGGCTCTCCTGCTCAGCGTGGTCGCACGGCACACCGAGTACCGACTTTTGGTGGAGGAACACGTCAATAACGTGTATAGCCCTAACTGCCAGTCGCGCGAGGAGGCTCTATGGAGGACGCTTGTGGGTGATGAGTACCCCGACCCGGCCAGATACCGCTTCCCAGCTCCGGATATGGTGGGGAATGATTACGCCGTCTTCCGAGACCTGACGGAGCTGGCCGAGGACGTGACGCGGGACGTCCCCACCGAGCAAGTCCAACTGCGGTTCCTCCAGCTAATGGCCCGGTCCGGCCGCTCGTTCGCGCGCATCAACGGGCTCATGGGCCGCAAGATCAACTGTCGGCGGCTGGCCGTGACCGAAGAGGGCTACTTGTGTCTAGTTCTCGATGGGGTCGCAGCTGGTGATTGGGTGTGTGCGTTTTCGGGTTCCAAGCCGCCGTATCTGCTGCGAGCCCGCGAAGGCGAGGCTGCCACCTACGAGCTCATATCTGAAGCTTACGTTCATGGGTTCATGCAGGGGGAGGCTATGAGACAGTTTGAGAGGACATGGTTTGACCTCGTGTAGGTAAAGTACGATACCGAAATCGATGGCTCTAACAAAGCGTCCGAGGTTCGTATCTCACCTCTCCACCAGCACAACTGAAGGTTTTTCTTGATGCCGAACACTCTCATACCTGGACATGCGTTTCCAGCTCAGAATGCTGTATTACTGCTGTTGTTTTACCCTCAAGTTGCCCTCACCAACCCCAGTCACCAGCACCACCCCTAGCCATCTTGCTCAGGCGCTACTCAGGCGTTGTTCAGGAGCTGTTCAGGAAATGATCAGAGAAATTGCCAAACATGGTTTAGACGAGTTGGTCAGTACTCTGCAGCTCGAATGGTAACTTTTCGCGAGGTCCCAGTTTTTGGGACAAAGGTGGCCCAAAACTGGGAACCTCCCCCCCCCCCCCAACACACCTCTTTT
>Ga0247758_1001931_pt1 | contig 13137 bp, 5 predicted proteins | sample UWRJL156409C4_FD_180950 | JGI IMG/M metagenome (GOLD analysis project Ga0247758, IMG submission 180950) | Plant litter microbial communities from Arlington Agricultural Research Station in Wisconsin, United States - UWRJ-L156-409C-4 | ecosystem: Environmental > Terrestrial > Plant litter >...
TGGGGAAGGGACAAGATCGAGGGCCTGATGAAACGACTTGGGAGGTTACAGTCACAAGTGAACGCTCATCTTCTTTATATGACGACGTAAGCGGCCCCGGCTCCTCTTCCCGGACGTATTTTCGATCTTGCTAATTGAATCTAGAAACGAAATGTCAAGTCTCTCAGGGTTGGTTGCCACACTTCAAAAAGGGGTCGAGCGACTTCAGGTCCAGACCCAGACGAATCTCCCAATGATGAAGGATGACATCATCAGCGCCATTGAGACCACAGCAAAGGCGAATGGCGTGTGGCAAAAGGGAGAAAATCAACACCCACAAGACAAGATTGCGGAAGCCAGTCTGCAGAGTTACTTTGACCGCCAATCTGGCGACGACTGCGGGACCGACAAGGCGGCTGCCTCCATAATATCAAATGGACTACAGCATCTGATTTCGACCATTACCAATTTCTCTACGGCAGCAGAGACCATAAAACGGGGACAGCATCTGCTTGACTCTTTGTACTTCACCAACCTTCGAACACGGCATCGGCAGATTCCCAAAGCGCACCAGAACACCTTCCGCTGGATATTTGAAGAGTCCCTCCCCTACCCCCCAGCGCGTCGTATAATGTTCAAAAACTGGCTCAGACGGGAAAATGGCATCTTCTGGATTCAGGGAAAAGCGGGCTCTGGGAAATCCACGCTTATGAAATTCATCAGTAGCGTTGCCTCTGATACGACGCTTAACCTAAATGCTTGGGCAGGACGAAAGCGCCTAGTTGTCGCAAGCTTCTTCCTTTGGAAGTCTGGAAACCCGCTACAGAAATCGCAACAAGGCCTTCTACGATCTCTACTCTATGAGATTATCCGCAATAGCCCCGAGCTGATACCGGCGGCGGTGGAGATCGTGTCGTCATCCGAGGACATGCACGACCCGGGCCACGTGTCATGGAGCCTCGAGACACTGCTACGAATGTATAAGTGCGTAGTAACACAGACCACCTTGCCCAGCAAGTTCTGTTTCTTCATCGACGGGCTCGACGAGTTTGAGGACCAGCACGGTACCCCCGACGATCTCCTGAAGTTGCTACGAAACATTAAGCACTCTTCAAATATTAAGCTTTGCGTTTCAAGCCGCCCTTGGTCCATATTCAGCGATGAATTTGACGCAAACCCAGACTGGATTCACGTCCTCAAGCTCGAGGACCTCACTAGAGGCGACATCTCCAAATATGTAACCGATAAGTTCAACGAGCACTCGCAATTCTCGGTCTTGAAAGGGCGCGATACGAACTACCAGCACCTCATCGACTCCGTTGCCGATCGCTCACAAGGCGTGTTCCTCTGGGTATTCCTTGTGGTACGAAATCTCATAGAAGGACTCACCTTCCACGACTCGGTGCTCACACTACGCCGTCGACTCGATGCCTTCCCACCCGACCTGGAAGCCTTTTTCGAGCTGCTTATCAAATCTGTGCCTAAGATATACAGACCCCAGCTCGCCACGTCCTTCCAAGTTGCTATCGCCGCGCCTGGGCCCGCCTTGGCAATGCTATACTCCTTCCTCGATGATGTCGAGGAAGACCAAGAGTTCTGCGCCAAGCTTCCTGCAGCCTCTCTTCGCGCAGAAGAGGTCCGTCTTAGGCTTGACCGACTCCGGCGTCGCCTGGATGGCAGATCCCGCGGGCTGCTCGAGATAGTTGAATCCGATGATACGCTACGCCATAGTCCTGAAATCGACTCTTCGAGCCAACAAGACGGCTCCCCTGCGTCAGCTCACCACTTGTTCTTCCACCACAGTGTAGATTTCCTGCACCGCTCAGTCCGAGACTTCATCAACGAGTCTCCGGTCGTTAAATCTTACATCAACATTGAGCTAGCCCACAGTAAGAGAATGCCAATTCTAGGGTATCACGCTACTCTTGCCTTGATCAAGACTGCTCCTCGCTCTGAGAAGGTAGTTGAATGGGCGGCATACCTTATAGGTGTCCTCTTCTACTTTGTGTTGGAGACCCAGAGCAATGAGCCTGGTGCTGACGACCCAATTCGCCTGCTGGATGAAGCCAAACGACATGTCACCAAGTTGCGAGCAATCGAGCTGGGGCCCGGGAGCGCGCTTTGGGTGGAGCACGAATTCCTCGGCCTTGCAGCTTGGAACGGCTTTTTCGAGTATCTCGACAAGCGGCTGCTACCAGGATATTCTTCCCCCACAAACGGACAGATTCCCCTACTCGGATACGCGCTCAGCCTACACGATATATGCAACGAAATCAACGCCGCGGCAGTGACTTACTTGCTGAATCACAGTGCATCGCTAAACAAGAGCGATCTTTCTGGCACAGTCTGGCCTCTGTTTGTTAGCACTCTCCCGTTGCGAGCTTCGGGAGGACATAACATCGACACTCTGAGAGAAGTTACCGTGAATCTCATTCGGCATGGGGCAAGCCTATCGAAACACATTCGCCGTCTCAGTGCCAGAGCAGATGATCAAGTCAAATATGGCCAATCCAGATTCCCCCACATGCCAGGAACATATGCTGTTCAGTCCGCTACTACGGTGGAATTGGACATGGGGCCCGCATCAGCGGCGGACATCCTCGAAAATATTTTCACACCAGCGGATTTAGCCAACATGGAAGCCGTGGAGGAAGAGGCGTCAGCGGCAAACACACAACGAGGTTTACATCGGAACTTTGCCTTAACAAACACCCGAGACGAGATTAGGAGTCGCGGTATTATGCTGAGAAAGCCTAGAATGTTAGATGAACATCCTTTATGCACTGTTCTATAGCGAGGGGCTTGCGAATAGTGTTACGGCCTGCATCTAAGGGTTGGGGTTAAGACAGAACGTAAGGCGGTACGCCTAAGAAAAGAGCGGGGGAGATCAGAAGACTGAATGAAAGGTGCAAGTAACTCTCGGATGGGAATACTGTCAATGTAGACCGTCGCATTGTAATGAGCAGAGATGGATCTGGACAGTAGTGCACAAATGAACAGTAGGTTACTTGCGTGAGGAATCTAGGATCCCTCACTCTATCGTTGTCACGATGATGGTGTCTTATACTAAGCTATCTAGAGGTACAAGGTACCTTGCTCTGCTGATCTGTGGACCCTTCCTCACAGATCACAAAGCACTCTCCCTCCCAAAATAAAGGCACTCCAAAAGAATTTTCAACGTCAGGCTACACTTCAGCAACAACCGAAAATCAGAATATTTCCGAATAGATTTGAGTCGCTTTTTCAGTTCATGTCAATCCCCAGAACACTTCAGAATTATATTGAACTGGTGCGATGGCGCAACAGGGAAGAAACCACAAAGAGAACCACACCCACAGAACGTTGTTGTCGGCCTGGAAGGCCGACTCCCAGACTACTGGTCCTCCGATCGGAGGGACACAAATGCAACTGACGTAGAAAAACAGATACGTACCTAGTATGGAACAAAACCTAGTATGTGACGGTGCCTAGCATGGAACGGAGCCTAGCATGGAACAACAAAGGAAACGCGACCGTGGATCAGGTCATCTTCCTTCGATCGAAGGGCCAGAATTTCACTGGGCTTTCAATGGGAGGTCTTCGTGGTGAAATCGTCGGATCGATTGTTGATTGAAAGAAGCACGGTTCAAAGAACCGCGCGGCGCGGCCACTTTTTGACGGTGGCACGCGCCAGAGAACGCATCGCTATGTACATAAACAGCTACAGTAATATTACACACAGAGCCCAAAAAAAAAGAACGACAGGGTCGACCTGAACAAACGCCCCGAGTCATTAGCAAGAAGATCTTTAAGCCGTTTACGATAAGTGCGTTTTAAAAGGCTAAATATAGCTAAATCTAAAAGCTGGAGGACATAGGAGATATGGAGAGGTAAATAAATAATGTGAATATTATTTATAAATACCTCCTATATATAATTAACAGTTATATAGCTATTATAGCTATTAATAATCAAGAGTTATTTCTTAAAGGGGTCGGCCAGTTTAATTAAGGGTATAAACATATATTTTAGTTATTTAACACTTATCTTACTAATAATTTACTTATTTTCAATTATTATAAAGTACTAGTCCTCAAATTGCTTTATATCTAAAGGAAACTACTGTTATTACACACTTTTCCCCTTAAAAATAACTAAGAGGGGAAGGCAACGGCTAGTTATTAAGACACACTTTATAAAAGTAATCAATGTATAAGTTCTAAGCTATTTCTTCTAAAGTGCCTTAAAGGTACAGCTTTTAATAATAAGGCTATTAATCTCTTTACCTTCTATAATACTAAACTTATCCTTATTCTAGCAATTCTCAAACTTAATCGCTTTAATAGCTAACATCTAAAAGTAGTTAAAGTAAAGCTAAATTATTAACTCCGCAACGTTATTAATACAAGTAAAATCGACCTTCTTAACTCTCTAGGTCTTCAAGACTGGATTATAGTTAATAAAAGCGCAGCACTACCCCCTTCTAAGTTGTCAAAAGTCTCCCCTTTCAGCCAGGATGCGACGTGCAAGCTCTCTAATCTGTGCGTGTATAGGGGGGACTCTTAAAGCTTATTAAAGAAGAACCCAGTTAGCCAAACGTTCCTCCTAGGCCTGTGTAAGCCTTTATTCGTCTTAATAAGTAACCTTTCAAGGTAGTGAGCTATAAAGACGGTTGCAAAGGGTAGAAGGTAGAATATTCCACTTACGCGCAACCTCGCACAGTCGACGTGTTCTGAAGGCTTCTTCGTAAGCCTATGTTGAATTCTGATCCGATTAGTGGCGGCTCAGGTTGCTGGAAGTGGGACGAAAACTCGACGGTAGAGGACGGGAACGGAGTGCAAGCCCGTTCCTTGGGCTGGACTGCAACTGCTATGGGGGCGGTCCAGAAAGCCTAGAAGCGTTGCAAGGCCAGAAGACGTATTATTGGTACGGTACTTTGATGAAAAAGTCTAGAATGGAAACTTCATAGTGAGAATGACTATATGCAGGTACCCCCAAGAAGTTTTCATTGTAGCCCAAAACTAGACGTGAGCTTAATAATATCTGGATGGCGGGGAAACCAATCTCAAAGGTAGTATTTCCAAAAGTGTTCGCCAGCTTTGGCAAGAAGCCACACCATCGCCACGATGATCGGATATCTAAAGACAACCCACAGTGCGTGTAACGTGGTGAAGGCCATACCAATTCTCAGAAGCAATCTCAAGCCCTTGCCCTCGTTAACCTTCGGAAACGGTATATCCGGGACAGGCTTCCCAAGGAAATCGCAAAGCGGGCCCCAACCATCGCCAAGCCTGTATTCCAGCAACCGCTCTGGCGGGACGAGAGCCCTTACGGCGTCGTAGTGCACCCGATAGCGTTTTTTGTATATAGCACGCATCTCCTCGACCGTCTCAACTTCAAACCACCCACGGAGCACATCCCACAGCTGGGTAAAAGCAAACGTGCCCGTTAGCGGCTCCGCCCACCGTCGAACCAGCAGCCCTTCCCACCCCGTCACAATCCCGACCACCGTGGTGTCCAGACTCACAGCCCACGCATCCGGATCGCGGTAGCACAGCACGACTCGTGCCTTCGGGTACGCCTCGATCAGCTGCGGCGCGTACAAGCTCGCGACATCTGTCACGCTGTGGTACGAACCCACCAAGGCATCCCACTCCGGCCTCTCGAACGGCTCTGTCGGGGCCGGGCGCGCCAGCCAGGACGGCGGCGCGTCCCGGTACAGCACGCGGTGCAGAAAAGGCATGTTGGCCCACGCGGCGCGCGCCCATGGCTGGATAGCTGCGTCGTCGCGCAGCCCATCGCGCATGTCCATACCATGTAGCACGCGCGCGAAACCCAACTCATTCAGCGCCTTGGCCATCGAGTACGTTCCCGTGCGAAAGAGGCCGAGACACAGAATGCCACCGTCTTCACCGAGCGTCGTGGGGGTGGTTTCATGTTTGTTATCCGAGTCCATGGCCACGTTGCTACCGCTGCTGTGTTGCTGTTGTTGCCGTCGTAAGGTACTTTCGATAAGGCGATATAATTGAAGCCACTCTTTTTTCGGTGTACTTTTGGGTGGAATGGGTCTGGCAAGGTAAGATAGGTAGTAACCAAAGCAATGCGATTATGTTGATATTTAACGCAGCGTGCGTGGGTCCCCCAAACTGGAAAGGAGGTCCGAGCTCTCCTGTCCCGTTTCGTCACAGGCAGTGGGGTTCACCGAAAGCGGGGGCGGTGCAGTCGCAACCCCATGCGTTTTTCCTCACACCAAATTCACCGTGACACGGCAATACGGACGCATCTGTCTCGGCAACAACTCATTCCAAAAAAACCTCCAGCTAGGGCATCAGGCAACACCACCCAGTAGTGAAAAATGCATCCAACTCTCAGAACCGCTATATCCGGCGGGCGCGAAAAGCTCATGTCCAAGCTTCATTGGGAGAGGAAGTAAATAAGGTAGGATGGACTTCCCCCCCCAGCGGTTGGAAGGCTTCACCAATGCTCAAAAGAATCAAACCTGAAGGGAATGGCAGCGGCCATATTCTGTTCCGCTCAGCGTCTACAAGGCGCCATGGCATCATTCTCGAGATGAGCCTCGTGCAACGGCAAACCCCCTCAACAGGTCCTTGGAAGTATTGTGTCCCATTTTGTGCTGGCGACCACAATTACTTTGTCTAGTCTATTGTTTAGGGCACTCAATCATGTCTTAGGCTGTCAAAGCCAAATGTGATGACTGGGATAATTAACTGGGGAGGGGACTTGCTGTTTAGAGGAATTCGAGGCGTGGAGTTTATAAGGTCACCCTAACTTCAGGAAGAATTAGGGAAAGCTTAGGATAAATCAGTTATAGCTTACCTTACTTACCCTAGTTTACCCTAGCTTAGGACTACAAACGAAAAAGTAAATTCCGTATGCCTAGATTCGTCTCAGATTATCAGGTAGCAGTCTTCTCAAGGTTGGCAACGCGCTGCGCAAGTAAGGTGGCAAGGTAAGGGTTGAAATTGGTGATCGGTGTGACTGATTAAGCTCGAATGAATCCCCGCACTCGGATACCTCCCCGAGTTTCTCCCAGCTCTGATATTGCTCTGGCCTTTAGTTAGAACCTGCCTTCTTTCCATCTGGCGGGTGGGGCACCCATCCTCGTGGTGCGCTGGCCTGTAACAAGTTGGGCTGCCGAAAAAGCACTAGGCCCGATAAAGATAGGACGCAGTATTCTAAAGGTGCTTTGATTGAGGGAAAGGTTCCCGCTGAGCGCTGTCTGAAATAGGTAACCTATAGAAGTTGCAGAAGGCAATGCATGGGCTCTGCTGTGCAACCAGGATGGCAAACGACAACTTGAATTCACCCTAGCCTACGAAGACAGCGTAAATGTAGACGGCCCTGTATACACAACCCTCCGCTGGCCCTCCCAATCCTCCGCGGGCGAGAAATAGTTGAGGTTGACGGTCGAGCCGGTCTCGTGCGCATCGCTGAGAACGAGACGGTAGATCGTGTCTCCGTCGGCGGACGGGCCACGGTTGAAGCGGAAGTAGAGCGAGGGGTCTTGGCTGGCCCAGAAGCCGCTGGCCCTGGGGACCTGGGTGCCGGCAGTGGAATGGGTGAAGAGGACGCCGGCGTGGTCGGGGCGAACCTTGATGACTGCGGTGTAGCTGGTGCCTGTTAGTGTACTGTTTTATGTTTCCTCAGAGGAAGACTTGCTTGATGTCGGTTGTGTTGCGCGTTACGCGGAAGCCGACGACGGTGGCGCTGGTAGCATGTTGACGAGCGACGACCGCCTGCTCGGGGGTCTGAGCAGGGGAGGCCAGGGCGGAAGAGCTGAGGAGGGCAACGGCGGCCCCGAGGAATGTAGAGAGTTGCATTTCGTTTCGGTAGTGATGATTCCCTAAAAGGCAAGACCTTGTGTCTTTTTCTGTCCTTTTTTGTGAGCTGAAATATCAGATGCAATAACTTGGATGAGACTGGTCGTCAAATTTTGCTCTAAGCCTGTGGGAGAAAGGTCTGCTTATAGTCAATGAAATGCACAGCAGACTAGCGCTCTTTGAGCTGAGGTGTCGATGATGTTACCTGACTGACGTCGTTGTTCTATAGCGAAATGAAATACACACCATGCAAGATGGGAGGCGAAACAGACACCTAGCTCAGAATCAGTGGCGAATGTAAAGGCTATTCAGCGTCATCGTCACACCAATCAAGAGAGTGCTTTTCGCAGCGGATACCTATCATGCACCTGGCAGCCCTGTAAGTTAGGTGTGTCCGTAAGTTCGGCTCCTGTTTCCAAATGAATTACCCATAGATTGCTACTCCGAATGGGAACCACACGGGATCATTGTTGAATCTCTCTTGCAGAGTCACATCGCCTATTATTCTATTTTTACCCATCTTGGTAACCTATCAATTCGACCGCACATTCCATCAGGCACTTCCGAAGTACGCACCTAGACCGCTCTACCGTCTGATGCGCCCCACTACCCCGGTATGCCGGATTCATTGCGGCCCGACTCATTGGAATGTCTGGTAAGCTTGGAACCCGGATATAGTCCAAAACACACAAACTTACCTGTCCATCCCAGTGCCAGCACTCCTACGAAAACTCCCAGCTCACCGCCTCAGCCTCCTCAAACCCAAACAAGAAATCCGACATCTGTATCAACCACAGAGGTTAGCATCTCTCTTGCACTGAGACCCCCTCTGGGTTCAAAATAGGGGGAAACGCACCGTAACGTTCTCCAAATTCAGCATCCCATCAACGGCGACCTCCATTCCCGTCCCATCCCCAACACCACCACCAGAGTCCGCCCCCTCCATCGAGCCGACCAGGCCTTCAACCACCTCCCTTGCCCTCCCGCTCGCCTCCTCTGCAGCCTGCACCAAAGCCCTCGCCATCTCTTCCTCGTTCGCCCCTCTCTGCGCACTCTCCAGCTGCGCGCGCACCAATCTCACAAACACATACCCCTTGACATTTGTCTCCCCCGCCTCGATACACCGCAGCGTGTAGGCTATGGCATCTTCCACTGCCGCTAAAAGATCGGGACGAATAATGGGCGGAAGTAGGCTATCGCGCGACGAGAGCAGGAGAAAGCGAAGCTCGGCAGCGATGACAAAGATGGACTGAACCAAACCTCCGCGCAGAAAGGACGCGCCGTTGTGGATGAATCGGCTGAACAACACAGGTCCAGTGTGACCAGCCGGAGAGGCGGTGGACCAGATGCGCAGCGCCGAATCCAGGGCGGTGGTGCGTGAGTACAGGAATTTCGAGGGGTGCGGGAGAGGAGTAAGGGACGCCTCAAGGAAAGGAGCATGCAGCGCCGAGAAATATCGCCGGATGAGCAGGTCGATGTACAGCGTGGCGAGGCACCGCGGGTGCGAGCGCAGGGTGTGAGTGAGCGCGCGGTAGCCCGTCTGCAGGGTGCCGTCGAGGGAGAGCGTCGCGGTGTAGGGCCCTTCGAGGGATGAAAGGGGCAGGCCGTTGAGGAACTTGACGATGGAAAGGCGCTGCGGGAACGTACTCCGGAAGGCGATCATCGGCATGCATGGCGTGGCGGTGGTCATCGGCTGTGGCGGGATATGATCAGGAGAATCTAGGTCGGCGTCGTGGTAGTTACCGGGCGGTGCCGTGTCGAAGTCGCTGAGGGACAATAGCACCGGACCGCCCGAGTCAAAGCTCGACTGCAGGATGAGCTCGATGATGGTATTCCACAGCCGCCGGCGCATTTCCGCCGTATATAGCGTGGTTCGTGGCAACAGACGGGAGGGGTCGCGGTGCAGGCCCATGTGCATGGCTATGCGGAGAAGAGCGCCTGTCTCGTGAAACACCATGTCTCTCCCCACGCCGATCATGCCTTGGGCGATGAGCAGGAGGGCGTAGTTCTGCAGGCCTTGGACGGTCAGGCGCGACTTGAAGTCATCCGGGGACGAGTTCCACGTCATGGCTTCGTGGATCCAGCGGATGGCTAATGTCCGGAGGGAGAAGTGGTCGTCGTATGTCGCCGCCCCGATGGCCAACACCAGCTTTACCTGGATGACAAATGCCATCTCTGGCGCGCTCCCAGACAGCCAGAGGCTCTCGTAGGCCTTGCGGAAGGTCGGGACGTGGAGGACGCGGTACACCGTCTCGGTCGTCTGTAGATAGCAATCGACCAGCGCATCCGCCAGGTCCCTCGACGGCAACTCCTTCGTCGGCACGGTCGGCCAGGGAGGCGAGCGTCGCGCCTTGATCAGCCGACCCAGCGACTTACAGCGCTGGAGGTTTGCAAGCACCTTGGACAAGTCGCCCTCCTCCAGCATATCGGTGAGGTCCCGAAACAGCGCCATGGTCGGGCTGATCCAGTGGCTCTGGCCAAACAGACGCGTCTTGTGCGACACGCAGCGGGGGATCCAGGTCGGTGTCTGCTGCGGGACACCGTGCATGGCCGCGCTTCCGTCGTCGTCATGCTGGTGTTCGTGCTCAGACATGTAGTGCACGTAAAAAGTATCGGCGAGCCCAGTGGCGGCCGCTTTGGTGATGGCGGCTGGGACGAGACTGTTTGATGAAAATGCCGGCGAGCTGCCGCCATGCGACTGCTGGTCCGAGTCCTCAATTGCGGGGACATGGACGCCGCCAGAGTGTGTTGCCCGGTTTTCCGCGGCAGGAATCAGGAGCGGTGGCTGAGAACCTCGGGGAGGGTCGATTGTATACTCACAGACGGCAGTCTCCGATCTTACACAGTGGTTGCATGGCTTTTCGCGGTTGCAGCGCACCTTTCTCTGCCTGCACAGGGAGCAGGACCTAAGCGCGAATGAATTTCGACGTCGCAAGTCAGCGCAGCGGGTTTATGGGGAATGAGAAACACAGTAGAACGGTCCATCTTACACGGCAGGGCGTCTCCGCCGACGTAGTGCAGGCTCCATTTTGCCTCTGTCCGTCGTTTAGGTGCTAGTGCGCGGTTGGTCTCTTGGAAGGATAGATACCAAGAGAGAGATGAGGTTGGTTGCTGCGCTCACGGCGGGGGATTGTGATTGGCTGCATCCCGAATTTCCCGAAGCCCGTCTCACCTTATCTCCGAGTCCGATGAATTTGCCGACACCGAAGCCGCCTTCGGTGTCAGAATCCCCGATTCGGGCATCTATTCAAAAGAAATAACATCCCAGCTGCTTAACTTATAAATGGATCATTTCCACAAGATTTACTCTCTCCTTCATTCTTGTTCTCCTCCAATTCACCACCCCGAAACTTCATTATTTTTGGCAACTCGAAACGTGGTTTCACCCTACAATGTCCGCCACCAGTCACCAAGAGAAGGTCCCTTCCGACGAGGAAGGACAAGGACCTGCATCTCCCGAAGCCAAAGACACCAGCTCTGCGGATGAAATTTTCAGTGACAATGACAAGTACGGCCCGGCGCCCGACGGCGGTCTCCGGGCTTGGCTCGTCGCCGTCGGCGGCGCATGCACGACCTTTGCCTGCTTGGGCTTCACCAACTCGTTCGGCGTCTTCCAGGAATATTACATGACGCACCAGTTCGCAGGTGAATCTCCCGACAAGATCGCCTGGATCGGCTCCCTGTCCATCTTCATCCAGTTCGCTGGCGGCGCCGTCGCCGGCCCGCTCTTCGACCGCTACGGCGCATGGGTCATACGCCCGGCTGCCATCGCCTACGTCCTCAGTGTGATGCTCACCTCGCTGTGCTACGAGTACTGGCACTTCATGCTCTGCCAGGGTGTGTTCATGGGCATTTGCATGTCGGTGCTGCAGTTCCCTGCGTTTGCGGCCGTGACACAGTACTTTGAGAAGAAGCGCGCTGCCGCGCTGGGCATCGTCCTCGCGGGCTCTTCAATCGGTGGTATTATCTTCCCCATCGCGCTGTCCAAGATGCTGAATTCCTCTAATCTGGGGTTTGGCTGGTCGGTACGCATCATGGGCTTTCTGATCACGCCCCTGATGCTTTTCGCCTGCGTTGCCATTACGGCGCGCCTGCCGCCCAGAAAGACGTCGTTCCTGCTGCCCTCGGCGTTCAAGGACACGCGCTACAATCTCTTGGTCACAGCGCTGTTCTTTTCGTTTTTGGGCATGATGACGCCGCTGTTCTTCCTCCCGGCCTACGCTGTTACCCGCGGCATCGACCCCACCCTCGCATCGTACCTTCTCGCTATTCTCAACGGCGCATCCACCTTCGGACGTGTTATCCCCGGCATTCTCGCCGACAAGTACGGAAAGATCAATGTCTTTGCCCTTGGCAGTTTGGGAACGGGAATCGTCGTCCTCTGCATGAACGCTGCCACGTCCATCGCCGGATTGGTGGTGTACTCGATCGCAATCGGCTTCGCCTCAGGAACTATCATCTCAGGCGCAACAGCGGCGTTTACCGCATGCACGGACAACCCGAGGAACTTGGGAACATATATGGGCATGGGCATTGCGGTCGGGTCCATTGCCGCCCTGATCGGGCCGCCCGTGAATGGCGCATTGGTGCATAGGTATGCTGGGTTTTTGGAGCTGAGTCTATTCAGTGGTGTGATGTGTCTCTTCGGTGGAGTGATGGCATTTGCTAGTAAGGGGGCGACAACACAGGGGCTGTGGGGAAGGACTTAATTCTGCCTGCAGGGCTTGGGTATGCTTTTCCTTCATCTTTGGAATATTGGGTAGATGGAGTCGAGCATGTATCACAGGTAGCTTGGCCAATCTCCCAGGTTTGAATCTCCGCTTCTAGATATAATTAGATACCTATCAATTTTTATTAATACATATCCATGATTTTTGCATCTGATCACCTGTTTTCCCTGAGGCCCGAGCCGGCCTGAATGGAAGATAGACTTTTACCTATTTTTGCGTGCATGTGGCCAGATTCAGGGGTTCCAGGTCAAACTCTTCGCCATATCTTCTTTCTGGCTTCTATTGTTCGCTGGTATCTTCGGCAATTCCATTCCGTGGTCTACGTATTGGAGCCTCAGAAACCGTTCTACTTGCAGTCAAGGCCAGGGTCACGGTAAGATGGATAGGGAGATATTGTAGGAATAGGGGCAAGCCCCGAAAAATTGGGGCAGACAGACGAACTAACAAACCGGGAGAGAAAAAAAAACACCACTCCACCCCCTCACTCACCACTTCCTCGCCGCCACTCCCCCCTCTCCAGCAGCTGCTCCAACCGCCCCTCCTTCCTCCCTCCCTTATCCTGCCCCCTTTCATCCCCTCCATCATCCCTCTCTTCCCTCTCCTCCCCT
>Ga0247758_1001934_pt1 | contig 13115 bp, 12 predicted proteins | sample UWRJL156409C4_FD_180950 | JGI IMG/M metagenome (GOLD analysis project Ga0247758, IMG submission 180950) | Plant litter microbial communities from Arlington Agricultural Research Station in Wisconsin, United States - UWRJ-L156-409C-4 | ecosystem: Environmental > Terrestrial > Plant litter >...
GCTCCGGCGCGGAGTGGGACTGGAACAAGGATGGACTGTAGCCCAGGAGTTGATCGTGGTCGCTGGGCAGTGCTGTCAAGGGTGGCTTTTAATCGTCACCGAACGGACCAAAGGACAAAATACACCACGATTCTGCTCGTTGAATGGCCAAAGGATCGTCAAGTGTCGGCTCGGAGGGACGCTATGACCTAGGTATCTTAGGTAGGAACAGCAACTTATGCACGCTTGCCGCGATAGGTTCCGGGCATTACCCGAGCCACCTCTCCACCGCGGGTGCGACACCCGACCAACATAATATTATCCGAGCCCACTTCCCGAAGCAACTCCGATGGACCACCGACCCAGCTTCCTTCCGGCGTTTGGGGCTGTAATGCTCTTTTCCGTGATTACCTATGTAGGTACCGTGACCTCACCGTTCCATTCGACGTGGTGCTGATTCAGCCTCGTAACACCCGATTCCGCGGAGCTCAACCGCTTCCGGAGTCTGACTCATCCCGCCTGTTTCGGATGCAGTCATGAAGTTTATTCGAACGCCGGGCTTTGGGGTTCTCCCCCACAATGCCAATATGGCCTTGGCAGGGGATGTTTACCTTGACCTATATTCCATTGCGTCAACTGCACGACTTGCGCGGTAGACTCGATGATCAAAACCATCGGAAGCAGACATGTGCATTGCAAGAGGTCAAACTAACGCTGTAATAACTCCTCTGCAAGTGTGCATCATTCCCGGCATTTCTTACGCGACGGAGCGTTGGAAACTTAATCAGCACGGCACCCCATATGCCGCCCATTCAGCAGCAAAGGGAACGCTGACTGGCGATTAGGTGTCACAGAAACCCGGGACCGAATGATCCGATTCAAGTTCTTCATAGGCCACCATTGGAGGCGGGTATCAAGCTGTGGAAGCTGGGTGTTATAAGTATAAGCCCCTTTCTCTGCCTTCGATAGTCCCTGAAAATATATCCTCATTCCATCATCCCTCCCATCAACAACCACCTCAGCACACCCAACCTCACCACCACTCAAAATGGCATCCAACCCCCCCGCATCGTGCTGCAGCACCGGCCACGCGCACACCGGCACCCCCACCGGAACGCACATCCAACTCCCCTCGACCACCATCGCCGCCTACCTCGCCACTCCCCCCTCCACGACCTCCATCCCCTCTACCAAAGCAATCCTCTTCGTCCCCGACATCCTCGGCCTACACGTCAACAACCTCCTCCTCGCCGACCGCTTCGCCTCCGCCGGGTACCTCACCCTTGTCGTCGACCCCTTCAACGGCGACCCCTTCCCGCTGACCAAACCCTTCGCCATCCTCGGCCCCACCGACGACCTCACCAGCGACTGGGTCGCCCACGGCTCCGACGGCAAAAACCCCCACACCACCGCCCAAATCGACCCCATCGTCACCGCCGCCATCGCCTACCTCCGCTCCCCGGCCCATAACATCACCCGCCTCGCTGCGGTCGGCTACTGCGTCGGCGTCAAGTATTTCATCCGCCATCTCGACGACACCTCCAAGACTAAAATCGACGTCGGCTTCGGCGCGCACCCAAGCTACGTCACCGAGGAGGAGCTGTGGGCGTCGCGCGGGCCGCTGAGCATTGCCGCGGCGGGGGAGAGGGATTTGATCTTTACGGATGAGTTGAGGCGGAAGACGGAGGAGATACTGAGGAAGAAGGGAGAGGTGTGGAGTATTGGGTTGTATAGCGGGGTGTCGCATGGGTTTGCGGTGAGAGGGGATCCCGGGCGGGAGGAGGATCAGTGGGCGATGGATGAGGCGTTTGAGCAGGCGGTGAGGTTTTTTGGGCGGTGGTTGTGAGAGGGGGGACGTTTGTGGGGTGTTGGGTTCCACGCTCGTTTGGTACCACCTGGAGGGGAGGTATTAGTTAGAGATTCGAGGTCCCCCTCTCGTCTCCTACTTGGTTGTTCATTCGAACTGAGTCAACTTCAAATGGCCCGGGTCCGTCTCGTCCCCGACAGGAGTGAATTGGCCGAAGGCGGTACATATCTTCGGTTATGTGAGACGAATCTGGGCACACTACATTTACTTTTCCATACCTATCTCGATTACAAAACACTGTTCACCTTAGCTCAGGCTCGGCTGGGCTCTTTGTCCGTAAAAGAATATATAGATCGCAAAAATCTCTAAAGGGTATTATGGATTCAGAAACGAGCTCCCCAGCATTTAAGTGTCAGGGAAAAAATGCAAAGGGCTTCAAATCTAGACAGGTAGTAAAGGATCTAGTCAGAATAGAAACGCGGCACTTCCCCATCATCCGAAGCACGGTTGAACAAATAATACCCCGACCGACTATTACTCAAGTCCCATTTCCTCCGATATCTCCCCCCCCTCGAATGCCAGAACCGCACGACCTGGTGAATCGCCAACCGCACCAACTCCGTATCAACCGATCCCTGCTTATCGCCTTCCCTTGCATCTACACCCCCTCCGTCCGCAAGAACGGCCCTCGCCCTCACACCCTCCACCCTCCTCAACCACGCCCCCCGAAGATGCACACTTTCCCCCGTAAACGACCGATCAAACAGCCACATCGTCGCCTTCGCGTTCCCCGACCTCGACGCCTCCCAAAGCGTAGGCGCAAGGTCGCTACACATCAGATCCTCCTCCGCCCGCCAAGGACACAAATGCAGCCCTCGATGGCGGCCGTCTTCCGTCAGGGCGGGCAGTGCTTCCGTGCAGTCTGCGTCCATTGCGGCGAGCAGTGCGCCGTTGAGGACGATGTCTGCGAATTCGTCCCACCAGCCGACGGCGGAGGTTAGGATGGATAAGAGGTTTTGCGCTGCGACGAACTGGCCGAGACGGCAGGATTGGCGGAAGTAGCGCCCGACGAGGACGGCTTGGTGGGGGTTGACGCCGGGGAACTGGTGGTAGAGGAGAGTTTCGTTGCCGAAGGTTTCGTTGAGGGAGGCGGAGGTCTGGGACTCGAATGGGGGGTGGAGAGTGGTTTCGATCAGGCGGCGGTAGTGGGGAGGGATGAGGCGAGATGAGTCCTGGAGACAGTCGAGGGAGAAGGAGAGGAGGTATTTATTATTTAAGTAGCTTGTTATTTTGAAGATGTTGAGCGGCCAGTCTGGGGAGGTTGGTGGCGGTGGGCGTGACAGGGTTACTTGGGCGTATCTTTCCAGGTCTTTCTGAACCAAAGCTTCGGACTCGCCGGCTTGAAACGCGAGGAATCCGGCGTTTGGAGAGGTGAAAAGAAACTCCCGCACTGTCCCGTGCAGGAACTGGACGATGTGGAATGGGCCAATGTCCTCGGCGCTTCCCAGATCGGAGTCCTGCGGTGGTGCTACGTCGAGGAGGGGGCCGCAGAGCTCGAGCAAAGACTGACGAAACTGAAACCATTCCGAACAACCCCACCTCGGCCGATATAGAAAGCGGGTGTCCGCAAACGGATCCTGTACGGAAGGGTCTGTTGAGATTTGCGAGACATCCTCTGGGATTGCGAGAGCGTCAAAGAGCTCCTGAAGTGAGATTGGCCGTTTCAGGGTTGCCCCGTACACCCACATCATTGCCTTCCGGGCCAAGGTTTGCTTCTTGTGGGACAATTGCCTCTCACGGTCCTCCACAATGGCGATATAGAGGTTCGTCAAGCTTTTGGGCATCTTGAGAGCCTCCTCGCGCAGCAGCTCAAACTGAAGGTGGGACTCCCCGCCAACTTGAGCATCTCGTCCATGACCGTAGAAGCCCAGAGGATGACGCCATGAGCATTCGTGAGGACATAGTCTTTGATCTCTTGCAGCACTTGTGCCTCCTTGGCTCCCAAGTCAGCAACTGTGGCTGAGAACTGCCTCATAACTGCTTTGGCCCTTCCAAGCTGTCTCTTCTTGCGCACCAGCATCTGCGAGTGAAACGCGCTTCCCTTCGCGTCTGGGTGGGTGCCCTTGGGCGAGTACAGGACGTGGTGGATTGACTCGACGCCAATCTCGATGACCCGAATGATGTCAGACCGGTTCGAGTCTTGCAAGATGATGCGGTAACACGACTCGTCTTGAAAGTACTGATCTTCATCAATCGGGCGGCTAAGAACGATGATCTTGGCGCAGGAGGTCGGTGATTGGAAAGCGAGCTGCTCGAGGAAGTTCAGGATGTCGTAGCGGCTCCATTTGCCCTCCCCACTGGCCGATTCATCCATGGCGTCGATGATGCAGATCATCTTCTTGCCCGAGTTTGCGATGCCAACCAGCACCGCCTTCATCGCGCCGGCTGACCATCCTTCGGGCGGTAAGTTGCGATACACGTCTTCATAGTGACCGAAAAGCTTCGGCTCGCAACTCAGCATTTGTTGGAGAAAGGCTCGGAGCAAAGAATCGTGCGTGATTGTCTTTTGACCGAACTGGCGGCTGTAAAACCAAGAGCAAACAAGATCTGGAGATTCGCGTGCCAGCTTGGCGTATATCGTTTTTGCTAGGACCGATTTGCCGCTTCCCGGCTTCCCCTGAATCCACAGGATTCCCGATTGCTGATTCTCCCAGTCTTGGTATTCCTGGTATGTCCAAATCCACTCGTTGGTCCCTTCAGCAGCGGCCATGACTGTGCTGTGACGAAGGGTCATCTCCTCGAACGTCAACGTCTTGAGACAATCTAACAACGTCATTAGCGCCGACCACCATCGATCTATGGTGCGTGACAGCAACAGAGGTTGAGAGGCCTAGGGAAAGGGAAACCTACCTTGTCTTTCGATGTCTCGGGTCACAACAGGAACCCCTTCCAGTGCCGTCTCGGCACCCCCGACGGTTGAGCCACTGATCAGCACATGGACATGCCCTTTCTCATTCCACGCGTTGACCTGTGAGAAGAACTGCCCCAAAAACTGACCGATACCATGGCCCCTGGCAGCCTCGATCTGATCCAACACTACCAACATTTTTCCCCATACACGGGACCTCATAGCCACGTCAAGTATGCGGAGTAAAAGGTCCATGCCCGGGTAAAAGTCCTCTTGTCTCGCCATTTCCACAATCCTGTAAGCCTGGGACCTGTCCGAGACGCCGACTTTCATGTCGTATTCCCTGGCCCGAAGTCTTTCCTCAAGTGTGTACTTTGCGAGCAGCCCCTTTGCATTTGCAAGCTTCCCCGTTTCGCGTTTGTACTCCAATGCCTCGTCAATCTTTCCTGGGCTGAAGCTGTCAAGAAAGGCATTGCTTCTGCCTTCTGACGCTTTCTTGGCTTCTAGGATATCGTAAAGCTCAGCTAGGCGTTCTGATTCGACGATCTCATGGTTCTTGACGATGAACGGGGCTTTCTGACGTTCTCTCACAGAGATGCCCTGCAAGAAGTCGCGCGCTCGGAAGTGTCTTTGCAGCCAGCCCTTCGCTAACAACGATGTCCCTTGGTCGAGGACAGACATTCTGGTCATTCTGTCCGTGAATTGCGTCGGGTCCTCGGATCTGGATCTGGATAGCGATTGTGACACCATCCTACCCATAATACCTCGAAAGTCTTGATCGCAACAGTCCACGTAGATAACCTCGGCGCCGGCCTGAGAAAAGGCTGAGGCGACCCACAGGCTGACGTCGTGTGAGCGGTCACTCGCTGTGGACAAGTACCGAAGCAGAGAACGCGGCGAGTCGTCATGAACCCAGGATTTGTAAGTGGACGCATTTAAAAGCCAAACCATACTAGAATCGGGCGTGGCACTTGGAACGTTGTTGGCTTGAGGCTCCACCGAGCCCAACGGCGATGTGCCGTAGAGCTCAACGTACTCTTCCAAGACTTCGATCCCTGCGTCTCACATTAGCATGTTGTATTGGCGGAATGGTACGGAAGTGTGTAACTAGCACGACTAGGAACTGATGAATTTCGTGCCTATACTAACATTGGCCATCCTGGAGCGCGAGAGCACAGTCTTCTAGAGCAGTGTTGACGTCCTCCGACTCAAAGTACTTCCTAGCCGACGCCCTTATACGTCCAATCTCCAACACGTCCTCGAGACCAACAGTTTCCAAGCCTCGAGTAACGTTGAGTCTGTAAGCATTTTTGTTCCGGTAAAGTTCCGCGTGGTCTCGTTTGAAAGCCTCTGCCTCGGTCTCGGTATCAAGAACAATTCTCATGAGCGCCTTGGCAATCTTGAACACATCTTTTCCGAATGCGGACTCTGAGGTGATCCCGGTGCCGATAGAAACAAGACAGCCAACGTGCTCGGCTAGTTCTGAACCGGTTAATCCCCAGATCTCTTGAGCCTCTTGCCAAAGCACACGGACGGGATTGTTGGCGCCGGTCGCGCCATCGACAAAGGTTTCCCCGTCAATCTCGACGGGGTCGAAGAACGAGCTTGCAGCAGACGTCGCCCTGACGGCTTCAGTGATTTTGATCCTGTTCAGCATCGAGGCGCCGCGTCGTCGGGAACTGTAGCTTGACATCACTGTTGTCCCGGAGTGGTCGGCGCTTGTCGCGCACACGAATCTGAGCTTTGGTCAGCCGCAACCCCAGGATGTACCGCATAAAAGTCAGGCGGGAATGGCAGCGATTCCACTCACACTTTGCAAGCCGAAGATCCCGCAGTCGTCTTGAGCAGTTCGTCGGTCTCAAGCCCAAGCTGGAGTAACTGTTTTTCCACTTCCCTCTCCAGGGTCTCGGAGTCGAACCGGCCTTGGACAATCCCTCGAGTGGACAGGCGATGTTTGACCTTGACAAAGACTTTGGAGGAGAGATCAGTGTAGGCTCGGATGCAGTCGGAAACGCTCATTCTCAGTCACCCCAGCATGATGGCGATGATGCCGCCGGTTGAGGTGCCGCCGATGAGATCGAAGCAGTCGCATGGCTTGGGTGGGTTTTCGGGGTCGATCTTCTCCATGAGTTGGTTGAGGATCATCAGCGACGAAATGCCGCGAATGCCGCCGCCGTCGAGTGCAAGGAGCCGCAGGCCCCGCGTGACTGGCGCATGGGAAGTCGCGGCCGAGGCGATGGTGGGGAGTGGAGACGGCATTATCACGCCGGTCACACGGATGAGAATTGGACCCGAGGTGAATGTGCATCCAACACTGAGAAAATGGCCAAGATACGCAGCGGGCGAAAGAAACACCCTTGGTCTCGGGTGGCAGCCTGGGCTGGAGAGCCGCATCGGTGACTGCTAAGTGCGGGGGCATGGCATGATTGGGGGCTGCTGGGCGAAGACCCCGCCCGCAGCTCGTGGAGTTGCTTCCGCCCACGCCAAGGCTGCAGGCAGCGGTGGCTCGGCAAATCAGGGGTCAACTCCTGCAGGTGAGAACAGTGAATAGCTGCCAATGGTCTTGGTTCTGCGCCGTGACTGGGGTCAAGGACGTTGGCAAATGAGAGGAGCTGCATGCACACTGGCGTATGTCCTGGTGGTGTGAAAGTGTGACCAAATTCTCGACAGACTTACCGCCTGTTTGACTGGTAACGGAATAACAGTGTGTTCCAATTCGCTTATAGTTGCTTTGCTGGCTCGACCCCGGCTCACCCAGCTCAGAAATACGAATGAAAAAAAATTCTGTGTGCCCAGATTCGTCTCGTATTACCAGGCTGTGATCGTATGAGCTCGCTCGCAAGATTGGGTGTTATCACACCCAGCCCCGACCCGAAGACGGAGGACTGGGGTTGGGGTTTCGCCAACCTACTATGTTACCCCCTCTCCGAAGATACCGTCTTGACTCGCAAAATTGGGTGTTAGTCTTATCCGTCTTTTTTTTTACCTACTTAGTCTCCATTTCTCGACCTCTGAAGGCTAGGAGATTTGTCTTTTTCGAACGAATGGACGGGATTGTTGGATCTGGATAGACTCTCACTCCAAGGCCTTGAGATTTCTTTCTCGATCTAGTCAAGTACGTCAGGATAGAAGGAAGAGTTCAGTCTGTCGAGGGTCAACTTCTCGACGGTAGCGCTAAGCCGTCGGCCACCCCGCAAATCCATTCCGCGGCAGTGGCCGCGCGGTATCATTCAGGGCACAAGAGAGGGTCAAGCCCTCATTTCATTCTCCACAACTTGCCGAGACTTGTTGGTCTGCTTCGTGTTCAAGACGATTTTATGAAGAACCTTTTTGAGATTGTGATTGAATGGTATTAGGTAAGGAGGCTGTCCGTCGCCCCTGCAAAGCGGTCGTCTGGCTTCATCGCGAGACAGACTGCTCTGGTTGTGGTGTTGCTGTTGGTTCCGTTCCTGGCGGCAGCCGCCGACGAGATACTGCCATGTCTCTGTCCTTGCCATGAGGGACCGCCGGTAACTCAGCAGTGGAATCGCTAAACTCACGTTTTTGATGGTAGTACCGTATGGAATCACCATCTTCTCAACAGATAGAACCGAACCGAACTGTCGCGTCAATTTTTTTGGCCAAGGTACCTGCTATGCGTTTGAGCGGTCCTGCAGAGATTATGTCTCTGGGATCTCGCTCGTGTCAAAGCTGCGGAACGGGAAGTAACCAAGCTCGCGATGGCCATGACGAAGACCACGACTAGCGCCACATGACATTGATGGGGCCGGTGGTGTTGACCCCTCCCCCGCACTAGAAACAGCTGTGCATGCCTCGCCCAGGTTGAAAGGCTGAAATGAGCTAAGGTGCCGCCCTCGATTGTCACTGCGCGTCTAGCTCTGCTCCGAACTAGTTACCTACGGCTGCGACTGACCCTGACATGGCGCTCAGGTTCAGTGTAGTGCCGAGGTTAGCCACCGAATATTGATCTCGAAGGAGAATCGGTAGCGCTGCTGATATTGTGACGTGGTGAGCTGAAGTCAAAACCGGAGGTGTGGACTTTGGGGACGTCGCCCAAATTTGGCGCTAGTCCCAATTGTGCATAGTTGCACAGCACATGCAGGGCCTCCAACATATTTCATTTTTGGAAAGGCGTTTGCAAACGTTCATGCTTCCACCGCCTTACCTCGTTCGCGACGAACAAATCGACGAGCCAACATCGCATAAATAACTTCGCTTCCACCTGCCGGCGCGATTGCCCTGCCTGCTTCAACATCGTCCTACCTGCTGCAGCTTGCCCAACTTGAACAATGACTTGGGATTGCCCGTGCCCGTTCTGCGGGGGCCCCGTGGAAACGGGTCCGGGCAGCGATGGTCCCGACACACCTGAAGAGCAGCCCGCACCGTCATTTTACCCCGCCAACGGAAGTGGGCCCAATGACGAGAGAACATTTGCCAATCTCAGCGTGTACTGTGTTGGCCTGAACCCCCACACACAAGCGTGAGTCAATACATCACCCAGCAGATCTTCATCCACAATGTCGGAAGGTGCTAATCTCCCTTTGCAGACCATTCTTCGCCGGCCCAGGCACTGTTGAAACGTACGAGATAAACCATGGCACTGGAGCTGGATTCCCCCGACGACCGGTAACCGCAAGCCGTCGTGGCAGTCGTCGCAGACAACTTGAACGTCCCACCATCACTGGCCCCGTGCTCCAGATCCCATCAGATGTGTCTCGCCATCTTAATAACCCACTAGCGGGAGAACGAGGTGTGCCTCGCCACCCCAATCACCCAGCAAGGGGGGAAGAAGACGCAGACTGGAGTTTGGTGTGCTATGGTTTTGAGAACGCCTGGGACCCGAAGGAGAAATCGAGCCCAAAAGTCATACCCGTCATTCCGTTTCACGGAGAGTGTTGTGGAATATTTGGTCTCGTGCTGCGCGGCGCAGGAGCCTTGGACTTGATCCAGCCGCCTACACCTGGGAACGTCGAGGTGCGCGGGACAGGTGCTGATGTAGAGTTGATCCCGCGGTTTCCACATTGGGACGAGATCGACCTCGGAATCCTCTGGCGAACCCTCGCAGGGCCAAATCCGGCTGGGAAAAGACCGTACCCGTATCGAAACTCCGAAACTAAAGTACTGTCGCCAATTGAGGGTCTGCCATCGCTGGCAGTGATCGATGCACCCGCCGCCGACTTCATTCAATCACACGCCCGGTCGGCGGTCTTTGCCCCTTCGCCATCCGTCAACAGCATAGCTCATGACGGCAAAAGCAGAAGCCAGGACATATTTCACAAGCTCCCCTACGATGTCGTCTACATGATCGCCGGGTTACTGCCCCTGCAGTCAGTGGTCTCCCTGGTTCGAGCCTCCCGAGCCGTCAACATCGCTTTGCCGTGCGACAGCCCCTTCTGGAGGCGTACTCTTGCCTCAACACTGCCCTGGATATGGGAACTTCAGCCGCTCCTGACCCAAGACGCCGAATTCCTAGAGAAGATCAACGCCAAGAAGTTCGCCATCTGGCTCGACCACGCCACTAGCACCACCACTAAAGGAACGGCACATCCCTCGTTGTACGTCGTCGCCAACCGCAGACGAGCCTGGAACATTTGCGAGCGGGTAGCCGAAGAGTGGATGGACAAGCATGATGGATTGCGCAAGCGGCCTTGCTATCAACAGGAGAGGATCATTGCTCACGCGGCCGAAGCACCGCTTGTCACCATTGCCGACGGCACTGAGACTTCTGACATTTCTGACGCAAAGAAGTGCTTCTGGCTTCACACTTGGGACGATATCAACAGTTTTGGTGATGTAAAGTTGGAGACATTTTGGTCGCATGGCACACTGGCTGGCATTTCGCTGTTGTTCCAAGGCAAACGGCGAGGTCTATTGGCATCTCGGAATGTTTATCAGGTTTATCAGCGATGGTCAGATCTTCACATTTTGAAAGACGTTGTGACCGAGAAAGCGCAAATCAGCGCAAGGGACTGGGTCGCTGGCTTTGTCTTTTCCATTCCGAGCCGGGAGGGTAGCGGGCTCAACTACGGGTACCGTTGTGTTGGAGTTACGGTAAGTCACAACCGCGTCATTTGATTCCAAATGGCACTGCTAACCCTCACTTCCTCCTTCCAGATCGTCACTACATCTGGAGTGGAGATCAATCATGGAGACTGCGCGTCGACTCACCTGAAACACGCAATGTTGGCACGTGGAGACTCGTACGTCGCGGGGGTCTATAGCACCCAGTTCCAGAGGGTACGTTTCGGCGGTGGACCACGGGTGTGCCTTGCTAACTGAACGTAGGAAGAAAAGGTTTTGTCTAACTTCGACCTAAATAACGGAGAGCATTTGTTCCAGCCGATTGAAAAGCTCGGGCTGCTGGTCGCAAATCGACCCCCAGGAGGCGTATACCCGATAGACGACTCTAAGCCTTGCCCCCCAACCATGCCACGCCAACACGAAGCCGGAATTCTGGATCCTCAGGAGTTGGTCTGGAGAGGAAAGGCCACTTTCTCTGGCCTACCGATCTGGAGACACTTGAAGCTAAAAATCGTCGCCCCTCTTACCACGCCGCTAAAACCCTGCCCGGTGCCTCACGAGGCGCTGGTATGGGGCCAGGATGAGAAGGACCTGACGAACATGAGCCGTATCACTGCATACGTCACCACTAGAACAATGCACATGAGCATTGATGAGCAGACTGAGATCCTCGGCCTCTGCGTCGAGTTCACGGCCGATTCGGGAATATCGCCCCGAATAATCGGGCTTGCCATGGATCCGAGGACTGGGAAGGCCTGGCCCGAGCAATTCTCCAGAAGTCTGGATATCGATTGCCCGGGCGGCGAGCGTGTCACGGAGATTTGGTGGTCCAAGTACCCCGTTTACTGGCACATGAAGGTGAGTTGCCTTCCCACCAACCTACACATTCTTCGTCCTGTCGCTGCGCTGCCTACAGACCTGCTGACGATGTGTCCTCACACCACAACAGATGCAAACCAACCGCGGTCGAGAGCTCAGCTGGTGCCGCAGCCCAGCCAACACACAATGGGAGACACTCCAAGCACACGACGGCAGCCCACTTGTCGGACTTGTGACCGAGTTCGAAGTGCAGAGTGCGCTCTTCCCGCGCCAACGCGGAAGGGTAAGCCCAATCCCCTCTTCCTCCACAACCGCCTTGTTATTTCTAGGGTACTGACATCGTCTCCAAGCCCACCCCCCTCCTACTAAGCGGTATCGCGGCGCTTGCCCTTCCCCGACTTGAGTCAACAAAAGATACATTTACACCGGTTGAAGCAGATATCCCCATCGAACCAGAAATCAGAGCGATACTGCTGCAGCGTCGCTCTCGGGCACTCGGAGGCTTGGATGGCCACGGCGCGGCGGACAGTAGTCCCGAAAATAGCCTGTCTATAGCAGACGAAGGAGAGGCGTTTTGATGGAGGGAGAGTAAGGATGACTGTGGATATACGGGCTGGTTTCGGTTGCTTGCATATGGGATTTGAAGGGGCGGCGGAAAGGGACAAGACGGACGAGCAATTTGGACCTGGGTATTGGTCGAGTGTTTTGACGCCATGAGACCCTTATCCCGCATGGCGCAATTTGGAGTTTGAGGATGACGAGATGGGTAGGTAGCTGCTGGGCTAGGCAGCAGCTTGTTATGGTAAAATGTAGGAAGATGAAGTAGATGAATAGGTTGAACGAGACCCTCAACGGTAATCATTCCACCGTGTCCAAGATGGTCTGGTGCTGTATGAATGTTAGTGGCTCACAGGTGGGGTGTCCTGTTCCATCGTTGTCATCGATGGGCGTCACGTTCGATTCACGGATGACGTAACAGGGGGAATCCGAACATATTCACTAAGCCCGCTTGGCTCAGTGGTGGAGCGTGTCACTAGTAATGACAAGGTCGTCCGTTGAATTGGCAGTGGGCATATCTTTTTGCTGATTCGGTGGTCCCACCGCGACGGTGGAGTTGTTAGTAGTTCCCTCGAGGCGGCGTTGCTAGTTCCTTGTCTGGGTTGAGCGGCTCCCTAGAGTTTCGGAGGGGTTTTACCGTCACCTGAAAGATGCTTTGGCATGACGATTCAGTCCGACGTCTACACCTGTGGCGCGTATTGAGTCTGTGACTGCGATATTTTCTCCCTTTCGACAAGTTAACCTATCGCTCTTCCATATTTAAAGCCCTTCGCCATCCCAAAGCTGCTCTCCTACTTCCCATCCCATCCCAACCAACACTCACACCGACACATCCTTCTAACCCAGTATCGACAACGAAAACAAATAACCACCATGCCGGTCATCATCAAACCCCAACCCTCCCTTATCGGACACATCACCCCCCCTCCTCTAAGCACCCTTCTCTCCCTCATGTCCTCAACCTCCCCCTCCGACCGCCACCGCCCCATCCTCCGCTTCTCCTTCGCCAACCCCCCTTCTGCC
>Ga0247758_1001935_pt1 | contig 13109 bp, 5 predicted proteins | sample UWRJL156409C4_FD_180950 | JGI IMG/M metagenome (GOLD analysis project Ga0247758, IMG submission 180950) | Plant litter microbial communities from Arlington Agricultural Research Station in Wisconsin, United States - UWRJ-L156-409C-4 | ecosystem: Environmental > Terrestrial > Plant litter >...
CCGCGTCGTCGCGGACGCGGAACGGCTGCACCGTGGAGATCGCCAGCTGATGCTCATCGGCTCCCGGGACGACGACCCGCGCCGTGAAGTCGTCCTCGAACCCCAGGACGCGATCGGCCGCCAGGGAGTCCGCCGAGGTGGCGGCCACCGCCTCGAGATCCCGGCCGAACTGCTGCTGCGTCAACCGCAGCGCGCTCGCCGCGCCCAGATCACCGAACGCCGACTTCGAGCGCCGGCGCTCAGCACGGGACGCCGCCGAGCCGATCCGCGCCCGCCGTGCCGTCTCGGCCGCTATGGCCCGGGGCCCCGCGTCGCGCCGCGCACGGGCGAGCTGCGCGTTCAGGTCCAGCTGCGTGCTCTGCGGCGCCGGACGGCTGGCGCCGCCCTCCAGCAGCCGGCCCAGCGGATTCGTGGCGGCCTGCGCCGCGGCCGCCGGCCCGGCCAGCACCGCGACGGCGACGACCGCCCCCGCGGCCCACCGCCCCCGGCCAGTCGGCCTCCTGTCCTTCGTCCCTGCTCCTTGACGACGCATGCGTCTCTCCTCTGCGTTGGTCCTGCGGGTGTAAGCGTCCGACGACCGGCGGTCGCGCGCGGCTGGACCACGCGCGACCGCCGGCTCCCGTCCCCGGACCGGCCTAGGGCCGGTCGATGGTGAACGTGATGTGCTCCGTCGCCTGGTTGCCGGCCCGGTCGTAGACCTCCGCGCTGATCGTGTGGACGCCCTCGCTCAGCGTCGACAGGTCCACCTCGTAGTCCTGGTCGTCGCAGTCGTCGACCGCGCAGTCGCGGCTCGCCGCGTACTCCGACATCGAGTCGTAGACCCCGACCGAACCGAGCCCCGACTTCGTGAGGTCGTCGCCGACCTCCGACGCCGGCACGGTCAGCGTCAGCGTCGACGTGCTCGCCGTGGTGAGCCCGTCCAGCGCGGCGAGGTCGCCGGTCAGCAGATCGAGGTCCGGGGCCGTGCGATCGACGCCGAGGTGGAACGTGATGGTCGTGGCCTCGTCGTCGCCGTCGTACCCGCGGAGCCGCAGCGTGTAGAGCCCCTCGTCCACCATCAGGCCCCAGTCGACGTCGAACGCATCGTCCAACGTGGTCGGACAGGCCTCCAGCGGATCGCTCGCGCACGGCGCCTCGACGGAGCCGAGCAGCACCTCGGGGTCGCTGCCCTGCTGCGCGGTGATCTCGATCCGCTTGACGCCGGCCGTCGGTGACGTCGCCTCGAACGAGGTGGACTCCACCGTGCTGGAGTTGATCCACAGCGTGTCGGCCGGGAACCCCTCCCCGAACACGGGGAACGTCGGTCCGTCGCCCTCCGGGGCCATGAACTCCTGCACGTGCATGACCGCTCCGCCCACGAACGCCTCGTAGTCGTGCGGGATGGTCGGCGGCGCAGAGCTGAACCGGATGAGGCCGAACTCGACGATGCTCAGGTCCTCCTCACCGGGGCTGTCCGTGTCGGTGTCCTCGTCGCTCAGCTCGACCTCGTCGTCCGCCGTGTCCGCGGAGATGACGTCCAGCACGTTCCCCTCGGGGTTCGCCATCGCGAAGAGGATGGCGCCGGGTGACGTGTCCCCGCCGAGCGAGAGGTCGATCCCGGTGAAGTCCACGTCGTAGATGTGGTTGCGGCGCTGGGGCGGCATCCACACCCAGGCGCCGATGTTGCTGGTGGTGAGGTGGTGGTCGTGGATGTAGAGACCGGCGCCCTCCGTGCCGGTGGTGTCGTACTTGTCCGCGTCGCCCTCCAGCCGCAGCCAGGTGTTGCCCGGGGACGCCCTGAGGTCGTCGAGGTCGATCGCGGAGGGGGTCACGGTGTCGACGATGTTGTCGGCGTCCGCGGGATCCTCCAGCGAGTCGATCTCGACGATCGGATCGACGAGGATCGGGTACGCGACGTCCTTGCCCCGGTGCGGGGTGGTGACCGTCACCGTGTCGCCGTCGACCGAGGCCGACGTGGCGACCGGCGTGCCCTGCGCGTCCTTGGCCACCGGGGCGGAGATCCGGCCGATGCGCTTGCCGTCACGGACCACGTTGACGCTGCCGTCCTCCTGCTTCAGCAGCGACGCGCCCCGCGGGAGGTCGAAGGTCAGCGATGCCGTCTCCGGCGACTGCGCGGAGCGGAGCGTGAAGAACGTCTCCAGACCATTCGAGGTCGGTGTCGCGACGAGATCCGTGTCCGTCCCCGCCTCCGGGTAGAAGACGGCGGCGTCGCCGGCACGCCGTGCAGCGGTGGTGCCGCCGCCGGGGATCGACGCGGTCAGCGACAGATCGTCGCCGACGGTCAGCTCGCCGTCCGAGGAGGAGGGCAGCGTGACGTCGACGATCGGGTTGACCGGGGCGAACCCACCGTCCGTCGCCTCCAGGCCAAGATCTACGAGCGCCTTGCGACCCGCGTCGTTGCGCACGCGGAACGGCTGCACCGTGGAGATCGCCAACTGCGGCTCCTTCGCGCCGGGCACGTCGACCCGCGCGGTGCGATCGTCCTCGAACCCCAGGACGCGATCGGCCGCCAGGGAGTCCGCCGAGGTGGCGGCCACCGCCTCGAGATCCCGGCCGAACTGCTGCTGCGTCAACCGCAGCGCGCTCGCCGCGCCCAGGTCACCGAACGCGCTCTTGGAACGCGCCCGCTCGGCGCGGGCTCCAGCGGAGCGCAGGTGCGCCTTGCGCGCGGTCGCCGCCGCCACGGCCCGGGGCCCCGCATCACGCCGCGCCTGGGCCAGCTGCGCGTTCAGGTCCAGCCGTGCGGCGGAGCCGGACGCCGGCTGGCTCCCACCGGCCTTCAACAGCCCCTCCAACGGATTCGCGGCAGCCTGCGCCGCGACCGCCGGCCCGGTCAATGCGGCGACGGCGATGACCGCCCCCGCGGCCCACCGACCCGTCCCCCTGCCCTTCGTCCCTGGTCCTCGACGAGGCATGCGTCTCTCCTGTGCGTTCGTCCTGCGGATGGAAACAGCCCAGCGACCGGTGGCCGCGCGCGACGGATCCGCGCGCGGCCACCGGCTCCTTGCCTCCGGCCCGCTAGGGCCGGTCGATGGTGAACGTGACGTGCTCTTCGGAGCCGTTGCCGGCGCGGTCGTAGAGCTGGGCGGTGAACGTGTGCTCGCCCTCGCTCAGGGTCGACATGTCGACCGGGACGTCCTCGCAGTCGTCGACCGAGCAGTCGAGGTTGACCGAGAACTCCGACAGCGAGTCGTTGACCGAGAGGTACGCCGATCCCGAGATCGCCAGGTCGTCGGTCGTCTCACCGGCCACCGTCAGGTGCAGCGTCGCCGTGCTCGCCGTCGTCAGCCCGTCCAGGGCCGCCAGGCTGCCCCCGAGCGTGGCGTCCGGCGCCGTACGGTCGATGCCCAACGGCACCGTGAGCACGGTCTCGTTCGACGCGCCGTCGATCGCCCGGATCCGCCACGTGTAGTGCCCCTCCGTCAGCAGCGACCAGTCCACGTCGAACCCGTCCGCGCCGAGATGCGTGGGACAGGGGTCCAGCGACGTGCCGTCACACGGATCCTCCACGTACCCGAGCACGACCTCCGGACCGCTGCCCGACTGCGCCGTGTACTCGATGCGCTTGACGCCGTGGCTGTACGACGTCGCCGCGAGCCCGTTGCCCTCGGTCACCTCGTTCGCGTTCATCCAGACGGTGTCGGTGGGCAGCGACTCCGGATCGTCGATCCCGTCGAACCGGGGTCCGTCGGAGTCGTCCAGGTCCTCCACGTGCATGACCGCCCCGCCCAGGAAGGCGTCGTGGTCGTGCGTGAACGGCGCCCAACGGACCAGGCTGAACCCGATCAGGCTGACGTCCGAGAAGCCCGGGTTCTCCGTATCCGTGTTCTCGTCGCTCAGCTCGAAGGACCCATCCGCGGTCTCGGTGCTGACGGAGTCCGAGACGCTGCCCTCCTCGTTGACCATCCCGGCGACCACCGTGCCGCTGACCAGCGTGTCGCCGTTGAGCTCCAGGTCGAACGGCGCCAGGTCGGCGTCGTAGATGTGGTTGTTGCGCTGCGGCGGGGTCCAGAACCAGACGTTGTTGTAGGACCCCATCGTCGATTCGTCGTGGAGGTAGAGACCGTCGCCCTTGCCCCCGGTGTCGGCGACCGTGCCGCTGGGCGCGTCCTCCGACACCGACCACACGCCGGTCGGCAGCGATCCCGGCGTCCCGAGGGGGTCGTAGGTGTTGGCGACGTCGGGCGCGGGATCCAGGCTGTCGACCTCGACGATCGGATCGACGAGGATCGGGTACGCCACGTCCTTGCCCCGATGCGGGGTGGTGACGGTGACCGTGCTGCCGTCGACCGAGGCCGACGTGGCGACCGGCGTGCCTTGCGCGTCCTTGGCCACCGGCGCCGAGACCCGGCCGATCCGCCGGCCGTCGCGCACGACGTTGACGCTGCCGTCCGCTTGGGCCAGGAGCGATGCGCCCTCGGGCAGGTCGAACGTCAGCGACGCGGTCTCCGGGGCGTCCGCGGAACGGAGCGTGAAGAACGTCTCCAGACCGGACGAGGTCGGGGTGGCGACGAGGTCCGTGTCCGTTCCCGCTTCCGGGTAGAAGAGGCTGGAATCGCCGGCGTGACGCGCCGTCGAGGCGCCGCCGCCCGGGATGGAGGCGGTCAGCGACAGATCGTCACCGACCGTCAGCGCACCGTCGGAGGAGGCCGGCAACGTCACGTCCACGATCGGGTTGACCGGGGCGAACCCGCCCTCGGTGGCCTCCAAGCCGAGGTCGACCAGGGCCTTCTTCCCCGCGTCGTCGCGGACGCGGAACGGCTGCACCGTGGAGATCGCCAGCTGATGCTCATCGGCTCCCGGGACGACGACCCGCGCCGTGAAGTCGTCCTCGAACCCCAGGACGCGATCGGCCGCCAGGGAATCGGCCGCCGTCGCCGACACCGCCGCGAGGTCGTTGCCGAACTGCTGCTGCGTCAGCCGCAGCGCACTCGCGGCGCCCAGCTCCCCGAACGCCGACTTCGAACGCCGCCGCTCGGCCCGCGCGGCCGCGGAGCCGATCCGAGCGCGCCGGGCGACGGCCGCCGCGGCGGCCTCGACCTGCGCCTCCTTCGCCTGCCGCGTCAGCGAGCGTTGGAGGTCCACCCGGTTCGGGGCGTCCTTCCCGGCCTTCGCCCCGCCGCCTCCCAGGAGCTCTTGGATCGTGGTGGACGAGTTGCCCGCCGGGGGCGATGCGGCGCCGGCGGTGCCCCCTGGCACGACCGCGACCGCGAACGCCGCACAGGCCAGGCCGATCCCCAATCGTCCTGACCTCCTCGCGGTCCGAAGCTTCTCCTGCTTCCCCTGCTGCATGGTGCTCTCCTACGGATCGTTGGAGAGCCGATCCTCTTCGGATGTCCCCACGAAAGCACTAATACATATGTCCATTCACAGCAAACAGGGCGGTTTCCCGCTCAAAGCGTGCACAAAGCTGTGCACGATTGGTCCAAACCACAACGCCCAGCGGAAGAAGAACGCCGCGCTCACAAGGAGCGCGGCGTTCGCCGGCACATCGTCGTCAGGGGTTGGCGCGCGAGCGCTCCCCCACCTGAGGGACTACGGGCCCGTCCAGCCGCCGGCGTAGCACGGCTTGCCGCCGCAGGTGTCGCCCACGCCGCCGTTCGGCGCCAGGAAGTCGAACACGATGCCCAGGGAGGCCGCGCTCCGCGAGGCCACCGTGTGCGGGTTCTTCCCGTCGTTGGCCACCGCGTCGGTCTCCTCGATCGGCGGCTGGTTGTACGGCGGGTTCGGGTTGCTGCCCGCCCAGTTGCCGGGCGTGCCGCGCACCGGCCCGATGTCGATCGGGATGAACGTCGCGTCGCCCTGGTAGCCGCCGGGCGCGGTGAACGAGGCGAGCGGCTCGCGCGGGATGCCGTAGAACGGGACCACGTCGAGTGACCGGCCCGGATCGAGGTTGTACTGGTCCTCGCCCCGGATCACCGCGTTGATCGTCCGCGCCTCGGTCTCGGTCTGGACGTTGGAGACCTCGTGGTCCCCGTAGCCCTCGACGAGCACGACCTTGTGCGCCGGCGTGTTCGGCAACGTGTCCGACGTCATGTGCAGCGCGTACCCGCCGCCCTCGCCGCGATCCCACAGCGTCTGGATCAGCGAGAGGATGATCTGCTGGTCGATCGGGTTCGGGTACCCGTTGCGGAACGTGCCCAGGAACTTGTTGAAGTCCACCGAACGGTAGAGCAGCGTCGCGTAGCCGATCGCCGGGACGATGAGCACCGACCGGTTGAGATCGGGCTCGACCGCCGTCAGCGCGCCGCCCATGATCCCGCCCTGCGAGCCGCCCACGTAGTACAGCGGCTGGCTGGCATCCTCGACCTTGCCCGACGTGGGCTGGAACGCGGCGGTGTCGTTCAACCCGCCCGCGGCCTGGCTGATCATCCAGCGACCCAGGTACATGAAGTTCAGCAGGCCCTGCTGGGACCGATCGGCCAGCGTGCGGAACTTGTTCATGTCGGGAAGCAGCGTCGCCACCGTGCCGATGTCCGGCTCGGAGAGGCCGATCCAGTCGCTGGCGCACATGACGTTGGTCAGCATGCCCGGCTCGTCCCGGTTGGCCTCGACCTCGCTGGCGTTGCCGAGCAGCCCGTGCCCGTAGATGATCGCCCGCTTGTTCGTCGCCATCTCCGAGGAGTTGATCGCCGCGCGCGGCACCATGCAGGTGAACGGCGCCTCGTAGAACGCGGGCGCACCGCTCGGCGTCGTCGCCTGGGTCGGCAGGCCGTCGGGGCCGTACGTCATCTCCGTGCCCGGGGCGCAGTTTGCCGCCGTGCCGCCAGCCACCGTCGTGAAGCCCATGTAGCACGGCACCCTCACCGTGCCGCGGACGCGCCGCAACACGTACGGGCTCTCGGACGTCGTGTAGTCCTTGACGTCCTTCACCGTCGCCTGCGGCGCGGCACCCGTCGGGATCATGTCGTCCAGGTCGGTGTCGCCCAGCTGGGCGTACGCGTCGTCGCGCATCTTCAGCACGCGCTCGGTGAGGTTCTGCTCGCTCGCGGTGGTGAAGTCCCACGCGCGGTACAGGCTGCTCCGCGCGATCCCGAAGCCGGCGAGCTTGGTGAAGATGTCCTCCATCGAGGCCTGGCGGGCCTTCACGTTCGCCGGCGCGTCGGCCGGGACCGTGTTGTCGCGGTAGTCCTTGAACCAGCCGGCCGCCTCGAGCGGCTGGCCCGCGGCGTCCTTGAGGTTGCGCAGCACGACGATGTAGCGCGTGGCCTCCTGGAAGACCTTGCCGCCGTGGATGAGCAGGGTGCGCTTGGACGGGTCGGCGGTGCTGACGTCGACCTCGGTCCAGATCAGCTGCTGCTCGCCCGTCTCGGCGTTCAGGACCATCACCGACTGGTCCGGGTTCAGCGAGCGGCCCATGTCGGTCTGCAGAGCGATGCCGGAGGCGTCGAGCGCCGCCTTGCTCTCGAGGCCGGGCACCCGCGTGACGATCGGCGAGTTGGGGCTGAAGCCGTCGTTGCGGTTGTAGGGCGCAGCGCTGATCGTGCCGCGGGAGACGTTGTGCGGCATCCCCGCGTCGGCGAGGTTCAGGCGCAGGCCGGTCGGCGTGCTCGCGTCCGGCGTCGTGTAGTAGTTGCTCGGGAACGGGAGCAGGCACCGCGTCTGGTCGACGGGGTCGGCGCTCGCCGGATCGCAGTCCGGGCCGGGATCGACCGGGGCCGGGACCGGCGGCTTCGGGCCGGGCGGCGTCACCGTCTTGCAGTAGCCGGAGTACTTGGACAGCGTGCGCGACTTCGTCGCCTTCTTCTTGCCGTACGTCACCTCGACCACGAGCTTCGGGGCTCCGCACGCCTTCAGCTTCGCCAGGCCCTTGCTGGAGAGCTTGAGGGAGACGCTGCGGCTGGCCTTGCGCTTGAACGACAGCTTCACCGTCTTGGTGATGCCGGTCGTCTTGCCGACCTTCACGCGGACGGTGGCGGCGACCTTGCCGGTCGCGGCGACCCGGACCTTCAGCTTCCGGGCCGTCACCACGCCCTTCTGGGTGGTGTTGGTGACCGTGACCTTCACCGACACGGGCTTGGCCTTCTTCTTCTTGGCCTTCGCCTTGGTCTTGGCCGCCGTGGCCGGGCCCGTCGCCGGCGCGGCCGGCAGCCCGAAGGCCCCCGCCGCCGCCGGCAGCGTCATCGCGCCGCACGTCGCGAGCGCGGCCGCGACCACGATGGCCCGACCCCGCCCGCGACGCTGGTCGCTGGTTCCCCTACGTCCCATGCTCTTCTCCCCAGATGTCGTGAACGTCCTGCGTCCTGCGTGCTGCTCGCTGCGGTGCTGCGCGCCCACGGCGGCCGGCCCTCGAGGCCGGCCGCCGTGATGGCGGGCGGGCGGGTGCCGTTACGGCGTCGGCCCGGTCCATCCCTCGGCGTAGCACGGCGCCAGGCCGCAGCCCCCGAGGTTGGTGGTCGGGTCGTACGGCTGGTCGGTGATGACGCCGCCGGTCGGGCGCAGGAAGTCCCGCAGCAGCGTGAGGACCAGGTTGCTGGTCGCCACGTCCGCGTGAGGATCCGTGCCGTTGCCGCCGGGGCCGAAGCCGTCGGTCGGCCAGATGTTGGCCTGCGGCTCCGGGTCGACGCCCCGGTTGTTGCCGTTCTCCACGCGCTTGGGTCCGATGTCGATCGGGATCAGCACCGCTGGCGCGTCGAACCCGTCGTTCGCCGTGGTGAACGACGACGCCGGCTCGGTCTGCAGGCCCCAGTACGGCACCTTGTCGAGCGAGCGGTTCGGGTCCAGCGCGGGCGTGCGCAGGATCGCGCCGACCGTGCGGGCCTCGGTCTCCGTCTGGATGTTCGTGACCAGGTGGTCGCCGAACGCCTCGAGGATGATCACCTTGTGCTGCGGCGTGTCCGGCAGCGCATCGGTCGTGATGTGGTGCACGTACCCGCCGCCCTCACCGCGATCCCAGATCGTCTGGGCCAGCGAGAGCACGACCTGCTGCACCGCCGGGTCCTTGTAGCCGGCGGACAGCGTCGGCGCGAAGATCGCACCGGCCGCCGAGCGGTTCAGCAGCGTCGTGTACCCGACCGCCGGCACGTCGAGCACCGAGCGGTCGAAGTCCGGCGACAGCGCGGTGAGCGCGCCGCCCATGATGCCGCCCTGCGAGCCACCCAGGTTGTAGAGCCGCTGCGCCGGGTCGACGAGCACGCCGCTCGTCGGCTTGAACTGGTCGGTGTCGTTGAGCCCGCCCGGGGCCTGGCTGATCATCCAGCGGCCCAGGTACAGGAAGTCCAGGAGGCTCTGCACCGAGCGCTCCGCGATCGCCGGGAAGTTCGACATGTTCGGCAGCGCCTGGAGCACCGTCGGGATGTCGCCCTTGGCCATGCCGATCCAGTCGGTGCCGCAGATGACGGCCTTGTCGACCCCGGCGCGGTCCTTGACGCTGGTCAGCGTCGTGGCGTCGCCGAGCAGGCCGTGCCCGAACGTGATGGCCTGCTTGTCCGTCGCCATCTCGTCGGAGTCCTTGCCCGCGCGCGGGATGATGCACGTGACCGGCGCCTCGAAGGACTGCAGGTCCCCGTTCGCGTCCCGGGCCTGGACCGGCTTGTTGTCCGGACCCCAGTTGATCGTCGTGCCCGGACCGCAATAGCCGACGTTCTTGCCGTTGAAGTCGATGTTGCCCATGAAGCACGGCACCTTGATCGTGCCGTCGACGCGGCGCAGCACGTAGTGGCTGTCCCCGTGCGAGTAGTTCTCCACCGACTTGAACGTGAACTGCGGCGAGCCGCCCTGGACCGTGCGGTCGGACAGGTCGGTGTCGCCGAGCTGGTCGAACGCCTCGTCGCGCATCTTCAGCGCGGGGCCCGAGAGGTTGTCCTGGCTGCCCGTGGTGAAGTCCCAGGCCAGGTACAGGCTCGAGCGGTCGATGCCGGCCGCCCCGAGCTTGGCGAAGAGCTCGTCCATGTGCGCCTGCCGCGCCTTGACCGCGTCGGACGCCGAGGCGGGCACCGCGTTGTCGCGGAACTGCTGGAAGGACGCGTTGGCGGGGATCGGCGTCCCCTCGGCCGTCTTGAGGTTGCGCATCGCCACGATGTAGCGCTGGCCCTCGTCGAAGACCTTGGCGGCGCGGGTGATGAGCAGGCGCTTGGCCGGGTTGGCCGAGGCGCCCTGGTTGCTCAGGTCGACCTCGGACCAGATCGGGGTGCGGGCCCCCGTGGTGGCGTTGATGACCACGATCGGCGAGTCGGCGTCGAGCGAGCGCCCGATGTCCCCGATCTGCGCGATCCCGGAGGCGTCGAGGCCCTCCTTGCTGTAGAGCCCCGGGACCTTGGTGAGGATCGCCGAGTTCGCGCTGAAGCCGTCGGCGCGGTTGTAGGGCGTCACGTCGATGCCCTTGCCCGTGAAGGAGCTCTGCGGCATCTCGTTGGCCTGCAGGTCGAGGCGGCGGCCGGTCTGCGCCGACGCGTCCGCCCGCGTGTAGTAGTCGTTGGGCCACGGAAGCAGGCAGGTGGTGTTGTCGAGCGGGTCGACGACGTCGCAGTTGCCGGCGGGCTTGACCACGGTCGGCAGCGGGACCGGCTTGACGGGCGGCGGCGTCGCCTTGCAGAAGGTCGAGCTCTTGGTGAGCGTGCGCGTCTTGGTCGCCTTCTTCTTGCCGTACGTCACCTCGACCACGAGCTTGGGCGCCCCACAGGCCTTGAGCTTCGTGAGGCCCTTGCTGGAGAGCTTGAGGGAGAGGGTCCGGCTGCCCTTCTTCTTGAAGGCGGCCTTGACCGTCTTGGTGATGCCGGTCGTCTTGCCGACCTTCACGCGCACCACGGTGGACGCCTTGCCCGAGGCCGTGACCTTGACCTTGAGCTTCTTGGCCCCGACCACGCCCTTCTGGGTCGTGTTGAGGACCGACACCTTGACCGTCAGCTTCTTGGCCTTGGCCTTCTTCTTCTTCGCCTTCGCCGCGACAGCGGACGGGGCGGTGCCCGGACCGGGCGCAGCGGTGGCGGCAGCCGGCACCGCGAGGAGCAGACACGTGGTGACGGCCATGGCGACGTGCGCCCGACGACGCGCTCCACGACCCGGACGCGCCACGGCACGCCCCTTTTCCTGCGGACCCCTGCTCATACGGCTTCTCTCCTCGTTGTGCTGGACTCCCGCGGCGAAGGTACCTGCTCCCTGCCTCACGCACGCTGGTCCCCCCACCGTAACGATGCACTATGTAACTGACCACGTAGGGGACCCGAAGAACTCTTCGATTACTTGTGCCCGATCACACCTTGTGCACGAGTGCGCGCGCTGTTGTGACAGGTAGTGGTGATTTGGTCGTGTAGTGGCACATTTGCAGTCGGTCGATCTGTAGGCTCCGAACTCACGCCGTATTTGGCGTTCGTCATCGAACCTGGCGGCCGATCTTCGCTTAGCAGGGGGAGCGGTACCGCGAGGCAGGGAGGAGTAGTTCATGCGTCGTATGCCTTTGGCCATGTTGGCCACGGCCGTCGGTGTGCTGGGAGCCGCCTCGGCCGCCCACGCCGCTGGCCCGGTCCAGGACGGCCAGTTCAACCTGAAGTTCACGTCGGGCAAGATCGTCATCAGCGATCTCACCTCGACGGACATCCCCGCGGGGAACGTGGTCGACGTGCTGGCCAACGTCGACCCGACGGGCAAGGTCGCGATCCCCAAGGGCGCGCTCAAGTTCCCGCCGATCACCCTCACGGATCCGCTGCCGCTGACCGTGTCGATCGCGCAGTCCTCGCGCTCTGACGGCAGCATCGACCCCGCCACGGGCGCGGTCACGCTGCCGCTGAACATCGGCATCACCATCGACGGTGGTGCCCCGCTGACCTGCTCGATCCCGCTGACCCTCACGTTCGGCACGGGCCAGCAGGCCGTCACGTCGAGCAAGTCGGTCACCGGCTCGCCGTACGACCCCGCCACGGGCGCCATCACGCTCGCCGGCATCGCGCCGATCCCGAACCTCGCGGATCTGTCGCTCGCCACGTGCCCGATGAAGGACATCCTGGCCGGGTTCCTCCCGTCCGGAGCCAACGGCAACATCGGCCTCCAGCTGGCCGGTCTGCTCGACATGCCGGGCGGCGCCAAGTACCCGGACGACTCGGGCGTCACCCCGCCCCCGACCCAGACGACCCCGCCGCCGCCGGTGCTGTCCAACCCGGTGTCCACGCTGGGTGGGACCACGCTGAAGTCCACCAAGGGCTCCGTCGCGGTGCCGATCAAGTGCGCCGGTGCCGTCGCCACGAACAAGCCGTGCGCCGGCAAGGCGACCCTGACCACCAAGGTCACCACGGTCACCACCAAGAAGGTCAAGGGCAAGAAGAAGAAGATCAAGAAGACCAAGACGGTCACCCTCGGCTCGGCGAGCTACAACGCCGCGGCCGGTGCGACCGCCACGCCCAAGATCAAGCTGTCCTCGGCCAACCAGAAGCTGCTCAAGGCAGCCAAGAACAAGCTGAAGGCCGTCATCAACGTCACCACCACGGGTGGTACGGGCGTCACCAACAAGTCGGTGACGATCAAGGGGTAACAACCCAGCATCCCCCGATCTCGCTGGCGCCCGGGGGCGCCGGCGAGACCCGGGAGGGTCGTAGGACCGGGGCGGGGCCGCAGATTGCGGCCCCGCCCCTTTTTCGTGCCCGGACGCAGGGGGCGCACGGGGGCCTACCGACGCGGGAGCGTGGGCTGACGGCGTGGCCCTGGCCGACGCGTACATCACGACCGCTCAGCGAGCGGGATGTACGCCTCGACCGACGGGGACCCGCGACGTGGACGGCGAGGGGCGGCCAGGACCGAGCTCCGACCGGGAGGAGGGCGGCGGCCCGCCCGTGGGACGTGCTCCACATTCCTCCCACCCCCCGGGAGGAATGTGGACGACGTCCCGCGGCCGCCGGGCCCTCGCCATCCTGTTGCCACCCCCCGGCAACACCATGGCGAACGGGAGGCTGGGCCAGGGCGCAGGGCCCCGGCCGAGCGGGGGCCGGGGTCGAGCGGGGGCCGGGGTCGGGGCGGGGCGGGCGTGGGAGCGCGCCGGGCGTCGGAGCGCGGCGGGCGTCGGAGGGCGTCGGGGCGCGCCGGGCGTCGGAGCGCGCCGGGCGTCGGTGCGGGGCGGGGCGCGCCGGGCGTCGGAGCGCGCCGGGCGTCGGTGCGGGGCGGGCGTGGATGCGCGGCGGGCG
>Ga0247758_1001936_pt1 | contig 13092 bp, 12 predicted proteins | sample UWRJL156409C4_FD_180950 | JGI IMG/M metagenome (GOLD analysis project Ga0247758, IMG submission 180950) | Plant litter microbial communities from Arlington Agricultural Research Station in Wisconsin, United States - UWRJ-L156-409C-4 | ecosystem: Environmental > Terrestrial > Plant litter >...
GTATGGAGTTGATGAGGGTGCTGCTCGCCCCCGTGTCTTGGTTTACGTGGCCGGGGTGTCGCGGGTGGGCTGGGAAGACGTGATGGGCGTTGTGATGGCGAGATGGCGGCGTGGGATGGGCACCGTATTTTTTCTCCCCGTGCTGACATAACGTTGGACGCAGTGAGATGGCGAAGAATAGGGGCTTTCGTTTGAGAACCAGGTAGGTATTCAAGGAAGGATTTACCGGGTCGCAGCCGCGTGTAACGGGAACTTTGCGCCGGGCTGGCCGCTTTCCATATCGCTTTGGGTCGGACAAAGGCCCTTCTGTGGTACAGGTTGCGGCGTTTCACGGCGTCTTGTGAGCGAGATGGGGATAAATATAAAACGAGGGGATGGACGGGTGGCTGGACCCCGAGTCCGGTGATACGCAGGATTTCTTTTTACCTCTGGATCGGTGTTACCTTCCGGTAGGTTGAGCGCGGCTTCTGCGTCTTCGGTGATGCAAAAAATGTCTTCTCGAGTGTCTTGAGATTTTTTCTTCCTCGGATCTTTAGTTTCTGCAAGGACCTGAGGATCTGAAACGAGATGAGATTTGAAGACTTCCGGCTCGTGTGATGGCAGCGTGGCAGTCGCCGGTGAGACACAGTGTTCATGGGGGGTTCAGCTATCGGGGTGACAATCTGAAGATCTGGACGCTGACGATAACCCCCCACGCGGTAATTCGGACTGCTCGTATCCTGTTCGGGGCTTGGCGGGCAGATTGTTTACGCCGAGGAGATGAATCTGGAAAACCACTGTGTTCCCTGAATGCCAACACTCGACAGATTCTCTATGCCTGCCTCCTCGTCCCCTTCTCACCCCATCTTCAGCAATCCAACAAACACCAAGCACAGCCGGCCAAACGCGTTCTCAAAGGTCTCTCCTTATTGACGATTCGATCTATCATCCAGTCATCTAAGCCCCGGCGTAAATACAACTCGCAGCCATTCCCACGGCAGGTATATACAGCGGCGCAAGCGCGAATGCCGCCCCCTCTAGATAAGGTAGGTGAAAAAAAAATGCAACCAACACAACGCTTGCCGTTGAAAATGAAGCAACAAGACGCAGCCCCGTAGCCAGGCGCTCAGAGCTTCGCCGTCTCGGCGAGCGTGCCGACCTTCAGCTTGGCGCCGTACTTCTCGAGTACCGACTTGCTGTGGTACTTCCAGAACTGCTTGGTGGAGTCCTTGCCGGCCATGCGCTTGAGGATCTTGACGCCGCCGGGGTGGTCATCCAGGAAGTCTGTGTCTTGTCAGCATTAATGCCAAATGTAAAGGAAGGGGGGAATACGCACTGGTGATGTCGTATACGCCGTCGTCGACGATGATGTACATGCCCTCCTTCTCGTCCTTGTGGTTGGCGACTTCGGCCTTGGTGAATGTCTTGGACATGGTTGCTGACTGGTGGATGGAGACTGAGTGGGTCTGAGGTGAGATTGGCGAGGGTTTGTTTGGTGAGCTCGTCGTAATATGACAGTATCAATGATCGAGAACAATGAGGCAGGAGGTCAGAGGGTGAGCGTGTGGATCTGCGAGGTCAAATACGATTGTCAATTGCCCATCGTCGAGTGGCTCGGTCCCTGGATTCCCGGAATCGGGGGGTGGCTCCAAAGTTGGACCTCGGCTCGGCTGATCGCCAACCTCACCTGACGGAGCAGGGATGTTGTGCCGCGGCCAACCCCGCAGACGTCATACCCACTTCCCCGGGCACGCGACTCGACGTCGTGCATCTGCTGCCGATAATTCATCTCGAAGACCTCAACTAACATAAGCCATTCGATTTGTAGTACTCTAACTTTTCATCCTAGCTGCTATCCGGTCTTTACCAACGGCATTGACATTGGAGGAACGGCCTGAGTCAAGGACTTTGGCATCTGATTGCCAGATAATCGCCTAACATTAAGCTGCCCAAAATGCATGCCATCGCGATAAGGACAGAACCGCCAGTTTGGCATTTCAATGTCCAACTCATCACAGTGAACACGAGTTTTGAATCCACAACCCCATTTTCTATTGACATGAACTTGACCACAAGAATTCAGAACCCCAAACCAGGATCAGGTCTCCAATTTTACCTATACCTTATATGTCAGCGTTTCGGGCCTGAGTTTGAAATCGAACAGGGCATTTCTTGCATTGTGAAAGATCTTGATTGCACTGAATTAGACTACTAGAAAATAGGAAGGCCTTATATGAATGTCAATACGGCTATCTTAATAGCGACAAAGCATTTCCCACATTAGGTTACCGGCCTTGGGGCTCCTTTTAAAGTCTGCAAAGGGGAAGGCGTCATGGGAGCTATTCGGAGCCTGTCGAGTTAACCTACACCCTGGCCGACACAATAACTCATCAATGGAAATCAACTCCGAGGAGTGAAAACACGCCGTACATGTACTTATAGGTGGGTAAACATCAAGCCGGTGGTGACTCAGAGCTCATACACGAGCACAGCTGATACAGGACGAAGCTGTGGTCAAGCATCCCAGGTCCCGACAGCAATCTTTCAACTGGCCTTGCTGGTTTGATTGTTTGCCATTATAGCAATGTACCCGAACAATTTGTATTTCGATCCATGATTAGCGGGTACCATATCGCAGCCGCTAAGCAAACTCGGAGTTTCTCTGTCCCGTATTTCACTCGTTCCGCCTGTGTTGCCGTCTCCGAGCACTACGTGTAATCACACCAGTCTAGGTAGATAGCCCTGGCGTATCGAAAGGATAGGGAGAAAGGGCCGGTACATTAGGGGGATGACGGCCACTGGGCCAGAATGAGAAGATCCAAATGCCTTGTGGTGTCGGTATTGGTAAGTATAGTCTTGTGTCGCTGTGTAGCGAGTGCCTAACAATGCCCGGTGCCCGAGTGTTTGTGATCGGCCGCACAACTCATGGCAGAGCTCCTTATGCCACTCTACATATCCAATATGGTTGCGCCTTATCTACTCCGTGGGGATCGACCCCCAGGATTTTAATACAGCGTTTTCTTTGCTGCTGCTGGCAAGGAGCGTGAGTGCTTTGTTTTAGCTTAAATGTTGGCACTGGGAACATGCTCCCATGACGGTCGTTTCTGGTGGTCTATGGGATTATAAACTGCAAAGAACGTCCTACAGTACGTTGTTAATATTAGAAATAATGCCACGGAGACATACAGCTTTCCTACCCGAATAAATGGGTGGTGCCGAAGCTATATCTCAGTTACCATAAAACCACTGCTGTGATTGGCTCCTTTTGTGTGATGTGATTGGCGGCTCAAATTGTCCCCCGTGAGACACAACAACCCCTGCAAGACTGTGATACCTTCTTCCAACCTCAACCTTTGTTCAACATGGGGTATTCATTTCTACAAGCCAATTTATCCGCCTTCTATAGCAGGACACGGTCCAACAACGCCATTGCAATGCCGCAAACCCCAATATTTATCCTCAAATCAACATGAACAACATACCCCATACCAGCCCGAGTCCCAGCAAAGGTGCCATGACCCCCAATCTCGTCGCCGCGCTTCCCGCCACGCCGCAACATGGCCTGCTGTACGTGACATTATTCATCATCGCCGCCGCCTCGAAAACGCTCCCCGGGTATCCTCCAAAATTATAATAGTCCACGTTCAACACAGTCGGCGGGTTCCCCCATTCCTTCTTGCAGTTCTCTGCCGAAGCACCTAAACTGCCCTGTCCGGTCGCGTTGTTTGTGACATTCAGCTCTGACACGGCGGGAACAAGGATCGACGCGCCCAGTAACGAGACCTCGACGTTGAGGTTGTGATTCATGAGGGATAGGCGGCGCTTGGCATCTTCGGGCTTGAGATCCGGGGGACGCTGGACCGTGCAAGGGAAATCTCGGTCGACGGGATCAAATGGCGTTTCCCACATGCTGGCAGAGGTCAGTAACTGGTCAGGAATGACTCTCAACTCAGGGATGAGACCTACTTGCTAAACTCGTCTATCAGCCACGGGTATGCCGTTTGGTTGGCCTCATAGTCGAGGAACATGACGACACGTTGGCCCGACAGGATCATCTGCGCCAGCGTCGGCCAGTCGTCAAGTGACATCGGCGCTACCGGCGGTGTGTAGATGTACTGCAGGATCCCCGTCGATTCGATGAACGGCACATACATCTCCGGCTTGGAGTAATTGCCGTTGCCAAGCAAAATCGACACTACGTCATATGGATGGGAGGCTACCCAGTCCTTCACCGTCGTGAGCCAATCCGTGATGGGCCCGGCATCCAGGAGATCGCAGCTCGAGTGGCAGAAATGGGGAACAGACCCGGTGGCCGGCCACTGAATCTGCGCTTGGAGGAATCGGACGCCATCATTCAGCTGATCTGTCACGCCCAGCTGCTGGTTCGCAGCGGCACTGCCGGCACGCACGAACGGGCTGTTGTGGCAGCCAACCACGGTGATGTTGCTGTACTTGCGCTCACAGAACTCGGGGTAGTTGTTGCAAGGCCTCGTGTTTGTCGGAACGGGCACAGCAACAGTGGCGGTTGTCGAGAAGTTCCCGCTCGCAGTCGAGGCAGAGCCCGTGAGAAATGTGACCGTCTCGGCGGACGAGGAAGACGATTTGGTGGTGGCGTTGCCCACGATCGTACTGGTGCCCGACAGGGCCGTCGTCGCTAGTGTGATGGTAGACGAGAATGTCTGGTATGTCCCCGTCGCCGTTGCCGCATTGGCTGGCTTGGTCCCCGTCAAGATGGTTAGGGCTGGGTCGTTGGTCGATATTGAAGGTGCAGACTGCTGGCTGTGGACTGCGCTGATAAGGGACACCGCCACGAGCAGCGTACCGAGGCGCTTGAGAGACGCCATCTTGAGAAAACAGTCAACGGCTCATGGAGACCAAAAAAAAAAAAAGGCTCTGGGTTGAAGTGGAATTCTTTTGGTATTCAAGCACTGCAAAAGGTTAAAACAGGTTGACAGCCAGCGGCTCCTGGGCCATCCTTGCATGGGCCCACTCGCAGCGCGAAGACAAGATGCACTGCCCCGTCAGTGGTGGGGTGGCTCCCTCGACGCCCCTGGCAAACCACAACTGCCTTCCCTGCAGGAAGATTGGCCAGTGTAATGCAGCAGTCTTCACCGACATGACCCAACTTGCCAGCCAGTCGCTTCATGAATCCCGCATGTTTCATTTTTCAAATCTCTGCTGACAGCATTGCGCGGCAGCAAAAGACAATCTTCTGACTGACTGGTGGGCATGACGTCTTCCAAGCACCAAGACTTTCAGCTGCAGGTCTCGGCAAGCGTGCCGGCGCTGCCAAGCCCCGCGATCAGCGCCTGGCTTTCGCTGGGATTTCCAGACTCACGCTAGCAGGCCTCCTCGATACGAAACCCTCGTCTGAATGCAGATGAACTGTGGAGGTCAATGTCATGATCCGGCTGAGAGAAGGCTGGCGCTTATCAGGTTGAGACACATGGATTTTGAGTTCAAGTTTGCAAATACACTGTGGAAATGACAGCCAAAGTGCAGCCCGCATCTGCAAGAGGGCATCGGATGGCAGGTGCAACTGGAGTGACGACGGACATCAGATACCAGCCGCAGCCGCCTCGCCCAGCTGCCCAGGGCTCCACTGGATGAATTTGGGGGGTCAGAAGCCAATCGCTGGTCCTTCGCCCAGGGCTTTCAAGACATGGATCTGACCCACGCGTCAAGCCCACACGGCCCAGCGCTGCAACCCTGCTTTCAAAGCCAGCCCTTCGACATCATCATCTGCCCCAAAATGTCTCTGCACTCGCTTCTTCACGGTTGCTCCATACAATTCTAGATTTCTCAGTGAATTTTGACATTTGAACTCTCTCCGCAGGCCCGGAACAATCGCCGCATCACGGCTTTCTTTTTTTTCTGTGAAGCCATTCAATTCATATCGGATTCGAAAGTTGTGATTGACGTACCTAACCCTGACCAACTATTAGAAGAACCGGCCCCGGGCTCGAGGCCGTAAACAGCCTCAGGGAACACCAAGGCGACATTCACTCTCAACCGCACATATAACATGGGTCTTCCGTCAATTCTCAGGAGTCGCAGGCGGACACCCACGGAAGCGGCGGAGGAGAACACAGGGGGAATATCAACAACACCATCAGCCTCCCCAACCCCGACCAAATATGAGCAGCAAACCTCCCCGAGAGACTCAGACGCAACGGCTGTCGCCAGCGCGCCCCCCGCAAACTTAGCTAAGACCGATCTCAGAAAGGCGACGAAAGTACGGAAAGGCTTTGCCATCAGTGCTTCGGTTTCCTATCTCCTCGCTTTCGTCTTTTTAATTCTCGTGAGTTTCTGGTGCCGACCTGCAACCATGGCCCACTCACTCACACCCATAACAGATCATCATCGGCAACACATATCCCCGTGCTGTGCTGTCGGAGATTTACTTCTTCAAGCTCGATTTGGCCGATATAATTCCCACCTCGGTCCCTAATGCAAGCTTGATCAACTCTATCGCCCAATCTATCGGGCTTCACGACTTCTATCAGGTCGGCCTCTGGAATTTCTGTGAGGGCTATGAGGGCGTGTATGTCTCTTCCCCCCCTTATTGTCTCATCTCATACTAACCCCGCTACCAGTGGCATTACATACTGTAGCAAACCAGAGAATCTATACTGGTTCAACCCAGTCGAGATCCTGATGTCGGAGCTCCTGGCAGGGGCCACGATCGCCCTGCCCACGCAGATTATCACTATCCTCGATGTACTACGCATCACATCCAACATTATGTTCGGATTTTTCCTCACGGGGGCGGCGCTTTCATTTGTTCTCATCTTCCTCTCCCCTCTTGCCATCCGATCCCGTCGGTGGTCAATGCCACTGGCTATCGCATCCTTTATCGTCGGCGGGCTCGTCGGCGCCGGTGCTGTCATCGGCAGCGTCATCAGCCTCGCCTTCAAGTTTGCTGCGACTGCCCAGTCCGACCTTAACATCCACGCCGACGTTGGCGTTCGCATGTTTGTCTTCATGTGGCTAGCAGCTGGCTTTACTCTTTGGGCGTTCCTTGTGGTACGTTCTATCCCGATGTCTTCCCTTGCACCTATATCTTAACTAACTCGGCTCTCAGCATGCTGGCATGGGGTGCTGCTGTGCATCTCGACGGGACGTGAGGGGAAGGAAGTAATGAGAAGGCGGTAAAACGGCGTAGACATTCCCTTGAGGTCATTTACGCAATAGAAGTCAGGTATACCAGGGGATTGGGTACGGTAATGAGATGGAAGATTATAGACCTCAATGTTGGGCCAGACCAAACCTCAACTTTGCAAGGAGAGAATACATTATGAACATACCGTTTAACATTGCGGTTATTTGACCGACGTACTGAAGCTCACTAACGTCCTCAGATAGGGGAAGGCTTTTGCCAAAGGACAAACGTATCACAGTTTACATTCACGCGCAGACGAAGTGACTTTACAATGAATAGATTCAATCGTCATCTACCCACTATCCACCACCTTCTCCTAAAATGTACGGCAGCTTTGAACTTTCCAAAAGCTCAGTCCAAAACTAGATACAATTGCCATTAAAACACCTGCTTCAACAACCACCAGAGACACCTTCCCGACAATCGAAGGCTCCCTCTCAACCCCTTGCAGTTGCTGCTTTCCCGTTTCCCCAGAGCTAGACCGAGACATCACAGATGCCCAGTACTCCAAGCCTTGACAGTGACAGTAAAAAAAAAAAAGGTTGTACGAGCAAGTACAAGTTTCTCAAGATTAATTATTTCGACAACACAACACGAGAAGCCATTAAAAGGGGGACTTTCGTGGGGCCGCAGCATCGACCCACTAGTGGAGCGATGGGAAAGCTCAGGAGGCTGGATGATCCCAATCCCAAGAGGAAGCAAGTGGATGGTTGTTATTAGGCGGGGATTTCAGCTCCGCCGAAGCGAACCCAGGCCAGCCAAGCTGCAACCTGCGGAGAGAAATCTCGCGACGCCTCAACACATCACACTAACAGTCTCTTGTTTGGTGTGGAGGGGGAATCCAGTTCCATCCTTTTCCCGCCACCGCGGAAAATAGTGAGTGGAACGGCCTGTTTCAGATCCCACGAAGGGGGATCGGCCCGGGACGTCGTTACGTTCTTGGTGTTCCTGGATGGAATGGAGGACCAATGGGTCACTTCCTCTTCCAAGTCCTGAATGGTTGGGGTTTCTTCTTTTCTTCCTCGCCCGAGGCAGGGGCGCGTGCCGCTTACTGGCGGACGACCACGCCGTGGCGGCGGGTGCTGCGAGCAGTGTACTCGGCCTCATCCTCGGAAGAGGAGCAGGAGTCCTCCTCGCTGCAGCGGGAGCCGCCGCAGTCGAGACGGACGCGCTCACCGGAGCGGGTGATGCCGTAGCGCTCGCAGATGCACGAGGAGCAGTCCGAGCCGGGGGTGCTGTAGCCGGAGAGTTCCGAGTTGGGGCTGGACGAGCCGGAGCGGTACGAGAACGAGGATCCGGTGGAGGACACGGGGGAGCTGGAGCCGAAGTCGTCGATGATGTTCTCGGCGTACTCGTACTCGTCGTAGATGCCAGTGGCAGCGAGGCGCTCGCTCAGCTCATTCTCGTCAAAGTCGACATCCAAGATGTGGCGGGTCGCGCTGGGGTTGACGGGCTTGGGAGCCTTGATCTGAGAGATGGACAGGGGGCGGCCCTTGGGGATCTCGCTGGAGCTGGAGTGGCGGGACGAGGACTTGGACGACGAGGACTTGTGGGACTCGCGGGAGTGGCGGGACGAGGACTTGGCGGAAGAAGAGGAAGAAGACTTGGAGGACTTGGATGCCTTGGGGGCGTCGAGGATGTTGAGGGTGCGGCCAGTGGTGGGCTCAACGGTGGACTCCTCGCTGGGGTTGTGCGAGACGTGGTACCCATCGATGATGTAGTAGTACCAGTAGCGCTGGCCAGCCTCGACGACGGTGGGCTGGAAGCGGAAGGTGCCCTTCCATGAGCCGGACTTGGAGGAGGTCTTGTCCTTGGAGAGCGGGAGCTGACCGGTGTAGTTGTCCCAAGAACCAAGAAGGTGGACGGTCTTGACGCCGGATGAAACACGGAGCGAAAATGAAAGCGTGGACGACATGTTGACTGATTTGTTGAAATTAAATAGACTTGAGATAAGTGTACCGTCGGGGCGTTTTGCGAGCAAGCAAAAACCAGTGATGTTTCTCGGGGGTTTCGTGAGTGAAAGATGTGAGTAGCTAGACCAGCAAGCTACGGTATTTTGATTTTTGGATATTAATTAACAGAGCACAGCTCCGGAAAAGGGGAAGAAAAAAAGGGAGAAGGGTGAAAAACAGACACCGGACTTTGTTGTTTGAGAACTTGCTGAAGAGAAAAAAAAGAGAGGGAGAGAGGCGGGAGGGTGGCCGGCCTTATATGATCGCGGCCGAGATTGTGGTGGTTACCCAAGCTATGGGCTGAGAGATGAGAAGTGAGGGGTGTCGACCAGGTCTGTAGCCGGCCGGCCGATGCGACCGCTGCGTGCTCACGGCAGCCAGCTTCCTTCCCGCCTCGAAGCCAATGGCGAGGGCTGCGAGGCCGTGGCCCGCAGACTGCAGTCAATATCACGAACAGGCGTGAGTTACCCGAACAAGGCCCCTCCCCTGCTCGCTGCCTTGTCACGTTGAGCAGGTGCAGCAGTAGCCGGGCCTGTTGCTGCTGCATTACGACTGCAGCATCATGGGCGGCTAAGCACTTTGCAGCAAAAGTTGAGAGCCGGGGCCAAGCTAGGCGGGCTGGGGGGCAGGCGACCCGGGCTGGGCGCAGCAGCGCGGAAAGACGAGATGGAAGCCCACAGCGAAGGTGGGTGGTCTCGCGGGGAGCGTGATGGGATGGGCGGAGAATAGCGAGCGGCGGGTGTTGATAGACCAGCCCCGCAGATTCTCCATGCCGTGGCCCGAGCTTTGGTGATCACTGACCGCGCCATGCCGCTTTGGATCTAGTCCGGCGTCTAAATCCCTGCTACCATTCGCCAATCACGGCACACGAACGCCCGATTTCGCGCCATTTGCGCACCTCCATCACAGACAATCCACAGACTCTTGTGGGAACGGCATCGGCGACGGCCAATGGCGCCCGACTTCGCTACCCGGACTCTCGAGCTGCTCTCTGCATGGCCGCATGGCCGCAGGCGCCCGCGGAAGATTCTCACTCTTGTTCGCGTCGATATGCAGCGGAGCAGAAGAGACAGATCGCAATTGTTCTGCTGGCAGCCTTGTCGTTGGTGCGATCGTGCGCTACTTGTGGAGCGGTGTCGAGATGCGGCCAAAACACTATCGCTGCATACCACCTTGAGACGCAGAGTTCATGACACGCGGTGCATCGGCGTCCGACGCTGACTGGCTGCCTGTGGCATCCACAGGTCCCTTCGGTGGCCGCCTTGTCGGCCAGCCCCCAGTGGAGATCTGACCGACGGAGATCCTAACAGCGGGCACGAGTTTCAACAGGATGATAGACACGACGACAGGCAGACCCCAGGGGCTCATCGAGGGCACGAGAGTCCATTATGGCCGCGGAACGGAAGCAACTAGAAGTGCTCTCCCATGTCCCGTTGCGGAAGAACATCGCAACACAAGCCCAGGAGCCGGACGACATCCCTCGTGTACAGACTACGCAGTATGGACAAATTCCACACACCGCATCTTCCACGCTAGGCCGCCGTTCAACGGCCTCAGATCAGCTTCAGCAAGTGACTTCTTCAGCCAAACTCGCAGCTTCACCTCATCCTCCCGAGTATGCTGCGGCCCTGTCGTCAGCCCTCCGATATACCCAGGCGAGGCCATGTCATATATGCAAGCCATATTAGCTTCGGCGGATAGCTGTGAGGACTCAACACCGTCACGCCCGGAGCCTTCACTGCGGAGGAACCCGTCGACCACACGCGCCTGTGAAGGATCTGAGAGCATAACGTTGCCTAGTGCCAGATCAGAGATCCAAGATCCATCCACGCGAGCCGGTAAGCATTAAGCGCAGAGGCGCCGGGTGCCTTGCCATCATTTCCGTGGACCTTGGTCCGAGGAGCGAGCGATGTGATATGGGACCCGTCCGCGCGCACTTCTCAGTGGCCGGCGACCCGTTGGTGCCCTGTGCCCGTGCGTGAAAATAGCCGCCGTAGGCCCCCACCTTCCGCGTTCGGATCGATGATCAGCTCTCCAGATTTTTACGTCAGGCGAGACTCCCCTGCTGGCGGCCATTTTTACCGCCAGTGGGGTCCCATTGATGGATGCCATCCTGCAGGTCGATCCCCGCCGTTGCTGTCGTCGATGGAGTGTGGGTGGTCACGTGCAACCAACCCTCTATCTCGAGGCCGTCACACAACGGCAATGTCGACATTTACACAATCTGTCATCAGATATCCTGCGCATATACCAGATAGCTACACCGGGGAGCTACTGGTTATTGTGTATCATCGTCCAGACAGTGCTGCACGGGAGTCCAGGTGTTACTGTCACCCAAATCGATGCAGCGTCCCAGACTGCTCTGATTATGCGAGCCACACGCGCGGACAAATGCAACCATACCTCCCACACCAAAATCAAAAAGGGCAGATCGGAGACAGACATGTCAACGCCGTCACACAGATCTAGATATGCCCACTTCACCCGCCGCCCAACGACGGTGAGATGCATTCTTTTCCACATCGCGGGGCTCGGTTGTTGTAAAAAAGTGGGCTTTGAACGACTTGTTCCACCACAATGATAAACGGCACAAAAAGAGGTCGTACCCGGAATCGAACCGGGGTTACCGGAATGACAAAGTCAAAGACTAAATCAGAATCCGATGTGATAACCGCTACACTATACAACCGTTTATTGCTTTTTTGATATGTGGATCTGTGCGGATTTGGCGCTTTGGAACAACTCCGCAGGCGGAGAAATGTCGACATGATGGATGGATCCAGCAACTACGCCCTCCGATGCTGGTAAATCATATTGACGACGCAGTAGATGCGCTACTTGCTCGCGACGTCATGCATCATCATTTGGTAAGGAAAAAAACTGTGAGATTCAGGGAGGAAGCACCGAGGTGAGTGAGATCCTGCTCGAGTCCCGTTGTTCAGCAACGTAGCCAGATCGACTCTGGGCCGCCGACTGGGTCGGCGACATGGGTGAGGAAGGCAGCCACCATGCGATGGTGCAAGTGGGTGATCCAGACTGCCGGCAGCCCGATGGACGGACGCTCCTCTCCCACAGACCGTCACTGCGTCGACCAACGCGACAGGCGCAAAACGCGCCATTGATTTCCTTGCGCAGGCGCGGCGCTTGCTTCCAGGACTCAAAGCACACAGCGCACTTCTTTCCCGCGTCATTACCTAAGGCATGGCGGCTGCGCATGTGTGTGCTTGATATGCGCAGACGGGACAGCCGTCCGGCTTTTGACTTTACCAGAGTTGCTCGTCTATAGGGTATTGCCGTAGCCGCCGCATGGGAAAGGGGTGAATGGCTTTGCCCCTTTAGTGCGTGAGCCGGACTTCACGTGAGGGTTGCAAGGGGCGGGTACACCCCCTATCGTGGATTTCGGGTTCATTGCTCAACCATTGATGTTGGAACTAAAGCTTTCAATGCAGGCTGAGCGATGTGACTTCTGAAAGGATGGCAAGAGCAATGCTGCCAGGCTTGCCCCGCAGTCTCGTGACTCACCGCCATTACAGACATCAGATCAGACGGTTGGAGATGAAAACAAGCCATTAAATTCACGAGAAATTTGAACAGTTGCTCCAGAGATCCCTATAGCAACAGAAGGACAAGATGGACACATTCGAAGATGACCCGCTCGTGCAGGCCGTGACGGCGTACGTCAAGGCGTACATGTCGAACTACGATGCCTCGCATGACTGGAGCCACATCCTGCGCGTAGTTGGTCTGGCCCGGCACATCTACTCGCAGTCAGAGAACCGAGCCGATCTCGACCTACGCGTAATCCAGCTGGCTGCCCTCCTCCACGACGTCGGCGACCGCAAGTGAGTTCCCCTCCGTCACCGCTACCACCATCCCTCCAGCGCCCAGTTACCCGCCCGCTGCCGTGACAAACGCACCTCTCACCCCCATCTCACCACCCTCTCACCCCTCACCCCTCACCCCGATAGCGCCCTCTCCCTGTCTCTCATTCACCCGATC
>Ga0247758_1001939_pt1 | contig 13074 bp, 7 predicted proteins | sample UWRJL156409C4_FD_180950 | JGI IMG/M metagenome (GOLD analysis project Ga0247758, IMG submission 180950) | Plant litter microbial communities from Arlington Agricultural Research Station in Wisconsin, United States - UWRJ-L156-409C-4 | ecosystem: Environmental > Terrestrial > Plant litter >...
GGACTCGAGCTCGATGCCGGCCTCGGACAGGACACCCGCCGGATCGGAGAGCAGACGCGCCTTGTACGCGTCGTCGCTCCATGCCTGCGCGACGACCTTGCCGAACGCTGCGTCTTCGCCATTGCCCATGGTTGACCTCCTGGTCGTGATGGATCGGTGGGGGCGCACGACGACCGTGGCCAGCGTCCTCCCCCAGAGTGAACGGTGCACGGTATCCCATCGGAACCCCCGGAAGTGAACATTTGACGGTAACCTCGTCCGTCCGTGCCGAGGATCGCCTCACGAGCCAGTGCTGTGTCGCTTCTCGGCGTGGTCCTCGCCGCCCTGGCCCTCGTCTCCTGCGGTGACCAAGCGGCTGCCCCGGTGGACCGCGTGCAGGTCGCCGCGCTCCTCTCGCTGACCGGGGCCGCGGCGCCGATCGGCGCCGAACAGGCCCGCGCGATGCGGCTCGCCGTACGCCGGATCAACGCCGACGGCGGCATCAAGGGCACCCGGCTCGACCTCGTGATCGCGGACTCCCGCTCGGACCCCGAGCACAGCGCGACCGTGATGCGCACGCTCATCACCGATCGCGGTGCGGCCGCCGTCATGGGGCCGACGCTGTCGTTCGACGCGGTGAAGGCCGACCCCGTCGCCAACGCGCTGAAGACGCCCGTCCTGGCGGTCAGCAACACGGTGCCGGGCATCGTCGGCCGGTGCGCCTACGCGTGCGAGTGGATCTGGCGCAACAGCCTCGGCGCGAGCCGGACGGTGACGGCCAACGTCGCCTACCTCGTGGACCAGCGCAACCCGCGGACCGCCGCGCTCCTGCACGCCTCGTCCGACCTCCTGGCCACGAGCGAGAGCCGCATCGCCGGCGCCGCGTTCCGCGCCCGGGGCGTACGGATCGTCGCCGACGTGGCGCTGCCCGCCCCCGCCGACGGCACCGTCGGCGTCGCCGCCGACGTGGCCCGCGCGCTGCGCACGAAGCCCGCGACCCTGTTCTTCACCGCCAGCGACGGCGCCGCCGTGGCCGCGGCGATCCGCGCGGCCCGGGCCCAGGGCTTCACCGGCCCGATCCTCGGCGGCGACGTGCTCAACGAGGCGAGCGTGGTGGCCGAGGCCGGCCAGGACGGCGCCGGCGCCCGCAGCGGCGCGGCCTGGTTCGCCGGCAACGACTTCCCCGCCAACACCGCGTTCGTCCGCGCCTATCGCGGCACCTACCACGAGACGCCCGACCAGTTCGCGGCCCAGGCCTACTCCGGCGTGATGATCCTCGCCCAGGCGATCGAGCGCGGGGACGCGCTCGGCGACGACCTGTCGCTCCCGCAGCGCCGCGCCGCGATCCAGAAGGGCCTGGCCAAGGTCGCGCTGACCACGCCGCTCGGCCCGTTCCGCTTCACCCGCGACCACGACGTCGACCAGATCGTCTGGCTCCTGGAGTCCAACGGCGAGGACGCGCACGACCTCGTCCAGTTCTGCGACCCGACATGCTGAGCGCGTCATGAGCGGCCCGCCCGGACTGTTCCGCCAGAGCGCGCTGGACCGCGTCGGCTCCCCCGACGAGTTCGACCGGCTGGTGCGCGTCACCTCGCCCCGGCACTGGATCGGCCTGACGGGCCTGCTCCTCGTCGTGGTGGCCGCCGTGCTGTGGGCGTGCTTCTCCACGATCCCGACCACCGAGCAGGGCTACGGGTTCCTCCTCCCCGAGGGCGGGCTGCGGCCGATCCAGGCGCCCGTCGCCGGTGAGCTGAGCACCCTGGACGTCGACCCCGACGACCACGTCGTCGACCACCAGACGCTCGGGTACGTCGTCACCTCCACCGGGGCCCGCGTGCCGATCCGGGCGACCGGCACGGGAATCATCAGCGAGTCGAGCGGCCAGGCCGGCGCCCACGTCAACGCCGGCGACCAGCTCGGGCTCATCCAGCCGATCGGGTGGCCCGCCGTGGTCTACGCCTATCCCTCGATCCAGTCGGTCGGCGACGTCAAGCCGGGCACGAAGGCCCGCGTGCGGTTCGCCGGCGGCATCGGCGCGGAGTACGGCGACGCGCTCGGCACCGTCACCAGCATCGCCCGCTTCCCGACGACGCCGCAGCGACTGGAGTTCGTGCTGCACGGCGCGGCGACCAGCGGTCAAGCGGCCAACGTGCTGACCAGCGAGGTCGTGATCTCGCTCGACCAGTCCGCGAGCACGCCCAGCGGCCTCGTGTGGGCGTCCGGCAACGGCCCGCCCTCCGTCCCGATCGGGGTGCCGGCCGACGTCGAGCTGGTCGTCGGCTCCCGGCACCCGATCGACGACGTCTTTTGAGCACCGCGCTGGACCCGCGCAGCGCCGAGGCCCCGACCGGGGACGGGCGCCGCCGCGTCCACACGCCGACCGTGCTCCAGATGGAGGCGGCCGAGTGCGGTGCCGCGTCGCTGGCCATCGTGCTCGCCCACCACGGGCGGTGGGTGCCGCTGGAGCAGTTGCGCACCGAGTGCGGCGTGTCCCGCGACGGGTCCAAGGCCAGCAACGTGGTCAAGGCCGGGCGGCTGCACGGCTTCGACGCCAAGGGCCTGCGCATCAGCCCCAAGCGACTCGCCGAGCTGCCCCTGCCGCTGATCGTCTTCTGGGACTTCAACCACTTCCTCGTCGTCGAGGGCTACTCGCCCAAGGGCGTCTTCGTCAACGACCCGGCGCGCGGCCCGTACATGGTCACCTGGCCGGAGTTCGACGCGTCGTTCACCGGCATCGCCCTGACCATGGAGCCGACCGCCGACTTCGTGCCGCACGGCTCGGCGCCCTCCGTGGCGGCCGGGCTGCGCCGGCGCCTCAACGGGGTGCGGGGCGCGCTCACGCTGTGCCTGCTCGCCGGCCTCGGGCTGCTGGTGCCGGGGGTGATCGTCCCCGCGGCCGTGCGCATCTTCGTCAACGAGTACCTCGGCTCGGCGCAGACCAGTTGGCTGCTCGTGCTCAGCGTCGGCGTCGGCGTGGCGGCGCTGGCCCAGATCGCCCTCACGTGGCTGCAGCAGATCACGCTCCTGCGCCTGTCGACCAAGCTCGCGATCTCGATGTCCACGCGCTTCTTCGAGCACCTGCTCCGGCTGCCGATCGCGTTCTTCGGGCAGCGGTACGCCGGGCTCCTGGTCACCCGCGTGCAGGTCAACGACGAGCTGGCCAACCTGCTCTCCAGCCAGATCGCCGCGGCCGCGCTGGGCCTGGTCACCGCCACGCTCTACCTCGTGATGATCGGGATCTACTCCTGGTCGCTCGCCGTGGTGACGCTCGTCTTCTCGTTCGGCAACGTGGTCGCGCTGCGCTACGTCGCCCGCCGCCAGCGCGACGCCAACCGGCTGCTCGTGCAGGACCTGGGCAAGCTCACCGCGACCGCGGCCTCCGGCCTGGCGGACATCGAGACGTTGAAGGCCACGAGCCAGGAGGACACGTTCTTCGCCCGCTTCGTCGGCCAGCAGGCGCGGGCCATCAGCTCGTCCCAGGCGCTCGGCGTGCCCAGCGCCGCGCTGGCCAGCCTGCCCACGCTGCTCGGCGGGCTCAGCGCCGCCGCCGTCCTCGCGGTCGGCGCGTGGCAGGTGATGGACGGCACGCTGTCGATCGGCACGCTCGCCGCCGTGCAGGTCCTGGTCATCGGCTTCAACGCGCCGCTCACGCTGCTCGTCGGCTTCGGATCGACGCTGCAGCAGACGGCCGGCAACCTGGCCAGCGTCGACGACGTCCTCAACTACCCGGTGGACGAGCACGAAGCCGGCCCGGCCGCCGCCGCCCGGCCGGCCAGCGGGCCGCGGACCCGGCTCTCCGGCGCACTGGAGCTGGACGGCGTGACGTTCGGGTACGGCCCGCTCGCGCCCCCGCTGCTGGACGAACTGACGCTGGGCGTGGAGCCCGGCCAGCGCATCGCGATCGTCGGGACGACGGGCAGCGGCAAGTCCACCGTGGCCCGGGTCGCCGCCGGCCTCTACCGCCCGTGGTCCGGCCAGGTGCGACTGGACGGGATCCCCCGCGACGACCTCGCCCTCGACGTGATCGCCACCACCGTCGCCCTCGTCGACCAGGACATCCGCCTGTTCGAGGGCACGGTGCGCGAGAACCTCACGCTGTGGGACGAGACGATCACCGACGAGGCGGTGTGGCGCGCGGCCAAGGACGCGCAGATCCACGACGACATCATGCGGCGCGAAGGCGGCTACGACCGCCGGATCGAGTCGGGCGGCGCGGACTGGAGCGGCGGCCAGCGCCAGCGGCTGGAGATCGCGCGCGCCCTGGCCGGCGACCCGGCGCTGCTGATCCTCGACGAGGCCACCAGCGCGCTGGACCCCGTCGTCGAGGAGCAGATCGACCGCAACCTGCGCGCCCGCGGCTGCGCCTGCCTGCTGATCGCCCACCGCCTGTCGACCGTCCGGGACTGCCACGAGATCGTCGTCCTCGACGCCGGGCGGATCGTCGAGCGCGGCACGCACGCGGAGCTGCTCGCCCTCGGCGGCATCTACGCGGGGATGGTCAGCGAATGACGCGGGTGCTCGACGGCAGCACGCTGCTGTGGCTCGACGACCCGGCCCAGGCCTGGCGGGTGGACGGCGGCACCGTGCAGGTCTTCGCGGTCGGCGTCGTCGACGGACGCCCCGCCGGCCGGCACCACCCGCTGTTCACCGTCGCCGCCGGCGAGCTGCTGCTGCCCGCGCCGCGCGGCTCGGCACTCGCGCTCGCCGCCGCCGGCCTCGACTTCGACACCACCGTCTCCCCGGTCTCCCCCGAGCCGGGGCCGGCGACCGGCCGCTGGCTGGCGCAGCTCGTGCTCGGCCTGGAATGCCCGGCCGCGGAGCGCGCCGAGTTGCTGGAACGGGCCGAGGTCTGCAGCGCGCCCGGCGTCGCGGTGGAGGACGTCGCCGCGTTCGAGCGCGACGTGCTGGCCCGGCTGGCCCGGCGCATCGGCGCGGCCGGAGACGGCGTCACCCGCACCCTGGAGCGCCGCGCCGAACGCCAGCGCGACCTGCGCACCGGCGCCTACTCCGGGCTGGGCTCGCTGCTGGGCGCCAAGCGGGGCCGCGAGCGGGTGGCGGCCGCCCAGGAGGATCCGCTGCTCGCCGCGATGCAGCTCGTCGTGCGCGAGCTGGGGTCGCGCGCGAACCTGGCCGAGCACGCCGCCGGCCACTCCGAGGTCGAGCGGATCGAGGCCGCCGCGCGCGCGGGCGGGCTGCGCTCCTGCGACGCGCGGCTGTCCGGCACGTGGTGGGAGGAGGACTGCGGCCCGCTGCTGGGCCGGATGCTCGACGACGGTCGCCCGGTCGCGCTGCTGCAACGGCGGCCCGGCGTCTTCGAGCTGGTCGACCCGGCCGCGGGCACCTCGACGACGATCGACGCCGCCGTCGCCGCGACGCTGTCCCCCGAGGCCACCGTCTTCTACCGCCCGCTGCCCGAGGGCGCGCTCACCGGCCGCCACGTCGCGCAGTACATCCTCGCCGGCGCGGTGCGGGGCGACGTGGTGCGGCTCTGCCTGTACGCCCTGGCCGCGGGCGTGCTGTCGCTGGCCACGCCGCTGGCCACCGAGCTGATCTTCTCCACCATCGTCCCCGAGCAGGCCCACGGCGACCTCGTCTGGATCACCGTGCTGCTCGCCACGTTCGCGTTCGCGGGGCTGGCCTTCGCGGTGGCCCAGCAGCTGTCGCTGCTGCGCTTGGAGGGCCGGGTCACCGGCAGCCTGCAGGCCGCGCTGTGGGACCGGCTGCTGGACCTCCCCACCGACTTCTTCCGCCGCTACTCGCCGGGCGACCTGACCATGCGCGTGATGGGCATCGACGAGATCGGCAAGGCGGCGACCACGGCGGTCGCCACCGCGGTGGTCGCCGTCCCCGTGGGGGTGGCCAACCTCGTCCTCGCGTTCACGCTGTCGGCCCGGCTGGCGCTGTTCGCGTCGGTGGCGATCGTGGCCGTCGTCGTCGGCGTCTTCGTGTTCGCCCGCTTCCAGACGGTGCGCGAACGGAAGCTGCAGCACGTCCAGCGCGAGGTCTTCCAGACGGCGCTGGAGCTGGTCAACGCGATCGCCAAGCTGCGCGTCGCCAACGCCACCGACCGCGCGTTCGTGCGCTGGGCCAACGGGTTCGGCCGGGTCAAGCAGGCGTTCTTCGACGCCCAGATCGGGTTCGTGCGCCTCACCGCGCTGCTGTCGGCGGCCACGGCGATCGCCACCGCGCTGATGTTCATCGGGGCCTCCACCCTGGGGCCGACCGGCATCAGCAGCGCAACGTTCCTCGCCTTCAACGCCGCCTTCCTGCAGGCGCTGGCCGCCGCGACGGGCCTCAGCGCGGTGGCCACGTTCCTCGGCGTCGCCGTGCCGTTCTTCGACAACGCCACGCCGATCCTCGAGGCCCAGCGCGAGGTGTCGGCGGCGGGCGGCGAGTCGCTGGCGCTGCGGGGCGGCATCGAGATCAGCCACGTGAGCATGCGCTACGGCGAGGACGAGCCGCTCGTCCTGCGCGACGTGAGCCTCAAGGTGGAGCCCGGGGAGATGGTCGCCGTCGTGGGGCCGTCCGGCTCGGGCAAGTCCTCGCTGATGCGCGTGCTGCTGGGCTTCGAGGCACCCGAGGTCGGCAACGTGCACTACGACGGGCACGACCTGGCAGGGCTCGACGTGCGCGGCCTGCGCCGGCAGATGGGCGTCGTGATGCAGAGCTCGGGGCTCCTCACCGGCGACATCCTCATGAACATCGTCGGCGCCCGCGACCTCACGGTCGAGGACGCGTGGGACGCCGCGCGCGTGGCCGGCGTGGAGGAGTACATCCGCGAGCTGCCGATGGGGATGTACACCGTGGTCGGGGAGGGTGCGAGCAGCTTCTCGGGCGGCCAGCGCCAGCGCCTGCTCATCGCCCGCGCGGTGGCCGGCCGGCCCAAGGTCCTGCTCTTCGACGAGGCGACCAGCGCGCTGGACAACCAGACCCAGGCCGAGGTCGCGGACGCCATCGCCAACCTGCGCGCGACGCGCATCGTGATCGCCCACCGCCTGTCGACCGTGCGCAACGCCGACCGCATCGTGGTGGTGGACGACGGCGAGGTCGTCCAGGTCGGTGCCTTCGACGCGCTGATGGCCGTCGACGGCCCCTTCAAGCGCCTGGCGAGCCGGCAGCTGCTGTAGCGCGAGGCGGGTCGGCATCGCCCGCGCCGCCCGCCTCCCCCGCCTCGTCCGAACCAGTCAATCTGAGCGTCGCTGAGCGACGCTCAGCTTGACTGGTTCGGGAGGAGGGGGGCGATACGCCGCCGCTTCGCGGTTAGCGCTTCAGCGTGACCGTGCGCTTGGTCGTCTTGGTGTGGCCGGCGGCGTCGACGACCGTGATCGTGATCGTCGCGGTGACCTTCTTGCCCTTCTTCACGGCCGCCGCGATCGTCTTGAACGCGGCCTTGACCGCCTTCTTGGTCCCCGCGAGCTTCACGCTCAGCGTCGCGCCCCGACCCGCGGCGAGCTTCGCGGTCACCTTGGTGAGGGCGATCGCCTTCTTCACGCCCTTGACGGTCACGGTGCCGCTGGCGGTCGCGACGACGCTGCCGCCGGCGGGCGCGGTGACCTTCGTGCCGATCGTCAGCGACGAGCCCTTGAGCTTCTGGCTGGCGCTGCGGGCGACCGTGGCCTTCGCGGCCAGGTCGGTTGTGCCCGTGCCCGGCGGCGTCCCCGGGGGGTCCACGATCGGGACGGTGCCGGTACCGCCGCCCGTCCCGCCGCCACCGCCACCGGTCCCGCCACCACCACCGGTGCCGCCGCCACCGCTACCGCCGCCGCCGTCCAGGCCTGGGCCCGGGGCGCCGTCCACCGTGACGTCGAGGGTCTGCGTCGCACTGCCGATGTTGCCCGCGGGGTCGGGCACCGAGGCGACCACGGTCCAACGGCCGAGGCCGATGACGGTCGGCGTCGCGTTCCACGTGCCGTTGGACTGCAGGAGCGTCGTCATCGTCTGGCCGGCGATCGTCACCGTGACGACCGTGCCGGGCGCCGCGTCGGACGTTCCGGCGATGGTCGGGTCGAGATCGGCCGTCGCCGCGGTCGGGCCTCCGGCGATCACGACCGCCGGAGCGACCGTGTCGACCGTCAGCCGCTGCGCACGGGTCGCCCGGTTGCCGGCCGCGTCGAAGAGCTCCACGGCCACGCCGTGCGGACCGTCCAGGAGCGCCCCGGCGGTCACCGCCCAGGTCCCGCCAGACTGGACCGTCCCCGTCAGCGTCTCGCCGACGACGGTCACGGTGACGGGCGTGCCGGCGGGGGCGTCGACCGTCCCGGAGATCGTCGGCGTCGCGTCGTTGGTCAGCGCGTCGGCGCCGCCGGCGATCGTCACCACGGGGGCGACGGTGTCGACGGTGAGCGACTGGGTGGCGCTCCCCGGATTGCCGGCCGGATCGGCGACCGAGGCCGTCACGGTGCGGGTCCCGTCGAGCAGCGCAGCCGGCGCGACGTTCCAGGTCCCACCCAACTGCACGAGCGCCGTCAGCGACTGCGTGCCGACGGCGACGTTCACGATCGTGCCCGGCGCGACGTCACTGGTGCCGCCGACGGTGGGCGTCGCGTCGTTGGTGAGACGGGAAAGGCCGCCGTCCAGGGTGACGACGGGCGGCACCGTGTCGACGGTGAGCTGCTGGGTCGTGGTCCCCACGTTCCCCGCCCCGTCCGTGACCGAGGCGACGACCGGGTACGTGCCGTTGGCCAGGATCGCCGACGTCACCGACCAGCTCGCGCCGACGCGGGTGGCGGTGAGCGTCTGCCCGTTGACCGTCACGGTGACCGCGGCGGGCAACGCGACGTCGGTGGTGCCGCTGATCGTCGGCGTGGTGTCGGTGGTGGTCGCGGCCGAGCCGCCGGCGATGGTGAGGACGGGCGGGGCGCTGTACACCTCGTTGGCGTCGAGCGTGAGGGCGCCGTTGCGTGCGAGGACCCGTCCGTTGACCGCCGTGCCGTTCCCGACGCCGATCGCGTCGAGCGCCATGAGCGTGCCCACGAAGTCGGCGTTCGCGCCGAGCGAGCCGGCACCGTTGACCTGCCAGAACACCCGCGAGGCCTGCGCCCCGTTGACGAGCTCGACGTGGCTGCCCGCGGCCATGGCCAGGGCCCCGCCGACCTGGAAGACGAAGACGGCGTTGGGGTCGCCCCCACCGTCCAGCGTCACCGTCCCCGTGTTGGAGACGGCGCCGGTGACGGTGTGGAGCCCCGGCAGGATCGTCTGCCCGACCAGCGCGCCCACGAGCGTCGCCCCGCCCGTCCGGGCGGCGACCTCGCTGTACGCGGTGACGAGATCGGCGTGCGCCTGGGCGGAGGCCGCGTTGCCGACGTTGGTCGTGCCGGTGACGATCCCCGGGGGGAAGCCGGTCGGCTGGGCGTTCGCCTTGACGCCGAGGTTGCCCCGCAGCGTGGTGTGGACCCCACCGGGCGCGCTCACCGTGTTGCCGACGGAGGCGCCGCTCAGCGCGGCGTAGCCGGCCGCCTGGCCGAGGTTGACCATCGACGTCGGCGCGGCGACGGCGGACGGGACCGCGACCCCGAGGCCCGCGAGCGACAGGCATCCGGCGAGGGCGAGAACGAGACGACGGGGCGAGAACGACCGCGGAGCGGACAAGGCGAGCACCTCCAGTGGGGGCTCTCCGAGCCCGGCGGCTGCCCTGGGATCAGGACGTCCTGCCGGCGAGACGAGTCTTGGGGCCCCCGGTACTGCAACTGGTGGACCTGCCTGTAGCCGATGCGCGACGAGCGATCCAGGCCGGGCCTTGGACCACGCTTCACCGTAGCGGACCACCTTCCAGATAGCGAACACCGACCGTCTCCCACCCAAGTCACCGAACCGGCGCACGACGTTCCCGCTGAGCGGGATCGGGGTGCGCCAGTTCGGGATCGGCGATCAGTTCGGGACCGGCCGGCGGCTCGGACTCAGCGGGCGACGCGGAGCTTCACGCTCCGCGTCACCGCCTTGCCTCCGACCTTGATGCTGACCTTCACCGTGTGCGTCCCGAGCTTGGCGGTGCGGCCGACCTTCAGCGTCACCCGCACGGTCTCGGACCGCCCGGCCGCCAGGGCGCCGACCTTGATCGACCGCTTGCCGCTCGCCTTCAGCGCCGCCGGGGCGGCCACCGTGGCCGTGGTGCCGGCGAACCGGCTCGTCGTGCCGTTGCGGACCGTGAACGCCACCGCCGCGGTGCGGCCGCGGCGGACCTTCGTGGCCGTTGACTTCGTCGCGGTGAAGGAGAACGTCCCGTCACGCCCGGCCGGGCCCTGCGCGCCCTGCGGCCCCGTCGGACCGACCGGCCCCGTCACGCCCGGCCCGCCGTCCCGGCCGTCGGCGCCGTTCGCCCCGGCGTCACCCTTGGTGCCGGCGTCGCCCTTCGGGCCCGCGGGCCCGACCGGCGGCACGTCGCTGCCGGGCACCGGCACCTGCGGGATGGAGAAGCTGTCGACCGGCTCGCCGGTCGGGATCAGCTGGTGCGTGACCGGGTCGAGCGCGTCGGTGCGGACGAACTTCGCGCTGATCGACTTCGCGCCGAACGTGAACAGCAGCGCCGCCGGCATCGTCGCCTCGGACTGCGACCAGGCGACCCACGGCTCGCCGTCCAGGAGGCCGTCGTAGTTCTTGCCCGTCGAGGACTGCTCGAGGTACGTCGTGCCCTTGCCGGGCGCGACGATCTCGGGGGAGACCTTCGGCTGCCCGACCTGCCAGTCGGGCGTCGGCACGCCGACGACCGGGTAGCTGCGCACGTTGTGCGCGTCGTGCCCGGCGACCACGACCTCGACGCCGTACTTGTCGAACAGCGGCATCACGTCGTCGCGGAACTCCGGGTCCGCGTACGACGGGTAGACGCGGCTCGTCTTCGAGTGGAACGGCGGGTGGTGCATCACCACGACCTGGAAGCGGGTCCGGGTGGAGGCGGCCTTCAGGTCTGCGTCGAGCCACGCCAGCTCGTTCGCCCAGTACGCGGCGGAGGTCGCCGGGTGCACGCCGGGGCTCGCCTCGAGCACCGTCCAGTGGACGCCGTTGTAGTCGTAGGAGTAGGAGCGGTTCTCCTGCCCCGTCGGCCCGTTGCGGGGGTGGGGAAGTGCGCGTAGAAGAGCGGCGAGGCCGTGCCCGCGATCGCGGTGTTCTTGTACTCGTGGTCACCGAGCGCGGAGAGGAACGGCACGCTGCCGAGGAGGTTGCGGGTCGGGGATGCGTCCAGCACCGTGGCGTCCGGGAACGTGTAGGTGCCGGCCAGCAGCCGATCCCACATCGGCTCCATCGTACCGTCGTTCATGTTGTCGCCCGAGGAGACGACGAACGACGGGCGCACGTTCTGGTTCCACAGGACCTTGTTCGCCTGGTTCAGGCCGACGACGCCCTGCACGCTGTAGTCACCGGGAACGGAGGCGCCGAACGGGATGACGTCGTCGCCGTCGTCGACGTGGACCTCGCCGTACGTGGCGGCGGTGTACGGCTTGTCGCCGCCCTTGGCCGTGGTGAACGTGCCGGGCGCGACGCCGGCGGGCGTGGCCGTGGTGGTCGCGAACCAGTCGTAGCTCGCGCCGGGCGTGAGGTTGCGGAACGTGCCGGTGAAGAACGTGAAGTACGGCCCGGTGCCGGCGACGCCCTGGGCGTCGGTGCGCTGCAGCGCCAGCGTCACGCAGCCGGCGGTGGTCGGCGCGGTGGCGCAGGCGGCCGCGCCGCCCGCGCCACCCTTGGGGCGGGCGTAGGCCGTCGCGGTGGTGCCGCTGACGGCGGCGTCCTCCTTGAAGGTGACGGCCATGGTGGTGCTCGTGTCGCCGGTGAAGGCGAGGTGCGGCTGGGTGATCGCGGCCTGCGCGGCGGCAGCACCGGGCAGCAGCGCGGCGACCGCGGTGGCCGCGACCAGGCGGCGCACGCGGCGGGGAACGGAGGGGGTCATCGGGAACGTCCGATCGAATCGAGGGGATGTGGCGCGCGCCACTCCAGCACCCGGTTCCCCCCAGGACGTGTCCTTGTTGTGAAGTTTCACTAAACACTAAGGCGCCTAAAACAACGGCGGCCGCCCACCCGGTGGCCGACCGCGTCCGGCACAGTAGGGTCCGCCGCCATGGCGAAACCAGCGGCGGCGAGCGTCGCCCGTCACCCCGGTCTGGCCGTGCTCACGCTCGGCGCCCTCGGCGTCGTCTTCGGGGACATCGGCACCAGCCCGCTGTACGCGCTGTCCGCGGTCTTCGCCGCCGACGACGGGGCGGTCAAGCCGACCGAGGGCGACGTCTACGGGATCATCTCGCTCGTCGTCTGGTCGATCACGCTGATCGTGTCGATCAAGTTCGTCACGTTCATCATGCGCGCCGACAACGACGGCGAGGGCGGCATCATGGCCCTCGTCGCGCTGATCCGGCGGGCGCAGCTCAAGCGACCCATGGTGAAGGCGGCGCTGGTGGCCGCCGGCCTCTTCGGCGTGGCCCTGTTCTACGGCGACGGGATGATCACCCCCGCGATCTCGGTGCTGTCCGCGGTCGAGGGCATCGAGGTCGCCGCCCCGAGCCTGGAGTCGGTGGTCCTGCCGTTCACCCTCGCCGTCCTCGTCGGCCTGTTCACCATCCAGCGGTTCGGCACCGAGCTCATCGGCCGGCTGTTCGGGCCCGTGATGGTCGTGTGGTTCGCCGTGCTCGCCGCCGCGGGCATCGCACGGCTGACGCACGACCCCGCGATCCTGCGCGCGCTGTCGCCGCACTACGCCGTGGACTTCTTCGCCGCCCATCCCGGCATCGCGTTCATCTCGCTGGGCTCCGTGGTGCTGACCGTCACCGGCGCCGAGGCCCTCTACGCCGACATGGGCCACTTCGGCCGCCCGCCGATCAGCCGGGCGTGGTTCTTCGTCGTCTTCCCCGCCCTGACGCTCAACTACATGGGCCAGGGGTCGCTGATCATCGACGACCCGGCGGCGATCGCCAACCCGTTCTACCTGCTCTTCCCGGACTGGTCGCGCATCCCCATGGTCGTCCTGGCCACGCTCGCCACCCTGATCGCTTCCCAGGCGGTCATCTCCGGCGCGTTCTCCGTCACCCGCCAGGCCGTGCAACTCGGCTTCCTCCCCCGCCTGACCATCCGCCACACGTCGGACTCCGCGATCGGCCAGGTGTACGTGCCCGC
>Ga0247758_1001942_pt1 | contig 13069 bp, 11 predicted proteins | sample UWRJL156409C4_FD_180950 | JGI IMG/M metagenome (GOLD analysis project Ga0247758, IMG submission 180950) | Plant litter microbial communities from Arlington Agricultural Research Station in Wisconsin, United States - UWRJ-L156-409C-4 | ecosystem: Environmental > Terrestrial > Plant litter >...
CTAGTCTCCCCCGTTTTACCGCGCTGCTGGCACGAAGTTAGCCGAACTGTTCTAATCCTCTGAATTTAATTGCTTAAATTCTAAAACGCAATCCAACCTTTTCAAATCAGACTTTTATAAGAGAATCAATTTCAAATTTAAACACTCTAGGATAAATCCTAAAAAGCATTCGAGTCTTTTCGAAAATAACAATATTAGATTCTCGATCCCACGCCAAACGTGAACATTCGTATACACTAAGTACAATCAATTATACTCCTAACTAATAGAGGTTTAAGACAGCTAGCCTTGTATATGGTAATTCGCAATACTACGAAATATTAGCCTGGATCATATATCACTATATGAATATCCATCCCATATTGCTATGTGACTGGTTTTACCCAATACGTTCAAAAGACATTCCAGGTTTTCTGCATCCCCCACGCAACATTATAGGTTCAAGCTTAGCCCATTGACCACATTCCCTACTGCAGCCCCTAGATAGGGTCCGGACCTTATTGCATTTCCACACGGCTGTACACCCTCTCAGGCAGCTAAAGATCATCGGCTTGTAAGCTATTATCTCACCAACTACCTAATCTTACAAAGCTGTACTATCAGCATATAATCTTTCATATATTACGGATTTACCATAACTAAGTGTTTATTTTTACCTTTGCACTTGTCGTTCGTACGCCACTCTTTTTTAAGCGTTCGACTACATGTATCAAGTAAGTTGCTAGCATTCTCTCGAGCCAGGATCAAACTCATTTTATTAATTACAACTTCCGAAAAGGTTTAAACAATAATTTTATTTATTTATACAAAAATTTAACATACAATAACACGGAAGTTTTAAAAATGTTAATATTTTAATTAATTATGCCATTTATATAAAATAAATGTAAAATAGATTTTGGCATCTTCCCTCTTTGATATCTTAATAAATTACATTGTACTTTTTCCTTTTTAAGTCTTAATTGTTGCTAAAACTTTTATCTTTAAATAGTAAATTTAAAATATTCAATCATAGAATTTCGATCGATTTTTCCAATCCTTATAGTAATTATATGTATAATACTTGATCTAATAACGGACCGTTGAGATGATACTTTAAATATACAAAAACAATGTATTGTAATTCTTGTAATGAAATTTCCATATATCCTAACCTCACTTTGCCTAAATCAAGAATTTCAATGTCATTAGAATACATAAATGTACCTAAACATACATCAGCAGAATAATAACAGTCCAGTTTATGATAAAAATTGCATATTTTTATATAGGTTTGATAAATAAAAATATAAGGTAAAACGTTAAAGGTTGTTTTTAATATACAACTATTAAAAATTAAATCATAAAAAATAATACCGAAGAAAAATAAATAATGAAAATTACGTATTATTATTAATAGATGATAACTTAAACTAAATCCTAAAAATTAAAAGAAAATTATAAAATAATTAGATAGTAAAAATTTTATCATATTTGGAATGAATTTTATAATAATCGATTATTGTATTAAGATTATCTTCCAATGGTTTAAGATGTTTGTATAATAAAAGACAAATACAACCTATTATAAGACTAAAAATAAATTTAAAGAATAATTGTTCGTTACTAAATAAAGAATAAATAGTTAATTTATATATAAGAAGTATAATATTAAATAATAATAATACCATGATGCAAGTTATTCATTATTACCAAAATATATAATACATGACTCAGTTACCTTTAGGTCTAATCTTTATAAAATCGACAGGTAATTTGTTGTCAATTACCTATGTTTTCGTATACAAAAATTTTTGACCCAATTATTTATAATAAATTTAACTTTAAATTTCTAAGGTATTTTAACACCGTATATATATAGTAAACAGTAAGCGTTTCGGTCTTTAGAATATAAACATTTCTAGGCTGACCCTAAGGCACTTGTTAGGTGCTAATCATAAGTATATTGCCCAATATATACTTGACTCTCCAACCATTGGCAGGATAAACAATGAGATATATGTCAAAAATAATAAATAATATCTCTCCTAATATTATTTATGTTGTATTGTTATTTCTTTTGTTATTGATATTAAATATCCAAAAATATTATTTTTTTCTGCTAAAATAATATGAAACCAAGTATAATCATTTAAAAAAATACAAACCAAAGTTTATATATACCAGCTATAAGATATAATAATGAGCATAGCAACGATATTAAAGGCTCATATGTATTTATAAGAACTTTACAAGTATTTGTTATCAGCTTTAGTCTATAAAATTCAAACCAATCTGAAATTAAATCATCGAGATATTTGTCATAATCTGTATCCTTGCCATATAAGGCGAAAACTTCTTTTTTTAACTTAAAGCCAAATGTGGGTAAAATCCCTTTTTCTGGTTGTTTTTCCGGTATAATAATAATAAGATCTTCTTCTATTATTAAAAAGCTACGTTCAGAAAAACTTTCACACAATTTTAAAAAGATTTTATATATTGAGGGTAAAAGTAAAATAGGTAAACAATAAATGAAATAGTGTATACGATTATATTTAAACATTTCAATGACAAAAAGTAATGTAACAAATATTTTTGGGAAAAAGACAAAAAAAACTGCTATACTATTTATTATAGCGTAAGATTCCTTTTTATTATGGACATATTTAGCAAAAGTACTATAATGTAACATAAACTTTCCGGAATACGGTATATGTGGTGCTATCGTATCATGCAAAAAGATTAACGGTTGCCAATAAATTTGATTTATTATTTGTGTAACGAGAAAGAACCAAGAAGACTTATACCCATAATTATAATATTTTTTATATAAAGTATACACTATTATTAAAATAACCGTTAAGTGAATTAAAATAAAATTTATATAAATGAAGATGTGGAAATAATTATGGTGTAATCGTAAATAGTCTAACGTATAACAATAGCGAGGAATAAATAACCTTAAATACAAATATATAAGAATAATTTCCAAACCCATCAAAAATAAATAATAAGTATACAAATTTTTTTTTAGAAGAGTATAATTAGAATTAAAAACCATCGTCTAAAGGAACATCAACTTTATAATTTAAGGTTGTAGGTCTAGGATCTTTTACCTGCAATACTGATTCTGGACTTAAATTATTTATAACAATTTCTGTAATACTAGAATCTTGAATATAACGAGTAGTTTCTTGATTTTCTTTAAATTGAGAAGGATCAATAGGTATTACTCCAGTTTCTGTAACAAGCAATTGTGGACCATTTGTTTTGTTATGATGAAAGTCCTCAGTACATGAGGGAACACCTGGTTTATTTGAAGGGATTTTGTGTGTTAAGGCTCCTGCCGCTTCAATAACTAAATCCTCTCTTTGTGGGACAAACTCTTTCATAGGTCCCTGATGTATTTCTGGAGGAATTTTACATGGATTGATTTCTTCAGAAGTTACAGCACAATTATAATCTTTGCATTCAGCTGAACTACAACTAACAACAGCAGCAATCTTGTGTCCACCATGAATATCCGAATTAATCGGAGTGGGTTTATCATGGGACGCACAAACTTTAGAAATATTGTGTGGTTTTTTATAATTGCCTACATGCACGGAAGTCATAGTACGGGAATGTATTGTAACTTCATTGGGACGTAAAGCAACTGTAGGATTCACTCTAGGAGTGGTCCCTCTTATAAGATTTGTTCCAATTGCATAAACATTTGGTTGTTTATGCATATATCGAACAAATACACGACAATATTTATGGCTAGGAATAACCATAACTTTATTTTGAAAATTATATAAAATTAAAGTAGACATTGCACACTTAGTAAATAAATTTAATTTTTTATGTTTAAGGACTTTATTGTTCATGCTATAAATAGTTATGAAATTAAAGTTAGCGCGTGGCATCATATTTTGTATGTTTTAATAATTTTATTACCAAATAAAAAATAACACTATTATCGTTGAAACACTGTGTTATTTTATTAATATATTTTTTATTTTACAAATTATTTCCTTTGTTATTGTATGTAATCCAAAATAAAACTTAATAATAATAATAAACTTTAAATACTGAATCCTTTTTATACTTTTATCCCTAAAATGATTTTTATTATTATTAATTTGATAATTTATCATGCTTTGATAACGTTAAGTTAAAAGAGAAACATTTCTATGAACAGTATTAATTACAAAATAAAAAAGATGACACCTTGGATGAAAATAACAAAATAATCTTCAATTATTTTTTGAAAGATTAATTTATTATCAAAAAGTTAATGTAAACAAAAAAAAGCGCTTCTCGGGTTCTAAAGCATTATTTATGATTTTTGGCAAAATAAATAGGTTTTTATAGTGGGGATACTTTTTCAATTACATTAGACATATATTACATCATTTCACCTTTGCTGGAAAGGTAGATTTTCACCAATTAAATTTTGTATATATGTTAGTTTTTATGTAACATTTTTATATTTGCTCACCACTATAAACAGTGTTTTGGTTAATTTTTTTACCAGAGTTACTAAGATATCAATTCACTATGTTGATTGTAAGTTTTATGCTTTTCTATAACCAAATAGGCATCTTAACGTCAAAGATGCCTCTATTAAATTCTGATTAATATTAAATTCGATTTCAATTAATTTATGTTTTTTATATTAATTATAAGTAATAATTAAAATACAATAACTCGGAAGTTTTTTAAAATAAAAAATTAACTTAAATTATAAAATTTCGAAATGTATACCACCATAGATGTATACAAGGACAAATAATAATAACCATACAACGTCAACAAAATGCCAATACCAAAGGACATTTCAAAGCCTAAATGATTGTAGGATTAAAATGTCCTTTAATTAAGCGAATCATTTGACTAATAATAAATATGGTTCCATTAAAACATGAATTCCATGAAAGCCTGTTAAAATATAAAAACTGATCCATAGATTCCATCAGAAAAAGAAAGGGAGCATGTTTATACTCATAAAGTTGAATTGCTGTAAAAATACTAGCTAACACTATAGTTACTAATAAAGCTTCTATAGCAGGTTGTCTTTTATTATTTATTAAATGTATATGAGCTAAAGTCGCCGTAGCCCCTGAACTTAAAAGTGTTATTGTATTGACACAAGGTAATTTCAAGCCAATAGTTTCTAGTCCATAGGGTGGCCATTGAGATCCTATCTCAATTGCTGGGCTTAAAAAGTTATGTAAGTATGCCCAGAAAAAACTAAAGAAAAACATAATTTCCGATAAAATAAATAACAAAAATCCTAAACGTAAGCTGTATATTACTTTAGGTGTATGATTTTTTAAATAAACTCCTTCTCTTATAATGTCTCTAAACCAAAAACTTGCTAAAACCCCTAGCAATGTTAATGAAGAAATTAATAGCCAAAACCCTAAATTATAGGCTTGAAAATATAATACTCCGCCTATAGTAACACCTAATAGAGAGATTGCTACTGTTAATGGCCAAGGCGAAGGATTGACTAAATGAAAAGTATGAGCAGGGCGTTCGTGAGCCATACGTCTTTTTTATTTAATTTATTTAAAATCTTAAGAGAACAATATCAAGAATGCCATCATTAAAGCTAATAATCCATAGCTTCGGTAATGCAAATCCTAACATTGCGTATTTAAATAATGACCTTCTAATCCTGGATTGCGGCTAACACCATTAATAAGCATCCAAATACGACACCACACCAACGCCAGCTCCTGCTAAGCCATAGTGGCTAATCCTGATCCATAGAACGTCCTTCTGTACAAAGGCATTACTAATTCACTTTAAAATTATATCCATAAAAAAATATTTTTGAAAAATTTTAAACAAATGACAGCTTTATTAATTATTAATAATTAAAATAACTTGTAAATATGTTTTAGATTATTTTTTAATTCTTTATGATATATAATATAATTTACGAATAATTATTTATACATAAACAAATATTTTTGTATAAATTTTTAATTTTATTATATGCGTGAAATGTATTATATTATTAAATTTTTAATTTCCTAAAAATACTGAGCTTTACATTTTTGCGTGTAAGTCGCAACCAACTTTTAATGCTAAAAATCTTTGTTTTTTCTGTTTAACTTTATACCACTGTTGTAATATTTTCTAAAATTAAAAAGTATGGTTTGATTTTGGAATGTTTATAATAATAGTTTTAATTTTCTTTTTTTTAAAGATACTTTTCTTTTTCTAGCAATATGATTTTGCGTTTAAAAAAAGAATTAGCATTGTCGAAAATCATTGTAAAGCCTTATTTTGAAACCAAAATACCATAATACAAACTATGTTTGGCATAAAATTTATATGTAATATATAGAGGAACTTTAAATCAAATTTGCGAGCATATCAAACAGGTGATATATATACCAACGATTCAAGGTTTTAAATATTTAATCTGACTCACAGGTTTAGAAGACCTTTATACTGATTGATTTTTAATTTGTTACCTTATAAGGTAATATACTTTATATATAAAATCATTTTGAGAAAAAAAATAGCTTGTTTTTCTTTGGATAGCAGCACTGATAATGGAAAATTTTGAGCCTTACGTTACCAAGAAATTTACTAATCCTGTATTAATTTTTAAATGATTTTAATGAATTATACAAAGTTATGCAATAATCTTGTTGAACTAAATCTTCAGCAAGACAGTAACACGGTACCGAATTTCATTATTCGTTTTTTATTTAAAAACCTGTGTTATATATAAAATAAGAAGATTCGAGATATAAGGTTTTAATATTTCTTTAAAACTGTTACAAAATCTTCTTGATAGTGTAAATGACTAGAAATATATTTTTCAGTAGTTAATGTTTCTAGATTTTTTTCAGTTAACATTTTTTAAATAAGTATTTCAAGTAATATTTTACCTTTTGCTTCATTATTCGTTTTGGAATTGTTATTGGTACGCCAATTATATAAGAAGTTAAAGTTAAGCCACGTGGATGTGAAAAAGAAATAATTTACATGTTCACCCACTTGAGAAACATTAGCTTTTGAATTAACTAAATATAATTGGATTTAGTATTCTTAAAAATATGCAAGTCTCTTATTACAGAGAATGACTATCGATATATTTAAAAGTAATAGTAATACAGGATAACCCTTATAAGGACTATACGAAAATGTTTAGGATTATATGTTTCGGAAAAACCAGAAATTAAACCAAAGCACGTAATTCTGTTAAAACACGAAAACAAAAGAATTACCTGGAACTAACATGATTGTACGCCAGTCTTATAGTATTTCGCATTATGCCATCATTTGAGAAAATCTAGCATGTTACCACGAAGCATTTCGAAGACCTTTAAAATAAGCGAAGCATTTTTTCACTTGATTCGAGATACTCTAAATTTTTTAGAATATACTAGTGTGCTTGTCCTGTAACTAAACATAATTTTTAATTGTTATTTTAGAAGTGTACGAATGGTACAAAGCCTAAACATGAGCTTGTGTTTTCATAAACTTATAAATCTTCTTTTAAATTCAGTATTTAAATACAGTATGCTTGTTTTTTTTGTTTTAATGAATTTGTAAACGTGAATCATAATTAATCAATGAAAGCTGTTTTATGAAAAAAAAACAATATTCATTTTTTTTATCATTAAGTAATAACGTACTAAAATAGAACGTTCCCAAGAAGAAATCTTAATAATGAATAAAGCCTGGGAAAACAAAATGTTTACTTGAGTTAAATGAGAGTGATAGCAGTAAAGAATTTGCTGGTTTTTTAACGCAATACATATAAAATGGATCATTTCAAATAAATTTAATCTTAAATAAATTTCGAATGACATCTATTTTTACCATATTTTAAAACATAAGACGAGAATTTAAAATCACCGTTTTGGGTAAACGATTCTATCATTAGAATATCTTAATTCCTAATGGTCCAAAGTATGGTAATTAGTAAAAATATATTTTAAATAACATTATAATTTTTTAAAGACTTAAAACAAGTCTATTTTTTACCAAAAATTTATTGCCATATCTGGCATATATATATAGTTTACAAATTTAAGAAAATAACTGGTGTCATTTTTAAAAGTAAATTATAATGCTACTGAGCTTAAAGAACAATTCTGATATAACCATGTTCGCGTAATTCTTTCGTAACAGACCATATAACTTGTACCCCGTGGTAAACCACTTTTTGTTACATAGCAACTGCACCATATTGAAATTTTAATTTTTGTCCATCTTACGAGAGTGTTTATCAGCACATCTTATCACAAGACTCTCACAACTGAACCTTTAAATACTTTAAATTTTTTTCGAGAATGACAGCCAATACACTACCATAACAAAATCCCCCGTTTTTGCTTACCTAATGGACTTTTTCTTAATACTTTAATACTCTTATAAAACATGGACCTGAATTATCAGCACACGTACTACGCTACCACTTTCATTTTATGAATACAATATATAATTACAAAATAACACAAAAATATAGGTATTAATGTTAACAGTCTCTAATCTTACATAGACTAACTAAGCGTACTGTAATATATAATTACAAAATTAAAAAAACACGAACCATAATTTATAAATGCCAGCAATAAGATATAATGAAGAACAAAAAAAAGAAATATATGATTCATAGGTGTTTATTAAGCTTTTACTTTTTACTGTAATTAAATTCAAGGTATAAAATTCAAACCAATCTGATACTAAATCATGAAGATACTTATCAAAATCAGTATCTTTACTAAATGTTTTATACACAGTATCTTGCAAACTAAAATTTAATCTTAAACATTTTGGACAATCACCTTGTGAAATAATTATAAGGTCTTCTTTTATTATTAAAAAACTACGTTCGCAAAAACTTTCACATAATTTTAAAAAGATTTTATATATTTGGGGTAATAATAATATAGGTAAAAAATATATAAAATAGTTTATGCGATTAAAAAAACAAATTTCTATTATAAAAATAATTACAAGTAATATACGAGGAATAAAAATGAATAATATTGTTATACAATTAATTAAATATAATTTTTTAGTTTTCTTATAAAAATATGCTATAAAATTGCTATATTTTAACATTAACATTCCGGAATAAGGTATTTCTGGTGCTATAAGATCATGTAAATAAAGTAAAGGATTCCAATAAATAATATTTATAATATTCCGTACTTTATCTTGGAAAGAAAAATTTTGTGCTATTTGATAATAATTTTTATATTCTTTATATAATATTAATAATAATATTGTTGTATGCAATATAATAAAATCTATATAAAGCATTAAATGTAAAAAAGTATGGTGTAACCGCAAATATTCCAGTGTATAACAATACCTAGGAATAAATAGTCTTAGATATATATAACATAAAATTATCTCTAAACCAATGAAAAATAAACAGTAATTATATAAATTTTTTTTTAGTGCTTGTTCAACAAGTTTAAAATCCATTATTTAAATAAATTATAAATTTCTAATAAAAAAAAGTTAATGTGTCATTTAAAAAATAAAAGATAGAGTTTCGGTCTTTAAAATATAAACATTTCTAGGCTGACCCTAAGGCATTGGTTAGATGCTAATCATAAGTATATTGCCTAATATATACGTGACTCTCCAACCATTGGCAGGATAAACAATGAGATATATGTCAAAAATAATAAATAATATCTCTCCTAATATTATTTATGTCATAATGTTATTTCCTTTGTTATTGATTTTTAATATCCAAAAATGGTCTTTGTTTAGGCTAAAATAAAATGAAATTAATTATAAGTCATTAAAAGAATACGAACCATAATTTATATATTCCCGCAATAAGGTACATTATGGAGCAAAATAGTGAAACATAAGACTCAAAAGTATAAATTGTGTATTTAACCGATGAGGTAATGAGCTTTAAATTATAAAAGGCATACCAATAGTCTATAAGTTCTTCTAAATATTCTTCGAAGTTAAAATCTTTACCATACACGATAAAAACTTCTTGCTTTAATGTGAATTCAAACGTAGCAAATATACCATATTTTTGCGGGTCACCTGTTGGTATAACCATAAGTTCTTCTTCAACAAGAGGTAAATTTCGTTCAGAAAAACTTTCACATAATTTCAAAAATACCTTATAGCATAGCGGCATAATTAATAAAGGTAACAGCGTAATAAAATAATGGATTTTATTAAAATAACACATTTCTATTACAAAAATAAGAACTAAAATTATACGAGGAATAAAAACAAAACAAAAAGCTAGTATATATATTACTGTTAATTTTTTTGTTTTAGTAATGAGATATGAAGCAAATTTATAGTATTGCAACATAATTTTTCCAGAATAGGGTATATGCGGTGCAACTGTATCATGTAAAAATAGTAAAGGATTCCAATAGCAAGTATTTAGGATGTTTTGTAATTTTAAAATCCACGCAGATACCGGTGTATACTTATAATAATTTCGGTATAAGTTATATAGTATACTTGAAATAATTGCGAAATGTAATAAAATAAAATCAATATAAATTATTAAATGTAGCAAGGTATGATGTAATCGTAGGTATTCTAAAGTATAGCAATAACGAGGAATAAATAATCGTATATAGATGTAGATAATAACGATTTCTAAACCCATAAGAAATAACCAATAAGAATATATGTTTTTTTGTAATGTAGACTTTAAAAAATTATAATTTATCATCTAAAGGAGTATCTATTTTTTTTCCAATGATAGCTTTATTTGGGTTTTTTGTATTTAAAACTGATGCAGCAGGCAAAGCATTTACAGCAATTACGCTAATCTCTGCATTTTGTAAATATTTAGTTATTCGTTCTTTTTCTTTGAAATCAGCTGAATTAATCGGAGTAACACCTTTTTCTTGGACTAAAAATTGTGGAGCAGCGGTTTTATTTCCTTTGTAATCAATCTCATGTAATTTCACTCCAGAACTCTTAAGAGGTATTTTATGCGTTATAGCCCCTGCTAATTCTGCAGTTAATTGTGGGTTTTCTTGCAAAATATACTCAACACTTTCTTGATGGACTTTTGGAGGAATTTTACATGGATTATTTTCACTAACTGTATTGCTACAGGTGTAGTTTTTACACTGTGCTGAAGAACAAGAAATAACAACAGCGATCTTATGTTTTCCTGAAACATCAGATTCAACCGGATAAGTTTCATTATTTGACGCTGTTGTTTTGGACACCTGTTTTGAGTTTTTAAAGACACCTCCGTGTACCGATGCCATACCTCGTGAATGAAGTTGAGGTTCCGTGGGACGCAAAGCTCTGGTAGGGTTTACCCTGGGAACAGTTCCCCTGATAAGATTTGTACCGATTGCATAAACATTTTGTTTATGCGTATATCGAACAAATACACGACAACATTTATGGCTAGGAATAACCATAACTTTATTTTGAAAATTATATAAAATTGAAGTAGACAAAGCACACTTAGTAGATAAATTTAATTTTTTATTTTTTAAGACTTTAAGATACTTAACCTTAGAAGATATTAAATTTACGTTAATGAGTGAAATCATATTTTGTATATTTTAATAATTTTATTACCCAATAAAAAATAATACTATTATTGTTAAACCACTGTGTTATTTTTTTAATATGTTTTTTTATTTGAAATTTTATTTCCTTTGTTATTTTAGTTAATCCAAAATAAAACTTAATTTAATAATCAACTTTAAATATCGAATCCTTTTTATACTCTTATTTCTAAAATGATTATTATTACTGATTTCGCAACTTATCATCTATTGATAGCGTGAAATTAAAAGAGAAAATTTTCTATAAACAGTATTTAATTGCAAAATTATACTTTGGATTTAATACCTAATTATTTTTTTTAGGATTTTATTACCATAAGGATTTTAATGTAAACTAAAAAAGCGCTTCTTGGGTTCTTGAACATTTATATCCTTTTTGACAAAATAAATAGGTTTTTATAGTAGGATTACTTTTTTAATTACGTTAGACATATATTACATCATTTTACCTTTACTGGAAAGGTAGATTTTCACCAATTAAATTTTGTATATATGTTAATTTTCACGTAACATTTTTGTATTTGCTCACCACTATAAACAGTTTCTTGGTTAATTTTTTTACCATAGCTACTAAGATATCAATTCACTATGTTGATTATAGGTTTTATACTTTTTTATAACCAAATAGGCATCTAGACGTCAAAGTTACCTCTATCTAATTCTGACTAACAATAAAATCATTTTATTTTAAATGATAATTTTCATATTAATTAGAATAATTAAGTACAATGTATATTTCATACATATAAATTTTTAAAATATCAAATTAGTGTAAATTTACGGTCTCGGTAAGACGTAAATCCACCACGTATTTAAGTAAGTTATAGCAAAAGTAAAAAGATTAAATAAGAAGTATTTGCATTAGACAAGATTTATTCAAAGTTTCTTCATCTTTAAATGCAGTAAAACATCTTGTTTATAGGTTAACGAACATTATCAGCAAATTAGTAATTAAACTTGCTGTGTTAAAACCATAAACATAAAACAGTAGCAAAAACACAAATGATAATAAATTATCATCAAATATAAACCATTCCTTAGAAATAATACTAATGCAAGGAAGGCAAGTATATAATAACGAAAATCATCGGCAAAGTTATTAAGAAAATATAATTAAAATCAAAACGATTTACTAGAATGTAAATAGTTCACAATGTAATTTCTAATATTCAAAAGATATTAAGCGTAAAAAGTATTTATTTAATGTATAAATGCATACGTAAATAGTTAAGTTAAACTTAAGCAAATCACTAGAAATATTTTATTTTTTAGTCTTAGCAACGGTAGCAGTTTTTCGAACTTTTTTTTGGGTGATCTTACGACGCATTTTTCCTTTTTCTTAGCATTGCGTTCACTATTATGTAGAAACACCCATTTTTTTCGTAAAACAAAATTCGCCTAATTTATGGCCAACCATGTTCTCTTTATAGAGACTTTACGATATTTCTTACCGTCATAACATAAATATCTTCTCCAATAAATTCGTAACAATAGTGGAAGAGCGACTCTTGTATGAGGAACAGCTCTAATAGTATCTTTTA
>Ga0247758_1001943_pt1 | contig 13068 bp, 16 predicted proteins | sample UWRJL156409C4_FD_180950 | JGI IMG/M metagenome (GOLD analysis project Ga0247758, IMG submission 180950) | Plant litter microbial communities from Arlington Agricultural Research Station in Wisconsin, United States - UWRJ-L156-409C-4 | ecosystem: Environmental > Terrestrial > Plant litter >...
ACATGCCCGCCTGCCGAGGTACTATGCTCGGTAAATTCGATCTGGCAGGTAACACGGTCTCGTAACGGACCGGTGTGCGTTGCGTGCGTGCGGTTCGGTCTCTTCCATCTTGTGATCCCCGAGCAACAACACCCGAGCACCGGGCACTCATTGCCCGACCACTGATACAGAGCGACATACGAAGGCTGGGGCCAAAAGAAAGGGTCTCTCTTCTCCGTGTGGAAACACGTTATCGAGATCCTCACACAGTCTTATACCGAAACAGCAGGCCTGGTTTTACCACATTACAGGCCTTGACGGCATTGTAAAAGGCCTTTTCGGAGCGCAGGAAGACCTTTTCAGAATGCAGATAGGCCCTTTCGGAATGGGAGATAGCCTGCGATAGGCAAAACCAGGGCGGCCTTAGCAGTGAGGAAGCATCTTTCGCACTGGCTGAGGAGACCCTTTCTTTTGGCCCGAGCCTTCGTACCTACCTCCTTCTTCGTCTACCTAGTCTGGTCACCTGTGACAACGGAGCAGCCGACAGATGAGATATCACTGCGCAGGTTGGAAAAGGGGGCAGGCAGGCACCACGGCAATGAATCGCAAACCATGCACGTATTGTGCAAGGTATACGTGGGAGTGAAGCCGGCAGACAGGCAGAGGGACGACGAGACAAGGAGGCTCATCACCAGCCTCGTCATCATCGTTTGCCGGTAGCTTTACACGTCAACCTGTCTCCAAAGAATGAAAGTTGATATGGCATGTGGTATGGGTTGGATAACCCCGAACATCGAAAATGGAAGCCTATCACCAACGCTCAGAATGCATGGCGCATCTTGCATTGGCATTCCCTGGCACAAGCACAGCCAGTACGCATCAGTGTACGTAGGCCAGCAGGGCAGGGCAGGCTGGAACCCAGATGCCGGGTCCAACGACAATCCCGGCACACGGGGTGACCGTCAAATGACTGCAGTGGCAGCAGCAGCAGCAGGCAGGTAGGCAGCCTCGCAGCCTAGGTACAAAGCGAAACACCACCACCACAACCACTCATCCAGCAGCCAACAGCATCGATAGTGGTGAGTGAGTGGCCACAAGTGTCGTAATGGGATCACGGTCTCGACCCCAACAGTGACTCGGACTTTGTTCGTAATTCCTCAGTAGTAGTAGGAGCACCCAAAAAGATGACGACCCAGGTCCTCTTCCCATTCATTCCCACCTCACCATCTCACCCTACAGTAACTCCTCGCCCCTCAAAAAGGGAGGATTGTCATCAGCGTCGTTTCACGTGCGCCGCCGAAAATAAAGAACCTCAGCAGAAAAGATGATGCGCTGATCTGGTCCCTCTCGCATCAAATCATATGCAACGCCCCACTCGATACGACGCAGTGGCACAGGTCATATGCGAATGGCAGACCGGCCGTGTATATCCGACAGTGGATGATGGGCGCAGGAATATGGGATGATGACCAAGTGTGTTCCGCGGGGAGGAGGAGGCGGGCTTTCATTTTCGCCGCCTCCCTCACTTCCCACTGCGACCTGCGCCTTATGTCATGGACCACACGACCGCCGCGGCCAACCGCAGGCGGTTTTGCCGCCCCTCTGGTATTACTTTGCGTTGGTAACAACCACACCTCTCCCGGCCAGGAGGGAGAAGGATTTGCAGGGTACGTGGGGAACACTCACATGAGAACTCTGTTTTTTTCTTCTCTCTTCAAGATCTTTCTTCTCTTAAGATTTTCTTTGCGATGGGCCCGCACCGGGAAGCCGAAGTGGATTTCGAACTAGCAGAGGAGATGCGCCAGTGATAGCTCCATCGACATTTTAGCTCGCGCATGCGGGCTCTCCGCTTGGTCAACAAGGCACCAAGGGACCCTTCTGTTCATGATTCTTGTTGAGTACACACCATGTGTGCACCAACAGGGGTGGTGGTTGGATTTAGTCGATCCACCCATCGGCCCATTCATGTAGTCCCCCACGAGAATCTTGAACCGCACCGGGAAGGAGGATGGTGGTTCCTTGGCAGAGGCGTAAGCCTGGAAAACCCAGCTTCGAACCCGCCCCTCCCGTACCGGCCGTTCCCGGCGACATGTACGTGTATGGAAAGATGATGCTCTCGCTTGCTTGTGCTTGTTTCGAGCGAACGATGAATTTCTTGTGATCGTCGCCAACGGCCGCCACACACTTCATGTTTGCATCTGGGCCAATCCATGGCTCGATCTGAATCTCCACCAGGCCAAGCTCTGGACTGGCCGAGGTTGGCGCAGGTTCAAGATGCACGTCAACTGGCAAACGGAAACACGGCGAAGATTCCACCCGGGGTTCTGTAATGTCAACGGCCGGAGCCTATTATTATTCCTCTTGCCTCCCCAAGCGCCAGAAGCCTTTGAAGCGGTCTGCTCCTGGGAAAGGGAGGGGCTGTTTGATGCAGAGCGACTGAGGGGTCATCCTGTTGAGCCCCGCACCCCCTCTTCCCGCAATGCTTGCAGCTCGAACCAACCTCGGGTGATGGGACCAGTGGATGGACGAGATGCGGCCTTTTCGACAAGATCAATTAACGATACTCAGTCAAGAGATCCCTTAACGCCCGCAGAGATACATCGAGCTAAACTCATGAGCGCACTGGCGCCGATGGCGCCTTGTGCTTCCGCCCCTCTGAAAGGAGATTCAGCTGTTGAACATCACCAGCGAGGGGCAGGATGCAACTGAGGGATAATTCTGATACTCTGGCCCCTCGAGCAGTAGTGCCTTGTTCCATGCACCATGAACTCCCGCCTCAGAGTAAAATATGATAGACCCTTTTTGCCCCCCATCGTTAGTGGGACAGAAGCGGAGTCGGATGTGGTTCCGTTCTACGCCAGATGCGAGTGTATTTCTGCCCAACAAGAAAAACCCGCAGTCTCCTCTAATACCCTTGATGCCGGCAAGGTGGTCCTGCCTCTACGATGGGACTGGAGCAGGAACACTCTCACTTTCGCTCCCTGAAGGGACCGCGGCACCGACGACGGCATAGCGAAACTATAGCTTACATGTAGCGGGTTCGTCGGCTTGTCTCGCAATGTTGATTGCCCTGTGGCGAGACAGAAAACCCTTTGATGCGGTGACCGTGACCGTGACCCTGGGCCGACGTTCCCGGAAGCACCTCCCAACATGCCGTTCGGAATCGAGACCATCTGAGACCATCGGAAACTCAGCTTGGAGGCCAAGGGCGTAATCTAAGCTATCCCCCATTCAGGGGCAGGAGCAGAGCAGATCCAGTGACGGGGAGCCGGGGAGAGGTTGGCAACCCGCAAGGCCAGTTTCCGTTCGTCAGCAAGACCGCAAACTGGTCGGGATGCATCATCACTTCGATCAGATCTGATAGGTAGCTTCGGGCGAGTCGAACCACCCACCCCCACTCAAGCAGTCAAGCAGAAGCCTTCTCCGTTCTCGACGTGGATATGCATGCGAGTCCAACCGTCCCGGCAAGATCAGGCAAGGGAGGAGGCAGCGACTGGAATCGGGAAACCGGTCGGTGATGCGGGATTCGCCCCTCAGCATGACGGTCAGTGTCCCCACGCCGAATTCGACCAAGCCAAGTGCCCGCCGCATGTCTGGGCTCCTGTGCAGGTGGGCTCTTGTAGGGTTAGCATGTTAGCATCAGCCGAGCGCAGCGAATCAAAAAGGCCCGAAGCAGGATCCAGTCTCGAGCCAGTGCCTTGCGCTTCCACCGCCTGCAGACCGCACGAGCGCGGGTTGGTGACGGCACCAGCATCTCGCCGAGCACGCCTGCGGCCGTCCTCGTTGGGAGGGGCCGGCCTGGCGGGCGAGACAGAGTTGAGAGGAGTCATACGCTACTACATCCCCTCCGCTCCGTCTGAGCGCTGACAGAAGTATGCATGCAGAAGCTGGCGTCTCTTTGGCGGGGAAGCCCGCCACTCAACATGCACCCGTACACAACCGGCACCACAAAATGGGCGGCAACCCGTCCCGCGCTGTCTGCTACCTGGATCGGGTCGCCACACCGCCTGGTGGTCGGCCCTGGGCGGCCCTGGCTTGCGGGGGTTTGGTGGTACTCGTCAAGAAACGAGAGAAACACTGTCAAGTAGCTTGCACGCCTAGATTCAAGATCGAGGGGGGTGGTTAATAAGCGCCGGAAGCCGGGCTCATCATCGGCTGCGAGACACGAGCGCAGCTCAGCTCTTCCATATTGCAGCCAAACCGGGGAAGTGCGCGAGGGAGGGAGCACTGGATGCGCTGGATGACACTCCATCACAGAGGGATGAGGGATGCGAGGGCGACAGTGAGAGATGACAATTGTGGTGACTGGGTCACTCAAACGGGAAGGCGAACCTTCCTCGCCTCTCATCAGCATTGCGGCATGCCGACCATGCCACACGTGAACTGTGCTCCGGGACAGGATGTGTGCGGCTGGTGGCCGGCGAGCTGAGACCGACAGCGGGCATGCTATCGGAAGTGAAGGGCGCCGCTTTTTCCCCCTGATGGTCAGCGGCAGCTTCAAACTTGCATCTTGCAACTTGAATCGGATGCGCGACAGGCTGTTCCTGAGCAGTGACATCAGGACGAGTACCATTGGACTGTCAACAAAAATGGGGTTTCCGGTGGAGCCGGGCCAGCGAAGAGCGAGAGCTGCCACCCGCGAATCACGAGCTGGGAGTTTCGCCTGGCCCTGTGGCTGGCTGGCGGCTCAGGTTCAGGCTGAGCGAACTGCCTTCCACGGACCAGTTCCATCGCCAGGCAAATGCAACATGCGCGCCCATCATTCAATATCAGCCATGGATATGACAGGCTACCAGCCTTGTAATTGGACTGATATGGGTCTGTCAGCGTCGCGGCAATGTCAACGTCAACGAGATGCGTCGCCGGGCGATGACGATGAAGCGCTGATGAAGGCAATCTCTGAGCAGCCTCTGCAACATCAATGTACTTCGTACCCAACCGCGCCGAGTTGGTGTGGGGTACTTCAAGACAAGAGGATTTGATCTGATGCCGCCGATTTGAATGCCTTTCGCTCCACATGGCCGATGAGGTTTTTGTGCGTTCGCAGCCCACTGCTACGTAACTTTCCAATTAAACACCAAGCAATCGAGACGAGAGCGAAATATGGGGAGGCGTCAGGAGATGCACGTCTCCATTTCGTTGTGCAGTCTCCGCGTTTTGTGACGCTGGAGGCACTGCATCCGATCCGTCGTTGTCTTTGCCGCCGCAGCATCCAAAATATCTTCGCGGGGCATGTGAGTGGGCTCTCGCAAGGTAATTTCCATCCGTTTATAGCGGGTATAGTTCGGTGTTGACTACCCCAAATTGGCGGAGAGTGCGCGCCACGCAAGCAGGGCTGATGGAAGATGGGAGATGGTCGACCGTCAGTGACATCCAAGACGATGCACAATTGACCCGAGAACATCCAGGCGAGGCACCAGACCACGATGCGTCGCATGCCGAGATCTCCTCACGGGAGGATAGACTGCAAGCTGTATCGACGGAATCTCCGTTGCCGGACATTGGCCAGCCGAACTGTCGCTGGCCAAGGCTCCTTGTGACCTGGGCCGGGCTCGTGATGGCAGTGTTTCTTTCTCGACATATTACCCAGATTCGCAGGCGGCTGCGGAAATTCTACGAGGGCGAGGAGGGCACGGAGGGCTCACTAGGGAGGGTGACGGCGGCCAACCTGGCTGGCGATCACAGCCTCCCTCGCGCCGCGAAGCTGGGATCGCCGTGTCTGCCAATCCTGACTCAGATACTGGGAGTCGTGACTGACTTGATGGCGGTTTGGTCACCATCAAAACCCCGAGACCATCGTGGAACAGGCTTAGAGGCCCTCCTGGGCTGATGCTGATGATGCAGGCGCTGGTCCTTTTGAATTGGGGGTTGCCGACGCCACGGACTTCCTTGGTTTGTGTTGACCGCCTCGAATTTCCTGAGTGTCTTCTGCCTGCCTGCATCGCACGGGTGGGGTCTGATTAGCCGATGGGCTCGCAGCCTCCTGGGCTTTGCGGTGCAGCGGATGCTCAGGTCCGACAGCCTGGACCGAACGTTCCATGGGTTCTTTTTGACTCGCGTTTGGGGCCCGTACCGTACCGAGCACTAGCAATGCTAGCATCGTAACCACTTCCAAATGCACAGGTACTGGCAATCTGACTGGTTTGATGGAGGTTTTCTGCTGAACGCTTCTCGAGGGGACAAAGCAATGAAGGCAGATGCTTCAGAGGCGCTGAGCATCGAGCTTTTACTTTGTTGCTTTCCGTCAAACTGTGCGGGTCAAACAGCCACGATTTTTCTTACCTTTTGCTGGCGGGTGGGATAATCCCGTGCACTGACTGGGCTTGTGATTTCGGCCCAGAGGGGCATAAAGTGGAGGCCCGCCATGTTGGTTATTTTGGGCCCGCCAAAGGACCCTGGGAATATGGGCCTTGCCGAGTCTCGAAGAACCTATCGGTTTGACAAAAGTCGTGATTCGGCATCTTTGGCACCGGTGCAGTGGCTGATTTACTGTTTCCCTCATACACTGACTGCACTACACGACTGTGTAAAGCTGTAAATCCTGACGTAGCAGTAATGGGGCGGAAGGGGTTCAATGGGTCGCGATGCTCTGGTCGTTCGCTGGGACACCAGGACAACCAGTGGGGAACGTCGGTGCCTTCTGTGGACGGCTTCAAGATGCATAGAACGTGGTTGGGTTATGTGTGTACCCCGGTGCCTGCTTCATTGTGCAAAGCCACATCCGGGCAGGTAGGACTTGTGCATTGCCTGCGTTGTTTCTTTGGCGTAGGACGGGCGAAGATGAGCAAGGCCCTTTGAGGAAAGCTGCCCAGCTTCATGTCATGGAAGAATAGAATGCGTAGAACTGTTCGAGACGAGATCTCCTCATCCGATATTGGCGATGTTAATATTGAGGTACCCGTCCTCCTGAGACAGGTACAGAGGTACCGAGCCTTGGAAGTTGTCTCCCGACCGCCCTGGAAATTTGGGACACGCGGTCATGAGTCCGCGGCGCTTCTTGACGAAGAGGTGGCTTGGTGGGTCAAGACGCCAAGGGGGTGTTGATAGCCGACCAAATTTGCGCATTCATTGCCGTCAGTGAAATCTGTGCCGTGTCTGCTGTTGCTGGCCTAGCAAAAATGGCGTGGCTCAACACCTGGGCGGGTTTATTGCCAAACAGTGCCCCGTATCCGTGTGTTGACACTGTCGGCCCCGTCAGTTGCTGGGTGGAACAACACGTGAATGCAATGAACGGCCACACATCCACATCCACTCACACAGCCAACCAAACACGCACTCTCAAACTTTTGAGTTGTGATGTTTTCGTTTTGGGGGCTGCTGAGTGAGGCTGTCCCCCGTCATTACCTTGCTCGATGGGTGAGACGCAAAAGTGAATCGGGTGGATGAGCGAGCCTCTCGCCTTGCAGGCCCTTGAGCTGAGGTTGACAGTGAATGAATGCGTTTCGCAGTGACCACTGGATGCTCTATCCGTAGGGGGCAAAGCTCCGAAGTGAGTTCGAGACTGGGGCGCGCCCAAGCCTCCAATGGGGTCGGGAGATGTTTCGATCTGGTCTGAGATGGTCCCTCGGAGTCACGAAGGCCCTCGAAGATTGGGAGTCTTGGAAGGGGGTGAGACTTAGGGGGTTTGTCGCACTGCACGCCCCTTTCCCCCTGCCTCGTGCACTTGCCTCCCTCTGACTTGACCCGTGCCAGCCAGGGTTCCTGCCTCTTCCCTGGTCCTCTTTTGCTCGTCTGGACGGGTTTTACTTTGGCCACCCCTCTGCTGCCGCCTCGTGCAGCCTGTCCAGACGCGCAGCGGTTTACTTGAACGGATCCGTTGTGCACAAAAAGTAGTGTCCAGTTTTGGGGAAGGCTCGACGGCTTGACGACAGCCCTGGTCATCTCCGTCATCGTGGACGACGGACGCAGCGGTCATGATGTGGACACCCGAACCTCTTCCACAACCGTCAATCGTCCTCTCCTACCGAGAGCAAAGATTGCTTTGTGCCAGGCGGTGACTCCTCTACCGCCGTGGACACATGAAGTAAAAAAGTGCAGGCCCCCTCACCTCGGGGCGGCACAGTCAATGGCGAGGGCGCCGGTCGGCCGACATCAGATGGGATGGGCTGGATGCAAGGAAGACGATGTTCTGGTGTTTTCGGGTGGTGGACACAAATACGTACTGCGCTGTACCTCTAGGATGCACTGTGCCATCCTGCCCGCCGTGTTGCAGCACCAGAAATGCCTGCAGACCTGCCTGCGCCTGCACTGGCCAGTGGCTGACCTGACCTGTCCCCGAGGGCTCCGTTTTATTGCCATCCATCCGCGGCGCGGGCCCCCTCGTCTTTTTTGCTCACTCCACAGGGCACATCTCCACACTTTCCGCACCCAGGCCACACCAGTGAAAAAAGTGGGCCGCCCGGGCCCCAGCCAGAAAAAAAGCGAGCGTGTGAGGACCCTTCCACACTTGCCCCGTCTCGGCCTGTGCTCGCTCATCAAGCTATCACTCGGCCATCATTCCGCCCAGCGTCCATTTTCTTTTCTTTCTCCTCACCTCCTCCGCCGCCGTCCACCTCCTCCCTCACCACCGCAGAGTCCGCACGAATCGAGCCCTCGACGAACGACCAATTCACTTTTGTGTCGTTACGACCGCATTCGGGCGGTTTTTCAACACCCTCGCTGTTTTCTTCGTCCGCGAGGAAGACGCACCTCGGTGCTTGCATCGAGCGGTATTTCGGCTCCGGTCCTCAGCGAGACTCAACAACGGCGACCACGTTCCAAAGAGGTCAAACCTACCCGAAGCAAAACTACGGAATAAGCACTCCGCATCAATTCCTTGCAACAGGTTCGTGAAGTCATCTCTTGCTCTCTTTTTTTTCCTTTCCTTTTCTTCCTCGGTGGTTGTTCATGGAGTTTGGGGAGTGGCGATTTGGGATCGACGACGCGACCGTCTCTTTTGTTTTGGTATCGGCCCTCGAGGCTTTGAACGCAGCTTCACACTCGACGACGCCCAACACTGGCCGTTATGCAGCAGCAGGGAGTCGATTAGTTTCTCTTGGGATTTTTGGTTGCCGAAACTGTTGAATGGAGTGTATTCCATGGGGACATTCGATGCTGAACACTCCACTTCATAAACTTTTTGGCTTGGAGAAAATTTTCTTCGGCTCTCATTGCTTGTCCTCACGGGACCATGAATCTTACTAACTCCTCTGCCCTCAGTGCTTAGACGTTTCCTTTCTGTTCGACCCATTCGATTTTCAATCGTCTTTGAAGACCTAGGAGCCCTTTGGTAGGCACTTGGACAACGGCCTTGTCCTTCTGGATAACAAAGAGCTACAAGAGGCTTCTACTTCATTAAAAAGACCATTACTGGCCGCGAATCTGCTTCGGACCGGTTCACGAATCCGCCATCCACTCCCTCAAAAGTCTAGCCGGGAAACCAACACTCTATGGCTCAGGCATCTCAGTAGATCTCGATTCTCCTTTCCTCCATCGAGATCTTCGGCTCTTCAGCTCTGGAATTCTGCGTCGACTAGTGTGGCCCTGCCCCACTGACCCGACTTCCATTGCTCGAAGCAGTTCGCGTCACTACTGCGAAGGCTCAGCTTTCGCACGGCAACAACCGCAATCATGCCCGGAGGTGTTTGCGCCGTCCTCGACTATGATGTTGAGTTGATGGCCGACTATGTCTCCGAAATGGCCACTCGCATTGTGTTGCCTCGGAGCACCGTCAACACTGCCTTTCGCAAGTTTGTGTCGCAGATCTTGACCTCGACTCGGCTACCAAGCACCACGATTCTCCTCGGGATGAACTACCTCTCTAAGCGAGTGAACATGATGCACCCCGGCGGCCAGCCTAACTACACCGAGGGCCAGGTCTGGCGCATGCTAACGACGGCCCTGCTCCTTGGCAGCAAGTTTTTGGACGACAATACCTTTCAGAACAAGTCTTGGTCTGAAGTAAGCGGAATTCCTGTTCAGGAACTCAACACTCTGGAATACGAGTGGTTGGCTGCTATCAACTGGTGCCTCTACGTTAATCTGGATGAGAGCAAGGATTACAATGCGTGGCTTGAGAACTGGCAGGAATGGCTCGAGACGAAGAAGAGGCAGCAGGCTCATGTCAGCCGCGAGCGCCTGGCGAACTTTGTCCCTCCCATCGACACGGACGTCACCCGCGCCCGAAACTCCGGTGTCTACTCGTCGTGGCATCAACGGCAGGTTGCTGAATACGAGCGCTACTCGAGCATGAAGGGGAGCCAGGGAGCCGGAGCCCCCACTTATCGCCGTGACCAGGCTGGCTGGGGCAACTACCAGAACGCGTGGCCGCAGTCTGCGCCCTTGACCCCGCCGGACTCGGGATACGGCACACCTGAGTATGTCAGCTCAGCGACGTCGGTAAACTCGCACTACACAGAGTGGTTCGACAGAGCAATTGGCGGCGGCAATGTCTCAAGACATTACCAGCAGCCCACGCCGTACAATACCTTCCAGCAAGGCAGCCAAAGTCACACGACCCGCAGCGCGACTAACTATGGGGCCTTCTACAACTACGGCCACAGTATTTGGGAGCACACTAGCGTCCCCGACTGCAACTGCGCCAACTGTGTTGGCGCTCATGCCAAGCCATCGGCCTACTTCATGGGACACGGCTATGGACAACCGGTTGTTGGCTGAGTCGGCTACCTTCACACGGACGCATCACGGCGATGAATGCTCCGGATGGCATATTACGGCGTTTTATGATACCGTCTCCGGCTGACGGCTTGCGCATCACGAGGTCCTGCTTTTTACATTGCATCGTGTACCACACGCGACTTATTTTCCCTGGGACATCGGACCATCGATACATTGCATTCAGATACCCCGAGTGACGAACGGACTGGCTTTACGTCTGCGAAAAAAAACGAAGGTCATAATACTTTTTGCCTCTTGGAGGCTTCTTTCTTTCTGGTTCCTTTTTCCATGTGTTTCAGAACGCAACGATTTGGATGGCCGAGTCTAACGACCGCAAATCGACGTGTTTCGAGCGACCTGCAGCGGTTTCTGACGACTTTGGCACCAATCGGTCTTTGTGATTTCCTTGTTCCTTCGGTATACGGCTCGGTTAATATCCCATACACCGGCGTTTTCGTTTTCTTGGATTCCTATACCATTTCGTTTTTCGCCCTTGCGGATTCGTCTCATAGACTTCATCCTACGTTTCCCCCAATTTTTCGGCTTCGATTTGGGTCGATACACCGCTGCCGAACTTCTCTGCACCATACACAGTTCCCGCCATCAGCCGAACAACTCGATGTTCCTTTCGACAACCGGTTTTCTCAGAATATATAGATTCGGAGGTCCTGGACTTCAAACATCCGTCTGGATGGTTCGCGTCCAGGAACGGCTACGACATTCATCACACCGACGAGCTTGCCTTTGCCCCTGTTCAGCTTTATTCATGGACAAGCGAGGCCAACGGCCCGGGCTCAGTGGATACGAAATTGTAATCACGTCTTCCTAATCAGGAACTCGCTCGCTTTTTCGGGTTGGCAGGGACGCCAACAAAACGATTCATTTGCGATATTTCTTCCACGAGGCGGAAAAGTTCTGTGGGGGGTTTGGTACATATCTGTTGCTATTTCCAAAGGTGCCATTGTCCTGTTTTTTCTTCTTGTTTTCTGCTGGTTTGGTGTCACGAGGTTGAAAAGTCGAACTTGGGGTGGCTTACACGCATTTTCTGGGACAAAAGGGGGCTTACTGCGTTTTTTTATTTGCGTCTTTTCCTCAGTATTATACTTGCCCTTGCATTCTGTTGCTCTCACAGGCCTGTTTGTGGTCCGTCTTGGATGCAATCGCATACGGCTTTGAGTCACTGCGGTCGTTCTCGGAATGGTCGTGACCAGACTGTTGGAACATCTTTTTGTTTTTCATGATGGGGCAGGCTAGAAGGGTTTCTTCGGGGGAGTTGGCATTTCACTGGTAGAGGGGAGAATGGTTTGGGAACGGTTGATTTGCTCCTCTGCGTTTAATTTTCTGGTCGACTTCGGCCATGGTGGACTTCTTTCTTTGGGCCTCCCCTCACGACTGATGAGATTTGGGGGACGGTAGACGGGGCAACCAGACATTGAGAAAGATGTGAAGAAAATGGGATGGATGGTGGGTTTGTTTAGTTATGCATCAACTGGGGCGCGTAGGCAAGAATTGTCCTGTGCGGCACAAGAGGCTGGGTAGTCCCTCATCTGGATGTCACCTCGGTATCAGGAGACTGGAGGGTTGGGGCGTGACATTACGGAAAAGAATGATGGCACATGGGAGCTACCTGTATACGCAGTCCATTGCGTTGCCGCCAATATAGCTTAACTTTCCAAAGAAGAATAAAAACAGGATTAAATCCACACAAAACTTCCGCTGTTCGTGCCCAAAGTGATCTCGACTGAGCTCAGCTCAAACTGGCCTGCGCCCAAAGACGTTTAGGGACCCGTTTGCCTACTCGCCCCACATAAATTTCTCTCGTTCAGTGAACCGAGCCGCTGTCCCCAAACTCTCATCAAGCTGCGGTCCATCTCAAGCTCACCTCGTTGATTCATAAAACACGCTCAGCGATTCAGAAATCGAGGATTCAAGCTCCTCCAATCTCACATCCACCGCCACATCTTAGCACCATACTCTTTAGCCAGTCTGGAGGACCATCCGGCAGAGCGTCAGCATGTCATCGCGCTTCGTCTCCGCGGGCGCCATTGACGCCGCAACAGGCGAGGCCACGGAGCCACCACTCGCTTCCACTACCCCATCCGCCACTGCAAACAGCAAGAAAAGCCAAGAATGGGCTGAAGTCCAACGCCAACTGGACGCTGCGCGCGCGGCGAAAGCTACTGCTGCCGAGGTTGGGGCGCACGGCGAGAAATCTCTTTTTGAAGTCCTGGAGGCGAACAAGGCCGCCAAACAGGCTGCCCATGAGGAGGCGAATAAGATCAAGAACCAGTTTAGGGCGCTGGATGAGGATGAGATTGAGTACCTTGAGGGGGTGAGAGAGCGCAAGAGAGAGGAGGAGGAGCGCGTGAAGAGGGAGACGGAGGAGGGGCTGAAAGCTTTTAGGGAGCGTAGGGGGAGGGATGATCGTGGGAG
>Ga0247758_1001944_pt1 | contig 13063 bp, 12 predicted proteins | sample UWRJL156409C4_FD_180950 | JGI IMG/M metagenome (GOLD analysis project Ga0247758, IMG submission 180950) | Plant litter microbial communities from Arlington Agricultural Research Station in Wisconsin, United States - UWRJ-L156-409C-4 | ecosystem: Environmental > Terrestrial > Plant litter >...
GATGGAGGGGTTGCGTCGCGGGGTTAGGGTTATATATGGGGATTTTGGTGGACTACAGTACGAGTGAGACAAACACTACAGTACGGGGATGTGCGCTCTTTGGTAGAGTCCCATGGCTCAGTTTGGCACTTGGCCACCGCGCCGGAACACTCGAAGGTGTATCAATACCGCTTCTACCACGCCCAGAACGTCCTCGGCGGCACCCTCCAGACCAAGACGCCCTATTGCTAACCCAAAGCCCCCGCACCCTTCACCGGGGCCTGTGCCCTACCCGATGATCCCACCTTCGCCTACTGCTCCGCTAACTCGGCCACGTGCGCATATGCATGGGGGATGGAAGTCATCGGCGTCCAACCATATGTTCTTCGGAGCCGGTTTCTACTCTTGGTTCTAATGGTACAACTATGTCTGCCTCTAGCTAAAGCCTACCAGGAGCATCTGGCCCACGTCATTAATAGCAACAACATCTTCATCATTAATCTTTACACTAATGGCATAATTTCCATAATAAGGCCAGTAGCAACTCAGATATTTTAGGGCTGTAGAATATAGACGACTTTTTAGGGACTATTATTGGATAGACTGGCCTGAAGGTCGGCGTGTTCTCGACTAGCCAGACGACGTTACCCACCTGCCGTCGTAGACCTGGGACGTCCTAAATCCTACTATCTCATGCCACATTCCGTGTAGGATTCAGCCGCCACCGACACTGCTGCTGCCGATCAAGCCTCCGGTGTATACCACTACGATTGCTGGTGTGGGGCCGGTCACTGTCGATCCGCCGGTGATTTTAACGCCGCGAATCAGCGTTCAGCCGGTTAGCGTCAACGTGCCCGTGTCACAGGTCGTCACGCCCGTGATCGATGTCCCGCCTAATATCAAGCTACCCGTGATTCCCATCCCGATCCCGCCCGGCTGGGTGCCGAACTGTCTTATCTTTCGCGGACTCATCGATATTCTCTGGCCGACGATAATGTCGGCGGGATGGCATTCATTGCATAGCCCAGATTTAGAAACCATGAAGCCATTCAGCTGTGACCTAGTTACCACTCTTATCTCTCCCTAGCTGCCGTTTTATACTGGCGTTCTGGCAGTGCCAGGCATCGAGTCAGCTCCGCTGACTCGATGGTCAGGGGCCTCTTCTATCTGACAAGTGTCGTTTGCCCACATAACGTTTCGTGTCTGACTCGTATTACCAGCGAATCATTGTGGGGATAGTGAGACGTGCGACTCTCAGCCTATCAGGAAAGTGAGGCAGCCTCTCAAGCGGCTAGCAGGTCGATACACGGCATGATTGGACGGAGTCTAGCCAATGGAAAAGAGGCAGTTGCTTAACGCGCCTGGACCATGTCACAAAGCCCGATCTCGTTGTCTGCGTCAACATAACATCTCCATCGTCAAGCAAGATTTGTGAGCCCAACCCCCCTCCCCAGAAAAAAACACGATATCAGATATCGTCAGCTTCCATCCTCAATAGAGCGATTCCTTTACATGCCCGATACTATGGTGGTCCAAGACCTGGGATCGTAAGATCAACCCGATTTACTCTCTCCGTTACCCGGTCTTCTTCGCTACTCAATCTGTGGCCCCGGCATTGCTAATTGTGTCGTAGATTCAAGGAATTCGAAGAGACTATACTCCATGCTAAAAATGACAAAGTCTTGGTCATTCACGTCTTTTTCCCAGGTATGGGCTCGAAGCATTTCGAGCCGCGGCTAGAGAGGTATGGTATGACACCAGTACCTGGTATCTTTGTTATTAATTACCTACTTGGGGCATACGATGACTTGGTTGTACAGCATCTCCGATATCAGCCCAGACGTCCGCTGCTTTCGGCTAGACCTGAAAACCGCCGAGGGAGGTGCATCAGAGCGGCTGGCCGTCCCTGGTCTGCCATACGTCGTGTTCTTTCGAAATGGCGAAAAGATTGGCGAGATAGTAGGCCAGGTCGACCCAAAGCGGGTGCAAGTGGTTATCGCGAGGCACCTGTCCGGCATACAGTTTCCTCCCGAGGCACCTCCGCCGGCCGCAAAAACTCGTCCGCCCCCTCTCCCAAGCCAAGGAGTACCGGGAAGTTGCCAAACGTGCCGGATGGAGAGCATCGTCCAGATGCTGCCGTCTCACCCGAAGGACGGCATGGCGCATGTTCGGAACACGGTGAATGTCCAAAAACTCGTGTCAGGCGCGGAGCGCTGCAGCTACTGTCGGTTCGTGGTGGATACGTGCAAGAAAGACGAGTCATTGTTTGAGCACGTCGAGGCCGTTGGAGGAGACATCACTATAGCGTCCCAGCGGAATAGAGGCCTCGCGCGTCTGTTTCTGGAGGGCCCCGCATTAAACCCCGGGATCAACAAGACAGAGCGTTTCAAGGCGAGATTCTTGCAAAGGCCTGATAAGGCAGAAGAGCATTTTGGCGGAAGACTCGTTCCCCGCGATCTGGACTTTGGGAGGTACCAGAAGTGGTTGGCTAGCTGCGAGGACTGCCACTCGACGGCATGCAGCAACCAAGAGGCGACGACGGACGCCTCCGGGCTGCGGCTGCGGCTCATCGACCTGAATGCCTGTTGCATCGTCGACGCGCCAAAGAGCGGCGCGAGGTACGCGGCGCTAAGCTACGTTTGGGGAACCGCAAAGCGGCTGGAGTTGGTTGGTGGAAATTACCAGCAGCTTAGGTCTGTCGGCGGTCTCTCCGACGAGCGCGACTACGTCCCAAAGACGATCCGGGACGCGATGCTCATCGCCAAGAACCTCGGCTTCGAGTATCTGTGGGTGGATGCCATCTGCATCAAGCAGGACGATTCCGCCGATCAGGCGCACCAGATCCAGCAGATGGACAAGGTGTATGGATTCGCCGACCTTACCATCGTTAGCACCGGGCCCGATTCGGATTCGGAAGTGCCAGGCCTCCACTCGCCCAGGGCGACACCGAACCAGGCCGTGTGCAGGATAGGCAGCCTCGAGCTCATCAGCAGCCTCCCCACGCTTTCTCAAGCACTCTCGGCCTCCATCTGGGATCATCGAGGGTGGACGCTCCAGGAGAAAGCGCTGTCGAGGCGTCTCCTGATCTTCACGCCCGGCCAGGCGTACTGGCATTGCAACAAAGCGATATACGCAGAGGACACCCGGCTCGAGCTATCTCGAGACGCTCGAGACGCTCGAGATCTGGACCAGATCGTCGAGCACTACGAGGAGTATTCCGCCGAGCTCAGACGGATATACAAGCCATCGCCGGCCGGGTGCGCCCTGTCTCAGTATGTGTCGCTGTTGAGATCCTATGTGACGAGGAGTCTCACCCACCAAAGTGACGCCGTCGGGGCTTTCACCGGGGTGCTGAACTCGCTGCGCTCCCAGCTGGGCACACACCACTACGGCCTTCCCACCCTCGAGTTTGACGCGGCCATGCTCTGGCAGACCGAGGGGCATTTTCCAAGCCGGCGGGAAGAGGCATTTCCGAGCTGGTCGTGGGCGGGTTGGCGAGGCGGCGCCGACGTTGAGATGAACGAAGGCAGTCTGAAGTCCATCTCCAAGATAATCTGGTGGAAGATGGACGGCGATGCGGCGGCCGCCCCGGCGCACGTGCGCCTCATCCCCGGCGACGTGAAGTTCGAGTCGTATACAAACGAGTTCTTTGGCGTGGATTCCTCTGCGCCACTGCCCCGGCCGGACATCGCCCCTGTCGTCGACTACAGCGAGGAGCCGAAAGAAAAGAGACCCCCCAGGTCACATATCTTACGGTTCTGGACCAGCTCCGCCCGCTTCACCATCGGCCGTACCGCGGTGCGCTCCCGCGGAGACACCTGCTCTGAGTATCCGGTCTATGTCCCAGGCCAGAAAGACCGAGGTAGCATCTCCACCATTATCTTGGACCGCGCCTGGCTCGGCAGTCGCGCCGAGGATGACATTGACGTGATCTTTCTGTCGCGGGTGAGGGGCGAAGCCGGCCAGGGATTCAAGTACGACGTCAAAGTGTGGACGATGGCCGTCACCTGGAGCGGCGGCGTGGCCTATCGGGTTCAGCAGTTCGTCTTTCCTCTTCGTTTGACCTCCTGGGAGTCAGCAGAACCACAGTTTAGGCTCATCACCCTTGCTTAATGACGAGTCATTTGGGGAGGGGGCACTGTTAAAAATGACTAATTACGCTGTATTTCAAATGCGTACATCTAAAAGAATTTCCTTAGTTCAATTTCGGTGTGCGTCGGAGGCTCTCCCATGTACGGCTGAGATGAGGAGGCTATCAGGTGTCATGGAGAATTGCAGATCACCGCCTCTCTCAAAATAACCAGAGTGGAACAACACTGGGCTGCCTCTCTCCTTGAAAAGATCCTCTGAAGTAAATGTCGGAGCACAATATTCTTCTCGCCCAGATCGTTCGCCACCAAGCTCCGAGGGAATGTTTTTTCAGTTGCCATGGTGTAGTCACGGAGTGCTTTCTAGCTCTTGAAGGCTTCTACACCATCCTCGCTACCTCCTCCTCTCCCCCACTAAACCAGGTCTACAATATTAACATGCGTGGTACGAACGACCTAGCATAGGGGAGGGACAAATTGTCTATGAAGTTCTGGGAGGCGGCTATTGCGGATGCAAATGTCCCAGTTCTTGGCCCCTTGCTCACACGGAGACCATTTTTGGGCTCTTCGGTTAAAACTGCACCCTTTCACAAAGCTCTGCTGTTTAATGGGTAGATACTAGCCGAAGTTGAGCCGGGGCTGATCTGGACTGATAGAACGGCAATAAGGGACCATGTGACTATGAGTCGATTTTAGGATGGTGAAACAACAGCTCCAACTGCGAAGCGATAGCGGCCGGTTGCCGTGAGCTCGGATATCATCGGATTCCACGAGAAGCTAGACTTTGGCCTGCCTGGCGAGAAGCTAGGCTTTATGGCTTGAAATCGTGGATTGGGCAGTCGGAGGTCAGTCTGGCCTCAGCTGATGTCGGTGCCAAGGAAAAGGGCCAGCGACCTCCAAAAGCGAAAATCGACTACGGCCCAGTCATGATTGGTGGGGCGTTCCGACAGAATACTCGGTGGCTGACGTTGACTATCTGATGCGTCGCAAGTTTGAGCAAATTCACTCGGTGTGTGCCGTTCCTATTAAAACGGCATTCCTGTTGGAGGACTACGGGATGGAAAACCCCGAGAGGGGCGAGAGAGATGACTACCCTTGGACATGTCTGGAACGACAAGACCGTACCGATGGCGCTGACTTGGGGAGCCATGTCAGCCCACCGCATCTACACCTCAGCCAGCTTGCAAGCCTCTGCTAACCTGGAGATGCGTTTCCTTTCTAAAAAAAAAAAAAAGGCGACTTGCAAGTGATTTAGCTTTGCGTTTCAGTTAGATACTTCTCGATAGGTACCAAAGAGCTTCTGGCTATGGGCAAAAATTTGCCCTCGATCGATGCTGTCTCTCAGAGAATTGAGAATTCTGTCAAGGACACATCGTCTGACTTTCTGAGGCCTTAGATCAGTCGGAAACCAGCCTGGTTGTCTGCGACGAATCTGGGCACGAGATTTCCTTTTTCGTTCACAATCCTGAGCTGGGGTGAGCTGTGGCTGATTTGTCCTGAGCTTTCCCTGATTCTTCCCTGAGCTAGAGTGATCCCAAACGTTGCTGCTGCACAGCCTCAGAGACCCATTTTCAGCCCCTTAGGTTGAAGTCCCCTCACCCGCAGTGTTCACGTTGCTGGTATATGCTGGTCCATGTTTGGGGATAGCACGTAGCATCCTAGTCCAGTCCCTAGGATAGCACGTCGTATTCTGGTACTAAAATTGGGATGGTATTTAGTATACCAGTATATTAGATAGGCTGGTACATAAAACACTAGTACACCCAGTGAGATAACAGACTGTAAGGCAGTACGCCTGGAGTGCTGTTTTACCCGAAAGTTGCCCTTACTAACTGCCAGTCACCTACACCACCCTTTTCCCTTACTTAAGCTCTGCTTAGGCGATAGTTAATACATAATTAGAGAAGCCACCAAAAGTTGTTTAGATGAGTAGCTTAGTGGAGTTCTGGAAATTCGAAATGGCAACTTTTCGCGAGGGAACAGTTTAGGCTATCTTTTTGAAGTAGCGGAAGCGGAAGATGCAGTAGTGCATAGGGAGGATGCTCAGATTAGTCCACACCAACTTGTAGACGTAGAGGACTTCGGTGAGAACGAGGACTCGCGTCATCTCTAGTCATGGTGGGGTCGAAAAGCTCAAAAGGAGGCGCAGGCTAAGGTGGCGGCTAGGGAGGCGGTGAGGACGGAACTGGAGCTGGGGCTCGACTTTACCCATCTCCGCGCGGGCTTTGAAGGCGACGTAGGAGTGACCTAGTGCGCACGCGCTATTGGTACTAGCATCTCGGAAAAAGGAACTTCAACACCAGGGTGCTAGATAACTTAATATATAGCATTTTGTGTACAGCGCGGCGAAAGGACACGTACGTAGCTCCCAGCACCGACGACGAGGCACGACGGGCGATGAACATCAAGGGCCTGAGGTTGGACCTGGCTAAGATTCACGCACGAATCGAGGGTGTGATAGCCCTGGCCTAGGTGAGGGATACCATGACACTGCTGAATACTTGCAGGAGGTCCAAACTAAGGGGCGGCAGATAGCGAAGACTTAGTTATTACTATCTTTCCTTGCCAGCTTTAGCCATATCTATATCGTGAATGTATGGGAATAGTGGAGGAAACTCCATCCCATCAAAGAAGAAATCCGCCTCTATACCCAACGTTTTCTACCCATGAGAAATATCATGGATAAAGATCGAGCAACCCACCCTGTTATACAAAACAATAACTAAGACTTCCCGGATATTGAAGCCACGCGAGCCTGCCCATTCCAAAACAGCCCCTTCTTGACTGTAAGGATTAGGAAAATACCAGTGCAAACCAGATGCCTCCCGGACACGGTTAGATGCACACGGGCTGGATGAATAAGCCGAACATGTGATGGAATAATTAACGGAGGAAACTCCGTTGCAAAGAAAACAAAACAAAAACAAAAAACAAAAAAATACCAAAACAAAATAGAAAGAAATCCGTCGTCATACCCAGGGTACATGAGCCAAATATAGAAAGCCTAATCGTATAGCCGACCCGCTTTGAAAACCCAAGCCTTCTTATCACCCTTTTGTGAAGTTTCTTGTATGTGTGCGTGCGTGATCTTCATGCGGCCTGTTTGGTCGCGGTCCCGAGGTTAGGCCCTGCGAAGAAACGGAATCCTGATCCGCTTCCTCCACTTTTCTCGGCGGCCCGATGGTGTTGTTGCTCCTACGCTAGAAGCGCCCTGACTCGACGGCACTTGACCTGAGGAGACTAGAGCTGGAGCTTGCGGCAAGGACTTCCACCTAAGCTGGTGAGCCTTCCTGAGCTCTTCCCACCGGCGCTGTCGTTTGGCCTCGGCTTGGCGCGCCGAGGGCTGCTGGTCCCTGGGGAGAGCGTCGATCTCGTCGCGGACACGATCCCTGGTGGCCCATTCCTGCTGCATCATTGACGGACCAAACGCGTTTGGTGACGTAACTGCCGAGTTGTAAGTCATTTGCCTTCCGCCCATCGCGCCATCTTGGGTTTGGGGGATACCAACCGTCAACCGCCAACTGAGCGCTCTCCACCTGGCCCGAAACCTTGTTGACAAGGCGAATATTATAAAAGAAAACCCTGTCCTCCGATTCGAGCTCGAAAAACTGTTCCGCTTGAGCTGAGAAGACGTCCATTCCGAACAGATAGTCACTGCTCAGCAGCACATCAACACGTAGATCGTCCAGAACATAAAAGTCGCACAAGATCGTCGAGCTGCCCACGGTCCATTCGACGTCTCGGGCAACGCCGCTCGTGCGGCCGATACTTCCGTCGGCATACTCCAACTCGTGATGGTTCTTTTCGCTCCAGTCGACTTCTAGATCGCATTTCTGGGCATAGTCGCGAGAGACGAGCATGATATCGGAACCGGTGTCAGGGAGGGCCAGAGTCGGTTGGCCGTTGAACAACCCGCACAAGCGTTGCTGCTCATGCCCCAGGAGCATGAGCCGGAGTCGAGAAAGGGAGGCCTTCAATCTCGACTTGATGCGGTGTTTGAACGTAGTCAAGGTTTTTGATATTGCCAGGAACGGTTTTCCCAGGACGAGGTCGTGGACCAGGCCAGGGAAGATCCAGCAAGAAATGGTGCTCAAGGTTGACTCGCCCTTGAATACCCACGGTACTCTGACCACTCCTGGCGAAGTAATTGAGTGGCGGTTGGGTAGTTCAATGTCGCGCTGCTCTTGTTCATCGGGGGTTAACCCAAGCTTAGTGGCCAGCTGCGGCGAGATGAAGGAAACGTCTGCCCCGTTGTCCGGAAACCCTTCCACCAGTGTATTGTGTACGTATCCCTCCACGTACCGTTCCTCCCTTCCAGAGGAGAAACTCCGAATTACCGTCCCAATAGTCGATGAAGGGCTGCGGGAGCTGCTATCTTGTCTCTTTGGGGTTTCGGGCTCCTCACTGGGGTCCCAGTGCTTCAGAGAGTATCCCACAGGGATTCGGTGTCGCTTAGCATCAGCCTCGGTCGCCTGTCTTTTAGGCCCGGGCGCAGGACGCTTGTAGATGTTCGAGCTGGCTGGCCTAGCTGTTTGCGGGCGTTGAGGGACCGAGCTTGAGTTGCGACGTGCGTGCGACGGTGTCGGTAGCTTGCGCTCTGGCTCGTATCGTGGGGTTGCGAAGCCGCCGGCCTCTCTGTCGAAATAGGGGCTGCCCTGCTCATCGTAATAATAATTAGTTGCTGTCGGAGATTTGCATCATAATTCGATTGGCTTGCATTTGCCGTGGCATACTGGCCGTCACTTGTATAACGTGGTGAGAACGAGGGGCCCTGAGGACTCAGATAGGGGTTGTTAAACCCGGAGGTGCTCTGCCCGCGAAATTGGGCGCGGGTCGCCGGACGGACGGGCGGCGACGGGTTAAAGTAGTATGAAAATCCGCGGGGTGACGGCGTCGGGGATGGGCTCGGGAAATTCTTCTCGTCGTAATAGTACTCGTAAGGGTCTCCGGGGGTCGACCCGTAGGGTGAATAGTTAGCCGTGGTCTCCATGGTTCCTGGGCGGCTTCATTTTCGTAGGACAGTTATTGCGATACTAGAAACCATGCGGGTCGCTGCTAGTTGACGTTGATGGACGAGAGCGGAGGGCGGGTAAGAAGTTGAGGGGAAAGAAGAGGCAGCTGGTTCGTTCGACGCGATTTTTGTCGAGCTGAAGGCAGCCACACGTGATTTAGGGGATTTCGCCCAAAGAGGATTGACAGCTCTGCAGGTAGCTGAGCCCCCTTGCGACCGCCACGTGTTGCCCGCCCTCCGATTTGCTCTAGTTTCAGGCAGCATCACGTGCTACAACATTTCGCCCAGATTGAAGACGAGGCAGACTCAGAAGGTGGCTTAGCCCTCTTCTCTTTGGGACAGGCCTCCAAGATAACGCAACCGACCACCACGTGTTGCGCCCACCGATTCACTCCCTTCGGATCTTGAGATCCCGACGGCTCGTCTCCCATACCCATGCATTGATTGGTATGATGAGTGCCAATTTTAAGAAAAAAGAAGGCTTTGCGCAAGTTGCCCAGTGGATCGCGCTCGACCCGGACAATGACACGTCCATATACCGCAAATTTGGTGAGCTGAGCGTCCGCAGCCTCCTCTACCTGCAAGCGGAACTACTCGTTCTAGAGAGAGAGATCGCAAAAATCGATCAACGGGATGCGGAAAAGTTTGCGAGTGGTGATTTGGACGCCAAGGATGTGGCGAGCACGTGGGAAGTGTTGTGGGAACAATGTCAAAGTGGAGAACCGGAGGCGCAAGAGCGAATGGATCTTGTCTTGAAAGCCCGGGAAAAGATTAAAGAGTACCGTACGTCTTCCTGGCCCTAGCATCTTCAGCTTAGCTAAACACTGTTTATTAGACGAAGCCCTCTTGCTACAGAACGAGGTTGCAAAGCTAAGACGACCAAGTAACAGAACGCTAGACGCCTACAAACACTGGTTCCAAGTTCCCGATCCTACCTTCCCAGATCATCAGGACCGACGCCCGGCCCTCGGTGGCTTATCAAAAAACTTTCTCAAGGATAAAAACGATCTGATCGGACTGGGAAACGCTTCAGCAGAGGCAGACTACCTTTCCGTGCTCCTACGGAGACACTGGCCTGTCATTGTCGACAAGGAGGAGCAAGACCTCTCCCGTGGCGGTGATAGTGATCATAGAGTTGGAAGATTCAACGAAAAGTCAATCATTGCCGCTGTTGCCGTCATCAGCACACTCATCGCCGCCATCTTACTCATCGGGCCCATCGTCGGTCTCTACTTTATCCATGAAAAAAACAATGAAGCAAAGCTTGGCATGATTGCTTCCTTTACTGTGGTTTTTGCCGCGAGCGTAGGACTCATTACCAATGCGAGAAGGGCAGAGATCTTTGGGGCGACGGCAGCGTGAGTCCCCCCCAACATTCACATGACCACAAGGTCAGAAGGATGTGCTAACGTATTACGGTGACTCAGCTACGCAGCTGTCTTGGTAGTGTTTGTCAGTGGTGACATTTCAAACTAGTGAGCTGGCCGTAGCTCCTAGATACCGCGGGATCTGCGGCAGATTGGTGTGTAAGCGCAAAATATGTCGTCATTTACGTACTATTCAAATATCATTTCCTGAAGTCGGCTAAACCTAGAGCAGTTTTTATCAGCTTGGTTATCTGCGACGAATCTAGGCACACGAAATATCTTTTTTCGTCCGTCATCCTGAGCTGGGGTGAGCTGTGGTTGATTTGTCCTGAGCTTCCCTGATTTTTCCCTGAGCTAGGGTGATCCCATACACCGCCGCCGCACAGCCTCAGAGAGGTCCCTTTTCAGTCCCCCGGCTAAAGTTTCCTATCGATGAAAAGCAGATAACGCGTAATCTGCAAGGATAGCTCTCAGGCAACAATTCTAGTTACAACGTATAAGCGTACTGGATGTTATCAGATAAAACAGCAACTACCACTTCATTAAACTAATAAACATTCTGCGCTTCTTAGTGGAGGGGTAGTTTGCGACAAATCTCCCCCACTTAGCACAGGTAGCTGTGGACACCTGACACAACTGCACCGACAGGGTAGGCAGAGTTCGTGTTATGATGATTAGCGGAATGGCAGGGGCCAGGTTTTGGGACCGCTAGTCCGTGTTTTGTGTAGCCCAGTGCTTGGGCAACGTACATAGTGAATGTTACGGGACCCAGAACTGGGCTTGTTCGCCAGAGGGCCAAGCTGTGCCGGACCACTAGCCAAGCAAGCGTCACAGCTTCTTGGCTAGTCTCAGGCCCAAATTTTGGCCCAGAACATACCAGTACATGCCCTAGGACAGTATACAATACCCCAGGTCAAATTTTAGGATAGTACATGATATCCCAGCTCGGAATCCGGGATGTTACATAACATACCAGCACTAATGGGATATCTTACAATATACCAGTACATAGTGGGATAGCTCAGAATATACCAGTATAAAGCCGCCTACCAAAACATTTTTCTCGCCGCTGCTAGAACATCTAGATACTACGAAGCCGGCCCCAGGGGGCATGGTCAGCATGGGTAAGACGTTCAGCGACCCTCTGCCGTCAACACCTTAATGAGGTCCCCCGCTCCTCATAAACTCGTCCGCGTCGACTATGATCCTGTGGCGGACCTTTCTTTCTATATCAGCATTGGTTTTGTGCGGTGGACTGAGCACATACATCAGATTGAAGGAGCTGGATTCGGAACAAAGCGCATGATCGGCGTTGGGGTGCGGTCTTAGCATGGTTAGTGTTGATATGTAGTTAGTACACGGGCGGGATTCTGGCGGGTGGCTTATTGTTAGTTGCAATGCTGGTTTGCTGAGGAGTCTGTTCTCTAGCAAATGATTCTAGGTTTCCTCCGGTTTCTCTGGTCCTCCCTGGTCTCATTACACCATTTTATTAGGTGGCTAAGGTAGCGAGACATTGGGCTTAAGGTTGAGTATTCGTTTTGTATAACTATCAAGGCACAGAAGCCACCCCACCTTATGACCTGGACTGACATTTATCATCCTGACAGTTCAGTCCTCAACCTGCGTATCACCACTTGGTCCATTAACTTGCCACCGCAGTTGCATCTCCCCCTTTTCATCATTAGTAAAATGAAGCAAAAGCTTCTCACCTCTGGCATTCTTTTCTAAAAAACTTGACGACAGAAATCTTCTATCGAAGTTGACACGCTTCTGAAGTCCCGATCTATGTGAAACCCATCACAGTGCACCGTGTAAATTCGGATGTATACCCTTCGAAGACGATGGGACTGCATGATCTTGAAGCCCTGAGGGTTTGCGATGAATTCGAGGCCGCTGGTGGTTCCTGCTTCGAACACGGTGGAAATCTGGCTAGCAGAAGCATTGAACCAGCCGCAGCTTCCGTTCGTGGTTCAGGTGGGAAGGAAGTGCTTTCTTTTCATCAAATTTACGCAGAGGCTTGCCAATCTGCATTTTTTTTAAAAAAAGTCTGGGATGGTAATGCCGCACCCACGAATTCAACCACATCCAACTTATCGTCGCATAAGGAAGGCACTAGATGATCTATTTGTCCCTATTTCAGCTGGGTTTGTATCCGGCTCCCAACCCTCTCCAACCCTACTAACACACGCCCCAGCCCAGCGCGACGCATCGCGCTCGCAATCTCGCCGTCTCTTGCCGTACTTGACGCTGCCAACCACTCATCCGTCGCCGGACCAGCCACGCGCGCGACAGCCGCCCAAGACGCCCCAAGAACGACATCGCTGCCGGCGCAACACAGAAACACTAGCGTCACGGCCATGACCAAAACCACATACAGCGCCGTTACGCCCAGCACGATGGCAAAGAAGCGCTTTCCCGTCGGGCGCGCGACCGTCCGCTCGAATTCCAGCTTTGCCGGCAACGTCACATCAAACTCGAAGACGTAATCATAATACGCCATGCCGAAGAGACTGCTGACGAGCGCCTACAGCGCGCGTGCACCGCTGCCTGTCTCCCGTATCGTACCCTGGAACACAGACGCGTACAGCCGGGACATGGCTATACGCCCTGCGCCGCAG
>Ga0247758_1001945_pt1 | contig 13057 bp, 18 predicted proteins | sample UWRJL156409C4_FD_180950 | JGI IMG/M metagenome (GOLD analysis project Ga0247758, IMG submission 180950) | Plant litter microbial communities from Arlington Agricultural Research Station in Wisconsin, United States - UWRJ-L156-409C-4 | ecosystem: Environmental > Terrestrial > Plant litter >...
TGGGTTTTTTTTTGGGCAGAACAGCACAATCAGCAACCATTTACACAAATTGGCGGCCTCAAAAGTGCTAGATTCTGACAGCTCCAGCGTCAAGCCGAGCATTGCTAACCAGCCTTCCAGAAACCACGTCAAGAATGATCTGGATCCATATGTTTGTCTCTTCGAAGAGTGCGACCAGCCCGACAATCTCTACAGCCACTGTGACGCGTGGCTCAACCATTTGAATCTGCACCGCCAGAGCTGGCGCTGCCTTTCTCCCCGCGAGATGGGTCAAATTTCAACACGTGAAGAATACATCTGACACATTCGGGAAGCCCACAATACTAAACTCAGGGACACGGAACTCCGCACTTTGGCCAACAGGAACGCTCGTAAAATCGCGAAGCTATTCCCATCGTGTCCACTCTGTGGCAATGGAGAGGCTAACGTCAGTGGTCGTATGGAGGATCACATCACCGGACACTTGAGAGCGCTAATGGCTCGCCGCCTCAAAGCAGGAGCACAGTAAAGGCCTTCATGCACGACCAGGACTCTCGGGTCTTCTTGGAATCTCGGCCCGAACTAGACGAGTCAAACTCCCCTAGCTCTAACGGAGATCCTCACCGGGATTTGGACCCAAACAGCGGGGATGGCTGGCAGGTCAACTGGGATCTGGGCGAACGCCCAATCCGGAATTCGTTTGCGAGTCTTGATGACGATCCCATCCTACAGTGGATACTGCGGCGACAGAAAGTCAATGTGGACACCGAGAAACGGAGGGTCTGGATCTTCGAACGAGCCAGGAGACAGGTGTTTCACCAAAGACGTTAGAAGGTAGAACATCTAGGCAGGCTGCAGCTGCCCCTCCTACGTACCTAGGACGAAATGCTGCGACACACGACACGGTGCAATTGGAGACACCCTCAACAATCCTCCCATTACCAAGTCAGCAGCGGTCCGACAGCGTTGTGACTGATGCCTCACCGATAGTCCCGGACATTGCCTTGCCACCGCCCACTAAGGAAGCAGCTGAGAAGCTGATTTCATACGTTGATGAGCTAAACGAGAGAGATACCTACGGTATGACGCCGTTATGCCGGGCCGCTAGAGATGGGCGCGAGGACGACGTCAAGCTGTTACTCGCCACAGGCCAAGTCGATCTAGACTTAAACGATTTCGAATTTGGCTAGACGCTACTTAGTTGGGCTACCGAGAATGGACACAAGGCTGTTATTAAGTTATTACGTGAATGTAAAGGTTAAAGTTAGTTGAAGTCCTTTTACTCTTTCTTTTAAGTATATGTCTCTGCCGCGCCGCGACAAGGCGCTCGCGTGTTTCGGCGCGGTGGAGGAAGTAGTCAGCTGAAATCTATACCCCCATCTCCTCTTCCTTTCTTTAGTTCAGTTAGTGATTTCAGGGAGAGGGGCTAAACCTCAGCCCCTCCTAGAACTCCTCCAAGTTTAGTTCTTTGCGTAATAAGGACATAAGCAGTTAGTATCTCTCCTTAGGGAAGGAGGGAGGTTAAGCAAGCAATCTAGTGCCTTTTACCATCAGCTGAGAGATCCGACAGTGCGACGGACCTGACCGCGGTCTAGTACGAGTTTTTAACACCGTGCGAGATCCCCTTCTCGACATCGCTGCAGCTTACGCATCACATTCTTGGCAATGGACAGCGGGGCTGGACCGACGTGAACAGCATAATCCGTAGCAGCCTGCTCGAACCACGTAGTGACCACCCTTCCAAGCGCAACAACTCCAACGCCTTTTCGCTGAGAGCCTCTTTTGGAGCGGTACTACTGCACTAATGCCGGGATACCCGGTGTAGATGAGTAACCTTAGCATCGTTCCTGCATACTCGCCTGTCCTGTGCTGATTCCCATCTGTGAGCCTTCCGTACTATTTTAAAGCCTATACATAGCTCGATGCGCCTCTCCAAGAGCAAAATTATTGACATCAACTTTGGCCACTCCTCCAACCCTACAGTCACATGTTCAAGGTAAATGTCCACTTCCTCGGAGGTTTGCTACTGCCTAGATAACCGTAGCGGCCGTGATAATGTTCCCAAGAAGGCCACCAAGCTGGACGACCTGCTGTACGCCGGCTAGAACACAGAGGATCGTATGCCCGCTAACTTTATCAGCATTAACTGGACTAAGACTGGCGACGAACTGTGATCAGAAAATGCCGTTGTTGGGAGACTCTAGCCGGGGGCCGAAATAGGGCCCCGGCCCAAGTTTAGGGGCCCTCTGGGTGGGCGATCCCGGACCCCGCTCTCGAGACCTCCATTCTCTTCGCCAAGGAAAGTGCCAATATCCTAATGGCGGACATCTCCTAGGAGGCCTTAGAGAGGGCCCTCGCCAAGGTTAAGCAGCTAGTACTAACCGCAGGGCGTCTTAAGACGACCGTCTGCCTATTCCCTCTCCCCCTTCCGTCCCCCAACTGACTCAACCTAAATAGGTCTGCGATGTCTCCAAAAAAGCCTAATTTTAAGCTATGGTTAAGTCCCTCAACAGCTGGGGCGGCGTAAACGTTATGTTTAACAACGCTGGTATTATATATACGTGCGATGATAACATTATTAGCACTCTTAAAGGAATCTGGGACTTTACATATAACATTAACGTTAAGGGCGTTTAGTTCGGCGGTAAGCACGCAGTGCTCCCCGCGCAAAAGTTTGTCACAGGCAACATGCAAACCAAGTGATAACTTGACAAGCTCCGTGCCATTGGAGGAAGGAACTGAGCTGAGGTGCAGGCGGTTTGGCGGGGTACATCATGAAACTGCAGAAATTCTGTCATAGGGCCGCCTATGCGCAAAGAGGAGTAAAAACTGCTTTCAGCTACAGAGTCCTGCATAACGAAAATCTCGAAAAAAGAGCCGATCCCGAAGTCCGGAGAGGGCGGAAGGAAAGGAGGAAGGGTTTTCATCTCTGCTTTGCGAGGTGGTGTTGTCTGCTCTTTCCGCCTATTTTTGCTCTCAGCTAAAAACATGACACAGTGGGGCCAGCCGCAGTCGCATTTTGGTTAGCCGCCGCCGCGGCACGACATGGCGGCGGCGCAGCAGCCCCCAACTCCCAATCCATTTCTACCACGTCAATCAACTGATCATCTCCATCGTTTTGCAGTCCAACTGCGCTCGATCATTCATCAACAACCCGCGCTCCCTCAAAGAAAGAAATTCTCATGTTCAAACGCCGCAAGGAAATCCAGCCGCTCGGAAACGATGTCAGGAACAAGCAGCACTGGGAGTACTGGGATAAGGAACCAAAGCTGACGGCGACGCGTCGTGGGCTCCTCCGGCTCGTGCTCCCTGCCATATTGCACGTCTATCTGCCCGCCATGATCTTCCGCTGGCGCGCCGAGGTTGCGTGTTTGGTGTGCGGGGGTCTCACGTACAACGCGAATCGCCACTTTTTCTTGGGCGCGCCGGGCGAGCTGGTGGAGAAATGGATGGTCGGCCGGGAGCGCTCGGGCGTCGGCGTGAGGATGGTCGTGGATGATGATGGGGCAATGCGCCGCGTTGTCGAGGGCGACGTGCCGTCGCCGTCGCCGACGCTCCGGCAGTGGCGGCACTCGGCACAACAGGGGTGCTATACCTGTCGCATTGTCATGGCGGGCATAGCGGCGATTCACCCGCAGTGGCTGGAAGGAGAGGAGGAGGAGGGAAAGCATGTGGACGCGGTGAGCCCGCCGGTGGAGTTCTTCCAGGCCGATATGCCCGTCCAGGTGCTCCTCGTAGACGTGAACCGCAAGGCTATAGATGAGCGGTTGAAACGGCTCACGATATTCCAAAAGTTTAGTATGGTTCCCCCCCCCCTCCCCAATTCCCTACAGCTGCATCTCACCAGGTACCATCTTCCATGGCTACTACTTGTGCCTTTGGCTGACGTTGGTGTGTATAAAGAGGATCCAAAGGCCTACATGAGGGGCATGCTCGGAATCGATGGCGTCGTCGGACGCACCAACGTGGAGGCTCTCTTGATGGTGCGCAAATGGCTTTGGGTCTGTGACGAAGCCCACGAGAGCTGCCGCGGCGGTGCGGTCGGCGGAACGCCGCTCAGACTCATCGATGTTGGCGACCCTGCAGCCACCGGGCTGGAGAGCCTGCTCAAGAAGTGTGCCACGACTGGCCGCACCTCAAAAGGACGCGCCGCCTTCTCGGTTCAGCACTGCCTGGATGTCCTCTCCGAAGTCGATGTGGGCTGCCGCCTCGTGGAGGGCCACGACGACAAGGATGCGTCGGACGGCCGCCGGCAATACATTGCCCTTAGTTACTGCTGGGGGACTGCCAGCGACAAGTGGCTCATGACGACAGCCGACACGCTCGCGTCGTTCCGCAAGCAGATTCCTTGGAAGACGGCTCCCAAGACGCTCCGCGACGCCATCCTGCTGACGCGGTTCCTCGGCGTCCGCTATCTCTGGATCGATGCGCTCTGCATCATCCAGAACGACCGGGACGAGTGGCTGAAGGAAGGCACCCGCATGGCGGATATCTACGCGGGTGCCTGGCTGGTCGTCGCCGCTTCGACCGCCGCAGACTGCACCGAGGGCTTCTTTGGAGAACAGGTCTTCGGGGACGAGACGTGGCAGGCGTCGTTCCCGGCCCCCAAGGCCCCCAAGCACTTGTTTTCCACTGCATGTTCCACTTTGTTTCGGCGCGGTGGCCGCAAGACGCTCTACGCTAGGACGGGGACCATGGGGCACCGCCATGTGGTGTTTGACAACGACGCGCTCATGATGGGCCGGAGGCGCGGATGGACGTTTCAAGAACGGCTGTTTGCGCGGAGAATCCTGCACGTCTCGCGGTTTGAGATGCTCTGGCGATGCGCGGCCTGGACTCTGTGCGAATGTAGCTTGGTCCCCTGGCCGCGCACCAAGCTGCTGGGGCTCGACATGGCCGCGCCTTTTGAGGAGGTGCACAGGATCCGCGAGGCCGCGCTCCCAGGCATGAGCGCCGAGCAGCTGAGCATGTCGTGGATGGCGCTCGTGAGGTTCTACTCGCGCACGCAAGTCACTCACGAGGATGACCGGCTGGTTGCCATCTCCAGCCTCTCGCGCTACATCGGCCAAGAGTGCTTGGGGGTGGACGGCGCCGACTACCTGGCCGGTCTCTGGCGGCATGACCTCGTCCGCCAGCTGTGCTGGACGACGGCCTTGCCGCCTGCCGTGGACTCGAGCTACCACGCGGACTACGGCCCGCCACCACTGTCGCCGCCGTCCATCCCGCCTCGGACTCATGTGGCCGCCCTGCCTCGCCGAGTCGGGACTGAGCCCAACCCGGCGCGCGGGACCCTCGAGGAGACGGAGGAGGACAGACTCCCGCTGCGCCAAGTGAATTCCATGCCTCAGATTCGCCATGATACCCTCCGCTTTACGGGCACCCCTGGAGCAGGCGGTAGTGGTGGTGGAGGAGGAGGAGGAGGAGGAGGACATCACGTTGGTAGCAGAACTACTAGCTACAAGCTCGGCGGAGGCCGCCTTTGGAACACGTCTCGGCCAGCGGTGTACCGCGCGCCGTCATGGTCCTGGGCATCAGTGCAAATCCCAGTGCACTTCCGCTCGGTCCCCCAGCCCGGGCACCTGGACGAAGCCAGAAACGACTGGTTCGAATTCCACTCTTGCATCACCATCCGCGCAGCCGAAACCGTCACGCTGGCCGGCTTGCCCTTCGGTCCGGTCTCCAGCGCTTTCATCCTCCTCGAGGGCGCTGTGACGCGCGTCAGTCTGCGCGTGCTGCCCGACCCCGCCGATAGCATGTCAAAGGCAGCGGTCCAGGTTGTCTCGCAGTTCGTGTTAAAGACCGGCTCTGGCCACGTATTTCTCGCTCAAGGCGACGTGGCCATGGAGCCGGCTGTGCCGCTGCCGCCCGAAAGCTGGGCGTGTCTGGCTCGCAGCATGGCGGGCGGCACGCGCTGCCGAGCCGGACCGCAGTGTGGCTGTCTCGATGGATTTCTCGCCCCCGCTGACGACGGCGAGTTCTATGCCCTGAGGGTCGGCTACTCGCGAGACAAGCACGGAACATGGCACCCTTCGGTGTGGGTTATGGAGATGTACATGATACTTCGCAAGGTTAGGCCTGGAGACCATGAGCATCACGGCTCTGCTGCCAATGGGGAGGCGTATGAAAGGATCGGCCTGGGCTTTTCTTCCTATCGGGGGTCCGATCCTGCCAACTTTCGGCTGTTTCAAGACGCCAAGGTCAAGACGATCCGTCTACTATGATAGCCTACCTATGTCATGATAAGGACGCAATTTAAGACTGGGCTAGATCGCCCAGATTTCCAATTTCTTTTCGAGATCCCCGCCCTCTGACGCTTTCACGACCACGAAAAACTCCTGCATGTAGTATTGATTGATTGCTCCGACAGGACTGTCAGCGCAGCCACCTATTCCTGGGGCCTGTAGTGCCGTCGCGGCCTTGCTGGTGTGGTATATCCGCCAGCCAAAGAAGGAAATGGCTTCGCAGCTGGGACGAGTCCATTAGGAGGAGACCCAGGTGCCGACCACCGAGATGCATGACCCCACAGTGATGCATGGCCAATGCGGGATGGGCCGATTCGACGGATCCTAACCAATCCAGCGAGAGCTTGCTTAGCGCACCTGTTAACGGTGTTGACCGCCGCGGGGGCTGAGAATTGCACTAAGAATTCCCGAGCCACCTCCACACTGTAGAGTATCTGAATTCTCCTGTGGAGGCCACGGAAACATGCGACCGAGGAAAGATTCCGCAGACCGTGATGCACTTCATCGCGCCAAATCCCTGCTAGTGCTCGGAGATTCAGAGGCTGTGGGGCAGCACTGCCCATCATACCAGGCCATCACGCAGAGGAAGAAGGCTAAGCTCCGGAGGAGGCCGGAGCAAAATGCATTTTCCTATAATAATAATAATAATAATAACAATGTTGCAAGTTGATGGCACTGCGCGAGATATAAAGGTCCCCATTGCGGCCTCAACCTGAGCCTAGAAAAAAATCACAGCACCAGCCGTCTCAAGTCATTCAAAAACCTGCAACCGCCCTCACTTCTCCTCATACCGTCCCCCTTACCCTACTGCGAAAATGGTCAAACTTACCACCGCCACCATCGCAGTCATATGTGCACTCCCTTCACTGGCCGCTGCAGCAAAATGCACCAACGGACTTTTTTACTGCGGCTACAACCTCAGGAGAAAAGGTACCCATTTCCGCTCTACTTCTTTAATCCGTTGCGTGGTAAAACTAACACCACTGGCGCAGGGGACTACGCTAGCGAAATGTCCGCCGAGAATAGGCGCGTCGGCGCACCGACGGACAACATCTCGTTGTGGTATACGCTGTACTATTGTGGAGCTGGGGGTGATGGGTGGATCAAGTTTTGGGAGAAGTGTGACAAGTGTTATGATGGTGGGCCAGGACAGAGCGATTTCTGTGGTCGTTGAAGAGGTTCTGTATATGGACCGCCAACTAGATGAGAAGTGTGATGCGGAGCATTGGCAAGGGGCATATGGAGTCTATTGTTTTACGGAGATATACACTTTAACTATACCAGTTCCTGATGTTAGTGAGCCGCCAAACAGGACAAGATGAGTCGCCGAGTCGATTGCTCAAGAGGCCGCAACTCAGCACTTGCATAGGCGACCCTAACTCGCGAGACCTCTGGGTTTCTGCACACTGGTCGGCCTTCTTGTTCGGACCCGCCTACCTCGTCAATAACGCCTAGCAAGGTTGCCTCTACGTGCTCGCCGTCGAGAAGGAGGACCGTTTCCAAGAGAGTCAGAGCAAGAGGCAATCTTGATGTGGCAAACCCGTGTACCGACCGGCCGCCTCACGCCGAAAGTACCCAAAATACATCTAGTATATAAGCCCATCTCAGATGCCAGTGACGTGCATAAAAAGGGCTGGGTCTACGTTCTGCAAGTCAACATCAACGTTCAGAGCGCCGTCAAGATTGGGAGCACCAAGTGAACTTGGTTGTGCAGTTGACTGTGGCTTGGTTTGTAGTGCGGTGCATCCGTGTGGTTTGCCCCATGATGCGTAGGATTGTCGGTCTCTTCACCTTTCACAAGCCGACCCTCAATTCCATTGTTATTCGGAAAACCCCCCAATGTGCTTCGTTTACACAACTTAGGTGTAGATAATGCCCACCATCCACGATATATGTCTGCCCAGTCATGCAATCGGCATCTAGAGGCTGGTCAGGAAGCCGACTAGCTTTGCAACATCTTTAGGCACGCTCGTTCTGCCCAGGGCAAATCAGCTACAAAACTATCAAAAGACGGCGCTACATCAGAGACGCCTACCCAAAGCAGCCCAAGGAGCAAATGCCGCCCAAAGTTGTGAAATTAATGATTGCAGTGACAAACTAGTCAAAACGGGGACTATCAAAAGCCTAGAGCTCCCGGAAGAGTCGTTGCCAAGAGATATTGTTCATAACCTGTCTCTCCGTCTTCCGACCAAGCTGGTGGATATGGAGAGAAATTGTGGCGTGTTGCCCGGAGGTCTCATGGAGGCAGGCAAGCCCCACGACCCATGCTGTCCGGCTCCTTGACGACTTCACGATATTCCAGGACATGGTGATCGCTGACGATGCGCATATTGTCAAACTGAAAATAGACCTATCAAATCAACCTGGTCGCGGTGTTTGTACCCCCTTAATTGCGGGCCGGTTCGAACACCTCTGAAACAAGCCACAATTCCCCCAGATTGGGGTGCATGGCAAACAGTGCTGGATCCCATGCGGCACAGCACCCTAGCTGCAAAGGGGGCGTTGCCCAACAGTTAGCCATAGTGCCCCTATTCTTGGAGCAACTCCCCGCACCCACCTGCATGTATGCTAGGTTGTGCCCTTAAATAAGCGATTGCTCGATAAAGCATTGAAACCTTACATACCTTCTGCGAACACTTTTCTGCTGATAAAATTCAGGCCGTCTCTATAGTGTTGATACCCCGGGGGTTCAGTTGTGGTCTGCATGTCCGGTTCCTTCCCAAATCCCAACGCAGAACCTTTACAGAGCCAAGACCCAAAAGGCGCAGCTCTAATTGGCCAACTCAGAGCCGTTGGTATCAGCCCTGGAAATCAACAGGGGGTCTTGGCCCCCCCCTTCCAGGGATGCCGGCACCCATGGAGTTGGGTTGCAGCAGGTAGATACTTTGACGTGCAGCCACAGCCCCTTTCGTTTCTTAGGGCGAGGCACGAAGGGAGTTAAGCTGTATGTAAAGGTTAGACCGGCACTTCCCATCTACGACCTGGTGTCCTTTCGGAAACCTCCATGGCGGCGCTGGATGTCGCCCAGCTTTTCCTTGCCAAAAACATTTTCCCTTTGCTTTCAAACGCTTCGAATTCTAGTACAGCCCAAAGAGCTTTCAGAACACCATGAAACTTATCGCTTTCGCCATCCCCTACCTCTGGGCAACGGCCTTCGAACTCACGTCAGCAGGTTCACCGGCTGCGGTACCCGTCCTCCAGGCTCGAAACGCGCCCGGAAGGTCAACACGCCAAACCCTCCAACATATCGCACGAAGTCTCAACGCCGTCAAGATCCAGGGTAGAGATTCCACCTTCAAAAGCAACAAGACCGTCCTCGACACCACCTGGAGCGGCGCAACGCTTCTGAAACAAGGCCTGTCCGTGCATCCCAGACCCTTGTCACTGTTCCCCTCGCTACCACTCACCTCCCCAAACGACTAACACGTGAATAGATCGGGTGAGAGAAAGAGAGCAACCACCGAAGGCGCTCTCAACGTGGAGATTATCTGCCAGAAATGCTACATCAGAGGCTCTGCATCAGCAAGTCTGACGGTGAAGGGCGACATCAGCAACACCATCTCGAACTACACGGCTGAGATCCAGAACGAGGTCAAAAACATCACCGAAGCTGTCTTTGATGCCGTCGGCGATACCGTGGGCACCATCGTCGATGTTCTCGGCGATTTCTTCACCGGGGACGTCTTCGACAAGGACTACGAGATCGAGTTCCCGACGCTGGCAAATGTCAGCTTCGATCTTGATCTCAAGCCTCTTCCTGGGGTGTCTGTCAAGTTTGAGTTTCAGGATGACTTTGAGCTGTACATGCTGCTAAACACCAAGCTTGGAGCCGGCGCCACGTATACCCTCAACTTATACGCGTCCAAGTCACCTGTCGGTATCGCCATTGGTAGCGACATTGCCGCTGGTGTTGTGGTCGTTATCGATCTCATTCTTGATGTCAGCACCGCTGTCGAAATCAGCTCCGGGTTTCACATGAAGTTGGATAAGGGGGTGGGATTCGAGCTCGACATGTTTAGCCCGAATGTGTCGAATGTTGCCTTGTAAGTGCGCCCCCCTCTCCGCCCTACCATCTCCATCTCACCTACATCTTCAGCCCCGGCGGCCAATTCGAGTTCCTCCCCGTAACCATCGTCTCCGAAGGCGTCGTCCTCAAGGGCGTCCTCCGCGTGGGTCTCAAACTCGGCCTCGAAGTCGACACGGGCGGCATCGCCTCCGCCCTCGACAACACCCCGTTCAACATCGAAGCCGGCATCGTCGCCGAAGTGTTTGCCAACGTCGCCGAGTTCATCACAAACGTGACCGGACCCGCCCTATCATCGAAGCCGGACTCCAACAGCACCCCCTGCGGCCTCTCCGTCGTCGAACAATACCAATTCGCCGTCGGCGCCGCAGCCGGTGCCACGGTCGCCGTCGGCTTCCAAACCTGGGGTCCTCTCGCCTCGGAATCCACCCCCCTCTTCTACACCACCCTCGCCTCCGCCTGCGCCCTGCGCAAGCCCACCTCTCCCGTCTCCCCTACCGTCCCCTTGACCACCACCCTCAAGCCCCGCCAAGCAGCCGCACCCACCGCGGCCCTCACCACCGTAACCACCAAGACAACCCTGCACTTCACCGCCCAATCCTGCAAGTCCTCCGGTCTCATCAACTGCCCTGCCTCCCTGCACGTATCCTCCACGTACCAATCTGTTGTAACCCTAACCACCGCGGTCCCCTCCGGCGTAAAACCGACGTTCCCGCTGACGAGGTACGCATCGGTGGAGAGTCCCGTCCCGTTCGGGGCTGGTGCGCACAAGATGGTTGAGTCGACGGGGGTGCCTACGTCGTTTGTGCCGAGGCCGACGGGAGGGGTGGAGGATATCAAGGGGTGGTTGGAGGGGCAGACGGGGACGTTGGGGAATAAGGTGTTGTTGGGGTTGGTGGTGGGGTTGGGGGTTCCGGTGCTGATTGGAGCGGTTGTTGTTATTGTGTGAGTATTTTTATTCCTTGCCTTCCTTGTGGTGGTGAGTTTCGATGGGGGGATGCTAACGGTGAGCAGGTTTTGTTGTAGGCGGAGACGCGCCGTGGCGGTTTCGGGGTATGGGTCGAGCTCGGGGATAGTGGGGAGTGATATGGATCGGGCGCCATCGTTTGGGAAGGGGGGGTACAAGGGGCTGGTGGTGAGGGTTTCAGAAAGATGATTGGAGGTGGATGGGTTTTCCTGTTTTTGGTTTCGTTTCGTTGGTGAGTGAGACGCAGCGCTCATGTCGGAGACGTTTCCTTCAGTTATTTCATGAGCAGGCGTTAGTTGGCAACAGATGACGGGATCAATTCGACCAGACTGATACTTCTATTTCCATGTTTTTGGCCCGGAATGGGAGTTCCCCGCTGCGCTGTGGAAATCAAGCTCAAGTCCCTTAACGAGGGCTATTGTGAGGGTCAAGGCTGTTGATTCGTGCAGTTTGTAAACCTTGGCAGTTGCAAAAATTCTGTGAGCGTAAATCCCACACTGGAGATGATGCTGGAGACTGACTTACCCAATCCATCTGTCGTTTTAGCGATTGATGATGAATCAGCACCATGCAAGCCGAAAAAGGGACGCGCGCGGCGCGGGACTGTTCCTCAATTTGTCATTGGTTTGTCAATCTAGCGCCGGCTTTGAACCCGGAGTTTCGGCGCATCCGGACCATGGCCCTCTCCGGGATTGGCTGAACACGGAACCCGGTCTTGGCCGGTCAGAGTTCTTGGCGCCCAGCACTCTGGATTATGCGATGCACAGGATATGTGGTAAATCGCGTCGGCGATATAAAGGAGGCTTGACTTGGTCGTAAACATATTCACTACCACCATCGTCGACAATCTTACCATTCATGAACATCGGATTCGTTCCAACCCACCAACTCTTCCATCCAACTGCCCGAATCACCTTGCCTCCTCGCGGCTTTCACACCTTTCGGCCCAAGATGTCCCAACAAACCAATCTCGCCGCATTCCTAAACGCCCCGGTGCCAAACTCACCGTCTCGGAGGGCCTCGTGCCCACTCCCGGCCCCGGCGAAGTCCTCATCCGCAACCGCGTGGTAGCCCTGAACCCCCTCGACTGGAAGCGTCAAGCCTACGGCATATTTGTATCTTCCTATCCAGCCACCCTGGGCACTGGTATGGCCCCTTTCCAACGCCCTCCCTCCCCAAGAGTCTAGACTAAGCCCCCAGACCTCGCCGGGGAAGTCATCTCCTCCCCCTCCAACTCTTTCGCCTCTGGAACCCGCGTCGCAGCCCTCGCCCACGGTATGGCTTCCGGCAACCCCGCCAACGGCTCCTTCCAAACCTACACCACCGTCAAAACCTCAGCCATCATACTCCTCCCTGCCTCAACCACCTTCAAAGGGGGCGCTGTTCTCCCCGGATCCTCCGGCACAGCCGCTCTCACTCCATCCCCCGTCCGGACCTGACCACCGGCCCTGGTATTACCGGCTCCGCGCCGGCACTCTTAGTATGGGGCGGCTCCTCCGCCGTAGGCACCATGACCATTCAACTTGCAAAGTTGTCCGGCGTCGAGAACATCATCGTCGCCGCGAGCGCGTAGCATCACGAGCGCCTTCGTGCGCTAGGCGCAAGCGTCGTGGTGGATTATGCTTCGGCATCGGCGGTAGAGGACATCGTTTCTGCGATTCAGAAGGTCGGTGCGGATGAGATATTTGTGATTGATCCGATTTCGTCACCGAGAAGTGCGACGCCTGCTGTGGAAGTTCTGAAGAGGGTTGGGACAAAGGCCAAGGTTGCGAATACGCTGCCGTGGCCGGCGGGGCTGGAGATTCCGGAGGGGGTCGAGGTTCGCGGGGTGGATGCGGGGGGCTT